>Ga0307931_1001546_pt1 | contig 15154 bp, 18 predicted proteins | sample OrgLakmetageno47_FD_201816 | JGI IMG/M metagenome (GOLD analysis project Ga0307931, IMG submission 201816) | Saline water microbial communities from Organic Lake, Antarctica - #47 | ecosystem: Environmental > Aquatic > Non-marine Saline and Alkaline > Saline | place: Antarctica: Organic Lake... | reverse complement strand
AGCACCACGAGCCGCCGCGAGTAACAGGGGATGCAGTACAAGTCCAAAGGAGCTCGGAAGCAGAGCAATGCCGCGCACAGTTGTGGTGCGGTGCGCTCAGCTGCCTGCAGCCACTTCGTCGTTAAGCAGCAAAAGTAACCGCCGTTGAAGAACCCGTCTCCGGCCGGGGCTGCCTCAGCGTTGCCAGAATTAGCGCTGTCGGAGGCAGAAGACCGAAAAGTAGTGGACTGTGGCTGGCCTCGCTGCTGCAGGTTTCGACGTGGGGCAGCAGCAGCGCTGTTCTGGTTGTCATTGAGCTCAAGCATCTGCGGTGTAGCGTTTTGAAACAAAAAAGTCGAGAAAGGTAAACAAACGTGAAGTTAAGCCATGCCTTATTTTCTTCCAAATATCGCTAAATATATTTCAGGGCGAGAAAATGAATGCTAACTCTACGTGGCCATGCCAGGAAGAACGGCGAAATCTGGGAATGCGAGTTCGCTCCAGAGTAGGCATGAAACAGAAATAAACCCATTGATAAGCAAGTAGGACTACTTACTTGGAATTGGTCGCGCCGTGGGGCTTCTGCTTGCCTCTGCATCGGAGGCGGCTGTGGCGCTTGCTCTTGCCAACGAGGGGCTGGAGCGCGCTGAGGAGCCACATCTTGCCTAGAAGGAGGAGGTGGCGGCGCAGCAGTACGCACGTCAAATTTCACGACAGAGCCAGGATAAGCCCCCGCGGGGATTTGAAGCGAGACGCTTTGCCCATTCGAAAGTTGCACCTAAAGGACACCGCCGTTTGGGAGTGAAAATAGAGAAGCTTATCACGGCAGCAGGGTGCTTCAGCATGGCCGGTAAATAGGAATAGGTATTAAGGCAGAGGAGGCTACAATAGCTTCATGGTAAACCTCACCTTGATATGGTTGCCTGGCTGGGCTCCAGGCGGAACCTGAATTTGCACCAGCATGTTCACACTTTGGAATAGCCCGCAGGGCCCCTCAACGCAGTGAGCCAAAGGCAGGCAATCAAATGACCGAGACCACCACCTCACACCTCACGCAGCGCACGTAGAGTGATATGTGTGATGTGTGCTGATGTGCTGATGAGTCGATAAAAAAATTGCCGACACCGAAAAATGTATGGCGAATCAGATTCCTCTGATTTTACAGGGCGATTTAATTGTCCTACTTACACTTACTATAAGTTATAGCGTTATAGGTTACAAGCTTTTACTTTTACAGTAAGCAGTACGCCAGAAGATCTACCTTGAACCTTCAATTGAAGAACGATTGTGCTGTCTCGAAAAGCGCGTTCCCTATGTCAACGGGGTGCTAAGAAAGAGACCGCCCTAATGAGATTTCATATCTTTGAGGCAGTACTCCCACCCGCACACCTGAGGGCTTCTCGGGAAGGTACGGGCTATGGGCTGTTGAACGTAGCACAGGGGCTCACGAGCTCAGAAAATCACTTACACTGACCCATTACACTCTGCTCTTACGGACGGCTATATTGGTAGCCCTCTGCTCTTACGGACGCAGTGGCAATGAGTGCAACCAGGGAGCAGGTGCGACACGAAATCTCAAACACAGAGGAAACTGCGATCATTACGAAAATCAGCCCGCGGGCAAGGGCAAAGAAGAATAGTCCTCTTCGTCGGCAAAATCATCGCTGAGGTCTTCCCCATTCAATCCTTGCTGCTGTGTTCCTGCCATTTCCACCTCACTGCCAGCGCGCTCATCGAGCATCATCTGAGCACATAGCATCGGTTGGAAAGGACCCCAGGATAAATTGTGCGCCCAAGCGCACGCAGAATGTCGTTACAGACGAGGGCAAACGATTGTTGAAAGTTCATTGGGAAGTCAATGAAGTCAGTGAAATGGATGTGTGCAGACAAGCAGCATTGATTTTGTTAAATTATGGATACCCACTATTAGATACCTGGAAGCGTGAAATAGACATGCCCTGTCCATCGCCATCTCCGTCATCGAAATCGTTCAGGCCGTCGCCATTCTTGTCTCTGCCAAGTCCTCCGTCTTCGATCTGAAAACTGTGACCGTCGTTACCAACATCGTCGTCGTCGTCTTCATCATCGTTGTCGTGCACACCCAGCTAAGTACGATTCAGTCACACAGAATGTAAAACGAAACGATTTAACGATCTAATTGACGAAACAGAAAGCACAAGATTACTAAATAGAGAAGAAAAAAAAACAAGCAAAAAGCGAGTGTCCTTCATTTAGAGCCCCCCCCCCTTTCTCTAAATCTGAAGTACAAGAAGCCAAAACGAACAATTATCTTCACCTGAGACGACGTCGCGAGCAGTTTGGCCCGCGCGGACGGCGCCCATAGAATAGAAATCGCGACCATGACTCCCAAATTGAGCACCTCCCACAACACCTTTGATTTTTCATCAAGAAAATGTAGAGAGAAGCGTGAGCGAGAGATTGAATGAATGTGCTCGATTTTTCTAGTGCCATGCGTGTGTCTTGTTTTATTATGTAAAAGAAACGCAAACACAGGAGACAAAGCGGTCGCATCCTCATCACCATCATTTGAACTCTTTTACCGTTTGCACCCAGTACAATTCCCACGGCCATTTGAAGGCACCTCCACGAGCGAGCACTAATATGAGAGTCATGGCCGAGACCAGCCCCACAAAAGTGCCCAGCACCAGGGCTAGGTTCGAGTACATCTCGAGCTTGGCCCACTGACTCGCGTCCCTGTAGAAGAGAAGGACACGCAAGAGAGCAATGCATACGAGAAACATAGGGACATGAAAGAGGAGAGGTAAATGATTCCAGAGCACAAGGAAGCTAGAATAGAGTGAAAGGAAAAGCAAGAGAGAAAAGCACATGATACTTTTAGAAACATATACAGGGTGTGGCATGAGAGCGCGAAAAACTTGGGCGAAAGGACAGCAAACATTTACCGTAGGTCTGCCATGGTGTTCAAGAGGGTCGCGTAAATCCACACCAGGAAGCAGAGGTCCACGATGAGCACCGGCATGTCCCACCAGACGCTGTGCGCAGAGGAGCGGTGCAAATCGTTCACTTCTATGACATCGCGCACGTCCACCATGAGCGCGGCTGCCAGGTACAGACCCGCGAGGCCCACCACCTTTTATTTCAGATGACAAAAAAAAGGTATATGGGTATAGGGTGATTGCATTACACACATATCGTCTAGAACACACATTCTTTTGTCATTGAAAATCAATATTGAGGTTGTGGTGGTAGTGGGGTCAATAGATACTATCTCTAGTAGAAAATGGTAGTATTAGTAGTACAGATCTGTAGCATTAGGAGCAATAGTAGTAGTAGTCTTAGTCATAGTACGCTCTGCCTCCACAGCCCCACCTGCAGGAATTCGGTGGCCGACAGGGAAGGTTTCGCGACGCCGTGGCCTGAGACCAGCACGAGCAAGAGGGCTCGTTCCGCGGCTCGCCTCCCGCACTCCAGCACCAGGGCGGCCACTACAGGGCTGGGGAAAGGGCAGCAGTAAGGGGAGCCCGTGTCGTTCATGGTTCCGTAAGCCCCGAACCAAGTGGTCGATTCCACTAAACACAGCAGCACCTAAAGATAGGCAAAGAAGGGAAAGGAAGGGAGAAGAGGGAGAAGAATGGAGAAGAGGGAGAAGATTACAGGAATACAGTAGCCAGAAGCTAAAAAGTAAAGAATATGAAATACGTTTAAACTTGCACATGTGCTGCGAATGCTCTGAACTTTTTAAATCTGAATTAACGGCAAATGCGTATGACGAAGAAATCAAGAAGACCCTCACCATGGCAAAAATCGCGAAGTGAATCCGCATCGCGTGGGCCCAATTTCTCACGAGCGCCGCCGCGTAAAACAGCGCGAAGCAAAAGAACACCGCCGCGCGGCAGCCTTCGAACGGGTAGTAGCCGTAGTAAATCCCCGACAAATACCCATAAGGGTTGCGGAACTCAATCGAGCCAGCGACTCGCGTGGCAGCGTCCTGAATCCCTCCACCCACGCCGCTGACGTCTCCCCCTTCACCGCGGTTCCTAACACCGCACACTTCCACCACGATGCTGTGCAAACCCGAGACTTTCACGTGGTACTTCATATCCAAATTGCCGGCGTACTGGTGGCGAGGCTTCTTCTCTTCTGCCTGCTGGAAGGCGCTTGAATCAGCCGCAGAAGGTGAGCCAAGGCCATCCAGTTCGGTCGAGTGAGTGTTGAAAGTAGCCATTTGCACATGTGATGGTGTGGAGCCCAGGTAAGGGCGGCTCGAGCAGAGCTCCATCTAGAAGAAGTAGCCAGCGGTGGAGCATGCAAGCAAGTAATAGAGAGAGAGAGAGAGAGAGAAAGAGATAGAAGGTGAATTTTAAAGACATCTAATTTGAGCAGCACTTAAAACTTAAACCACACTTAAACAATAAGACTCCTCACCCCTAGCCCATCTCTATCTCCACAAGAATAGAAAAACGCAATTAACAGCTCCGGAAGAAGTTCATACGTCAAAGTAAAAACAAGAAAAAGTTAAGACGACAAGGATATTAATAGTAGTCAAAGAGTAAAGTCTTATTCATTCAAACACCACCAACCTCCGACGCCAGGTCTTGGAGCATGCTGTTGAGCTGTAACGTGTCTACAGGGTCGCCTGCCACAGACCCGGGCACGTGAAACACCACTGCGCGCATCGAAACCTGTTCAAAATGATATTATTAAGAAAACACACGTGCACACAGAGGGTGCACATTAGAAAATATTGATAAACTAGGAACAGTCTTTATCTTTTCATGTGGCATTAGCTCATCAAAAGTAACATTGCATCTTTGAGCGCTGATAAACGGCATAAAGGCACTAATGCAAATGAAAATAGGAACACCCAATTTGCACGGCGTAAACGATGAAAGTTTATTCGAATTTGATTGATTCACAAACGCACATTTTGAGCTTCGACAGCAGCTATGTCGACTTTCAGATCGAGGTGAACATATGCGTCACCCTTCACTGCTGTATCAGCCGGCGCAAACATGTACAGCTCTGAAAAGGTGTACTTGTTCTGGCCCGCGGGGTACTCGTTGTTGATAGACCAAATGAAGGCATCAAAGCTTGGTAGCCAAGCCGCTAGGAGGAGGAGCTGCATTAGGTGCCATGATACAAGGCTTCGCATCGTTGTCATTTTTAAAGACACTGCTTTTGTTAGTTTGATTTACTCCTAGAATCTTTTGAAAATTAGTACACGAGCAACGTGGCGCCGAACCAATATCAAAATTGAAACAGCTTGACTTGGTGCGAATGGTTGAACTAAAAGGCCGGCCACCTCCTATAGCACTAGTAAAAGGATTGTCCTGTGCGACGGTCTACTTAGCCTAGCTAGGATGTACGATGTTGGATTCAACTAATGAAAAGCAACCATCTTCACATAGATAATTATAAAAGGGGATAGCTTCTTATGCCTTTGATAAGAATGAGTTGGTGCACCAGCGATGACAGATAATTGAGGGATAGAGACGGGTACGTAACGTAGTCTTGGCTCTAGCTAGAGAACCGGCCTATCTTCTGCCTATCTGCTTATTATGTTGTTCTTGTTGTTGTCGGTGACTCGTCGGTGACGACGTGACGACGTCATGGAGCTTAAAAACACGTAGATTTACGAATCCACAATTTGGCTTCGACCTCCACCCTCCTCCTCCGCTCCGTGTTTCGTGCTCTTGCTTTGTGCCTGGCCAGCAGGAGGACGCAGAGAGAGGGACGCCTGCAGTGGCATTGAGAGGAGCCCGAGGCGATTACTTTAGAGTGCAGCCATGGCTACCTCCGCGATCTTTATCATGGACTTAAAAGGGAAGATTATTATCTCCCGGAATTACCGTGGCGACGTGCCAATGTCTGCCTCAGAAAGGTGTGGCCGATCTACAGGAGCACAAAAGCTTTGCTGGATTAGGCGGGCCTCTAAGAATAGCTTGGCTCTGTCCTCGTAGCTAGCTAGGAAGGAAGCATTGCATCCTTAACTAGCACTTCACCCTTTTCCAGTATTTTCCATAATCCTTGGCCGTGAATTCCTGGTGCATGTACAGTCCTATCCCTCATATAGTCTCTTTGGTGCGTATGTGTGTGCTCTGCTTTGAGCAGATTTTCGCAGTATATTCAGGACACGGAAGAAAGTGACATGCGTCCTGTCTTCACAGAAGATGGCTATACCTTCGTCTACATCAAAGTGCGCACTCAAACATGACTACCTGAATGCTCCTCTTAATTCGCTCTCGTGTCTTTTCCTTCGAGCACATCAAGAAAACGCCTGCCTGTGCGTTCTGAGATTCCTCCTCTTGGAGGTCTTTATTTTTCATTGCGTATGTAGTTCATCTATGTATTTTTAATCTGATCTGACTTGAAACTCCTCGATTGTGTCTCTCTTTTTGGGCCGTGTTGTCACTCCACATGTGCCAACTCCTCCCAGCACAACAACTTGTTCTTGATGACGGTGACCAAACGGAACGCAAATGTGGCGCTCATGTTCACCTACCTGTACCGCCTCGTCTCAGTCTTCAAGGTGCGTGTGGCTTCAGGACTCTCGAATAAACCCCTCACCATCCCTGCAGCCAACACTTTTGTCTATTTGGCTGGCTTTCGTACAAGCTTTTCAAGCTTCAGCTGTATTTCACCGCGCTGCGCGTGCCTCCTCTCTTTTGCCTTGCTAGGACTACTTCGGCGAGTTGGAGGAAGAGTCGATTCGCGACAACTTTGTGATCATTTACGAGCTTCTCGACGAAACCAACGATTTCGGTTACCCGCAGGTAAGGGTTGACCACCTCGCTGCTCGACTCTCCTTTCCCTCGGTCCTCGACCCTCTGTTCCTGACCTAGCGATGTAGCCCTCTTCTTGAACTGTCATTTGTATGGCGGGGTTAAGCGTACGAAGACACACCATAGCTATCGAAATATCGAAACGTTGCCCTAAATAAAATCAATCATATCCTTCACTGAATAAGGGACTTACCAAAAAATCTGAAAAAACTGTCTCATTTGAACGCACAACAGAGCATGGACTCGAAGATTTTGCGGGAGTACATTACCCAAGAGGGCAACCGACATGAGGTAGCGTCTCGTCCCCCGGTGGCCGTCACCAATGCCGTGTCGTGGCGCACCGAGGGCATCAAGCACCGCAAAAACGAAATCTTTCTCGACGTGGTGGAAAAACTCAACTTGCTGGTGTCCAGCAACGGCACGGTGAGCGAACGCAGAGTCTTGCCGAATAGATTTCGTCTGCCTGTGGATGAGTTTGTTGGGTTCCTCCTGTTTCGTCGTGTGCATCAGTTTCATAAAATGGGTGCAGAGCAGGCTATGGGGAAGATAGATGGGTAGATGAGGGCGTATTCAAGGCATATGATAAATCAAATATTAATTTGCTATGTGCTCTACTGGTGCTTCGTTTAGGTGCTCAACTCAGAGATTGTGGGCGCTGTGAAGATGAAGTCTTTCTTAAGCGGTGAGTCAGGCAAAGCAAGTCCTCGAGGATTCGTGATATTGTGCTCACCCGTGTTCTGTTCTATTTTAGTAGAAAAATGAGAAAGTTGTCTTCTCTACACGTTTGGAGGCTGGTGCCTCGCCTCTTTCGTGTGTTTGTACGCACGCACGCGTGTCTTCGTTGCCCTGATTTGATGTGTCTTTTGACCCCATCACATTAGGCATGCCGGAGCTGAAGCTGGGTTTGAACGACAAGCTCATGTTTGAAGCGACTGGTCGGCCGCAGACCAAGGGCAAAGCCGTCGAGCTGGAGGACATCAAGTTCCACCAGTGCGTGCGCCTCGCCCGCTTCGAGAACGACCGCACCATTTCTTTCATTCCCCCTGACGGGGAGTTTGACCTCATGAACTACCGCCTCAGGTACCCGTGCACATGTGTAACCGAGCTGCTGACGGATATGAAAGAAAAGAATAATATGCACGACTGTTGAGTTAGCTTACCTTGTTCAGCTCATTTTTCTTTCTCCTTCTCTTTCATCGGCAATCGCCTCTTTTCAATTCGTCTTCCTAACCTAACCTTGCGTGTCGCTTCCTGCTTTTTGCTTACTCCACTGTTCTCTCTACTTCCTCTTCCTCCTGCTATTAGCACCCACGTGAAGCCGTTGATTTGGGTGGAGGCGGTGGTGGAGCCGCACAGCAACAGCCGCATCGAGTACATGATCAAGGCCAAGTCGCAGTTCAAGTCGAGGTCCATCGCCAACAACGTGGAAATCATCATTCCGGTGCCCAGCGACGTAGATTCGCCCAGCTTCAAGTCTTCGATCGGCTCTGTGGTACGTGCATTGTGATGATGGTAGAGGCAGTGGTGGGTGGGCCTAGGAGTACATGTGCTTGTACAGTCCTGGCCTTTTGCGTCTGCAAGAGTAGAGTTGAGGTAGGCCTTCATTCGTGCCAGTTGGATCATGGAATCTCTCGTAGTGTTTGATTTCCGAAAGCATGAGGTCTTCTCGGTTTTCTCGAACTTTATATCTGGGTAATGGTTTGTTTGCCGGAAGTGACTCCTTCTTGCATTCTCCTTCTTCCCTTGTCAATCCTAAAATCGGCACCTGCACTACCCTCTGCCTACCCCTCACCAGGTGTACTTACCGGACAAGGACTGCGTGGTGTGGTCCATCAAGCAGTTCAACGGCTCGCGGGAGTACCTCATGCGGGCCCACTTCGGCCTCCCCTCCATCAGCGCCGAAGAGCCCGAGCACTGGCGAGCCCCCATTGAAGTAAGTAGAAGGCCATGTTTTGTCTTTGCCCTGCTCGTCTTCTTTGTTCTGCTTTCTTTTATCACTTCTGCGCCCTTCCTGTTGTCCTTCCTCTCCTTGCTTCTCTGCTCTCATTCTTCCTGGCACTTCCTGCACCTATTCCCTTGTATCGCGGTTTCTTGGACTCTATTTTACCCTTCAAGTCCTAATCTAACCTTCATTGCACTGACCTTCATTGCAATACTTTTTGTTAACATCATCAGGTACAATTTGAGATCCCTTACTTCACAGTGTCGGGCATTCAAGTGCGGTACCTCAAAATCATCGAAAAGAGCGGCTACCAAGCTCTTCCTTGGGTGCGCTACATTACGCAAAACGGCAACTACCAGCTGCGCATGACCTAAAAGAGAAGTTCCTTTGCTGCTGCTGTGAGGTTTTGAACTCGCTTCTCGTGATGAGGAGAGGTAGTGCTTGTTGAGGGGCATTTCAAAGGTCGTGAGGGGGCTGAACTCCCTGCGGCCTATAAAAAGTTCCTGAGCCGCCCGTGGGCACGCGGGCATTTACACACGCCACTGGATAGCCACTGCACGTATTCGCATGCTATAGTTTTTCCTGTGGGAGAGGAGTAGGGCTGATTATCATTTTCTTCTTGGAAATTCCTTTCTCCTGCTAGTGATACTGGCCAAAAAAAACGAAGTTTCATTCAATTTTTATTTAGGAGGGCAATAGCAATAACAATAGACAATAGCAACAGACACCAAAAGATAAAAGGTACGTAGGTGCGAATTATTAAGCCAAATGGCTATATGTATACGAGTTACACGGTTACACCCTAGAATTTATTCTGAATTAAAAACCCAAATCAGCTCCACAGCAACCCGCCGATCGCCCCCTCTTCGCGGCTATCAAGGCCGCCGTGGGAGTTTCTCCTTAAGGGTGCTTAAGGCACACACTTGTTGAATTCCTTTGTGCTAGCCTTCTAATTCCGGCCCTTCGGGGCCTGTGTCAAAAGAACAGATTATCGCAATAAGCGAATGCGATCTCACATGCACATGCGCACGTCGTGAGCATCGAACATGCGTGAATTATTCTGCTTCTGCCCCAGAGCGCTGGTTTGTAATGAAAGAAACTCCTTAACTCCTTGAAGCGCACTTGGTTTTAGCACGAGCCCTCAAGTTCCTAAGGGCCGGAATTAGAGAGATAACATTTTTTTTTCTATTTGGTAACTGGTAAGGCGGTTCTTTCAACAACCAACACCTGGCAGGCTCCTGCGAAACGGACATGGCCATTTGGGTGTATTATATTAATTCCCATACCCACCAAGTGGCCGACGGTTCAAGAAGAAAGCAAAATTAGGCCGAAGAGCTTGCTCTCGTATTTCAAGGTGCTTGAATGTCCGATTCTGCGTAATCGCATACACCGGCCTGGAAGTCTAGTCTAGTCCAGTTGATACTCCCCAAATACAAAGAAACACCACTTTGGCATATAGCAACAGAAAATTGAAACCTTCAGAACAAGCCTAATTGGGCTGAGTGTCCTTTTGCGTAATGCGTAATTATACAATTGTAATCATTTACTCTCGAAGTGTCCTTCAGCCACCAGGCATCAGGAGATTTGGGAATGGTGTGAGTAAGCTGCCTCCACTTCGGCCTGTCCTTGGCAATGGTGATCCATTCACCGAATTCCTTCGGAATGCCCTTACTTTTGAGTGCGTTTTCCAATGTCCTGCCCCAAGTCATCCGTGGACAGCCAATTGGTCGCGAACGCAAGCCAGGATGTTACCGTCCCAAGTATTATGGGCTCCTGATATGAAGCCTTCCGCAACGCCATACTCACGAGCGATATGGTTCCTGTGAGAATACTCTGTATTATTTCTACCATTCCTCCTATTAGCCCTTTACTTCTGACCCGCCGAGGCGTTTGTCAAGATATGGCCGTGAACGTCGGTACTGAACTCTGTGCGTGCTTGGGTACAGAACGTACAGAAGTACGTACTTATACGCTTGCATACTACTGTTTAGTACTGTACCCTTCTTCCACTCTTCGTCCTTTGAATTTTTTTTTTTGCCTCAAGTAGTTAGTCGTCATAATAAGCTCAATACAAGCCTAGTCTTGTGTAAGTAATAAATTACAACGCAGTCTACAGCTCGACAAACTTCAACGTAAACGATGCGAGCTCAGCCTCATGTACTCCTGAGCCTCGCGTGGGCTAGTCCATCGCTTGCGTTTAGGGCAAACACAGGCTTGAGTGCCCTTCAACCGTCGCTAGCTCATCAGCGTGGGATCTCATTGCGCCGCTTCAGTGGGACTTCAAGCAACGAAATGCCCCAAGGCCCTGCCACAGTGCCTTGGCTTCCGCCTCTAAAGAACCGGTACTTTGCATTGAGGCATGGCCAGTCGACTGCGAATGTGGAAGGCGTCATTTCGTCGCTACCGGCGCTAGGCATTGCCTCCCATGGACTCACGCCACTCGGAGTGGAACAAGCAAGATCCGCTGCGCCGCAGGTAAAGAAATGAAGAAGCAGGAATTAGTTGAAAATGATACGATCAATCTCATAAGGATGATATCTAGCCAGCATATCATAAAGAGGCATTGAGCTCATTATGGTGTGCTAGTCGTTACAGTGTTGAAGAATTGTAAGGTATCTACACATGCACGTGGGTCGCACAAAACCTCAAGACTCCCGTGTAATTTGTGGTCTTTGTAGATTTTGGAGTCGATTGGCGACTCAGCGGACCTTTCTCGATTGGTGGTGTATGCATCGGACTTTACGAGAGCTCGTGAGACCGCCGAAGAAGCGCAAAGCGCACTTCGCAGCTTAGCAGGCTCTGATACAATTGTAAGCCGAAATAAGGGTGACAATGAAGCGTGCTTGTAGATAAGAGGGTGGTTGTGACATTAGTTACTTCTCTTACGTTCGGATTCCTTCAAATCTATTCGTTTCGGTAGGCAAGTCTGGAAGTAAAATTGTTGCCAGAACTGCGCGAGCGATGGTTTGGCGATCTCGATGCTAAAGATGTGTCTACTTACAACGACGTACGTGTTCTTTCCGAAGACAATGTCTTAGAGTAACTCTTTCATTGCAGCATATTTCCTCTAAGTGCGGCTATGTACCCTTGGTAACATTCAAAGATGGCGCTTCTTTTCTTTTCCCGAAATCATAATTGTGCTTCATGCCATCTACTAGTACTGAATTTGTCTTCTTTCGAAGCCTCTTGTACATCACCCCCAGCCCTCTTTCACAATTGGGCATACTGTGCGTACATATGAATGCAACGCTCGCCGAAACAAAAGGTTTGGCCTCTAGACCTGGAGGACGCCCACCACACGAACTACGGGGTGGAGTCCGTGCAGAGCGTGGCCCAACGGTTGCGAGGCATGTTCCTGCACTTGGAAGAGGAACACGCCCCTGGCACTCCCATCTTGCTGACCAGCCATGCCGACACTCTGCAGGTATTAGCTGTGTATGTGTGTGTGGTGCTAAAAAAAGAAAAAAGAAACCAAATGAAGTTATGTGCAGGAAGACGACAGTTGAAGTACTCATTAAGAATGAAATCGTCATCGAATACATCTCATGTCTCATGCTTTGAACTGCAACCTTGTTTTTAAATGATTAGATTTCAAGCAAACGCACTTTTCTTTCTAGTCTTTTCACCTGTTGCAATTTAATTGCTCGGTCGTTTTGTGAATTGGCGAACCGTTGCAGATCATGCAGTGCTTAGTAGCTAAAGCAGACTTGCGCTTCTTTTCGCAGTACCGTTTCGGAAACGGCGAAGTAAGTCTCCAAAAACAAATCTAAAAATACAAGTCCAATGCTTGTTTTTATCTTTTGCTGTGCTTACTTGATCCTTGGTTGAGTGGAGAAAGCGTACCGTATCATTTTGTTGACAAAATGTAATTATTTTTTATTTTTACCTACTTACGAGCTTCTTTCGTATTATACAGGTGCGTGCTTTGGGCGAGTCTCCAGATACCCTGCCAGAGCCCAAACCTCTTTCCAAGGACGTAAGCCGCATGTGAGCCTTTTTAGTGCCCCTTTTTGTCTGCCATGGGCTTTGCTTCTCGGTTATTCCCTCTTGGTTTCATGCGGCTGCGAGTGCGAGTGCTTCGAGTAACGAGCACATTTGAATTGAATTGCTTAGTCCAGGATTCAAGAAAAATCGGTATGAGCACGGCGCATGGTGCTATAAGGAAAATGGGAAATAAGGATATTCATATATAATTCAAATTTCCAGATACAGGATCAGAATAAGAATAATAACTAGGGTGCCATTAAATCAGTACCAACGTACCAACACCATTGCGTTGGTGAATTGAGGACTGAGGAGGTTCGCAAATACCGAGTAGACCGCAATAGCACTACAACGCGAATAGGGACTACAATAGCGCTCCTTAATCATATGAGACAGGCCCCGAAGGGCCAGAAGAAAAGCAAAGCGGCGCAAACAAGACCTAAGAAGCCAATCAGGCGCACATGCCCGAGTGGCCATGGAAGTGATGGTAGCGGTCCAAAGTGGCACGCTCCTCCATGCTCCGAGAGTGCAGCTCAAAAGAAGAGTTTCCACCCGCAGAGCATCCTTAATCTTTTGGGGGGTCGGGGGATATTTGGACTTTGGACTAACCTAGACTTGGCGACTGGGCTGGCTATACTGGCTATTTTATAAAGAAAATGCCTTCATGACTTTTATGCTTGAAACTTGAAAGGCGCTTGGGGAAGACAAAAAAGACACCACTCTGCCCTATACTTGGCGAGAGCATGCACGTACACAACGCAGGGTCTCTATGGTGTGCTGCTACTGTACATCTAGCCATCTCAACAAAAGGGGCTACCACCTGGACTCCGGATCGACATCACCGTCACTGCTGCTGTCCTTGTCGGAGTCGCTGATGTCTTCCACTTTGGGGCGAATCTAATTAAAGCAAAGCGCAATCAAGCACACGCACGCAAACGAAGTGATTTCGTGAAAGGGTTAGAGAATGCTATGTTTCACTTTTTCTTTTGCTTTCCTCGGTAATCGCACAGGAGCAAAAGAAAAAGTAGGCCAGGGATTCGCAAAGGGCACGTTCGCGTCATAGTAGCAAGAGGCAGAATCAACAATTGAATCAAACTACGGTGGCCATAGATCGCCTCTCTCTGCACGCACCTTAACGTCTTCGAAGCCTGGAATGGAGACTTGCAGCGCGGACTTGAGGTTGCGGCGCTTTTCGTGTCTTCGAGCTAACTGCTTGCGCTCTTTCATGGTGCGCTTCAGCGCCATCTGATTTGAGAAAAAAAGAAAGAAAAAGAAAAACACCGAATTGTCAGCCAATTGTAAACTAGAACAGGGAAGAGAAAAGAAAAGAAAAGAAAAGCTAATAGAAATGCGAATTGTTCCTCAGGCAGTTCTCATAATGTTCTCATAATGCCACGGTGGACATCCTTCCAGCCACTCAGTTATAGCCAGTCTGCGGCCGAAAATGTTAATCCGACTATCATCCACAGGTCAAGACTTTCAACGAAGCTCAACTGCAACGCGGCATAATCCCTATCGGCCTGGAGTATCGATTACGTAGTGCCTTGACATTGTTTGGATAAAATTACCGCAAGATCATCGGTGTCTACTGGAAAGAAACGCCGGAGGGTGTAGTTGATGCACATGCTCAAAAACATGGATAGTCCACCGATGATGTACCTGTCGGTAATTGGTAAATTCAGGCACATTTTTCTCCAAAAGGAGTTTATTCTTGCATCAAGAAAAGACGCAGCATGCAATCCTATTGACCCATTTGTAAACTATAGCCTAGCTGTTGAATTTTCTTGAATTTTCTCAGAACGAACTCACAGCATGAGAGCTATCTCAGGTGTCATCCCTTGCCACGGCTGAATTACTGCAGCGCAAATAACGAGAGCAATGCCAATTGGGCACATTGCTACTGATATGAGCCACATAGTATCGTCGCCACCTTTACCCCTGCCTCGACCCATGTTTTATGCTAATGCTTTTATCAAAGAGAAGCAAGAATATATACGGTAGTCTTCTTTAGAAAGTTCCCTAGGTCAGAGGTCCTAGCTAGGGGAGGCACCCGTTGAGAAGGCCCAAAGGGCCCCGCAGTGTACTTGCCAAGTACTTGAGATCAGGTTTAAACTAGGAAGCTTGTCTCCTTCCGAATGAAATAGAGATGATTGAGCTCTAGGTGCAGTAGTCTTAAGCGGTGAGAGCGGTTATGCGGTTATAACTTGGAGCTCAGAGCTCAGACAGACAGACAGAGCTGATGACGACTGACGACGACATCTACAGATTCTACCAAGGGGATTACTTTAACTGGGAGCGAAACGACCCAAAAAAAAACTCCCTCGTAGTGTGAATTGTCACAATTCCATCGTATCGATCTGCCGTCCAGTCGGTCACCTCGTCGATAATGTCGCCCAAATAAGCCTCTTCGAACTTCCCCGAGTGCTCTTTGTTCGCCTCCGTGCCAACGCTGTGGATCATCGCACTGTGAAAGTGCTTCAATTCC
>Ga0307931_1001545_pt1 | contig 15167 bp, 15 predicted proteins | sample OrgLakmetageno47_FD_201816 | JGI IMG/M metagenome (GOLD analysis project Ga0307931, IMG submission 201816) | Saline water microbial communities from Organic Lake, Antarctica - #47 | ecosystem: Environmental > Aquatic > Non-marine Saline and Alkaline > Saline | place: Antarctica: Organic Lake... | reverse complement strand
TTGTGGTGCACTAGCCGCGCTGGGCTCGGGGGGAAGCGGCCGGGTGCGAATGGGCGAAGCGTTTAGCGGCGAGGGCTGGTGCGGCGGTAGCTCTGTCGTACTTCTCAGTGGCTGGGACTCGCGCGGCGGCCTATCTGCTTCAGCCATGTTTGTATGGAGCACGCTGGCCTCCAAGTCTCGGAGCGCCTCGTCACCACCGAAGTATTTCGCAACTAAACTCAAATGCTCAGGCTGCAGCGTTAGATTTGCGACAGGGCCCGCTCCAGCAGCTGCTGCTGGTGCTGCTGGTGCTGCTGCTGTTGGTATTGCGACCTTCGTTTGATTTCCGTGCCTCGGCGAAGCATTATCGGTGGCTACAGCAGTAGCAGCGGAGTGCTCGACCATTGGCTCTGGGCGCTGACGACGCCCACGATTGCTTAAAGAGGCTGTTTCCTCTTCAGAAATAAGCGAAGTGTTCTGTGTTGCACTAGGGTCTTCCCTGGGACTCAGGCCTAACCCAGCACCGCTGGCATCAACTGCCGCTGCCGCTGCGGCTGTGGAATTGTGAGTGTCGCTCCTCAAGGCCTCAAGATACACCTCCTTCATCGAGCGCACTTCAGCGATGCGGTTCACATGGCTACTGCCTGACCCTTTCTTTTTGGGAACGCCACTACCTGTACCGTCGCCGCCACCAGACCCAACTCCACCGCTGCCGGTGGTGCCGCCGCCATGATCTCCTTTGTCTTTGCCCTCCACGTCCTGGTCCATGAGCGCGCGCTTTTGGCGCTCGAGCGCGCGCAGCTCGTCCCATGCGTCGCCTGTAAAGAACTTGCCTAAGTCTGCACGGCCCGTTTTCAAGGCTTTGCTCTGTCGTTCGGCACGCAAGAGCGCTGCTGCTGCTTTCCCGTCATACCCAGAACCCATAGCTGACGCTGCCCCTGCTGCAGGCGCAGTCGCACCCGTCGTACCATAGTTGGTGTTCATTGAGACAGGTGGCTGCCCAATGGACGGCGGCTGCTGAAATGGTGGTGCTGATGAAGCAGCGTTTGGCAAGGCTGAACTGCGGCGGCTGTGGCTACTATTGTGCGTCCCCTCGAATTCATGCGCCGAGCCTGCTCTGGGCAAGGTTCCACTCTCCCTTCCCGCGATCGCGCCACCACCAGTGCCCATGGTAGCGCCCATAGCATTGTGGCTCCCGTGTGCCTCAGGAGCTGAGGCTCGGCTTCGGCGCGAGCCTCGTGACACGGACATGTGCATCGTGGCGCCCTGGCCGCTGCTGCTGTGGGTGCTGCTGTTGCGTTGCCGGTGCCGCACTCCGTTGATGATCGTGTCACGAGGCGGCCGCACTACATGGTCGTAGTTGAGCGCAGCTAGCGCAGCAGCGGTTGGTGCTGCCCAATGATGCGATGAAGTATCGCTTCGTGCTGACGAGGCATTGCTGCCCGGCCGACGCTGGTGGTGCTGCTGCGAATAGGAGCCCGTGATTCCAGCAGCTGGGTGCAAGTAAGGCTGCCGGTTATTATACCCACCTCCGTAAGGGAGGCCACTGCCTGGCTGGCGCGAGGAGGCATGCGAATAGTTGCTAGACCGCGCAGTGTGCTGCCCATGCTGCCCCAGAGATGCTCTCGACGAGGCAGCACTTCCTGGTCGGCCGCTGCTGCTGCGGTCCTTTTCCTGCACAGCAGCCAGCATAGCTTCCAGCTTTGTGACCGCATCGCCCTGGAAGTCGCCGCTAGAAGCCGCATCCTTCGAGGCGGAAATATATTTACCAATTAGAGAGATAAGCGCAAAAGACCTACCGGGTAACCGCTGCGTGTGTCTGACATGAATAGTTCAGTGAAACTGCAGTATTAGAAGAATTTACCTCGAGAAGCTTGCGGACGTTGTCGAGAACAGCAGCTGACGGTGCTGCGGCACGGCCACCTCGCCCAGTGCGCTGAATAAGAGCAATCAAAGAGGTATTCGAATTACTTGCATTGGGAAAAAGTCTCAGACTGAATTAGCAGACAGTAATCAACAAGCTTGACAGCGGTTCGAAGTCGTTCACCTGAGCGAGTTGAAACTCTTGCCAGGGCCCAATGTACATGGAAACCCTGCAAGCACCTTCACCCTAGAAAAATGAAGTTGATATCTGTTTTTAGTTTAGCTTCTCTTTGGCCCTGCTTGTCTCGTCAAAGTCTAATATAGCTCCGTTAGTCCGTTATTTCGCTCCATGAGGAAGCAAGAAGCAAACGAGACGATGGAGAAGAGAGGACAAGGAGGGATACACTAATATAGTACAAAATCGAATTGAGAGTTAGAGTTGAGAGTTAAGAGTGAGAGTTGAGCGCTAGGTTCGGTTTCCCGCGGGAAATTCCGCGGAATTCCCGCGGAAAGGGAAATTTTTACAAATCAGACGTGATTTCCGCGACGGGAATTTAGCAGTGCCTTTATGAATACGGCACGAAAATCCCGCGGAAACCCCGCGGAAATACCACGTGAAGTGAAAATTTTAGCCATCGCGCGGGAATTCCGCGGAAACGGGAATCTCAACCCTGGTTGAGCGCCGAGAAATGAGCAAGGCGCAAGGCGCAAGGCGCGGCGACGAGTATACGTCCCGTACTTAGTGCCACAGTTATTCCTTGCCAGCTAGGTTGAGATCTGCGTACCGAGGCTGGGTGTCCCTGTCTCGCTGTAGCCGCCACGCGGCCGTTCTCCAGTAACCACGTAACCGTAACCACCACCCCGCAACCCCACACCAAACCACCACAAGCCACGAGTGCCTACGGCTGCCCATGAGGCATGAGTAAGGCCGCATCGCACACAGGAGGCCTCACTTGCTTTTTTGGTTTGAATTTAGGACTGCTAGAGGGCGCTGCTTGTTCCATTACCCCGTGCTTTTACAATTAAAAATGTTGATGCTACTAGCTCCTAGCTTCTAGTCCATATCCATGTATATGAACCACGAACCAAGCGAATACAACACGAAATCTTTATTAGAACGAAGGGGACGATATGATACATGACCATCACAGAACAGCACCATAATGTGCTAATTTCAAAGCAGGATTCGGTTTTTAAACCACCACATGCGTTAACCCGGGCCGGCTTCTCAAGGAGACCTTGCCTGTAAGAGCGCACGCCGACGCAGGTCGCGTTTCGCAAGTGCAGCGTAGAACACGTCCCAACTGATTTCTGTGAAGTTCGCTACTCCCAGAAGTCGTCTAAACAAGAATAAAAATCGAATTTGAAGTAAGGCACGTACGAGGCAAATTAATTGCTGTCTAGAAATCGCCGAGCTTTGTCTGCGTACAAAAGAAATCACACTCTATTTCTTACTCGTACGCCATCCACTTGCACGTAAATATCTTGCGTTACTGTTTTTCTTCTTACCTCAGTGAAGTGGCTCCCTCAGTGGAAACGTTCGAAGGCAAGCCGAGCTCACGGGCAAGGGCGGGGCTGTCTGCTACGCCTTTTTCGAGGTCAACAATGGAGACCACACCGTTGTTGGCGTCGTCAAAGCGGGCAAACACCGAGCGCCACCGGGCTTTGAGAGCCTCGGAGCTAGACCCCACGCTCACGCCTGGTGGTGATATCACAGCTTTTCTTGAATCCGTGGTAGTGCTCAAAGCCCTCGAGGGAGAATGCAAGGACTGGCCCTCCTCTTCGTCTGCGCACTCCGTGCTAGCGCCTACCTGGAGTTCAGGCTCAGGTTTGCTGCCATCGCGGCGAGCGATATCATGTTTCTGTGCGCCAAAGAGCCGAGCTACTTTCTCCGATAGGCGATGTGGCTGAGCTGAATTGGTGGTGTCTAAGTGCTGCTCCAAGGCCGAGCATTCTACTACCCCACTGCTACTACTGTCTGCAGTGGGACCTTGGGTAACGTAGGGGTCAGACCCATCTTCGGTATTTGCATTTGAGGCTGCACTTGTAGGTGCAGTTGTAGCTGAGGTCGAGCTATCGCCTGTGTCAGTGCAGTCTCTTATGCTTTCTTCGCGAGCGGTCGAGGATTCTACCTTGCTGTCGCCCAGCAATGTTTGAGGTGCCGGGTCCGCAGAAGCCGAGATGGTGGACCCACCTCGCCGGAGGCGGTTCAAACGCGACCCAAGCGCTGACGCAAGCTCTGGCCCAGCGCCTCGCGTGCTGGGCTGCTGGTCGATGGCAGGCTCGGTGCAATGTGGTGCTGCCACCGTGGTCGGCGATGTATCCTCTAACTTGGGTGTTTGGTCAAATGGGGGGGTCATACTAGTAGGTGGCTGCGAAGCCGTCTGCGACCTTGATTGTTGCAATTCAGACATCGAAGCGCGATCGTCGTCTACTCGAGGTCTCGTCAACAGCACAGCTACTGGCTCTGCCACTGCTTCCACTATTTCCATTTCATCGGCAGCGTCGCGGCTAGTGGGGCTGTCGCTGTCGGCATATCCCACGTCATCGCTTTCTTCTTCAGGCACCGTCACGGTCCAACCGGAAGGGCTCTGATCCAAGTTACTGCAGTCGCGCGTTGAACGTCTGGGAGTATTGCTACTGCTAGACCATGGCGGTCTCTCATGGGACCCCGATCGACGCGGCGGCGTGACTCGGGATGCCACGGCGACAGTAGGTACAGCAAAGCTCTCAGAAAAAGAGGAACGGTCTTCCGTCGGCCAACGCACGAGTGAGCTCGTGCCACGAAGTTTAGCTTCTGAATCCAGCGGAGGCGCCCATGCCATGAGCCTTTGAGAGGTTCTTTCGTCGTCTTCGTCCTCGCTCACGTCACTGCGATAGTGGCTACCTGAGCTCGACAGTAAACCATCAGGACCAAGCCGACGCGCCGTCGGCTCGATTGGTGACTCACGCCGTCGCCAGGGGATGCACGGCAATGAGGGCGATGCACCCATAAGCTCGGTTGTCTAGAGCCAAGAGACCTCAGAAATACGTTGTCTATAAAACACGCAGACCATGTAGCATATTCCGCCACGAGGCATTACTCGAAACTCGAAAATGAACGGACGGTAGATGGGAAGAATATACTTTACTGCAATGCTGCAATGGTTTCCACAGCAGCAGCGCATTCCTCTTTTTTCAAACTGTAGTACGTCTGGCTGTACTACATTAGAACACCTTGTATTTTTGTAACCGTAATAATCGCACAACCATTGGAGATTGGAGAACGCATGCGATCGCATCGGAGCCATGGCGGCGCCTACAGCTGTCTTCTCAAGGCCTCGACCCAATTCGAGTCCGAAATCACCTCATGCACGTTCACCATTTGATCCTCAGAAGGTTTGATTCACCATATCATTGAACTTTAACCTGACTCCCAACATCTTTTCCCCAATCCCCATTAACAAAATCACAGTTGATAAACAACTTGAGCTCCAACAAATGCGCAGCCTGCAAGCTAGCTCACTGCTGCACTCTGTTTGTAGGTGGACCTCTCGAAGTGTGTGAACCCTGATGCAATGCAAGCTTTCTTCAGTGCTAGCGCCCCGCGCTCTAGCCGGCGTGCCGATGGTGCCACGACCCCGCTAGCTTCACCGCGTCGATCTGGATCGCGAGCTCGCAGCGTGAGCAGCGACTCTACCGTCAGTTCAGTGCGCAGCGTTCTTATCGCAGACTTAAACAGCATGTGGATGGCGGATCAGCAGCGATCCTCAGCTTCTAAAGCAGAAAACCGTAATCGCCTTCGCCACTCTTATCCTGGCGCCGCAACTCCATCGTCGGTCTCACCGACACGGCCATCACGGCAGTGGCGCTCTCCACCGCGAGACCTATCAAGCTTGAGCCCGTCGAATACTGCTAGGCGTGGACACCAAAAGCATCCGGATGATTTCGGGCATGAAGGAGGCGAGATGGAGCCTCCACTGAGGCAAAGCTACCCGTTTCCCACTCGCACAAGCCTCCTGCGCGAGGAGGAGCATCGCTTCGGACAGCAACATGATTACCAGCAAAACCAGCGGCACGCCCACAGCACCAGGCATGGCATGGGTCATGACACTTCTATAGATTCTCGAGGTTACCAACCATCCCACTCGGATGGCCTGGAACGAGGAGGTCGCGGCACTTCCCATCGTCGCAACCAGAGCGCCCAAGGGCTGCCGTCGCATTCTTCGAGGCCTTCGGTGGCAGCCCTTGACCGCTCGGATGCGTCTCCACCGCGGTGGCGGCACAACGACCAACACATGGCGATGCGGTCGCGGTCGCCTCCCAGCCGGTTCATGGACCAAAATAGCCACCACCATCGCCCGCCACCGCCTCAGGGCCGCGGAGGCGCACCCGAAGTGTTTTTGGAAATGCTCAAGCAAATCGAAGAGCGGCTGGAAGACTTACCTCGCGCGATTCGCATTCGCGTTGAGCGGTGAGAAGTGTACTTTATTTCTAGGGTATACCAACGGTGCTTTCTTTGAGAGTCTGTTGAGCCTGCGTTCGCTAGTCGTGGCTTGTCATTCTTTTGTGTTCGTAGCGTTACCTCTCAGCTTCTTTGTCGTGTAGCCAGTTGCTTACTATTTTTCATCCACGACATGACCGTGTAAATGCTTGTGGTTGGTTTACAGGTGGGTTGCAAAGTTAGCGTATCAAGTCGACCACCCAACGTGGATCAAGGAGCGCAACTTGTACTGCGCAGCCCTGTTGCACGCCGTGACGACCAACAACTACTCCGACCCGTTTCACGCAAGCCCTCCCGAAGGAAACTTGCCCTCAGTTCCTGCTTGGGTGAGGAAGTGAAATGCTTGGAGAATTGTCTTTCTTTGGGCAGTATGTCTTCTGTGCTTATGTGTGCAGCATATATTCGTCTTCGTTGTTTCTTATTCATTTACGTTGACTCAGCCTAGTTCCTTATTACTTCCTTTGTGTAACTCATACCGTTTTTGCGTGTGCAGATTCGGCGTGCTTATTCGCGCAAAGGGGTTGGTGCTCGGGGTGCCCCCATGCCTTCTGCGAACAAGAGCACACGAGCCAAGCCGCCGTTTTGGGAGCCTCCAACAGAGAATCTTGGGACCTCTCTCAGTGCGCCAGCGCCTTCGCATGATCCTCACAATGGTCAGTTCGCGTAGTGAGACCTTCCTCGCACCTACCTGTACTTTCACTTCAAAATTTGGGCGTACATGTATGTTTCTGCTCCACATAGGTGCAACTCGTGCAAGACACTATTCATTTCCTCCTAATGGCACTCTTCGTTTATCCTTGTGTGCACGTCTGGCTTCCTGTCTGTATTTGATCTGGTGCCTTTTTGTGGATGTGTATCATGTTAGAGAGGTACGACGACGAGGCTGTTCGCTTTGCCAGGCGCATCGCAGCAGGGCACTACCACCGTCACCGTCATCATGGTGGTGGTGGTACATTATCCCCTGGAGCGCACGCTACCTCACCCGAGAGAATGGAAGAAAACCCTGCAAATCACACTCGCGACCGCAGCGGAAGTGGAGAGTCCACGCTCACGCTAACGCTGCGGCACAACACGACGAGCGGAGGCAACCGGAGAAGTGCGGGGCCGCTGCTGCCGCCGTCCTCAACCTTGTCCAAGCCGCAAGCAAGGAAAGCTCTCCTGGCCCATGGCCCCGCACCCGGCGACCTGAACGATGCTTTACTCGAATTAGGAGGGGAACAAAGCAACGGTGCGGAGAACGGGAAGAAGCAGCTGCAGCAGCAGCAACAGCGAGGGGGTGGAGCTAGTGGTGAAGGAGGTGAAGATGGCAGTGTTGGAGAATCCCTCGCAGTTGCAGAAGCCAAACAGCGTTTTCTCGAAGCAGAAAGCCGCGAAAAAGCAGCACGCACGGAGGTGAGTGTGCATGGGTAAAGAGAGTTAGGCGTGAAGTACATTCTGCTGTGCGGGGTTCCTGTTTTTTCAATGAAAGAGCAGTAGAGCATGATACTACTGTGGCCTCTGCTCTTGAAAATTTGACGTTGCTTTAACTTCTTTTTTATATGTTGTTGTATTCCTCTTGATAAAGGTGGCCGCTCTGCGGCGCAAGCTCACGGAAGCCAACGCGCGTGCGGAAGGGCTAGCCTCCGCCGCAGGAGCCGCTGCCAGCCGGCACGAAGAAATTCTGAGCAAAATGGCCGACGCCCACAAGGTAATGAAATGGAGATACATTCCCTTTGTTCATGAAATTGAAGTGCATGCGCAGGTCCATTTGATTTTTTACCTTGTTATGATGGGGTGCGTTATACTTTCACGAAGAAGCCAATGTTGCCTTTGATTCCTTGCGTCTAATGTATTTCACACTTTCCTTAAAACATCTCGACAAGTAATCAATGATTTTTCTTCTCTTCCACACTTCTCTTGTCTTCCCGTTTCGTCTGTTGTGAGCACAGGCTGAAATACGTCAGCTACAGCGCGAGCATGGCGAAGAATTAGACGCCTTGCAGCACTTGTATGCGATGCAAGCAGCACGACGGGTAAGTGGTAGATTGACTGCACGTGCACGCGTGTTTAATTAGGCTGACGTGCGTTTCTGTTCTTGTGATTCAATCCAATTTTTGCTGCATTTGCTCTTCTTTTATTGATGTATCATCTGTAAACAAAAAGGTGGACACTGCCGCGAGCATTCGTGACCCAGCCCTGAAGCCTCAGCCGGCGCAGCTGCCTCCGGATACGGCTAAGTCAGCTGGTTCTTCTACCGATACCTCGTTTCGCTTCGGTGGTGGGGGCCATGCCTCAGTTCTTCATCGATCGCCCACCGAGGCTGCCTCCACGAATGGTTCTGCGCCACCTGCCTCGGCGGCTGCAGCGCCCTCGGTGTCTCCAGTGGCGGCAGCAGCCCCTAGGAGCTCTGTCGCTGCAAGTGGTGATGTAAAAGCCGCAGCTCACGACAACGACGACGACGATGACACATTTCTCGCCTCGTTGGATGATTTTGAAGCCACGGCAGCGGCGGCTCTCTCTTTCACGGCCAGAGGTGCAACCCCCATCTCTTCTGCGGCCCAATCAACAACGGCTGCTTCAGTGGTGGCACCAGTCGGTGGTTACGCACACCAACGAAGATGATCTTGCCAAAAGCACCGCAGGGGCCTTACTGTCTGCTTTCGACCAAGGATTTAGTGCTGTATTTGTGTTTCACTTCCAGCTTGCAGACTACAGCACCGCGTACTCTTCTTCACGAAGGCCGTGGGCGCCGGATTTAGCAGCTACGGCACAAAAGAATATAGTTTCAGAGAGCAATAAGGGGAGATGGAACTAATGCCAATCAAAGCCAGGGTTTACTTTTTACTTGCACTTGAGGAATTACGAATTATTCCCAATGTATCAAGTTTCAAATTTCTGACACAAGACAGTCAAGACATACAGCCGGAAGCCGAGATGGATATAGCAAGCCGTATGGGCTTCGGATTGTAATTACTGGCGATCTACTGCAAATACTGCTTCCTGGATGTACTTAATGTCTGTAATATGCCTCCTCTAAATACGAAATATTCGCCAGTTGCCGAAGACCGTGATTCGGTGGTGCTAAATTCAAATTTACTGGCACAAGCCCCGGGTTGGAGTATGGAAGTTACACATCGCATGATCAATTCCGAAACCTGATTCCTGAATAATATAAACGGTTCCCGGTTTCTATTACAATGCGGTATCTACTTCAGCATTCTCGAATCAAACGCGCGCGTCGCCTGGTGTTCAGTCATCGCGCAGGGACTGTGGCTTGACGGTGACTTGGCTTCTAAGATGTCAGCTTACTCGCGCTCCATAGCGGCCTCCTTGACAGGTTCGTCGGTGATTGCTACAGCTGGAGCCCCACCTTTCTTGCACGGCTTGCAGGACAAGAGGTAGTAGGCCATCTCGCAAGGGAACAAGAGGTTGACTTGGCAGCAGAACATCACGACAGCCAGTTTGTGCTGTTCGATGAAAGAAGAAGGGAAAGAAAGAAAGAAAGGAAGGAAGGAAGGAGGGGAACGACATTAGCAGTGCGCTGGTTGTAATTAAATCACATGAAAAGAAGACAGCTATGCGATGAGATGAATTGAGATATCATCATTTAAGCCACTATTGCACGCCAAGACAATTCGCGATCCAAACGCCATGATGCCGACGCAAGATAGCATCAGTGAGTGGCGTACGAAAAAAGAAAACTTTTTCGGTTATAACATGAATATCATCGATAGACCCTGAAAGTGATAGGGTATGCATGCTTGCGCCATGCAATAAAAGGTATCCAAAAAGGCGCGCCTCAAGGCTATTTTCATTACCCTGTCTTCGTCTTTCGCACAAATCTTGCACGGAAAGCAGCCGCACTGGCGCTCGCAAATCACGATGCCAAAGCATTGCCCCTCATCATCGAAAGTAATGCAGCACTGCTGCTTCGCGTCCTTCTTGCTGCCACCGCACATGATTCTTGACTACGATGAGCAATGAAAACTGCGAAGTGGAATTATGTGACAGCTGGTGGGCTGGTGTGGGCAATTTTTACATACAGCGCACAAAAACGATCGCCCAATCAAAAAGCGAAGTGGCGAGGGAAAACTACCGAGGCTTGTTCTCTCTCCCTCGTGTTCTCGAAGCGAAGAATGTTGCGAGCATTCGAGCACTGTAGCCGTGTAGCCGTACTGTAGCACTGTACATAGCCACTATACATACTATGATGCTTGTCATGTTGTCACCGGTCACCGATCACGGTGTTAGAAGAGAGAAGGTAGAAGACTAACAAGTTTACGGCATTGAAACAAATTGGACCATTCTCATCTTGCTTCGACCAGTAGCTCGCGAATGTCCGTCTCAAAACCAGCTCTAGCTACCTTCAATTCCAAGGTCGACGGGTTGCCATCCTACTGGAACTCAACTTTCGATCGCGGCCTGCAAAATGTGCGTCCTAGCGCTATTGCCTAGTCACCAATTGCCTACGCGCTCTCACTGTACATACAATTTTTAGTTTATAGCAATGTGCGTGGAGCATATGGAACCTACCAGAAACTAAGTAGTTTGAAATATTCATGTCTTATATGTATGTTGCCTGTAGGTGGCGGGCGTCCAGAAGAAGCTGCAGGCTCGCATAGACCACCAGATGCTTGAGTCAGGTTTAAGCATGGTGCTTAAGGCCTTGAGTGGCAGCCTTTTTACATGGATGCTTGCTATCATGGCCAAGTGGGGTTGGGCGAGGCTTGCTGAAGAAGTCACAGTTCAGGTGGGTGTGTTGATGGTGCAAGAATAAATAGGTGGCAACTAATTTGCCTTTTCTGCATGCCAACTACTCTCATAAATGAACAATTACCCTTCAGTTTCTTTTAGTTCCTGGTGAGTTAAGTTGAACATCTCTTGCTTTTTTCTTCTCGCCCTCATCTGCACACCTGCGCATGTCACCACTCACTTCTCAAGTTGCGCTATTCATCTTTCGGTGTTGTTGTTGTTGTTTTCTCCTTCGGTCAGGTGGACGTGCCGTCGTTTGAGCTGCCCGGCTACTGGCTGAAAACCTGGCTCGCGCAGCACCAGGGCGACCTCGGTCGCATGTCGAGGTGCAGCTTCAAGCTCAAAAAGCAAGTGTCTGCGAAGCCCTCGTCTAGCTTCGGAGGACCACCACCCAAAGCAGCGCAGCTCGAGCAAGACGACGACGATTTCAACGACAAGCCCGGTGGCTTAGCCAAGACCGTGGCCGAGTTCGTGTTCTTGCCGCGCGCAGGCTCTGCGTCGACTTTCCTCTTTGAAGGCCACCGGGTGTGGGTGGAAGAGCGCCACGACACCAGCGGCGGCGGTGGCGGCGGCGGACGGGGCGGCCCACCAGTGATGCCCTTTGGCGGCCCTGGCGGCAACGCCAGCCAGGTCTTTCGGCTCACCACCCTGGGGCGAAGCAAGCACACGATTTGCGCGCTGCTCGCCGCCGCCAAGGAGGCCTACGAGGAGTCGCTGAAGAGCACCACGGTGATTTGGTCGGCCAACCCCGAGCAGCGGTTCGGGTCCCAGGCTGGGTGGCAGAAATTGGACGCCCGGCCGTCGAGGCCCATGCGCACGGTGCTCCTGGAAGACGGCGTTGCAGAGGTATGCCATGAAAATGACAGGATCCTTGCAACAGAGAGGTTGGGTGGGTATAGTATGATGACGAGCACGTGGGATTGTGGGTGTGTGGAGATTCAGCAGCATTCATTCTCTTTTCCTTTCGTTCTCTTGAAAGCACCTGGAAGCTTTCTGTTTTTTTTAACTAATCGATGTTCATTGGCTTTTATCTTTCTCCACTTTAGGCCCTGCTTGAGGACGTGAAATCATTCATGGGTGCGAGTGCCTGGTACTACGACCGGGGCATTCCTTACCGCCGTGGGTACTTGCTCTACGGACCCCCAGGGTGCGGGAAAACCTCCTTCTTGATGGCCCTAGCGGGGGAGCTGCACTTGACCATTTGCATCGTGAACTTGAGCTCCAAAGGGCTCACCGACGACGGCCTCTTGCGGCTCTTGTCAGGCGCACCCAAGCATGCGATCATCTTGCTCGAAGACGTCGACGCCGCGTTTGGAAGCCGAGTCGAGCCGGTGTTACAACCTGCCAGTCAAGAGGCTGCCGCGGCAGGGGCACCACCAGCGGAAAGTGAAGGAAAGAGTGGCCAGCCCAATGTTGGCGCCGATGCGGGTAGTACTAGCAGCAGCGGAGGTGGTCACTCCGTGGGCAATAGGCGGTTAGCGCGGCCAGGAGGGCAGGGAGGAAGAGGCGGCGGCGGTATGACGCCTGGCAGCAGCAGTGACGGAAACAGCGGTGGGATAACGTTTTCTGGCCTTTTGAATGCTTTGGATGGTGTGGCCGCTCAAGAAGGGAAGGTGCTGGTGATGACGACGAACCACGTTGAGCGGCTGGATCCGGCCCTAGTGCGACCTGGCCGCATTGACATTCGCTGCTACTTCGGCCTCGCTTCCAGGTAGATTTTGCCTACAGAAATGCAGTGCTCGCCTTCTTTTGTTGTGCAAGATGTTTTATGAAGAAAAGTGCACTGAGATCGGGCTGGTTTTTGCCATGAGTCTTAGCGAGTGTCTTAAGGTTTTGTATTTTAGAAGCATGTGCGCATGTGAATAAGCTGTGTGAGAGGATTAGAGTGGAGAGTTTTTTTTGTTACTTCCATTTTTTCTGCTTTAAAGCACTTGCTACTTTTGTGTCTTCCTCTCAAACGATTTTTTTGTTATTGCAGAGAGTGCGCCAAAAAGCTCTTTCTGCGGTTTTACTCGAGCAAAGAAACGGTGTCTCCAACTCCATCGCTTGTGCCGAGCGTAAGAGAAGCCGCAGCAGCAAATGCTCGTGAAGACGAGAGCGCTACAAGACAGGATGCCAAGGTAGCTTCGACTGCGAAAGAACCAGGGGCATCAGCATCGGTGCAAGTGGTGTCTGAAGACACGGAAGCAGAAACAGCAGAAACAGCAGCAAAGGGGAGTGAGGCTTCTACGAATCTAGAGGCGCTGGCGGACGAATTCGTGGCTCACTTGCAAAGCTACACCCACTCGATGGCGACGCTGCAGGGCCACCTCATGAAGTTTCGCCATTCGCCACAAGCGGCCGCCGCCCACGCAAGCTCCTTAAATGCGGCGGCCGAACAGAACGGTGGCGACGCAACCACTGCTGCTGCGGAGCTCTTACCGTTAACGTCGTCCATGAAGTAAATTGGTACTTGTTTGTTTGTTACCGCGGGCGGTCTCACGCACGGACGTTTGGCGTTTGGCTAGCTATATCTAGGAATAGCGCTGTCGAAATATGCCTGGGTTTAGACCAACCCAAGTAGAGGAAAACCTTTGATGTATGTGGGGCTTAGTCATATGTCATATGCCATATGTATAATGAACTTCTTGCGATGGGTTCCAAGAGAACATGTCTAAATTATCACCCCCTCGCCCTCATAGCTCATAGCACAGACCTATTCCTATTCGCGGTATTGATATCTCAGTACAATTACAATTACAGTACAATCGTATCACAAATCCAATCCAGATCGCTGATCCTTATCTAAGCGAAATAAGTTTTGTTCGGTGACCAGGTCTCGACGTGAAATATTTTACGTGGAAAATGTGGCACAAACCAAGCGCAAAGTGCTCAACAAAGAACAACTCTGCTGATAAAACATGTGCCTGCGTACCGCAGCTAAAAGAGCCATCACTGTACTCCAGCCAAGAAAATCCCACCTCCCCAGCCCTCCATTGCCGTCTAGCATCTACTTAGCATGCATGCAAGTTTTCATGAATCGCCTTCCTCGCCGGTCTCGCATATTTTGCCCGCCGTGAGGTCGATTTCATGGGACGCGATGGTGAGGATAGAGTGGGTGCCCATAAGCAGGCAAGAAAAGCCGACGACCGCTGCCACGCTGAGAATGATGAGGCTGTCTCGGCCGAGCTTCTTGATGAGCTGAGTGATGCCGATCTGTTGACGAATTCGGCGATAAGACGAGAAGGATGCTTTTACAAATAGGGTTGGGGTCAGCGTGGCTAGAATATTAATACAGAAAGAGTAAATAAATTAATGCCATTGATTTCGTCGTTGTACAATTACACTATTACCTGCCCCACAAAAGTGACCACAAAGCCAAGCACCAACAAGGCAACCGCATAGTCCTCGAGCAAAAGGCCAAACACGTAAAACGACGTGAGGGCGGTGAAGGAGGTGTACCTGTATGGATTTAAGAAGGGAGGGGGGTGAGATGGAGGGGCAAATTAAAGCGAGAGGGCCGGCAAAGAGACAGCGAAGGACTACTAATACTATGGAAAAGAAGTGCTCAGACGCGCATTTCATTTCACTGAGCATGCAGTCATCTTCGACAAATGTCGCTCACATGATCATGGTCGCTGAGGTGGCCGCTGCGACTTTCGGGTTCACGCCCAAGTGAAGCATCAGTGGCACCTGCACAATCCCGCCTCCAATCCCGAACATGCCGGCGCACAGGCCCGCGGCAATGCACAGCAGCGGGTACACTATGGTAGCCCGCTCGTCCCACGCGATGTCGCCGTTGGAGTACTTGTAGCCCAGGCGCTTCTTTTGCTGGGTGTTGGCGGACAGGTGCTGCCCCACGTAGACGCTCACCCCAACGATGAACACAAACATCGCGGCCGTGAGCACCCAAAACCCTGAGGAGCCGCAGCTAATCCCGATTGGGCTGGGGTACCCGCCGCCCCCTTTCAGGAGGCTCACGCCAATCACCAGCGCGAACACCGCCCACAGGAGCCCGAACTTCCACCCGGGCACGCTCCTTTCTTCTTCGTAGACTGCGGCAAGCTCCTTCTCAGTGGATGACATGTGGTCGTCTTGCGGAAGAAAACCAGCGGATGTTGTGGCAGCTCCA
>Ga0307931_1001543_pt1 | contig 15171 bp, 10 predicted proteins | sample OrgLakmetageno47_FD_201816 | JGI IMG/M metagenome (GOLD analysis project Ga0307931, IMG submission 201816) | Saline water microbial communities from Organic Lake, Antarctica - #47 | ecosystem: Environmental > Aquatic > Non-marine Saline and Alkaline > Saline | place: Antarctica: Organic Lake... | reverse complement strand
TTCATCTAATGCTAAGTGATCAACTGCATGCAAGCGCATGTTACGCTGCATATCAATAATGAAGAGCGCCGCTATTATCGGCGACCAAACCCTTTGTGTAACAAACTCAAATAAACCCGTAGATAGGATAGCAAACTTCACAAAAGTAATATGAAGTTTGCTTTAAAATCACTTGAGGGTAACAGCTCTTTTCACCACCAACGATTTCCCAGCTAACTTTTTGATGTCAATCCCTTCAACTTTTTGCTTATCACTTCCCATGAAGGTAACTTCTACCGTAACAGGCTGCAAACTTGGTAAAGCAAAATAAACAGGTCTGGCACTTTGAGCATTGTATCCACCGCCTGTAGAAACGATCCGTGAGCCAAGCACCTTACCCTTAGTATCAAAGAACTTAACCACAGCGCCTTGCTGGTTATAGTTGCCCTGACTATCTAACACAAGCACCGATATAGATTTTGCGCGCGCGGCCTCATCTAGCTCGTTTCTAAAGACAAAATGACCACCTGTCTTACCGTACCCATCGGTAACAGACAGATCCAGATCGCCATCATTATCAAAATCAATCCACTCAACGCCGTGATCACCAGCTGCTGTGATTTCAGGATGAGCGCTGTCTACTTCAAAGCCAGTCCCAGTATTATGATATAAAACACCGTAAGGCTCATATTGCCCATCAATCGTGTGATATCCCACAGCTAACAAATCAAGAAAACCATCATTATCATAATCTCCCCAAGCTGCGCCAACCGTGTAGTCAGGATTAACTACCCCTAAAGATTTGGCGACTTCGGTAAAGCTGCCATCAGTGTTGTTTTTATACAGAAGATTCTCACCGTAAGTCGCTACGTAAAGGTCTAAATAACCGTCATTATTGTAGTCTCCGACTGCACAACCAACCCCGCCTTCGGCTTGAGTCCGGAGTGTCTGATCCATTCCCAATTCAGGGGCAATATCGACAAATTTACTGATATCATTTCTGGCAACCGTATCACTGTCGCCTGATTGATTAGCCAAAAATAAATCGAGATCCCCATCGTTGTCGATGTCAAACCAGCACGCACCGACAGTTCTTCTTGGATCATAAACCCCCGACGCATACTCAAGAGATGTAAAGACACCATTTTCGTTGTTTAGCAATTGGTTAGAACCTGATCGATTGGCAGCATATAAGTCGGAATCACCATCGTTGTCGTAATCGATCCAGTTAGATTGGCGACTGGTCCGTCCGAGGATCTCTAAGCCAATTGATTCTGCCACCTCAACAAATTTTTTCCCTTCATCATTCCTATACACGTATGTCCGACTTGGGGTAGGGCGAACATTGGAGCCAGCCAAAATGTCTAGGTCGCCATCATTATCATAATCTCCCCAAGACAAGCCACGAATTTGGTCCCCTTTAAGAGGCAGACCTAACTGCTCTCCAATACTCACAAAGAAACCGTCATCGTTTCGATAAAGGCGGACTTCGCCACCCTTGATCGAAACCAGCAAATCTAAATCACCATCATTATCAAAATCACCCCAAGCGTTGGAAAGAGATCCCGCAGTATTAAATGTCTCTGTTTGAATTGAAGTAAACTCGGGCGTCGACGCTATTGCACCTGCACTTACAACTGACGTAACGATTGACGCAACGATTGACGCAACAATTGATCGCCTCTTAAAATACTTATGTTTCATCATTATATAATTTCTCTATTGTCTAACTGGTCTGTCAGTTTTCATTATAATTAACCTTATCTATTAAAGCCGCAGCTGCGCTGCGGCCTTTAAAGCATAGAAAATCAACGGGGTAAAAACACTACCATCCGTAAGAAGTACGCACATACCAACTGCCACCGGTAAATCCATACGGTGAGAAGGTATCGTATTGGTTTCCGCCAAATATGTTGAATGGACGCTCCTCTGGGTATGTATTGAAAATGTTGTTCGCACCGGCGAAGAATTCAAGACCATTTTCCATTTGATAACCAGCTTCCATATTAACAATCCATTTAGCTTCGTTTTCTCTATCAAGCGCTTCTGAATTGCCGACCACTGTCCAATCTCCAAAGCGAGTTGCTCTGGCATTTACCACCCATCCATTCAAACGATAGTTAGCTGAAAAGCTGGCTTTAGAGTCAGGAACTCCATCAGTATAAGTACCCAAACGCTTGCGATCGAATTGATCTATTTGCGAACCATCAGCTAATATCAACTCAGATAACTCGTCTGGGTTATCGTCAATGTTAACAACCTCAACCTTGTTGTAGTTGTAAGCGCCGCTCAGTGTTAAGGAGCCGACACTGAATTCTGGCGTCCAAGTGGCCACTATATCCCCGCCTTTACTGCGCGTATCAATCGCATTAGTAAAGTAATTTAGCCCCCCTAATGAATCATCAAATCCGGCACTGTTAAGCAAAGCAGAAATTTCACCACCGATAGTGCCCCCAGACAACGCTTCTCTGGAGTCTCCTCGATTAAATTGAGTAGATAACGCAATTCTATCCTCAACATCAATTTGATAGACGTCAACCGTAATTGACATGTTTTTAGCCGGCGTAAAAGCGATACCCACGCTATAATTTGTGGACGTTTCAGGGGTTAGTGGCGCTGAGCCTAAAGCAAGCGCGCCAGCGTCAGTAGGAGGGAGTGTTTGACGTAACACGATTGTCTCAGCAACACCGTCATTGTCTAAGTCGACAAACTGCCCGCGACTACCACGGAAGCCTAATTGCTGAATGCTCGGCGCCCTAAATCCTGTGTTCAACGACGTTCTCAAGGCGACTGTGTCGCTGATTTCGTAACGGGCATTCAACTTTGCCAACACTTCTTCGCCAGCTGAATCATTAAAGTCTTCATAACGTAATGCCCCTGCTAAGAAAAGCGTATCAGATACATCCCATGCCAAGTCGATATATGCATTGACATTGTTGCGAGATATATCGTTTTCAGCTTCAGGTGCAAAGCCAGGAAAACCCTGAGCACCCGCGCCAAAATAACTCAGCGGCTCGCCTCTCACTATGTCGAAGCTCTCTTTTCGGTATTGCATACCAAAGGACACTTGTAGTTCACTGTTATCTAGCTCAACAGCACGCGTTGCATCAAACTGAGCAATCATTTCATCGGTATTCATTTCACCGAGGAAAAATGAGGTTGGACTCGCTGACCCTAAATCAACGTTCAAACCGTTAGTGTTGCTCCAGTCGCTTTCATCGCTGCCATAGCTGACAGAGAAATCCCAATCGAATTTAAAGCCGGTTGCTTTGAACCCCGCTACCACTTCAAAATCGTTTTCTTTAATGCGTTCTTCTGGACGGAAGCCACGTGGAAATATTTCAAATACATTACGCGCAGTATCGTAGCTGCGTCGGTAAGTAAATGTGAGATCAGAAACCCGGTTTGCATATGTCGCAAAAGTATACAGTTCAACGTTGCCTAGGCTAATACCTGCATTTAAACCAAAGACACTGGTTTGTTGGGGGAAGTTACCGAAGTTCTTTGTCACTTGACGATCTACTCTTGACTCTGCGGGGTCAAAACTTCCGTCTTCTAATCGTGAAAATAAGTTAAGTCCGCCATCTTGTGGCAAGGCGACTGGGACGGCACGGTTAGATAATTTACTTTCTTTAAAATCATAAGATAAATTAAGGAAACCATTGTCACCTAGCGCAAATCCATTGTTTATACCGACACTGGAGGACTTACCATCCCCAGCATCAAAATTCTTGCCATTGGTAACAACTATCCGTCCGCCTTCGGTAGCGTCTTTAAGAATAATGTTAACGACTCCGGCAATCGCATCTGAGCCATATTGCGCCGATGCGCCATCGCGCAACACCTCGATACGTTCAATTGCAGATGAGGGTATCATGTTAAGGTCGACGCCAGCGGAGCCGCTAAATAGGCCGGTACTGGTGTTGATCAGCGCGGTTTTATGTCGTCTTTTACCATTGACTAACACGAGTGTCTGATCGGGATTTAATCCACGCAATCCAGCTGACGCAATGAAGGTACCTGTGCCACCACCGGACCGCTGAGGCAAGTTAAGAGATGGAACCAAGTACCTTAAGGACTCAAAAAGTCCGGTCTGACCTTGTTGTTCGAGTTGCTCACTGGTGAAAACATCAATGGGTATTGGACTTTCAATGACTGTTCTTGGATTTCCGCGAACCCCGGTGACAATGATACTTTCAACGTCACTGGCGTCACTTTGCTCTCTCGAAAGCGCGTCACTTTCTTGCGCGGCTACTGATGTGACAGCCATAATTGAGGCAATAACACCAGCGGCACCCGTTTTCATTTTTCCCTCTAATCTTGTCTTTTTCATGTTATCTGCTCTCTGGTAGTCTGCAGAAGCGCTTAATTCATTACTGCTTGACTCAACTAAAATTGTTGAGTTTGATTGCAAAGTCCCTTTCAGACCTGTTTCGGCAAGCAATGCAGTAAGACTGGCTTCAACTGAAAAGTGACCTCTTAATGCATTAGTCGTGATTGAGGTCACCAGTATTTGAGGAAAAATTAAGGCTAAGCCAGTTGCTTCTGCAAAACTTCGTAGCCCATCACCCGCAGATTGTTCCGGTATATTAAAGTGTATCGTTGTTGTTTTTTGTTCAGTCGCAGTGGTGGCTTCTAAAGCAAAAACGGATTTGCTGAGCAGCAATGTAACGACAACAATATTTAATAACCTTAGGATCAACGTTTTTCCAACTTTGGGTTGAGCTGCACAATAATTAACACAACATTTGTTGGCCAATTACTGGCTGTTAGTCAACCTACTTATACAGAGAAATGAAAAAGAAAAATCCACCACTTTTTTTAATATATTTGGGGATAACGGTTTTTGAGGGCATTTTTAGGTATGTGGATTCGTAATATAGTAGTTACCACTGACTTTTTCTACTTTTAACCCCAGATTTATCTCCAAGGTTGTAAAAACAGTTTCCAGATTATTTATCGGATAAAATCCACCCACCCTCATAGATTGAATTGCTTCATCAGCAATAATGATGTTTAAGCTAGTATACCTCGACAACTCCGCTACCACATCAGATAGAAGCTCATCATCAAAAGCAAGATAGCCTTTTCTCCAGTAGAGTTTTTTTGCAAGAACTTGTTCACTCTCCTGTGCGACCGATTCAACTTGAACATCATCAAATACGACATTATTACCTGCGCCGACTATGACTTCATTTCTACCTCGACGCTCAGCTTGACCGGCGGGATAAACAGCATCTATCTTTTCTTGCGCTCTCACTCTCACCGTCCCATGAGATACCAAGACGTTGACTAAATCGCCATCAAGCCGCACCGAAAAATTCGTTCCCAACGCTCGCACATCCCCCTTACCCGCTTTGACAGTAAAAGGTCGACTTTTGTCGGGTGCAACATCAAAGTTTGCTTCACCTTGAGAAAGGTCAATGTTGCGCTTGTCGCGGCTGTAAATCACTTCAACAATGCTGTTAGTGTTTAGCAGGATCTCTGAACCGTCTGCAAGCATGATGTTTTTTTGTTCACCTATTTTCGTAAAATATTGGCCGTTTGTTGAGGTTATCGCTGATAAGTTCTGCAAATATAAAGCCAGTGGAAAAACAATTGTTAGTGCTAAAACGGCCGCTACTTTGTAGGTAAAATAACCCAAATATCCAACTCTCTTCTTCTCTTCGACCGGTTTTTGTTGAACTTGCTCCGAAGTGCTGCTTCCTATCTCTGACATTTTGTCCCACAGTTGACCTAACCGCGTTAACTGTTTTTCATGTGCAGGGCTCGTCGCTAACCATACATTCAGTTCAGTCTTTTCAACGGACGTGAGTTCAGCTCGCTCTATTCGAGCAATCCATTCGGTGGCTTCACGTTTGATTTTTTCGATATCGCTCGGAAAATTAACTACTCGAGTCATCTGTAATTACTCTTTCTGTGATTCATCACTGGTTCAATATCATTTCGACAAATTTCGTCTGTCTGTTGCTGTTTCGTTATATATTCGTCACAGCGCTCCAAACCTTTAGCTATATGTTTTTCGGCAGTACTAACGGTAATATTTAACTGTTGCGCCACGTCTTTAATTCTAACACCATTCAGTAATCTTAGCTTTGTCACTTCTTGACATCGTTTGGGCAACGTATTTAAAGCAGCAAGCAATAGTTCTTTTTCTTGTTGCTTGGATAAGCACGCAAACGCATCTTGTTCCTTGCAAATGAGCAATGACTCCGAAGTATCCTCTATATATTCAGTTAACCGCGTTGAAATTTTGGTGTTTTCTCGGATAGCCAAATTTTTAGTGGTTTCGAATAAATAAGATTTAGGAAATTCGATTTGGTTTTTTTTATTAGCCACGAAGGTTTTTACGAATGCTTCTTGAAGAATATCTTCTAACTCGTAATCTTTTTTGATGTAGCGACGTGCCACGCTTGCTAAAGAGGCTTTACACTCTGAAAAAACTGAAAGGATAGATTGTTTACTTAATAATTCTTTTTGCATTTCTAATCTTTGCTGCCGATTGTATAACAATCGCTTATTTTCTATAATTTTTCAAGAGAGTTGTTCTGATTTAGCCGCCTATATACATTAAGCGGTAAATCGCTTGATGATTTAAGTAATCATCAATAATTATAACCACCAACCAACCAACCAACTATCTATTATTTCTTTACCTTCAGTCAAGCTACCAAGGAGGAAAGCATAAATCAGGCCAATATTTTGGCCGCACTCTCATCGAGTTAGTTTTACGTTGACAGTGGCACATATATAACCGCTATTTGAAGTATGCTTAATCGTCCATAAGCTTTATATCTTTATTTAATGAAGCCCCCCGTCCGGTTAGTTATTAAATGCAATTAAGTTTTTTGTTTATTAAGCCTTTCATAATCAATTTCACGTGAGCGAGCGGTATAAGTCATATGAATTTGCTATTCTTTTGTCATCCCATGTTTGGTGCGTATTTGTACTTATTGGTGCAATGCCATCCCATGTTTGGTGCGCATTTATACTTATTGGTGCAATGTCACTGGGGTTATGCAAAGTGAAGTACGCTGTAAAACATCATGATTTTGTTTGTTTCTATCAGTCTAGTGTGTGACTAAGTGTGTGACTAACAGCGTGACAATATGAAGGAAATGCGCCAGGACACTTTTTGAACTTGGTTTTTTGAGATTGGTGCGTTTATTGCTAGGACTAAGGATTTGTCATTCGCCTTTACTAGGTTGTTGTTTTATCGTCCGTTGAGCCTGCGTAACTTTCAAGCATCGTCAACGGTAACATTTTAAATAATATGGAAAAATATATGTATAAATTGAACACTAAATTCGTCTCCATTGTTCTTAGTTTAGCGGTTTGGCATTCGGCTAGTGCCACAACTTTAGAAGAGGCAGCTGCCATACAGCGTGAACTGATCACGTTGGATTCGCATCTTGATACTCCCGCTAATCTAGTGGTACCCGGCTTTAATATTCTGGACCGCCATTCTTATGCACATGACTTCACTCAAGTTGATGTACCCAGAATGCGAGAAGGTGCATTAGATGGTGGTTTTTGGGTAATATATTCACCCCAAGGTGAGCTGACCAAAACAGGCTATGAGAAAAGCCGAGATACCGCGTTGTTGCGCGCATTAGCCATTCGTAGCATGGTTACAGCGAACCCGGATATATTTGAATTAGCTATCGAAGCCGATGACGCCAGCGAAATAAAAAAGAGCGCCAAACACATCGTTTATTTGAGTATGGAGAACGCCTATCCTTTGGGTACGGATGTCAGTTTGCTCGATACTTTTTATAAGTTTGGCCTACGTATGGTTGGGCCATTACATTTTAAGAATAATCAGTTTGGCGATAGTTCAACTGACCCTGATGGCGCTAAGTGGGGTGGTTTATCTCCCTTGGGTGAAACGCTAGTAGCTGAGGCCAATCGATTAGGCATCGTATTAGACGGTTCACATGCTCATGATGAAACCCTAAAAGACATGATCTTGCTGTCTAAAACACCGGTTATATTATCGCATACAGGGAGTAAGGCCATTTACGACCACCCGCGCAATGTTGATGATGCGCTGCTTAATAAGCTTGCTGCATCTGGAGGCGTGATCCAGATGAATGCCTACAGTGATTACCTAGAAGAGCTGCCTGTTGATCTAGAACGTCAAGAAGCTGTTAAAGTTTTGCTTGCGATGCGTGCGAAGGGAAGCGACCGCGACGTTCTTCTCGAAAAGCGTCGAGAGATTGAGCGGAAACATCCGGCGGTTAAGGCATCGTTTGATGCATACATGACGCACTTTTTGCATGCGTTGAAGGTAGTGGGCCCGAAGCATGTAGGTGTCGGCGCTGACTGGGATGGTGGCGGCGGTGTTAGCGGCATGATGGATGTGGTCAATCTGCCTATGATCACTCAGCGCTTGCTAGAAGAAGGCTATAGTAAAGACGACTTAGCTGACATTTGGTGGGGTAATGCTTTACGCGTGTTGCAACAAGCGCAAGACTATGCAAACAGTTTAAAAGCAAAAAAATAAAGGGAAACTGAAAGTACCCGCCCGTGTACATTATTACGCAAGCTTCGGTGTTCACTTTTAGCCTTTAAAAGGAACACCGGCATTATCAACTTATCGAATTAAGATGATAAAACAAATTCTCAGTAGATCATGGCGAATTCTGGACACCACTTATCTTTATAAATACTTCATCTTCTTTAAAACGGCTGTTATGCCACTCGTATTCCACTGTATTGTCAGTAAAACATAAAGTCATGTAGACAATGAAAGAGCGTGATCATCAAACACCATTATCAGGGCGGTGAGCAGCGAGGAGGAAACTGACGGTTGAGCCTGTTTTAGTGCAGTAAAGGATGCTCAGTGTGAGCATCTAAAATTGGTAACTGGCGGAGGCCTAGACTGTGTTGATATTGAAGCTTTCAAATGGATAAACACAATAATTGGGAATATTAAAAGCTCTATTCATGGGGCGTATCATTCAATTAACCCGAAGCATTTGCCGCGTTATCTGGCTGAGGTTTGTTATCGTTTTAATCGCCGCTTCGAGCTTGGTGAGTTACTTTCCCAACTTATGTATGCTCCGTTGAAAAGACTGCCAATGCCATGTAGACCAATTAATATTGTTGAGGCTCATGGGTAATCAAGAGTTCTTTTATCTTAGAGCGCGATTTCCTAAACTATTAATTTGATAAAGCGAGAATTCTTTTTGCTTGCTTTAGAACAGGAGCATCAATCATCTGACCGTTCAGACTAGCGGCACCGCTGCTTTTTCTAATTGTGCTTACGACCTCATCTGCCCACGCTATTTGTTCGCTTGAATATTTAAAACATTCTTTTACTACAAGTAGTTGACTGGGATGAATGCAAAGCACACCCCCGAATCCAAAGTTTCTCGCTCGAAATGCATGCTTTTTTTGTTTTGCGTTGTCATGAATAGCAGAACAAACACCGTCTAGTGGTGGTTCTAAATTGAATGCGATTGAATTTTTTATAATCTCAATACGCGCATTATTGTGACTAATAAGCTCTTCTGGTGATTCGGGCATTAGCCCGCAATTTGCTGATAGATCGAGTGTTCCAAGTACTAACCGATTCGTCTTTTTGTGCTGTGCTAGTGCCGATAAATTGATTAACCCCAGTGCTGTTTCGATTAATAACCAAATCGGTTTGTCCAGTTTGTTAAAAAACTCAATATCGTCGGTAGTTTCAACCTTTGGTAATAATACGGCAACAATTTGAGGGTGAGCTGCACATAGTTGAATATCTTCTGTGCAATACTGATTTTGAATTTTATTAATTCTTACGACAATATTTAAATTCTTGCGTTCGTTGCACCGATTAGCTAAGGACTCCCTGGCGCTTTGTTTTAGCTCAGGAGACACAGAGTCCTCAAGATCCACTATAATTATGTCCGATGACACATTTTTGGGGGAATCAATCCAATTAAGATTTGTCGCAGGCACAAAAATTGGATTTATAAAAAAATGACCGTTCATAGTTTCACCTAAATCACTCTTTTTTGCTTTAAGCTATCTATCTCTGAAATAGAATAACCTAACTCGGATAGTATGCGTTGAGAATGTTCACCTAATGCAGGTATTTTTAGAATGGAACAACTATCTTTGTCATTAACTCCAGGAGGCAACAAAGCAGGAATAGGACCCACAGATGATTCAACGCTAATCCATCGGCCCCTGTCTTTGAGTTGTTGGTGTTCCCAAACATCTGACATCTGATTTATGGTTGCGTTTGCAATTTGAGCTTGGTCAAGTCGTTTTATAAGCTCACCTGATTGTTGAGTAGAAAATATATCTGTGATGATTAGATTTAGACTGTCTTTATTCTTATTTCGAACTGCATTAGATACAAATCGTTTATCGGTTAATAAATCTGGACTCCTTAGCACTAGTACGCAAAATCGTTCCCATTCCCGTTTGTTTTGAACACCCAATATTATGACTTTATTATCACTTGCAATGTAAGGGCCATAAGGCGATATTGAGGCATGAGAAGCGCCGCTTCTTTGTGGTGGTGAGGCGCCATCAAAAGTATAGTAAAGAGGGTAGCCCATCCACTCAATCATTGCTTCAAGCATGGATATATCTATGTCACAACCGACACCGGTTTTGTGTCTTTGTATCAGGGCACTGAGTATATTGGTATAGGCATACATTCCTGCTGCTATGTCTGCTATTGAACACCCTGCCTTTGCCATTCCCACATGTGAGGGGTCACCAGTGATTGACAAAAATCCTGACTCGCTTTGAATCAGCAAATCATAGGCTTTTTTATCAGCATAACTACCACCTCGACCATAGCCACTGATGCCGCAAACAATCAAAGTAGGGAATGTATCTTTTAATGCTTCGTGAGATAACCCCAAGCGATCTGTGGAGCTCGGTCCGAGATTTTGAATGAGTACATCACTTTTTTTGAGTATCTGAAATAAAACTTTTTTACCTTCTGCGGATTTTATATCTAAAGTTAAACTTTCTTTAGAGCGATTCACCCAAACGAAATGAGAAGACAATCCGTTAGCTCGATCGTCATAGTGTCTGGCAAAGTCACCGCCGTCAGGGCGTTCTATTTTTATTACTCTTGCACCTTGTTCGGCCAACTGGCGGGTGCAAAAAGGAGCTGCTATTGCGTGTTCTAGGCTAACCACCGTTATCCCATCTAATGGAAGGGTTTTTAACATACTAGTTCCAGTATTTTTAAATTTGCTGTGAGAATATTTAGAATTATAAGTTTGCATTAATATGACTTAGAGAGAAGTCACAATTAATTGAGGAGCATTAATCAAAGATTAATGCTAGTTTCTATAATCATCGTTTATCTAATGAGTAAGTCATGCATTTCGATCTTACAGATCTAAAGATTTTTGTCCATATCGCGGAATCAACTAGCATTACGAAAGGAGCTAAAAAAGCATTTATTTCGGCAGCGGCAGCTAGTGTGCGAATCAAAGAAATGGAGGTGCAGTTGAGCACGAAGCTGCTATATCGAAACAGCAAAGGAATTGAATTAACACCAGCGGGAATTAGGTTACTTCGTCACGCTAAAATTATCTTACGACAGGTAGAACACTTAAAAACAGAATTTAGCTCATATTCGGGAAGTGAGTTTGGTCATATTAGGATTTATGCGAACACCACCGCAACATCAGAGTTCTTGCCTGATCTGTTAGCATACTTTTTAGCTAACAGTCCGGGGGTGACCGTAGATTTGCAAGAAAGGCAGAACAACGAAATTATTCGTTCAGTAATAGATGGAACCACAGACATTGGAATCGTAGCCGGAGTGACAGAAGTAAGAAACCTACGTAAGATAGATTTTAGTACAGATGAGCTGGTCATTGTCTGCCCCCAAAAACACCCTATGGCAAGAAGAAAGTCAGCAACATTTCAAGATACACTGAATTATCATCATATTGGTCTCCATGATGGTGCAACAATCATCCAATTTTTAAAGGAAAAAGCAAATCAATTAAACGAACTTTTGAATTTACGAATTCAGGTTAGTAGTTTTGAATCTATTTTTAGAATGGTACAGGCAGGTGTAGGTGTTGCCATTGTGCCGCATTCGATTTATGCCAAATTAAATACCATTTATAATGTAAAGAAATTGGATCTAGCTGAGGAATGGTCGACTCGCCAACGTTCTTTGTTAGTAAGAGATATTAGCGCACTGCCGGGATGTGCTATTAAACTGATTAACAAATTACTCTCGGACAATGGGAAACCAAATATTAAGAATTAAGTATCTTCATTGTAAATAATATTAACAAATCGATCCGTGTAACAGTTTACTTTAGATATTGTGCCTTAACTATCCGTTAACGCTGCATTATCAAAGCACAATTCCAAAAAGCGCTGTTAATCTTTAATCTGAGCAATATGTTCTTTTTTACTGATACATTGCTTAAGTAAAGTCTTGATATTGTTAGTAGCAAAATCCTCATCCTTAACGCAAGTCAACTTACAATGGAAATTTTATGGAAAATCATTTTATTAATGGCAAAACGAGTGCGCCAGCAAATGGTCAATATATTCGAGTGTATTCGCCTATTGACGGTACGGTTCTCGCTGAAGTAGCAAGAGGAAATCATGCTGACATTCAACATGCTATCAATTCTGCCAAATATGCGCTTTTAAATACATGGGGACACAAAAGCGCACTGGAAAGAGGTAGAATACTTACTCAAATAGGTTTGTTAACCAGATCAAGCCTCGAGGTGCTAGCTAAAGTTGAGGCTGACGACACTGGAAAACCGATAGCTCTTGCTCGCAAAGATATTGAAGCGCTAGCTCGTTACTTTGAGTTTTACGGTGGCGCAACTGATAAAATTCACGGAGAGGTAATTCCCTATCTGGAAGATCATAGCGTGTCTGTCATTAATGAACCGTTCGGGATAGTTGGTCATATCATTCCTTGGAATTATCCAGCTCAGATGTTGGGGAGAACCATAGCGCCCGCGTTGGCGATGGGAAATGTATCAATAGTTAAACCGTCAGAAGAAGCTTGTTTAACATCGTTAAAATTTGCAGAGTTGGCTATTGAGGCTGGATTACCACCCGGTGCTTTGAACATCGTTACGGGATACGGCCATGAGGCTGCTCATTCTTTGTGTAGTCACCCAGAATTGAATATGGTTACCTTCACGGGGTCACCACAAGTTGGAGTTCAAATCCAAACTGAAGCGGCTAAAAATCATATTAAGTGCGTACTAGAGTTGGGAGGGAAGTCACCGCAAATTATCTTTGAAGATGCGGACCTGGACAGAGCAGTATTATCCGTGGTTAATGGAATTATACAGAACGCAGGTCAAACTTGTTCTGCAAGTAGCAGAGTCTTAGTTCAAAGATCGATATCACAAAAGGTACAAAGTCTTTTAAAAGAGAGGTTTAATAACCTCAAAGCTGGGCCATCCGAAACCAGCAGTGACTGTGGTCCAATTATAACTCGAAAGCAATACGATTTTGTAAAAAAAGCAATAATGGATTCCAAGGGAAAAGGTGTTCCTGTTATCGGAGAGGGATCAATTGACGACATATCCTGTGTTAGTGGCAACTTTGTAGCTCCGATTATTTTTGGCCCTGTTTCAGAGACTGAATTTTTAGCAAAAGAAGAAATTTTCGGACCTGTTCTTGCGCTTTTGGAGTTTGATGATGAAAATGAAGCCGCGGCTATAGCAAACAATACTGATTATGGATTAGTTGCAGCGGTTTGGACAGAAAATGGAGCGCGACAACATAGAATGGCAATGAAAATTAAAAGTGGGCAAGTTTTTATCAACTGCTTTGGTGCTGGTGGAGGAGTAGAGTTACCCTTCGGCGGTGTTAAAAAAAGTGGTCACGGTCGGGAGAAAGGGATCGCAGCACTAAAAGAATTTTGTACAACAAAAACAATTATTAATCATTATAAGTGAAGAGATAATTATGAGAAAATTACAGGATAAAATTGCAATTGTAACAGGTGCTGGAAGCGGATTTGGTGCAGCGATAGCTAGTTTTTTTTCTGATTCAGGAGCAAAAGTTATACTTGCTGACATCAATTATCAGGCCGTGAAGGAACTGTCCGATAAACTCGGTAAATCAGCAAGGCCATTCAAAGCTAATGTTGCTATCAAGAAAGATATCGATGAATTAGTTAATTATTGTGAGGCTGAATTTGGTATTCCCGAAATTGTAGTCAATAATGCTGGAACGACTCATAAAAACATGTCCCTTCTTGACGTAAATGAAGCTACTTTTGATCGTATTTTTAGTGTAAATGTTAAATCACTTTTTCACATGACCCAGCGCGTTGTGCCTTCAATGAGGCGAGCGGGCAGAGGAAATATAATCAACATAGGGTCTGTTGCTGGAATACGTCCCAGGCCGGGGTTAACTTGGTACAATGGTTCAAAAGGTGCTGTTAACACTCTCTCTAAGTCACTTGCTATAGAATTGGGACCCGACAATATTCGCGTCAATGTAATTTGCCCTGTGATGGGAGAAACTGCATTGTTAGAAGATTTCATGGGTATGAAAGACACTCCAGAAAATCGTAAAAAGTTTCTAGCATCTATTCCTCTAGGCCGGTTAGCAAAACCATCAGATGTAGCAAAGGCAGCGGTGTTTCTTGCTTCTGATGATGCCGAGTTTCTAACGGGGATCGAGTTCCCCGTTGATGGAGGTCGCATTATTTAGACAGTCGAAAATATACTGATATTTGAGTTCTGTTACATTAAAGACTGAGGCAGAATATCATTTCACTATAATCTTCGAGGCGTTTACAGAGCCATAAATTAAGCAATCAACGATATAGTTGCTTATGGCGTTTTCGACTTTTGACGAATATGGCAATATATATGCTCATGGCAATAATACCTGCGCTCATTAGGGTCATGCACGACTTATTGTAATGAGTCCAAACATGGCTGTTGCTGTTTCCCAAACGGTAGTACCGGTTTTAGTTTTTCCAGTTTAGATAGCGAAAGAACATGTGAATTGTATTAACATCTTAGATTTGATCGGAGACTCAGAAAAAAATGTTTTTAGAAGTACTCAAACAGTTACAGACAATGATATTTAAATAATAATTAACCTGAGATCTGCTTAAGCAGTAACCATAGCGTTGAGCTCTACGTCAGTCAAATTAAGGCTTGGCTTGTTTTCCTTTAAGCAATAAGCCACCAATCCAGCGAGTAGATTGAGCATAAAGCC
>Ga0307931_1001542_pt1 | contig 15174 bp, 21 predicted proteins | sample OrgLakmetageno47_FD_201816 | JGI IMG/M metagenome (GOLD analysis project Ga0307931, IMG submission 201816) | Saline water microbial communities from Organic Lake, Antarctica - #47 | ecosystem: Environmental > Aquatic > Non-marine Saline and Alkaline > Saline | place: Antarctica: Organic Lake... | reverse complement strand
CGTCGTCGTCGTCGTCACCGTTGGAGGGGGGTTTCAGGACGCGAGGAGTCGACTGCGCCGCTCGCTGGCTGCTGCTGTTGATGGGGTTGAGAACCCGCCGGTTTCGCCGGTTGACCCGCTCCGGCCTCTTGGCGAGAATGCGCACCTAGAAGACATGGCAAGAACAAAAGGCAAAAAGAGTACAATAAGGTGATGTGAGTTCACGAAGCGGTAATCGAAACGACTAGGGATGTGAAACCGTCGCATGCATTGAAGCCACCAATAACAAGACATCGTACGCCGTTTCAACCAAGCTTCATCACGCGTACGTTCGACTCTTCTTCCTTATCCTTTTTGAAAAAAAAAAAAGTGTCCACGCACGCACCTGGACGGAAGATGAGGTGGTCGACGCACTGGTAGTGCCGCTGGCTGCGGTGTAAACCGACGAGGGCGCGCTCTTGAGGCCCCCGTCGAAGTCCGAGGAGTTGTCCATGGTCATCTTGCCGGGCGCCAAGAGAGGGTCCAGCTCGTACCTGTGTACGTAAGTACATAGAGGAGGAGACACAACAAAAGAAGAAGAAGAAGGCCAACGATCTTCGTGAGTGGCTGCAAAATGGAAACTTTGAGACAGAGACAGAGAAGAAGAATGAGGAAGACAGGGAAAAATGCTTGTGGAAAAAAATACACATATTGGGGGGCCAATTCTTACACCCCCACACGCGACCACACGAGAGAGAAACAACAACGAAACGGCTCTTACCAGGTCTCCAGCGTCCCCTCTTCCAGAGGCGTGCTGTCGAGCCATTCGTCCGCGCCATTCAGCACCGACGCCGACTGCGACGCCCCCCTGTTGCGCGCCCGCAGCGCCAGGTCCCCGTATCCGTTGACTTTCCCGCTGGCGTCCCCCGTGGTGGGGGGTGGTGGTTGGCTACTGTGTGCGTCGCCTCGTTTGCCGGTTTCCAGCGCTCGGGCCGCCTCCCGATTCCCCTGCGCTTCCAGGGCCTCTTCGAGATCGACCAACCGAATCACGGCGGTACCCAAGAGAACATCTTTCCCACCGCGGCCTTGTTCGTAGAGCCGAATCCGAATCGCCGACTTCTCAAAGGGCGCCGAGACGTCGTCCCAACGGATTTCTTCGCCGAAGAAAGGCTCCGCCACGTTGTAATTGTTGCCGCCGTTGTTGTTGTTGCCGCCGTTGTGGTGGCTGGTCCCGAACTTGCCTCCCACCTCCCGCAAGCTCCGCATGCTTTTCGCCGTCAGAGAGTTGCGCGCCGAGGCCGGGTTGCTGCTGCCGAGGTCCGGCACTCTGTCGGCCTGGGTTTGGCTCCGGTAGCGCCACACATCGTTGAACGGCTTGCACGACCGGGCATCGACCAGCTCCACGATCAGGAAAGTCTCCCCCGCAAAGGTGGAGATGGAGGTGGTGCCGACGAGGGAGGTGGTAGGGGCCAGGAGGCCCCGGGCCTGCACTAATGTGATGCACACTTGCGAGAAGCACGAGTAGTACAGGGGGCGCCCATATTCGGTGGAGGCGCTCTCGTAGGACGTGTCCATTTTGAAGTTTTTCTGTCGTCGGAAGTGGTGATTGTCGATTGGTGAAGAGAGCAAGAAGAAATCAAATAAGAGGAGGGAAAAATTGAGAGCCAGCTGAAAATCCACGCTCTTTTTCTGTTATATTCCAAACCCTGCTCAAGCGCACTATTTACAGAGTTTTCGAGCACACATTCAAAGAGTGAAATACCTGCTCGAACCACTGCATCCTTTCAAAGGCCAAAATGTCGGCTTCGGCCGTGAACAAATTGGCGAAATCCGACGAGCTGACGGCATAGGACTCGGTCTCCACCGCCGCGGTCACGGTCTCCACGCAGCGGTGCCACACCCCGAGCACCGCTAACACGTTCACCGAGTTGCCTTTGCCGACTACCCGCACCCGAGGCCGAGCCTCCCCCATCACGACGGTTTCGCCGACTAGGCGACCGGCCAAGACCACGTACCTGTGTACAGGCAGAGAGAGTACAGCAGGCACACATGCACGTAAGAGGGAAGCAATAAAGAAGAGGCAAGAGATAGATGTTACCACAGGGTAGAAGCACAAGTAGAAGGAAGGAATCGCGACAGCAGCAGACCAAATGCGACCCGCATGAGTTAATACGTCCATCTTACATTTCGGTGCACTCTTCGTCCTGGCGGCAAATCAGCTCGTCTTTCTCAAAGCGCATCGGCCGTAAGAGTGGCAGCAGCCTCGGCCAGAGCACCGGGCTCATCGACATGAAGAACGACTCTTGCCCCATCAAATCCGACACCAAGTAAGCCGACACTTCTTTCCGCAACGAGGTCGACAATTCGCTGAAGATTTTGGACTCGTCGATCGCCGACTTGAGGCTGTAAAAATGCCGAAAATGCCGACGGATCCGACGGCCCAGCCCCTCGGGAAAACCCCGGTTCACCACAAACGACGCCACCGAGTCCAGCTGTTTGATGAAGAGAGGAAAGGAAATCAACGAAACGAAAGGTTGGCGAAGATACAGGTTGAACGCATACAACTAATTGAATGAGTCAAACCCACTCAAAAGTCGAAGCAGAAAAAACTCAAAAGTCGACAAACAAGCGCAAGCACCCCAATCTCTCACCTGCTCGGCGGTTTTGCGCTTGTTCATGTCCATGGAGGACACCACCGAGGTCAAGGACGCGATGATCATGGCAAACACAATGGCGCCCGTAAACTCCAAGAAAATGGTGTAGATTCGCTCGGCTTGGTTTTTGGCCACGATGTCCCCGTAGCCCACCGAGGTCATGGTGGTTAAGGTGAAGTAGAACGCCGCCACGTAGATGTTTGAGACTTGGTCGTCCCGGGCTTCGTCGACGCCTTCGGTGTCGAGCGCGATGTAGGGACCCCCCACCGACTGTGGGAACAGAGAAGAGAATAGGAACCACGAAGGAGAAGAAGAATAACTAGAAATAGTACGCGAGGTGTACATCAGACGCAGTGAAGATATGCGCAGGAGTGGAAGCGCAAAGCCGATGAAAAAAAGATTACATGAAAAGATGCAGGCACTACGAACAAGGGCATCGGTAAGCATTCAATTGGCACAAGGCAGGATGCAAAAGGAGCGTGTGTTCTAGAAAAAGGCAACGACAATTATATACTTCACTTACGTCGTTTTCGAGCCAGGAGTCCAAGCCATACCCAGCCTCTGCCCCTACCCGCCCTACGGCCACAAACCCGCACGCTAACAAGTGGCACACGTAGCCTAGGGCCCCCGTTAGGCGGAGCAACAAGACAGCCGAACGCGTGTTGCCGTTCTGAAAGAAGTCTTCCATCTGCAAGAAGGAGGTTTGGGGGGGCGAGGCACGTCATTGTGGAAATAGAAAAGTGGAAAAGTGGGAGATTCGCGGGGAGAGGGTTGAGCAAGCGCAAAGAAAAAAAGGACCGTGCAATGCCCAAAAAAAAAAAGAGAAGAAAAATCAAAAGCCAAAAGCTAACAACTACGCCATCCAACCTTGTCGAGCGTGTCCCGGTCCAAGTTGCTTAAAATCTTTTCCATTTTCAACAGCCTTCCCAGCTTCAGAAAGCGCAACAGCTTCATCGATTTGATGGAACTGAGAGCACCGGCCCCGTTGCCAGAGACTAGCTCAATCAGCGCGAAAGGAATGCCACTGACCACGTCAAGCAAGAACCAGGATTTCAGGTAGTTTTTGGCCACACGCCATCGGTCGTACTCGACCTAAGGGATTGGTGGTCATTTCGGCGGAGGAAAAGAAAGATAATCCGAAGTGAAAAAGAATCGTTGGCAGCATCTTGTTTCAAGAAGGGGGGAGACACAAGGAGGTGTATGAGTAGGGGAAGGGCAGATTGGGCTGCTGTAAAATAACACATAAAAATAATACCCACGCATGCGCGCCTACCAGATCTGTGTCGTCGCTGCCCCGCTGGTTGTCGTCCATTTTCACGTAGAAGCCCGTTCGGAAGTTGAAGATGATGTCAACCAAAAAGACCTAGGAAGACGTAATTACATGAGACATCAAACAACTAGAAGAGAAGGAGAGGCGTATATACATATATACACACGAAACCCAATTTGCAAAATGAAAATATACGTTGAAAAGAAAGCGAACATAGCGCATACATCTTTGCTTTTCCTTTCCTATCCCTTCTCACCATGTCAATGGTAAACTCGAAAAAGTACACCGGTTGCCCGTAACGCGCTTCGTTGGCAAAACAGAGCCGAAACGGCATCACGACCGTCAAGTACACCAGAAAAGGCATGATCAAGCCCAGATCCCACGCCATGCGGAACTGGTTCCGGGGGTTGATCATCCACCTGTCAAACAACACACATGGGCGCACACACCAGAAGAAAGATCGGGTGCACGGGTGAGAACATGAAAAAAAAAGAAAGCAAAAAAGAGAGAGAGATGCAAAGAAAGAGAGGGAGAGAGAGATGAAAAGAGAAAGCGAGCTGCGAAGTAACTTGCTCGAGCGTGGGTGAATTCTCATGCGAGAGGAGGAAGGTGCAAGGGAAGAAGGGGTCAAAAGGAAAGGCTGCGGCAAATGGCTCCTCACTTGTCATCCTCGTCAATAACCACTGGGACTAGCAAGGCCTCGGTGCGCGCCTCTGGCAAGTCCATGTCTCCGTCCGTCTCATTGGACTCGACAGAAGGGCGGAAAGCGCCGGTCCTTCCTTGTAATTCCGCCAGCGCTCGCACGCGGGGGTCTTCGTCGTTGACGTCATCGTCGTCTCCGTACTCGGCACTGTCACCGCCCACCGGTAAAGGCAGCTCCTGATCTTCGCGGTTGAAGTGTGTCGTGCCCAGTGCGCCGCCGCTGCTGCTGCTGGTTGCAGCTTGGTGGCTTTTCCCCGGTGTCCTGGGTACTCCTCCATGGCCTCCTCCTGGACCAAAGCGCGCGCCAGCCGTAGCGCCTCGCCCCGCGCCAATATCGTTCTGCGCCACCAGGGTCCGCAGCAAGCCCTTCATGTCGTCCAGCGACTTTTCAACGGCCGACAGCCTCTGTGCCGTGTCGGTGGGCGACCCATTGCGGCTGCGCCTCTCGGGTGGGGAGCTCGGGCGTGAAATGTCGACGCGAGAGCTATTGCTGCTCGCTTTGCTGCCGGCCTGGTTCAGAGTGCTTGCCGTAGGGCTCTTGCCTTTCTTCAAGGCGCTTTTGCTGGTGGCTGCCGTTCGGTCCAGCGACTGCGTTTGCACCGTGCCGGCCCGAGCGCGCCCCGCCCCGAAACTTTGGTCCGGTGGTGGTTTGGCGGCCATGCTTTTCTTGTTAAAGAAAGCCCCACGGGACAGCCCCAACGACGGTATTTTTTTATCCGCCTTTACAGGCAATTCTTAATATTCAACGCGATACGCCACCGTGAAATGTGCGGTACTGCGCCGGCTCGGGCGCAAACAAGGTCTGCACAGGCGTCAAACACCGCAAGACGGTCCTCTTTTCGTTTTGACATACACTGCGGAAAAAGAGGTCGGTGTTTTTCGGGAGATTTCCTGCTGATTCTCCCTCGTAACTTCTCGTAACGGTTATTTTTACGCCTTTACTTTACGCAATTTCACGGTTAATTTTATCACAACCCCCCTGTAATTTAAAAAGTAGTCGACGATTTGCGGTTTGTGGATCGAGGATCGAGGACTACAGAAGTAGTAGCTACAGGGGGTATGTTCAGTTGCCGAGCTAGTTGCGGAATGTATCGTAGCTCGAGAGCGCGACAGTGGAATCGTCTCAGACTCTCACGTCGCCATGGAAACGCCATTATCCAGCTTGGTTGTAAGTATGGCTTTATCTAAGTTGTTTCTTCAACTTGAACGGCGAGCTAGTTTCTAGCTCCACTAGTGTAAACTGGGTCCGATCTCAGCGTGTTCTACATCGTCGTCACCACGTTTATCATCATTACGCGCGCCCCTCGAAGAGCTGTGAGGTGCACAGCGTCGCGTTTAAAATATTTTGATCAATTGAAAATGTGCAATGATTCTTATTTTCACACGCATCGATCTACTCTCACTAGGTCGATGGTTGTGACTCCAGGGAGCCGCGATTTTAGCTCACGTTCGTGTCGCTACGCACATTGGCGCTATCTCGAGAGCGTGACAGTGGAATCGTCTCAGACTTTCACATCGCCATGGAAACGCCATTATCCAGCTTGGTTGTAGGTATGGCTTTATCTAAGTTGTTTCTTCACACCTTGCGCTAGTACCAGAACACGACGGCACTGCAGTAAACAAGAAAACCGCGGGTTTTCCGGGTTTTTGCCCACTTCGGGTAAGCAGAAGATCCGGTAAATACTAAGTGCGCTGACGGAAAACCCAGTGGCCTCGTGGGTTTTCTTGGTTGCTGGACGACAGTGTGCACAAAAAGTGTAGTGTTCGGTATCTGAAAATACCCCCTGTATTGCTGTGTGCCTGCGTGCCTGCCTGCAACCAACCTGCAACTACTTACAGATGATAGCTAGCTAGACTTCAGCGCTTCAGCGCATCTTTTTCTCTCCCGCCAACCTAGGTATTGTATATTGACCTAACTCTGAGAGAATTCCGCAGCGAAAAGCGGCATGAGCATTGGCCATACAACGTCTGTTAAACGCAAGCACAAAGAGGAGCCAGCCTCGAGTAGCTTGCAATCTTATGGCACGACTGCCGAGAACAACAAGGCGCCATTCACTTCAAAAGCTCAATTAGAAACAGTTGACTCATCGACAATTGATTCGCAAGCTTATCGAGCGGTGGCAGTGTTGGCAGCATGCCGATCAGCCTTGGTGAGGAGCCCTGCTGCAAGTCGTGCCGCCTTGGAGAAGCATCGAGCATTCATCGACTCTGAACTCGCTAAGGCCCTCGAAACTGTTGGAAGCTATGATATCGAGGTTTGTGCAAGTATCGTTTTTCTTATTTCATCTTAAGTTCAGTGTTTCAAAATGGATTTTCGTAGTATTTAAGCAGGTTATCCATTACTGTACAGTCATTGCTGCAGGGGATTAGCTTTCCCGAGACTTTTCATATGGCTTACACACACGCACAGAATTCTTACGACACTCCACTTCACGAATCCGTACGGCGTGGGGATGTGGCAACTACGCGAGCGCTCATTGTTGCCGGCGCAGATGTGAACGCCAAGAATGTGAAGGGCGAGTTTGATTACTACGAGGATGCAAGTGACGAAGATGAGAATGACGTGGTTGAGGAACAGGTTACTTATGATAACGAAGAGGACGAGGAGGAGGAGGAGGAAGCGGAGGGGGCGAAGGAAGAGGAAGAGGAGGAAGATGAGAAAGGTGTAACCGCACTTGAGCTTGCCACAGACGATCCATATAACACTTGCCGTGTTTTCCTCGAGCACCACGTCTCTATTCTCGCTGTTCTTGCTACAATGCCGGAATGCCTCGTCACCTCTGCGGTTGCGTACTGTGCTACTCTGTCTGCGTCAAAGTTCTTGGAATCGATGCCAAACCCAGTATTGTCTCTGCTAGCTTATCATTTTGATCCGTCATTTCTTTGGGTTCCATCCGAAGCCCGTGCCTTAATAATGACGTGGGCGCGAGATGCTTTCATTGTTCAAATGGCAACCATTTCTCAGTTTTTTTCAGATCTACCGGATGACTGCACTGGTGACGTATTAGAGTATCTGAAAATGTCGATGCCGCGTAGAGACTCGCTGCTTATTGCAACGCATTGTTCGTCGCCCGAGGCACACGCCTGGGTGCGCGCGGTGGTCACAGTAGCAGTGGCGGTAAGCATAAGTGCTGTCCGCTGATAAGTGCATAACGAGTATGCAGTCCTCAAACCGCATACCTCAGTGTGCATCTTTCTTTATCCCTATGCCTTCTAGGAAGAGGCATTGAGCCTTATCAATGCGTACGCTGAACAAGGCGATGTGGCGGGTATGAAGGCGTGCCTCAACAAAGGGGCCAATTTTGACGACCAATGTGAGGTGCGTTCGTTTTTCGTCGAGTGATGTATGACTCAATAGCAACCAATGAATTATTGATTTACCTGATTTCTGCATGAATGAAAATAAATGAATCTTGCTCTCCACACTTTGTAGTGCGCAGCCCACTATGTTGCTGATGTTATTTGTTGCAGTATCTAAGGAATATTGATGAATGAGTTTCGGGGTTCTTCCTTTTGTTTGTGCTCTTTAAACCTGACAGAATGGCGACACAGCGATGAATGAGGCATCTATCTTCGGTCATACGGGGGTTGTGCGACTGCTCCTTCAAGCGGGCGCTAACCCGAACCTCAGAGCAGTCGTGAGTCTTACACACTTACACTACAAAGTACTAGTAGTTAGGCACTTGGTCTACGTTCGTGACGTAAGAAGAAGGATTACCAGGCTTCTTTCATATCGCAACGTTCCTCTTTTTTTAAAAAACAAACATTCTCGTTGTTTCGAATACCAGGACGGCGACACGTCCCTTACCATTGTCACTGCTTTTGGGGACATGGGTGGTAATACTCACGGCCATATTACCACCGTGAAGCTTCTCCTAGAAGCGGGTGCTGACAAAGATGTGCAGAAGAAGGTTTGACACGTATCATTATGTAACTTCGCATTTAAAGTCTATTGAGGCTGCTCCTATATTAGTAATACGAATAAAGCACCCCTCTTTCTGAAAATTATCATGCATCTGTAATCACATATACTTATCAATTTTTGTCACCGCATTACATGTTATAGAATGGCGAGACACCGCTCTTTAATGCCCTTGAAAGGAATCACAGCGCCGTCGTGGAACTTCTCCTTCAAGCAGGCGCCAACTTGGAGATCAAAGATAAGGTGAATAATTATAATACTCTCTAACCGAATGGGTGTAGACTCTTTTCTCTTCTCCCCCATAGTACCCCCCTTGGCTGGTCCTTTCAGCCAATCTCCACCCCGCGTGTTATCATCAAAGTTTTTTTTGCATTTGCGGCACAGAATGGCGCCACAGCACTCGTTCGAGCCTCGGTCAATAGCGTACATGCCCTCATCGAGCGTCTGCTTGAAGCGGGCGCTAATATCGAGGCTAAGGACAAGGTGAGCCATATTATGCTTCCTTGCAGGTCCTACATGTGTATCAAGGGGAAGCGACGTAACAAGAAGTATTTGTGTCGCCCGAAGGTGCCCTTCGATCTAATTGTCTGGTTTCATTCTTATTCGCCTACACCTCTCAAATGCATCCGTGCTTTGTGTCCTTGTTATCTTCTTGGATAACATAGAATGGTTCTAACGCGCTCATGAAGGCCGCAACCAGAGGCGAAGTTGGCATTGTAAAGCTTCTTCTTGAATGGGGCGCTGACAAGGATGCTAAAAACAATGTAAAGAACCCCCTTTTTTCCATTTGTTTTGTGCAACTGAGTACGAACTTTAAAATAGTCCTGCTGTACCTTACTCCTCTGTTATTGTTTGACCACATCGACATTTTTCTATTTCATGTAATAGGATGGCTCAACAGCCCTCATGGCAGCTGCATGTGATGACCGACGTGACATTGTAAAAGCTCTCCTTGATGTGGGTGCCGATAAGGATGCCGAGAACGAGGTACTTGCACTTTTGCAATATACATGCATCGAGTACGAAATGTTTTAAAATCTGGCAGTATCGCATCTTTTATTCCGGCACACTAATCGTAATCTTGAGTGATGTTGTTGATCATGACTGCTAGTTCACGTTGGCATTCAAGATGTTTATGCGTCTTACTACACAGGTCGGCAAAACGGCCTTCCAAATCGCCACAGAAAACGGCCACCGTAAAGTTGTTTGTCTACTACGGCGATAATGTTCATGAATAATAAGGCATTGGCAGTGCCTGCAGTTAGAAATCCCTCCAGCTAGTAGCTCAGCGGCATTTAATAATTTAACGATGAAAGAAAATATAAAGGTGCCTTTTCCTTTTCAGGCAAATAAATAATACGAATAAGTTCGATCTAATTGTGTTATATTATACTCCCCAATTGCAAAGAAATAATTGTGCCCAGTTCGCAGCTGTACATGAACATTATACTCCACGTCCAATCACTTGTTATCCCCATCAATCACCACTGAAACTAGCAGTGCTTCAGTGCGCGCTTCTGATAAGGCCACAAAATCAGTCCCACTCGACCGAAGGCCAGATATTCCCGGTCATTTTTTTTCGATTCTTCAACTCTGCTGGAGCCTGCGCGCGGAGAACTTTGTCGTCGTCCTCGTCTTCATCGTCTCCGTAGTCACCACTTTCACTGTCCACCGGCAGAGGCAGCCCCTGGTCTTCACAATTAAAGTGTAACATACCAGGATAATCGTCCAGAATTTTTTCTACGGCCGAAAGCCTCAACGCCGTGTCGGTGGGCGAGACCCACTGCGGCTGCGCCTCTCATCTCGAAGTACAGCTCTCTAACGTTCTTGTAGTAAATTTTCGTGAGGAAGTTTCGTGAAGGGCTCTACAGTACAGTTTAGTACAAACTTTAGTCTAACAACTGAGGTGTGCCTACTACAGCAGCCTGCCTACTAGACTACAGCCGATTATCCGAAAATAGATCAACGTAGTTTGATGTTTTATGCGACCACGGCCAGAAAGTGCCTACCAAGGATTTTTGTCCTTCCGTCCTTCCGTCATTCCGTCACATCACAGACACAAAAAACCCTTGCGTGCTTGTTCTGACACGTTGTCACGTCACTGACATCAATCATGTTCTGACACCTTGTCACGTCATTGAAATCAACTACGTTGATCGCGGCGTGGCGGCGCGCACGCCGCTGCAGTTATTATCTGGATCTGTACAGATACAGTAGACTAGCTAGTCTATAGTATATTTACACTATTTACACTGCACTGTAACTGTAGTACTGTAGACAGACTAGAAAGACTACTACTTAGAGAACTTACAGATTACAGAAGACGATGGCTAGCTAGACTTCTTCGCATCTTCTCCTCTCCCGCTAGCCCACTAACATCGGTTTTGTGTATTGGTTTAACTCTGAGAGAATTCCGCAGCGAGAAGCGGCTGTTTACGTCACGCTTTCGTGTTCATCATGAGCATTAGCCATACCACGTCTGTTAAACGCAAGCACAAAGAGGAGCCAGCCTCGAGTGGCTCGCAATCTTATGGCACGACTGCCGAGAACAACAAGGCGCCATTCACTTCTAAATCTAAATTAGAAACAGTGTACTCATCGAAAATTGATTCGCAAGCTTATCGAGCGGTGGCAGTGTTAGCAGCGTGCCGATCAGCCTTGGTGAGGAGCCCTGCTGCAAGTCGTGCCGCCTTGGAGAAGCATCGAGCATTCATCGACTCTGAACTTGTTAAGGCCCTCAAAACTGTTGGAAGCTATGATATCGAGGTTGGTGCAAATATCCTTTTCCATATATCGTCTTAAATGTAGCGTTGCAAAATGGATTTTCGTAGTATTTAAGCAGGTTATTCTTTACCGTCATTGTTGCAGGGGATTAGCTTATTAGCTTTCCTGTGACTTTTCACCTGGCTTGCATACACGCACAGAATTCTTACGACACCCCACTTCACGAATCCGTGCGGCGTGGGGATGTGGCAACTACACGAGCGCTCATTGTTGCCGGCGCAGATGTGAACGCCAAAAATTTGAGGATGGAGGATGGCAAGTATGTGGATTCGAACGACGAGATTGATACTGATGTGATCGAGAACGCCGATAAAGATATGGTTGTAACGCCCACTGACCTCGCTCTTCTTGATAATCCATGCTTCGACTTCATTCAGCATCACAATGCCGTTAGCGCTATCCTCGCTGAAGTGCCAGGGCACCTCGTCCTCTCAGCATTGGCCCACTGTGCTACCCTCTCAGCGTCCGAGGAGTCAGTGCCGGCGCCGGTGTTATTTCTTCGCGCGTACCATTTAGACTCGTCCTTCCTGTGGGCCCCGTCCGAAGCCCGAAAAATGGTCTTTACCTGGGCACGAGATGTGTTTATAATCCAAATGGCAACCATCTCACAGCACTTTTCTGATCTACCGGATGACTGCTCTGGCGATATATTCGAGTATCTGGAGATGTTGATGACGCGCAAAGAGTCGATGCGCATTGTGGCACACTGCTCATCACCTCCGGCACATGCTTGGGTGCGCGCAGTGGTTGCAGTTGCAGTCGCGGTAAGGACCATAAACGCTGTCCATGAACGAAGCGCATTACTTGAGTCGTCATAACCTTACGCCCAAATTCATGTTTTTTTTGGCTACAAGGAAAAGGCCTACGAGAATATATACCAGTGTGTTGAAGAAGGTGACGTGGGGAAAATGAGAGCTTGCCTCAATAAAGGTGCCAACTTCGATAATCGGATCGTGGTAAGGCCGGCTGCCTATAAAAGTTGCTGAAGCTTCCTTGCTTCTGTAATACTCATCTCTACTGCAATAGTGCACATTTTCCAAGAGCTTCCGCAAGCATAAACTCGTTCGTTTTGAGTACCTAACATACGCCTGTTTTGTTACCTTGTGCTTAGAATGGCGAATCCGTCTTGCACGAAGCTTGCCTCTTCGGCCACACGGGGATCGTGCGACTGCTCCTTCAAGCAGGCGCCAACCCGAACCTCAAAGCTGACGTAAACCAACGATATGATAAGTTATGCACTATACGGACACAGGAGATACTCTATATGAAGATGTGCCCCTCCCTTAACCCTTTCTTTCAATCTCTTCGTATCAGGACGGCGATACGGCACTCATGACAGCCGCTGCTTTTGGCGACATGGGTGATAAGGTGCACGGTCATCTTACCATCGTGAAGCTTCTCCTTGATGCGGGTGCTGACAAAGACGCGCAGAAAGAGGTGACCCGTACAACTGTTTGACCTCATTTTGTTTCTTCCTTTTTGAAGCATTATAATGCCTCAATAATCCTCAATAATCTTCCATTCATTCCTTTTTTTTTGTTTCCTGGTGCAGGGTGGAGATACAGCGCTCTTTTCTGCCCTGGAAATGAATTACGGCGCCATCGTGGAACTTCTTCTTCAAGCGGGCGTGAATCTAGAAACTGTGAATAGGGTACATTAGATGTTCTTTAAACGATTCCCTATTCTCTTCCCTACAGTATACTTTAGGTCATGTTACACCGAGAACCTATATCTATTCTTTTTCTTACGGATCAGAACGGCTTCACAGCGCTGTTATACGCAACTAATAAAAGTGACTACGCTCTGATTGAGCGCCTGCTTGAAGCGGGCGCTGAAATTGAGGCCAAAGATAAGGTAAACCGTCGTATACTTGGGACGCTGTTACAAAAGTATTCATGAAAAATAATTGACACATTTTCTATTCAAGCGTAGTTTCCTGAATTTCTTCTAGAAAATTACCATTGTGGTATTCTTCCTGAACTATGCGACTGTCTTATCGTACAATTTAATTCTTCAAATACAATCCTATCTCCCACTTTTTAGCATGATCGTACTACTTAAGAACAGTAGCTCTACCTGGTGACGTATCCATCATTTCACCCTCTTTCTGGTTGTTGCCGTGCTTGTTTAGAATGGCAATACAGCGCTCGTGATTGCCTCGATAAGAGGCCACACCGGTGTTGTATTGCTTCTCTTGGAAGCGGGTGCTGACAAGGACGCTAGAAATAACGTAATCATCAATTTTGTTCTATCATAATGTGTATGGTAGTACGCTAGGAAAAACATTTGTAGCTGCTGCTGCTGCCATTTCTTGTGTCGTGATTTTCTCTTTGGTGATGTAGGATGGCTCCACGGCCCTCATGATAGCTGCATACGAGAACCGACCTGGCGTTGTCAATGCTCTCCTTGATGCGGGTGCCGATAAAAATACCGTGAACGAGGTACTTGAAATTTTGCCATACATGTGTACTAGGCGAAGGGTGCTTGCGGGGAGGGAGCAAAATCGTATCTATGTTATTAAGTCAGTGCATCCGATCTTGTTGTTCATGCCAGATTTTATTAGTCAAGTGTTTGTATTATTTTAATGCGCTTACACCAGCATCTACCTAATATTCCTCGCATTTTGAATATTTTCTTTGATTGGCTGTGTAGTGCGGTGACACGGCGTTATTCATTGCCAGCGAAAATGGCCACGGCGAAGTTACTGCGCTTTTACGGAATCGATCGTCTGTATTAAATTGACTTCGAACAATTTTAAGGTCCTTGGTTCATCCTAAAAAATTTAGACTTACGTACTTTTTGAATATGAAAATTTCCTACTGGAGCACAGGTCGCCATCTTGAGCGATGATTTTGATCATGCCTGCCTGTTCCTTCAATATTTATGCCGTGCATTTTGATTTACGCGTAGTTTTGTATGCGCCTTGACTGCTTTCTTTAAATGCACAGGTCAGCAAAATGGCCATACAAATTGCCACAAAAATACCCATCAAGAAGTGGTTGGCATATTGTGCGCGGCATCTTGATCATGCCACATGCTTCATGGCTAATACTTATGCGCCATGGCTAGATGCACAGCGGCATAGATGCAATGCTGCAATAAAAGGCGGTACATAGATGCCCATTTGGGCGCAAGGACAAAAATGAAGTCATCAAATTAGTCTAGGATATCTCATTGCCCACTGCAGCTGGCTTTGATGATTTAGAGCGGCTTGCGCATGGACTTCGTTCCTCCGACACTGACAGTGCAATATGCATTCACACATCGTAAGTCGCATATTTCTCACTTGTATGATTGTTAAGAGTTTGGAGAATTACACAGCAGGCACTTGGCATTTGACACAGGCACACAGGCCCTAATGAGTAAGGTTCGGAGTTAGTTGGAAGTAATGGATTTGTTTTCAGATTTTCAAGACCCCAGCTCGGCCGAGTGAGGTCTGCTCTCGCTGTGATAGTTCTAGTAAAATGCTTGCGTTGTTCCTTGTTCCTTATCTCCGAACGAAATATATAGCGATATGTAAATGTAAACGGAAAACCATCACTTCCATGGCCACTCGGGCATGTGCGCCTGATTCGCTGCTTTGCTTTTCTTCTCTACCTGTTAGCCTTCTAATTCCGGCGCCTGTCTCGAAAATAACAAAAAAGGTAGACCTACTGCAGTACAGTACTACAAGTACTACGATTTCCTTTTTCCTTTTTCCTTTTTCCTTGTTTTGGTGTAAGCAATGTGCGGTGCGGTGTCACGTCACGTCACGGCATCACACGGTCGACGATTTGGCCAGAAAGTGGACACTCTTTAAAGGACTGGGTGTACGATTTCGGAACCTGTTCTGGTCGTAAATCGTGAAATTAGCTCACAATGCAGCTTCCGGCGGCGATATACCT
>Ga0307931_1001540_pt1 | contig 15183 bp, 11 predicted proteins | sample OrgLakmetageno47_FD_201816 | JGI IMG/M metagenome (GOLD analysis project Ga0307931, IMG submission 201816) | Saline water microbial communities from Organic Lake, Antarctica - #47 | ecosystem: Environmental > Aquatic > Non-marine Saline and Alkaline > Saline | place: Antarctica: Organic Lake... | reverse complement strand
TCGACTATCTGCCTAAGTGAGACGTTGATTTTTGCACTTTTCTGTCAGCGATGATTGGTTGATGCACTGTAATCTAACGATTTTTTCGGCGAAAATTCTGATTAGTTATAGTTGCTCCCCCTCTGTACTGTAGTACGCTGTACTAGTACGCACAGATATCCTTTCTATTAAGGGGCTTTTCAAATAAGGGGGGGTGCAATTCTCATTTTGGGCCCATATGGGAGGGGGCATATTCGAAATTTCTCATGTGGGGGGGTGCATATTCGAAATTCCTATTAAACAAGTTCAGGTGCCCGCGCAATGCGCGGTTTCGGAACAATGTGTTTGCTGCGGAGCAGTAGGTGCGTGTTCTTAGCACCTTAGTGCGCGGCCTTGAAATGCCCGTGAATGAGTTCCCTTGTAGTGCCCGTGGTTCGTGTCCCATCTTGTGCCCGTGGTCCTCCTCGTGTATTTGTTTACTGCACATGTACAACAGAACTGTACTGTACTACAGTACTGTACAGTAGGTACATAAAAAACGACGACCACCACGAACGAACCACGGTCGAAATTCCATTTAAGATAAAGGATGGAGTTTCGTTCGTGGTTCGTTCGTTCGTGTCCGACGTATATTTTTGGACGGACCCGTATATGGGGAGAGAAGTGTTTTCTGCTCTGTTTGTGCTGTCGCATACGAGGAGGATCACGGGCACAAGCACGGCCACGGGCACGGGCACCACGAGAAGGACGCGCGCCGAGATACCAACAACACACCTCCCGTGTGCTGCTGCGAACTCATAGCGCCCCTAAACCGCGCATTGCGCGGGCACCTGAACTTGTAACTTTCTTAGATTCTTAGATACGTACAGTACAGTACTGTGTCAAAGCTAAGCGAGCGTCAATCAAAGCCTTGCTAGAGCTTGCTACAAAGTAGAAGCTAAGAAGTTCTACTTAGTCCTATCTTCCAGTACGATACTTAGCACGCTTATAAAACTAAGCTCTAGAACTCTACTTGTGCTCCTCCTCCTGCTGCTCCTGCTGCTGTAGAGTCGAGGAGAAGAACTTACTTTACTGTCTAGAACGAAACTTAGGCGCGTGTAATTGTACTTTCGCCGTGCAGGAATACATACCCAAGATGAAACCAGCCCTTCACCTAACTGCAGCTATGCTGCTATGCGCTCAAGTGGCTTTTTCTGGATATGCACCCGAGCGGCCACCTGCGCTACCTTCTGACTGGTGTGCAGAGAAAGAAGGGACCTTGACTCGCAGCACAGGTAGTTTGAGTGTCGCTATTTAAGACGTAATTGTATGTTCAAATTCGTGAAGTTTCTTGATTGGACTTCATATACGTGGCCAGTTACCATATTGAATTGATAAGACTGCAAACCATTTGATCTCGTCTGCTTGCAAAGGCGAATGCATGTGCCGGTACCAGTGCGAAGGTGCCCGGTGCCAGAGTGGCCAAGGGATGATATGGTATGCCTACAAGGATTGCCCATCGGGCTGCCGCTGCCTGCCACGCGTTGCGACTTCAGCAACAACATTTGAATCAGGAGCATCATTGGAGTCTTTCACTTCTTCATCAGATTCTCAGGCTACTGAACCAGCGCAGTGCAGTGAGCCCACCGACAAGAGCCAAGAGCCAGGCTGCGACAGTGAACAAGCGCTTCCCAATGTGCCGCTATCTCGCAGCACGCAAGAAAAAGCGCCTCCTAAACCGTTCTCGCCTCGAAAAGAACATCCACGGAATCTTATAGAAGAGAGCTTGGTTGAGGAGATGTTGGAGCATGGAGAAGTTTACGTTGAGCCCTTGCCAGAACCTGAGGATGCTCTCTCCACTGCCGAGGCCTTAATGGATTGGCTCGATGACAATGGCCGGTTCCTATTCGGCGGCGCTGTCGTTCTATTCTTGACGTGCACTATCCTACCGACACTAGTCTATGTCGCCACTGGTGCTGGCGGAGGCAGCAGTCAAGAAGGTGCGAAGGAGACGGCTGCAATGAAAGCGAAAGTTACGAAAGATGCTGCACAACCGGAGAAAGAAGCGAAGTCCAATGAGAGCTCAAGGAAACCCTCTGGCAAGAGCGACTGATCGATAAAGTGAAATTGTGTTGGTACTAGAACCGCATGGCGCATTATGAAGTCCATTTTCGCGTAACGGCTATGACCAAAATGTCAATTCGAAAGCCGCACTTGCTTCTACAATCTACAGGTAGTTCCGGGTGTTAAGGGGTTGTCACGTTAAGAGACTGAGGCTCAAAATTTGGTACTTCTCCTGTTAGAAACCGAATTCCTTCGTAGAGCGTGAGGGTTGAGGGCAAATTTTTCCCTTCTTATAACCCGAAACTACCTGTGCTTACAGCTTGCTATCAGTTATCAGGTCAAACATTCCGCTTGCCGCGCTGCCTGCCATGTGTCCACGCGTCCACGCACCGGGGTTCTAATAGTCTAATCACCACCATTCGCCTCTTATTTATGCCCATTAAGCATTAAGGGAAAGGGGCCTATATCTTTCATCTGTCTCTTTCTTGAAATCCCTAAATCGGATTTTAAAATTACAGCGTATAGTGTAGATAACAGAACTCGAACTCGAACTAATACAAACCCAAATGACACAGAAGCCAATGCTGCGGGCAGAAGTGTACGCGCGTGCGTTGCGCGCAAGTCAAAATCGTAAAGAGAAAAGTGTGTAGAGGGCAGGAAGCAGAATAGTTACCGTTGTTACCAGATAAGGAGTTGCGGTACGGGTTGGCGATTGGCGAATTCCGGTTCAGCCCCGACAGCCAAAAGTCATACGTGAAGGCCCTCTAGCTCTAGCTAGCACCCCTCCGTTACTCCGCTTAGCTGCAACCCGGTTCCTTTAATCCACATTCAGCGAGCTGGCGAGAATGCATCAAACGCAACCAACCCACCGCTATAGCGCAAATCGCACCATGCAGTAAACATGCATTAAAAGACGAAACTGCCCCAACGCACATGCGCCACCAGGAATTCACTTGTTCCCAAAGTGAAGGCGGCCCTGCCCGTGACTGGGCGGTAATCCCGGCTCGGTCCGCGGCCCGTCGGGATCCCGGAGCTCCATGGAAAAGGCCGACGCGACATGCTCGAAGCGCACCGAAAACTGAATGTCGCTGATCATCGGCCGGAGCTCTGATTTGACCTGCTCCTGCGGCGGCGACGATGATGATGATGTAGGTGGGACATCCGAAGAAGCAGACTTGCTTCCAACACCACCCTCTCCACTTTTGCCGTTGCTTGGATGTTGGGAAGAATGTTGTGGCGATGCTTTCGGAGCCCGGGCGGCTGAGAGCAGTGCTGCGAGGTAGCGTTGCGGTAAGTGATAGGCCATGAGACTGAAGCTGAGGCCCACCTTACCGGTGTAGTCGTTCGGTGACGCTTCAAATGCGACCACTGCGGGAGCGGCACCGGCGCTGCAGCCTAAAAGGTCTGCGACCTTTATTGTCAATGTACAAACAAAAGAGAGGAAGGGTGAAGCAGAGAAATGAAGTAAGAAAGGAAGGGAGGGAGTAGTGCAGTGGGCCTAAACTACGCTAGCTAGAATGCAAGAATGCCTGATCTGAAAAGTTTTGTTTTCATTCTTACTTCGTCGTCAACGTGAAGGAGACGCCCAGGAGGTACCATAACGCGTTCAGTCGACGCATTATGCTCGAAGGAGGCAGATGAACTAGCAGGCTCTTTTTCCTCGGCTGCGATGGCCGTGCCGTCATCATGCCCCATCTCTTTCGAGCCTTTCTCAGTACCCTCCTCGTTCTCTCCACTCTCCTTGCTTGCGTTGACTTCTTCAATTTCTTCTGGAGACTTCCCAACTCCTCCATGAACACTAAAGCAGCTATCCTCATCCAGCTCTCTTGTTTCTATCGCTGCCGAATCGCCGGAAATTCCGGCTTGCATACTAGATCCTAGTTCTTTCATTCCGTTATTCCGACTATGTGCTGCAACTGCTACACCGGCTGCATTACTATCAATCGCAACAGCAGCTGCAGCCGTGACTTCATCCTGATCAGCACTGCTCTTATCCTCATTCTCATTGGCAGTATTCTTGCCACCTCCCTCACTGTGCTGCGGAGACACCTTGACACTTACGGTAGTAGTAGCGTCACCGCCAGCAGTGCGATGGAACAAGCTCGCGAGACCCATCGCCGCGGACATGGCGCTTCCCGCGGCCCTCGCGGTGTAGGCCACCACCGTAGCGTCGTTCAAGTCCTGCAAGAGGCGGTCGACATTGGCCACCGAGAGACGAGGAGCCGGATCCATGCCAAGCACCACCGAAGTGCCGAAATCCCCGAGGTCCAAATCCGAGACCAGGTCAGCGGTCACGCAAGCCAAAGGCCCAATGGCGATGGAGGTTATGCCACTGCGCCAACGGTCACTGGACCCACTATCACCACCATCGTTGCTGCCTCTTCGGAGCAGCGCGGCCACTAAGCTGGCGATGCCCCCTCCTAGGGAGTGGCCGCAGCACACTACCCTGTAACTGGGCCACTGCTGCCGCGCCTGGTCTAGAGAGGATTGGGTTGCTGCCACCACACGATGCGCCGCCTCCAGCACGCCCCGGTGCACGTACCTGTCGTAAAGCGGGGAAAATAAAGGTTGAATTTGACTGCATATGATATCAGAGGCTACACCTCCAGCGCGCCTCACCCGTTCCCATAGGATGCGTCGCCAGCGGCGAGGTCGGTTAAAATGTCAGTTCCATTCAGGGTGCCTCGCACTGAAATCACAATCCATTTCAGGGCATGATCAGCTCCAAGGTACCTATACCACGAGACAGGGCACACAAATGTGAATTAAAAATCAGAACGGAATATCACACGTAACGCACGCAAAGAACACATGGCCACCGTTACTCATAGAAAGGGACGATTCTTGAAAGAATGCGCGCATGAGCGTTTATCATAAAGAAAATCTCGGTTTACCAAGCAGGCTCAAAGGTGACGCTCCGCCAATTGGCCGCTAACACCTCAAACAATCCACCGACAATGCTCACGGCGGCTGCAGAATGGGTGCGGTCGTCCACCCCCCGTACGGCGTCCACCTGTAGGAAGAAAGGATGAAGTCACACGAGCAAAGTCAGAGCTCGAGGCAACGAAAGTCGGGAAAACTTTGAATTTACGAGCTACTACAAGGCATGGCATGCATGTGTGCCTCTTCTGTCTATCTCAACCCAACACCACCTTGTTGAGGACCCCCGACATTCGGCGCCATGTGAGTAAAGTAGCCCCTGCCTGTACCGAGGCCAGCCACCCTTTCGCCATGGGATACCCGTAGGCCGCGCACGCGTGTAAGGCGCCGCAGCTCAGCTCCCGCAGTGCCTCGGGCGAGGCTGGAGATGACTGCTGCGTGTTGACGTGAAGTCGCGCTGCTTGCGGCAAGGGAATTGCTGGTGATGGCTCGCGAGCGCGGCCTCTAAGAGGAGGAGGAGGAGGCAGTTTTTCGGGAATACTCTGATTTACACTACTACGAGCAGTAGATGCGTTGCCACTGCTGCCGCTAAGGGGTGGGCTTGCGCTGTCCTTTGAAGATGAACCTTCATCGTCGTCATCGAGGCGTAAACCCATGAATTTGTCACCGTAAAGCTCAGACGCTAAATCTTCGGCTGCTTGAAGATGAGAAGGTGGAGGCGGCAACGTCAGCGTTGGTCTTGAGTTATCATGGTCCAAGACTGGAGAGCTTGCTGGTTGACCAGAAGTATTCACAGTATCACTTCCTCCCTTGGCACCGCCGGCTTTGCTGCTGTCCGCTTTGCCTTCGCTATTGTTCTTCGCCGTCGATCCTGAGCTTTTGGAGCCGTGGTGTCGGAGGGTGCCGCCGGGGGAGTGTGCGCGTCCGGGGCTGGGAGCGGGATAAGCCACCAGCCAGGACCCCCCACCTCCGATGCGCACCACATCCAGCACCCGCTTCCGGAGCCAGGCGCGGTACGCCTCCACGTCGCGCAGCACGGTGCGGAGCCAGGCAGTGCCGTCGAGCAAACCGAGGGTGCCCCATACCCCGCGCCGCTGCCCCACACGCTGGAGCACCTCGAAAAAGACTTGCTTCGCAGTGGCGCGATCTTCAAGCACTACATCGCCAACCACTTCCTCAGCACCTGCTGCCATCGCTGCATTGGCTGCTGTTGTATTGGCAATATCCGAGTCACTCAAGGAGGAGCTCGATGGTAAAGGGTCGCTTTGCGATGACGCAGGCATGCTGGTCGCTTTCTTGATCCACAGTTTGCGGCGCACGCGATCCGTGGCCCGAGAACTCGCTCGCCCGCCCTCACGCAATCGCCCACCCCCCATGATCTGGCTCATAGGTTCTCCGATAGGCAGCTCCGTTGGCCGTGTAATAGCGGACCAAGATGTCGCATACAACCACCTGTAATCGAACAAGAACAGGTCAGCTGAGGAGTGCTTTTCGTGTAACTAATCACTACACTCACCCATCAGTGTCTGTATCTGGCCCAATCACTGCTCTCCACCCTGACGCCGCACTCGGCCTCCAATCTGCACGCTTAGTGCCAACATCCTCGTCCGCGTTAGGTGATGATGGATCGTCAGAGCCCAAAGGGTTCATTGAGGTGCTCATCTCGCGACTTCCATCGTAAGGATCCAAAAGCTGCGCAGCTCCAGCAGCCAAGGCATCTGAGGTGAGCGCTGAGACATCAGCGGCGCAGAAGCACGGCGGGTCCTCAGCCGACGGCCACATGCTTCCTGCCGGCCGCCAACCGCCGAAGAAGCTCCAGCGCTGGTGCTCGAAACATTCCTCAACCGAGACGGATGGCTGCTGCATATGTGGTACTATTTGAGATGGGGCATTATTTCTGGGCGGGATTCTCAAAGCCACTCTTTCTATTTCATCCTCGGAGTCAGTTTCGTTGACTGAGGATGGCGGAACCTACTCCAAAGATCGAACAACAAAGGCGTGCCACAGGTTATGCTTGGAGAGGGGCACTTAGGCAATGTCAGTATCACATGATTATGACTACCATGAAGCATCAGGAAAAAATTCTAGAACACATGTGAGATGTCAATGGGGTTCAATGGTGACAGCTCCCAGTCTGGTGAGACAATCTGCAACCTTTTCGGACAATACTGCTTGGAGCTCGGAGTCAGCTGCAGCCATCGCAGAGTCGATATTTGCAGCCGACATCAGAAATCAAAGTCAATACCAATGATGTTGTAGTTCTCTTGCAGTTATGCTGACCCTCGAATCTAAATGAAGTATACTCAGCTAAGCTTCATTAAACAAAAACGACTGTGATGTCTAAATGAAGTTCTGACAGCACATTTGCAAGGATTCCTGCTCATACAAGGTCGCAGCAATTCTCGATAGTTTAATTTAAGCCAGACTTAGGGACTACTTTGCGTTTAAGTCTAGCGCGTTCAAGATATCATAACCTTGAGGAGGTGAGACGACATGATTCTCATGGGCAAGCAAGGTAATAAGTAATAAGAGACGGCAAGGATGAAAGATGAAAGACAAAATTTTTACTTTGTGTGACACCGACGACAGACGACGACAACAACCTCGATATCGAGCCGCGAATCCATACTGCGGTACCCATACTGCATCTTCGGCTCTCGATAGGTCCACCTACATACTGCATTCACGAGCGTATTAGAAGCCAGCAAAAGCGCCTTGAGAGCTATGAAACGTATGTTCAAAGAGTCCTCTCGAGTTGCAGGTCTTGACTATTCCATAAATAGCTTAGTATAGCTAGATCTGAAATCGCAGCAATGAATTCGTGAGATATGGCACGAACACGCAAGAAGCCCAAAGGGTTCCAGTTACGAAGTTGGGCCGTAGGCATTGCAATAGTTGTGAGCTCTTGTGTTTTTCTAAGCTACGCTGTGTATCACATCATTATGGCAGCTGAAGCGGAGTCTACGTCGTCTCCTCTACCACAATTAGGCGACTACACAAGCCCAGAAGCTAAAGCTGCCCATGCAGTTGCACTGGAGTACGCTGCCTCTATTCGCCGAAGTAAAAACCAACCTCAAGCAGTCATAAATGCTGATTATCCTTTTATTCTCCATGAGGATACCCAACCGTCGCTTCCGGGCCAAAGAGCTGTGCCAACGGAATCTAAGCGACTTCCTTCGACTTCGCGAACAGAGGCTACACAACTATCTTCACACCGAATCATTGACAATGTCGAGCAAAAAGACTCCAGTAGCGTGAATAGCAGGAGTCCCATCAAAACTAGTGGAAGAGGTTCTGAAAGTACATCATCTTCGGCGCTAAAATTAGATAAACAGCCACCTAGCACTTTCAACTTGTCCAACTCAATGCAACCAAAGAATCCAAACCAAATCAATAACGAAGAGGACCGCCGAAATAATAAACCTGACGTATACGTGCTACCTGGCGCAACAACTCACGAAGTAAGCGGGCAAGAGCTTAACTTTGGAAGAGATGATGGGCGTGGGCCATTCGGTACGAAGTGGCGACCTGTGTCCGATTTAAGTAGAGACGATTGGGTGGTTTATTTACGTATACAGAAAACAGGGAGTCAAACTTTTTGGCAGACCTTACAGCAAGAGTTCGACGCAGGCATTTGGGGGCGCAAACAAACGGTAAGAAATTGTATTTATTCTATGCTAGATGTTTTTGACTTCAAAGCCTTACTCCAATGTGTTGCTTTGAACAGTGCCAGAAAGGTCTATTTTGTGGATTCAAGTGTCTTTCGACAGTTCACGATCAAATCAAGGAAGTTTTGGAATCTCGACAGACTCATAGATCTCGAAAATTATTTTTACGTCGAAAGGATGCGAACCAGTGCTCTCTCATTTTCCGCGGACACATCAATTGGGACGATTACGCGAAGGGATTTGCACGTGCATTTTCAAGAGAGCCTCCCCGTGTGTTTTACATGACCTTTTTGCGGGAGCCCGTTTCGCGGGCAGTCTCTGAATTTCGCCATATTACAGAGGGACTGGTGGCTCAATTTGGCCCCCACACATTTGGTGCCGCATGGGATTATAACTTCACCTTCAATCCGTCGATGCCAATCAAGGAGAAAAGGAGAATCGGAACGTTTGCCAATTGGATGAAGTGCTCGCAGTGCCACGTCGGTGTGTCAAATCGTTTGACTAGATTCCTTGGAAGTTCAGAAACAACGGGTAAATCTTTACCAGAAGAACTATATGGAGACTTAGATGCACTTGAAAAAGCCAACGCAAATATGTTGCGCGTTGCGAAGTCTCGTCTATGGAGTTGTGCTTTCATTGGAATCATGGAAAGATATGAGGATTCGATGCTTGTGCTGAAACACACGTTTCCTCAGGGATTGAAGAGAATGATCTCTTACGCTACGAATCCTCACCCAAAGACCGGAAAAGGTAAACGTGGTGCAATATCTTGACTCCTGTCTTCGGTCTAATTTTAGTGCTTGACTTCCTTTGTGTTTATGTTTATTTCAGAGGCGAAATTGAGCGAATTTGAGTTGCAGCAACTTCGAGAAGCAAACTCTTTAGATATTCAACTCTACGACGATGCTCTAAAACTATTTGATGGGCGACTGGCATCAATGATTTCAAGCCTACCACCGGAGTCAGCAGGCATGAGGTTTTCTTCAAAGAAGACATCGAAATCACGGGTTCGTTGAAATTGCGACTCTGTTTGTTGTTGAATCGTCAAATGTACGTAGTACAGTTGCTTAATGCGTTCACGTCTGCTACTTCATCCCAGGCACAATCAAGAGAGGTTTTTCGCTTGGGCTAACAGGGCCGAAATATAGAAAGTTGAGCTTCAAGACTGACGGTGCTGATTATGAGGCACTTTATTATTCTTCTTTCGTTCGCTGTATGTGCTGCGCTTTTGCTTCAGCATGATCCCTTCAGCTCTAGGGAACTCTGGCACATGCACATGCTACTGCCTCTTCTGAAAGATGTGTCACTGATACATCCCATGCATGCCTGATGTTACCAGCCAAACGGCAGGAATTGCTCAGAATTAGGCCATACTAAGAAAAAAATATAGATGCGATTCAGCTGCGTTCTTATATTTGCGCGCGCCCAATAAAAATAACAACAGGCAAGATGGTAAGGATAAGGTGGCTCTACTTTCAACTCATCGATATCTCCGCTATCAGCAGGCATAAGTATTTTGAAATAAAAACGAATTGCCATGGCCTGAGCCGCATAAGGTTAGAATTGTTATACGTGCCGAACTGTCTAAAATGTAAAGTACATTTAGTTTTAGTTTTAGGTTGTAGTTACTAGTTACCGTTACAAGTTACAATTTCTAGTTTACAAACCACAGATCCTTGTCCCGTTATTGGTACTTCACCACGTTTTCGTTCTAACCTTGGTCACTTCCTTCGAGCCAAAGCCCCAGCACATGACCAAATGGCAGCCGATTGCACGAGAAAAGCACACTGCGCCACAAGGAAGAAGCAAATGGCCTTTCAAATCGTGTGTGACTGCACTAAGCGCTTTCTTGGTATCTTGTTCGACACTCCCCACATGGGTGCGCAGATTCATCTCGATATGTAGATTTGACTACAACTCGTTTTTCCCTATATTGAGTTTTGTAGAAAGGATGCCCGTGGACCGAGCACACGCAGATGCGGCCACATTCTCGCAGCCCAGCTTGCACATTCGGGCCAAATGCATCTTCTCCATTGAATGATAATACTTACCACAATGAGTCGTCTCGCATTCAACATGCACAGTGCTAGCGCATTCGTCTATAGTCATAATGCTCTGACACCCGAGTGCAAGAGCTGAGTCTCCAGCCGACTTGCACCCTCCCGTGCACTGCATGCTTATGCCTGTAAATTTATTCTCCTTCATCACAGTCTTGCACACAGCTCCGCATGCATCCCGAACCCAGTTACTTGAGCCACCCTTCGCCTCCTCGAGGCAACTTTCTTGTTGCTCACTTGATACCATCGTTGAAGCCCCAGACGGTTTACCCTTCTTCATGGCTCCGATGGTAATCGGCGTGCTCTTCGTCTTGGCAGCTGTAGACGGTGAAGCGTGGGTAGTTGTCTGGCTCGACAGCGGCGTGCCTGTATTTTTCCTCTGTGCGCCGAGAAACCAACCCCCAAAGCAGCAAAAAATGGCCAAAATACCTACACCTAACATGATGTACTTGTTTGTAGTGCTCCTTTGCTTGATAGCTTCCTTTTCCCTTCGATAGTCAGCTCCTTGATCCATAATATATATTGTTGTTGTGGAAGCGCTTTGACAAGTCAAGACTAGCACCGCCCACGTTTAGCGATAATTTGTCGCAGTACTTCTATTAAATCATTCCAAAACTTCTCAGCGTCACCTGGACAGCTTCATTGTCTCAGTCTCAGCACGAAGGATTAAAGTAGTGGCTCCAAAGTTAGTTATCGTTATCGTACTGTACTTTGTATCTCCTCGTTGATGTCGTCATCTTGTCATCATTTTTACAGGGGGAACTACTATGATGGAACCCTTCCCTCTTTCCTCGTCCCTCGTTTTTTATTTTTTATGCGGCAACGCCATGTTGATTGTTTCGCAGAACATGAACAGGAGATGATCCACTCATGAAATTCACTGCCATCACCAACCCTGAAACCCCGCCTTCGGCAATGAGATTAGCTCCTGGGAGGTGCGAGGTTAGGCCTAGAGGCCTGAGCGCCGATGGTGCTCGCCCCAATATGCGGCGGGCACGGCGTGGGGCATTGGAGCGCATACTGCTGGACGTTGCTCTACCCGCACTTCTTGTTTATGCGGTAACACATCCAACTAGTCAATCCTCGAAAGATTCATGTAGTAGTCACGGCACTTCCAAGTGCCATGCGATGGCGCTGCCTCCTTTTTTTGTTGGAGCAGCGAATTGGGCTCAAGTGGTGGGGCCTCAACGGCAGAACACGGTGACGCCTGCACAAGGTTACTTTACACCGCGCTGGGGGCACCAAACAGTGCTGATTGACTCATCTACGGGCACAGAGACCATAGAGGCTATGATTGTCATGGGCGGAGACACTCTTGAGTCTGGCACGCAAAACGGCAAAGCAGTGTCGACTCACATGGAGGGCTTACACCACGACGGCTCTCGCGGTTTTCGGAACGACATTCACGCGGCCTCGAGCTACCGCTGGATTGTGTACCGCGACGAAGTTGAAAAGACGAAGTACAACAAGGGCATGCCCCATGTTGAAGGCTCCATGGAGTGGGAGGTAATTTGCGCTACCCACCTTTTTCACATACTTTCCTCCTCTGCACCTGCTAGCTTCAATTCCCGCTCTCGTCCCTCCTCATTTCTCGCTCGCTGCCCAGACTCATTTATCAAACTACTCTCCCCTTGGCACTTGTCTTTGATTCCATGTACGTGTGCTGGCTTTTCCCAATGTTTAGACATTGAACGATGGCCGTTTGCCGCCGTCGGACGCGACCTGGTACGAATGGACCAAGTGCGATTACGACGAGTGGGAGAAGGTCAACCGCCCGAGCGTTTACAGTAGCCGGGCCATCAACTACGACTGCACCGACTTGTTTGCTGCACCGGGTCTGTACCTCGAGGAGTCTATGTGGTCGCCTCGACGGGGACATGTGGCGGTGGTTGCCGACTCGAACTCGATTATTGTGCTGGGGGGGCGCGCACGGGAGCACACCCGCATGTCACCCGACCGTAACGTGGGCGGCATCACTACTGCACCCATTCAAAACGATAAGTTTCACTCGGCCGGCCGGGAAGCGTCCAAGCTGAAGAACGATATCTGGGTGTCATCTGACCAAGGCGTCTCGTGGGACCTTGTGAACCCAGGTTGCCGAGTGCCTCAACGAGACTTGATCTTAGCGGGTCAACCTTACGTGCGCACTCGAGTGGGAGGGCAGAAGGCCTACGACTGGAAAGGAGACGTAGCTGCTCATGGGCCTGGAGAATCGGTAAACCAACACTTAGTGCAGGACATGCCTCGCTACGGCACGAAAGAAGACGCCTGCGAAACGGACGCGGATTGCTGGGGAAACACCAAATGCGAAGGGCTGGGCAGAGACAAAACTTGCGTGTGCCAAATGTGGTCCCCGCGGGAGCACCATGCCGCCGTGAGCCATCAGTGGCCTGGGGATTCCAGCAGCACGCTTTACGTGGTGGGGGGCTACGCTACTGTGCATCAACGCAATTGCGGTGATTATGCCTGCGGCGACACGGATGCAGCAGGTTACCGCCAGTTTATGAACGACGTGTGGAAGTCCAGAGACGGTGGCGTGACCTGGTCAACCGTGACTCTGAATGCACCTTGGGAAGGTCGAGGAGGCCACTCCCTGATTTACTACTTGGGGGACATTTACTTGTTCAACGGCCAAGGCGGTTCAATGGGACAACACCCCGCTGACGAAGTCACTTATTTCGCGGAACAATGGCGCATGGATGCGAGCGAATCATGGACCAAAGAACTCTCCGAATTTACCGCCTCTGAAAATGGCACCGTACCTCGCTGGAGCGCGCGTTTTGGGCACACCACTGTCGTGGAAGCCCCCAATGCTGCCAACGCCGAAATCACCAAATTGTTTATGCTTGGGGGCCGCGATGGAGATGGTTTTCTGTCGGACTGTTGGTGGTGGCGAGGCCCTGGCTACGATTGGGTCAAAGATTACTCGGAGGCTACAGCCCAGCGCTACTACTTGGACAAGGACAGCCGAGTTGAGAACCTCATGAATGTGGTTCCTAACAACAACAAATGGGGCGAAGATACCATTCGGCGTGAGAATTTCACCACTGCGGCCGATGTACGCCTCTTGCACAGTCAAGGCATTTACACCATAGGAGACTTAGCCGAGGCTGACCGACGCACTCTGCTAAGGTTAAGAGGCTTTGACTTGCCACAAGTGTCTGAGGAAGACCGTCTCTATTGGTCCGAAGAAAAAGGTGGCCGAGACGGAGTTTGCTACATGCAAGTCTTAGCGAAAGCATTGGTGTCCAAGTGCCACGACATTGACCTCACCATGAGCTTCGTGGACGGCGAGAAGGAGCTGCCCCGCAACGCTCGACCGGTGTTTGGCACCGAAGGTGGAGGACCTCCCGAAGATACAGGGGTGATTTCTGAGTGGCATGGCGTCGCATGGGGGGAGCTAGAGGATGGATCCTACCATGAAGTCACTGACGAGGAACTGAGGGACAATTGGGATGGTTGCGCTGACCTTGGGTCCGATAGCACTTTGTTGTGGCCCAATGTAGACGTGGTGTCCATCGGAGAAGTGCCTCAGGTAGGTGCCCCTGAGGAGAAAGGAAGGTGGCGCTATGACGTAGATCAGCAAGTTATGGAGATCACCTGCAAGCAAACTCCTTTGCCGAGGGCATTCCACACTTCAGTGTATTTCGGAGAACAAATCTGGGTGCTAGGAGGAAAGCGTGAGGTGAGCGACTACAACAATGATGTTTGGTACCGCGACCAAATTATGCCTTTGAGCGTGCTTGAGACAACACCACCATCTGGTTCGTCCGAAACGGTCTTTAAGTTTTCCAGCAACAAGGAGGGGAGCTTTTTTCGTTACCGTGTCTATTGGGGCGACCGTTTACGCGAGCTGAGACCGTGGTCGAAAGCGTGGCGACAAGAATCCGTCGGTTGGCTCAAGAGTTACAATGACGTGTTCGAGAAAGCCAACACCCACACGGAGTTGGGCAAAGATCAGGACAGCGTGGGTGGCGGCAACGCAGGCCCTGGCCACGGCAATTTCATCTTTTATCTCAGAGCCGTTGATCCAGCGGGCAACGAAGACTTGCTTTACAGTGAAGGTCGAAACATGTACACTTGGCGCTATACACCGGACCCTCCCGCGTTCCTCATTACCTTCGTGTTTTTGGGCCTGTTTACGACCCTGTGCTATGTGGGGTACGAGTACCACAAGTATCAGCGCGCCATGGCGTTGGAGCGCTACGCTATCAAGCGAATTCGCCGCAAGTTCAAGGGCATGATGGCGGAAGGCGGCGATCGTGACCCGGATAGTCTGACCAAGAAAGCGAAGAAAAAGGGCAAAAAAGACAAAAAGAAAAAGGTAAGCAAGGGATGATGGGGGGGATTCGAGACAAAATTGTCTGGTTGCGACAATATAACTCATTATCTGCGCCACCGTTTTGATATTTCAAGACACGCCTATGGTTTTATTCGCTATCTTTGTGTTTGTACTGTTCTTTGTGCTATAGAAAAAGAAGAAGAAGAAGAAAGGCAAAGACGGAAAGAAATCGAAGTCCGGCGGAGGAAAGAAGGCGAAGGCGAAGAAGAAAGAC
>Ga0307931_1001538_pt1 | contig 15188 bp, 16 predicted proteins | sample OrgLakmetageno47_FD_201816 | JGI IMG/M metagenome (GOLD analysis project Ga0307931, IMG submission 201816) | Saline water microbial communities from Organic Lake, Antarctica - #47 | ecosystem: Environmental > Aquatic > Non-marine Saline and Alkaline > Saline | place: Antarctica: Organic Lake... | reverse complement strand
GAGCGTGCCACTTTGGACCGCTACCATCACTTCCATGGCCACTTGGGCATGTGCGCCTGATTAGCTTCTTAGGTCTAATTTGCGCTGCTTTGCTTTTTTTCTCTACCTGTTAGTCTTCTAATTCCGGTCCTTCGGGGCCTGTCTCAGAAAGCAGGAAAATGGCCGACCCCCTCGTTTCTTAGGAAATTTCTTAGATTCCCGCGTGAGCCCACCTCACTTTCTTGGGTGACTGGCGGACAGACAGGCAGGGCAGAAAGGCCTTCGTTTCTTAGAAGCCAGAGCCAACTCCCCTCAGTTTCATAAGAATTCACCAATTTTTACCCCTCAAATTCTTAACGTTTGTGTTTCTTTTAACCTGAAACTGGCTATAAACAGTAGTGCGTCAGAAATTTGACACAAATACGTCTCAATCAATACGCCAATACCATGAACGCGCCATATTAGGGCGAATTCCTAGTAAAATGCATGGCAAATGCCGTATATATCTATGATGGCGTCAGCAGAAAAGCGAATACGTGGCAGCGAAAATATGTAATTACAGGGTTCATGAGAGTTAGGTCTAGTTTGCGCTGCTTTGCTTTTCTTCTCTACCTGTTAGTCTTCTAATTCCGGCCCTTAGGGGCCTGTCTCAAAGATGAACATTGCATTACGCAAAAGGACACAAAGCCCAGTCAGACTTGTTCTGGAGGATTCATCGAAACGCAGCTTTATGCTATTTGTAGTTGTATCTTTGTAATTGGGAAGTATAATCCAATATAATCATATCACATTATCCTACCTCCAATAATCCGGTAATTAGAACCCCATAAATTCCCTAATTTCGGAATTAGCCGAATACGGAGCTGTACAGTAGCCGCTTCTTGGTTCGTGGTGTGACGTCACTTGGATATTTTTCCTCGTAAGGGTGTTGCCCTGCCGCTCCGCTTGCGATATGCATAGTTATGAATTTACACGGAACACGGCCGATTCGGCTTTCTAATTCCGATCCCTCGGAGCCTGTGTTGGGCATTTCCGGACAGTATTTCGGGTGTTTCCGATGCTTCGGAAAGTTTGGACCTGGAGACGTGACACACGAACGAGCACTCAGCCCCGCCGACTTGTTCGGAGGAAAGGCGCCAGTTGGAGCCTTAATTGGGCGAATTTGCTAGCGCATATGCAGCTCAAGTGCATTGCTTACGTGCCTCTGTAACTGCTGTGTACTTGCCTTTCTTTGTTTTTAGGGAATAATAATTTTTTGTGTTAGTTAACCAAGTAGCTGATGGAGAAGAATGCGAATGCCAATCTGTAACTTAACTAGAATTGGCGTTGATAAAAATTGCATTTTATGATTCTTCTAATTAGGATAGCAGACTGAAGCATGCGTAGAAAGATTGGAGCATATAAGCACGCATCATGGTGTTGCTATTTTGGCCACATCTCTTGGTGTGGCATTTTCCGCCGAATCGCCAGAAACTGGATGCAGCTCACCAGCAGGCGCAGTCCAAGTCATAGCATTTACAATTTCGAATGTATCCGGGCCATGAACTTCTTCTGCGCTATCGCTATCACTCTCGGTATCGTTGTTTCTCTCGAGAGGACTGCTTACGTAAAGATTTTCACTTGTAGTAATGCGTTCGTCGCGGCGTTCTTGGCGTTTTTTATGTGCAAAAGTATGGCGAACAATCAGAGCAACCAAGACAAAGCCTGATACCAAAATGCTCATCAATGTTGCTTCAATGTCTGAGCCCAGATAAGCCAGCCGCACGGTTCCGACTGCCTTTTCGGTGGCAAAGCCGAACGCCAATGAAGCACATTCTTTGGAAAGTCGCCTGAGTGCCTTTTTTAATTGTGAGGTTGCCCGAAACTTCAAACTTGCCGCAATAAAAGCATGCGAGACAATGAGAATACTCAAGACCATGGTTAGCCAAAGCACACCAAACCATGCTTGTTGAGGTTTCAGTACAGTACCTTCTTCGTCAGAAGATTCATCTTCAACCTCCAGCCACGTTGCGTCGTCCGCTTCGTAGCCTTCTCCGAAATCCTCATAGACCAAATCAGCCCATGAAGCTTGAAATTGTTGCAAGTAGGCAAACCCCAAAGACACGCCCAGTGCATGCTCTGTGACTTCCAGTGTTATCTGACATGTCTCCTTCATGGTTTCGTATGTAGTCGGTATCCGAACCCGTAATCTTTCGAGTGCGACAATAACAATGCAGGCGAAACCCAACTGGACAACGAACATTAAGTAGTAGGCATAATAGCTCAGTTCCTTTCCTCCGAAGAGTACGCCGCCAACTATCCTGCTGAAAAGCAAATGAAGTGAAAAACCGAAAACATAACCAGCTACTTCTTGGTCCAGCTTCGACATCTTTCGCACAAGACGGGGAGACGCATGCGTTATCAGCCTAAGATACCACCAAAAAAGAAGATACAAAGGAGCCAGCACAAGAAAGAGTCCCAAAAAAGTCAAAATCGAATACACTTTTGCGCTAGCACCGCTTGTCCCTGAAAAGGCATCTTCAGAAGCACCAATCCATGACCAACCGCTCATCTCACACAACAGCCCGAGGACAACATTTCCAGTGCCCCGGCTAAGTTTGACCAAAAATGGCGCTGCGCACGCAGTACATACGGTAATAAATAGAGCAGTCGCCAACTCTGACGTCCATACTGCGCCTTCAGCCGAATGAAAGTCGAATATTTGCTCAAGAGCGCCATAAAGAGCAAGGGCGCAAAAAATAACAGCCCCCTTGCTGGCAATGAGCACAGCTGAGGTCGGCAATTCGGATATAGATTTCCTACAATAAGCACGTAGATGCATTCGCTCTTGGTTCTGGGGCGATGATTAAATCAAATATTTCTAATAGTACCACTTTCGACCAACCAGACAGCACACTAGACGTTCATGCTGACGATCAAACTTGTTGCTTATCACCGTGACATCCGCACCAAGGATACATATTTATGATCAAGCCAAAGCCGCTTGAGGTATTTATGATCGAGCTAAGACCAATACCAAATAACGCGCCAATTGCAGCTATTTCCGAAATTAGTATCAGCTAATCTCTCAGTTACAGACGAGCAATCCCAGCAGCTAACTAAGCTTACAGAGTAGCTATAGCTGTGTAGCTCTCGACTCTCGAGGTTGGGCGTACTACTACCGTATACGTACTTCTGTACCAACAAACTACCGGTGCCCCCGAAATACCTATAAACATCAATAAAAAAGTCGAGCTCGGCTTTGAGCATAATCGACCATACGAACTCAATGTTGACTTAACATGGCCGATGTAAGTCAACATTGACTTACATGAAATTTATTAAGTCAGTACTGAGTTATCATTTTCATAATAACTCCGGGCAGAGTTGTACTAATCATACAAACCTCAATGCAGACTTTGAGTAACCGTAATAACTCAACATTGACTTACATCAAACATAGTAAGTCAATTCAGAGTTATACTACGTACACAAACCTCAACGCAGACTTTGAGTAACCGTAATAACTCAACATTGACTTACATCAAACATAGTAAGTCAATGCAACGCATTCCTCTTCTCATTCGAACCATAAGTTCTTTGGTATTTGGCCTCTGGCAAATGCGACTACGAAAGCGTGCGCTAGCGGCAGCAGCAGCATTCTTGTCGGAGCTAGCAAGCAGCCCCTCCCCCCGAAAGGCTACCAGGCAAAGAACGAAATCGCATGAACTTAGTCTCAATGGTAGATTAGAGACAATATAGGTCTTAAGGCGCAACAGTGGGTCGTAAAGAAGGGGCTCAGTGGTACAAGAAGGCCATTTACGCGAACTCCATGCAGCAGCTCACCGACTTGAAGAGCAAGATGCCGACAAAGACCGCGGAACTTCTTGGAGAACTTCGCGACCGAAACCAGGACCCCGTGGCGATTACCGGCGACATGAGCAACATCAATTCGAGCTCCAACTCGGAGAGCTGGAACAGAAAAGCGATTTTAGCGCGCGGTTTGCACTACCGGCTGATTATAAGTACTGGATTAAAACGACCGTCTTGATTATTAAGTACTGCAAAACGACCGTCTTGATTATTTTGGAACGTTTACGACCGCCATTATTATTTCGTACATCAAAACGACCATCTTGATTATTTTGAAATTGTGACGACCGAATTGATTTTTCGATGAAAAATAGGGACTGTCTTGAAGTTTACCTTAAAAAATATGCTGGGTCGCTTGGTCATCATGTCATCATCATGTCGTCATCGACAGGAGATGAACTCGAACTCGAATCGACTCCAATCTGTAGCTACGCCACCTTCTTCATTCACAAAGGCACTACTTGCTCTCAAGCGTTCGCCAAGCTCTTTGAAGGATAAACTTTTTTGCTTCTATACAATACGAAGCCTAGCTAGATGAAGCGTGTTTTCTCGCCTCGCTTTTTGCTGCCTTTGCCACGATGCTCTGCAGCTGCAACACCATCGCTACCAACTCATCGAGCTCTAGCAGTGCGCCATACTCCGAGGGCGCTAGGGCACTCGCAGTGCTTCTCGACAGGAAATAAGAAAAGCCCTGGGGATAGCGCCGGGCAAACCAGTTCTTCTGCGCGCGGCACGATTCACCCTCCAGAGGAAACAGAATTCTACCAGAGCCCACCTGGCCATGCGTCGACCTGGACTCCGCCGGCTGCACCTCCACCGGGCAGCCTTCCAGGCATGCACAAGCTTCCGGGCCGCAAACTCGCTCTGGTGTTCACCTGCACCGTGTGCGACACGCGGTCAGCGAAGCAAATTTCGGGGCAAGCCTATGACGACGGCGTCGTGGTCGTGCGGTGCCCGGGCTGTCAAAACTTGCACTTGGTTGCCGACCGGCTGGGCTACTTCGAAGGCGGGCCCGGCGACCACTGGGACATGGAAAAAGCCATGCGAGAGCAAGGCGGCAATTTCAAGCGCGCGTCGGAGGTGACCGATGTCCTAGAGCTAACGGCGTCAGATTTGCTCGGGGAAGGGATGGCTGGCCAGCTACAGGCGGCGGGCGCGTTTTCGTCATCAGCTAGCAATGATCATAGTAGTAGTAGCAGCAGCAACAGCAGCGATGGAAAGCCAGCCTGAGTTCTTAGAAGACAAAGGAGGCAGTGCCGTATAGGTGGGGTTTGGGTGCCTTGCTAGTCCCCTCACATATCAGTAGCAAATGTGCAGTCCGCTCACCTCGCACCTCGGCGTGGCCGTTTGCCAGTTTGCCGTTTTCTATCTCCCAGCGATAATCAATTAAAGGCCATGGTTTCATAGCTACCCAGACAAAAAAAAAGGTAAATCAAGCATGGCCAATGGGGCTCCTCAAGCAGAAATCTAATTACTTATTACGTATACGTAGGGCATTATCCGATTCTGATTACCCGGTATATGATATAATTGACTATCAACTATCAAGAAGCACGGAGTTCACGAAGCCTTCTAGGTTATATTATGCAGCCAAGGACAATGAGTAGCAAGCCCAATCAAAACCAAGAATCCTCCTGCAGCTGCGCTTCAATTTTCCATGCCCAAGCAAGGTGGCAACAAGGCCGTTATCTGGGCCCAATGTTCTCGCGTTAAGGCCCCTTCGTTGACGAGGCAAATAGAAACTGGTGCATGTAATGGTTTTGCCGGCGCTCGAGCGCCGCTGCGCCGATACCATTCGGCCGTTGACGATTGGCTCATGGCTTCAAGCACTGACGGATTATTATTAATAGTACTGCGTCTGCTGCTATCACTGCTGTCGCTACTGCGGCTGCCGCTGTCACCAGAAGAAGAAGAAGAAGAAGCACTGCCATGAGTTGCCGGAGGGTAGGCACATGTAAGGGGCAGCTTTTCCGCAACGGCTACGAGGGCGGAGTCTCTCAACGGCGGCAGGTTTTGCGCTGGCATAGCTTTCGTCCGAGGTGAGCGCGCCTGGCTGTTGTGGGTACTAGTGGCATGGTTACTAGTGGGAACAGCAGAAGAAGAGGATGCAAGAACAGGAGGTTTAATATGGCTACTAGTGGAAGCCCGATGTTCGAAGCAAGCTAGAGGTCGGCTCAGCCACACAGCGCGCAGCAAGCGTCGCATGTCAAGCACTAAAGACTCGTACGCAGGCGACGGGTTGTGATGCACCTGAGAGTGGTGGATGGATGGTCGAAAAAACACAAGTAACAAGGGAAGAGAATGATGAAGAGAGGAGGAAGTTTCTACGTACAATATCCAGTTTCGGGAGCAAACATTTCCACATTCATGATAAGACAGATACATTTTTGCTTTCCACAGAATCACGAGGGGCTCTTTTTTGTACTTTGTTCTGACTACTCCTTACTCGTCTGTGCACACCGACACAATCTCATGCAAGGCAACCAAGCAGCTTTGGTGCCGCAAAAGTCGACTGTTACGTTTTACTTCTGTTATTTTCTGTTTCAAACCTTTTTGAAGTTGGCAAAAGTGGCCAAACAGGTTTGGTGTGCTTTGCCCTGTAATTGGAGGGTTGCGTTGCAGACTAAAAAGGATTCCATGGCCACTCCTTCTTCCAACAAGAGCTCATAAGACACTCCCACCACATTCTCGGCCCCCGCCACCTAAGTGTACATGTATACGTAGACAGTGCGTAGTTAATGAATACGGTGAGAGAGCATGCACAAAGCAACACGTGAGTCCACCCTGGTTACGTACATTGCAATTCAAAGAATAACAGCTTCGAACAGTAGAACACTTATTAATACTCGACCTCTTCCAGTCGATCGAGCAAGTCTACTCCTTGCGCCCATCTCCGAGGTCGCTCGTTGGCTAGAAAAGAGCCAAAGGACTGGGGATGGTCAGGCGGCTCGTCAAAGCTCCACATTGATTTCGCCCAGGCTGCTTCGTTGCGATGGGCCATCACCATGGTGACCTGATGATAATGAAAATGGTGCACCGACATTCCCCCCAAAGACAGAACAGGAGAGAGAGGCACCAAAGGCAAAGACTGGCAAGACGGACACCTACACCAGCTATATGTATTGCGAGTGCCTCGTAGGAATTCATTCGAGAACAATCATACGCAAAGAGAAAGAGAGGGGCACACCAACACCAACACCATCAAGAACGGAACGTATTGGCAGCCTTTCATACTTCATTGTTTACAGCATAATAAACAGAGGCAGAGTAGGAGGACACCCCCATACGCACTACATGTATTGCCCTCACTCCCCTCACCTCAGGGCAGAGCTTCAGGAGCGGTTCCCATTGGTCCGTTCTTAAACCGCTGAAATCTTCGCTGGACACCAGCACATACCCTTGGCTGCACCATGCAGTAATGTCGTCGACAATGGTTTGGTAAATGCGCTCGCTCACGAAGCGTGCATTTGCCATGGGGGCCTAGCACAGAATTCAGAAGAAAAAAAGCAGGAGCAAGAAGAGGAAATCGAGCGGCAGTGAAGAAGGATTTGGTAAAACCATTGATGGCTGATTTGACTCATGCAATATCCCCCCCCCCCTTCCAAAAAAAAAAAGAAGAAGTCGCATATATCTGACAACAGGTATAACAGAAGGAATTCGGATAAGTACACATACGCAAGTAGATTGCGTAGATATTTCATGGTGCCAGGCTGTCATCAACAACGCTTTCTCAACAAACTTAGCTTTACCGCTAGGACAGGGTTGTCGTGAGAGCTTTTGGCGCGCTGTACATCGTCGCGGTGCATGATGGTGTTCGGCAAGTAGCACGCCATTTTGGACTTGCCCGGGTCGCGCCCACCAGCCACCTGTATACATATTATATCAGAGACCATGATGCATCGCGCACACGTGCCTTAGGTTATATGAGTTGTGGGTGTGAGAAGAAAGTGTGGTAGGCAAATATTCTGACTTCCTCGCTAGCTTGCGCCCACTCTGAGATGGCGGATATGGTAAATGATACCACATATAATACCATATCCTAGTACCATAGAGTTATTGGGGTTTTGATAGGAATTAAGTAGTGGTGTGGTAGGTGGTATGGGTTGGTAATATCATCAGTGCCGCCATAACACACTCCTGCAATGTGTTTTGCAACTAACCACGGACGAAGAAGAAATATTTATCTTGCCTATATCTGTCAACGGAGTAGAAGTAAAGCCTTACCTGAATGCCGAACGTCGCGTTGAGCCACGCTACATGTTGGACCAGGAAGAACTGCGTGGAGCTTGTACCCGTCTTATGAGGGCCCACATGAATGACCAGTCGACCCTTGCCAATGCCGGTGCTTTTCGTAGCACTACTATCGCCTGAGCTATCGCCGCTGCTTGAGCCGCTGATGCTGCTAGCAGGCGCAGCAGTGGATAAAGTGTTGGCTGTAGTGCTGCTAGTGTAGTCTTTTGTGGCCGGTGATTTCTTCTTTTGAGACGGCGGCGGCGCAGCGTGAGAGCCTAGCAAAAGGACAAATATGGCGAGGTATTTGGAGCGCATCTGAGTGCACGGCGTGTGCTTGAATTCTCGAGACGAAGGCTAGCCTTTAATAGGCAAGCGCCAGCTTGCTGTATTAGCTCGATGGGTAACCATACTCAAATCCTGCAAATATCCATTCATCTGTCCGTGAGAAAGGCTACTACAGGGTGTTCCTGACATTATAATTTTCATTTGTTGCGAAATGCGGATTGCGGTTGCTGTCTCTTATTTCGAACCCTTATGGTTTACGTGATGGCCTTATTCGGGCTTATCAATTCCAATGGAAAACGCAAAAAGAAAAGAGCAAGAAAATCCCCATCGCAAGTGAGCCCTCTGAAGAATGTCGCTCGCGCCGGCCGTCGGCTACCGCCGACTACCACATAAGTGCGGAGTGCGGTACGTGCAAGTAAGTCATTTCGAACTCAGGAAAAACGGTTAATGCAATTGGCAAAGGAAGTACGCCCATACAGCCCTCGGAGCGCGGCGTCTTTCAGCCTACGGCAGAAGCGGGGTAAACAGCTGGCGATGGAGAAGCAACCGCATTAGACGCCGAAGAACTTGACGACGACGACGAAGTAATCGATGGAGACCGCTTCCCTGGCGAAGTGGGAGCTGGCGCACCATCTCCCCTTCCAGGCTTTGGGCGTCTCGTGGTAGTGTTTGGCAACGCGCCCGCGATGGCATGCGGCTTGAGGACTACTTTCGGAAACTTGGTAGGGCCTCGGTCGCCCCGCATGAAGTGCCACTGCAATTGCGCAGGAGGACGGTGCACGCTGCCCTTGACGAGGGTGCTTTGCACCGCAGCAGCTTCCTTCTTCAAACTGTTGTAGCTCAGAGCAGCTTTTTTGCCGGGGCTGAAAGACGACGATGACAATGACGGATTTGCTTTGATCGGCGGTTGTGGCGACATGGACGGTGAAAATGGCGACATCGGCGACAGAGGAGATGGTGGTGACAGTGAGCCTTTCTTGGGTGACGCCATCAATGAAGCGGCGCCTACACCCATATCACCACCACCGCCACCGCCACCGCCGCTGCTGCTGCTGCTCACGCTTTGGCTAGCGGATTTGGCAAGTGGGCTCATTGACTTCTGTTGCATCGGAGATGAGGAAGAAGAAGACATTGCACCTCCGCTACTACCTCCAGGATGGCCCATAGGGTGATGGTTGTCTGAAGCAGGCGCAAAGAGCAGGCGCACGCTGCCTGGCTCCTTTCCTCCTTTTCCGGGTGAAGAATTGTTGCCACTGCTACCACTACCTTGAGGATAAGCAGGGTTGCCGGCGGAAGGGCGGCTGCGGTTCGGTGGCGTGGCATTTCCCCCTCTTGGGCGGGTGAGCAGCGGCGACGACAGAGGCGAAGTCGCACCGCTGTCACCAATTCCTGCTCCTTTTGCTCCGACTCTTTTACCTCCCCCAAGCTTGCGATGAGGGGATCGAGCATGGGCATTGCCAGCTGCAGCAGCGGTAGTGTGAGTAGCGACTCGAGCACCAAAGGATTGGGATAATTCCGAGTCAAGGTAGGTCAAGCGTTGCTGAAAGGCATTCACCTTAATCAAAGAAATAAGACAAGTACAGAGAAGTAAAGAGGAAGCACAAAGAATGTATTTTTTACATTTCACATACTATCAAACACGAAGAATGAGTAAAGGAAGAATATGAGATAATTGCTTCCGAAGAAAAAGTGACTACGAGGTGAATAAAAATGGTGCGCAATATCATCAATGCTTGATATGCATAACACACCGAATCGAAAGGAGTGAGTTTTGGGCGGTTAAGAAAGATGACCAGCTCGTTTTGGCTCCGTTTTTTTGCCTCCCGTACCTGTGCAATCGAGCCGACAAATATTTATACATGTACGCGAACAACGCATCGAAATTCACAGATTTGAGGAGGAGTAGGAGGCGAAGGTCACAAAATGATTGCATAAAAGAAATCTCAATATTTGATAACCTTTAAAAACAACCAGCAATTAGAAGAGCGGGTATTTCAGCAAACCTGTTGAACTACCAGTAATACACTACTACAGTAGCAGTGTGAGCGTGTATTTTCTTTTGCTAGTACCTTTTTGAACAAGTGGCTAAAAGCATTCAGCCTGCGCACATGTATGGCAGCTTCCAAGAGCGTGGGGCGTTTCTTCACTTTCCTCAGCAGTGCTTTCGAGCGTGGCATCGGTTTCGTGATCACCTGACTGATACCATCAACACTAGAATTGCTGCCGTCGTCGTGGTCGAAGGAGGTCGAAGGCGACAAGTTTGCGCTTTCCGAATGGCGCAACACGTGGCTCTTTTGCTCCTTCTGAGTGAGCGTTTGAGCCTGCACATATATTGAGAAGGAAAAAAAAAGATGATTAAAAGGGTGGTGAAGAGCAGAACAAAATCAACACGCCGCCTCGCTTCAGAAGGATTCGAGAAAATGAGAGTAAGTTTCGTGTGGGCGAGACAAAGAAGAAAGATTCAACAGCCAACTAAGAGTACTGCTACGAGCTGCCAAAGAACACAACCCATTCACAGTCTTGCATCCTTTTGCATTTTCTATCGGAACTCTTATTGGTTTCCTTTTCTTGTTTTTTTTTTTTTAACCGAATAAGTGAAGACGGCTTTGCGGCGGGCGTGGTCGCTCTTGCGCGCGCGCATCAGTTCGGACTGCCACGGCGCCTGTGTGGGTTATGGAAGAGGGGAGAGAGCAACACGCAGACACTCAAATTCTATTAGACTATTTCCTTTTTTTTTGAATGAATGAACACATGGTAGTGACAACGGGAGAGGCAGGACCGCGTAGAGATATCGTTGCGAAGTGGCCAATGCTTGTGCTTATGCTCGTTCCTACAGTACCAGTGCTATGATGCACACTACAGCGCTTGAGCTAGTATCAGGAATGAACAGAAGGAAAGCATACCTCAATCGCAGCGTCATCGACTGGCAACATTTTCACCCACGCACGAGGCGCGGTCTAGTAAAAATCACAAGAGAGAGACAGAGAGCGGCACAAGAAAAGGCACATGCACGATTGAGAAGGACGTAGAAGAGAGTCTTATTTACAATTTATTCCATTCTTTATCCCTCGAAACTCTTCGTACGCAAAAAAAATGCCATACGAAGGGCTTATTGGTGTCTCTGTGTGCGCTCGCGTACCGGGTCTTCTTCGCTTTGCAAAAGAATGTTCAAAGAAGAAGGAGAGGCAGCCGAAGTGCTAGGGCGTTTAGGTGGAGAGTGAGAACGGTGATAAGAATGCTTTGCCGTGGAGACGGTGCGAGGCCTTTCGAGCACCTGTTTTTTTAGGAATAATGCACACACATATTTTGAAGGAAGAATGCACACAAGCTTTCTGTAGCAAGCGTTCGCCTCTTCAAAAACAAGTCGAGGTGCACATGTATACACACGACCACACACGCAGGCCGACTTTTTTTTATTTTCAATTTATATATTCGAAACTACACCCTAAAAAAAGGGATGGAAAGAAGGGGTTTATCACCGGTGTTCGAAAGTGCGCAAGAGATTGGTCTTTGGGAGGGCTTCCATTCGAAGCACCAGCTGGGATTTGACCGTTGGATGAAGTATTCGACTCAGTTCGCCCTGTTCTCAAGGACGGGCTCCCACTCCGGCTTCTTCTCCCGCTCGTGCTCCTCTCGCTGCTCCTCCTTCGGCTGCCACTGCCACTGCTGCTGCTGCTGCTGCTGCCTACCATGAGAGGGCTCTGTACTTGAGAAGCATGTTGCACTGTGGGAAAAGCAGACGGCAGCTCCCACAGGAAAGGTTGGGTCGGAGACGGGCGCCGCCACTGCTTGCCTGCGCCAGCTGGAGGAGCGGTGGAGGCTCGCACACTGCCACTGCTCGAATGAAGTCTGATTTGAGGAGGGGGGGCTGCTTGGTTGTTGGTTGCGCTCCATCCAATAGCACTGCTGCTGCTGCTGCCACTGTTGCTGATGATGCTGTCCGGCGAGACCAATGAAATGTCGCGCACATTAGTACCACCTTCAGGGCTGGGTGACGTTAGAGTGCTCTGCGCACCGTCGTCGCTTAAGCTGAGGCGCCTCAAATCAGCCCGTGCTACTCGATCCGAGTCCTATGTAAGGAAGGGTGTCAAATATGGTGCCGCGACAAAAGTTTTTGAAGACAAAAGTGAGCGCAGTGTAATAAACATCCGAAGCGCACTATAGAAACATCGCACAAAAAGAACGAGGAGCCAGTATGAGTCGGTGCGTGATACTTTCTTGTTTTTCTCACCTCCACCATCCACGGCGAATGGGTTGCCAACGCCAAGTGCGCTGCTTCTGCTCGCCTCGCGGCCTTCAAGCGAGCGTCTTCCTTGCGCTTTTGCTTCAACACCGTAGATGCCAAAGTCACTTCGAGGAGTTGGCACTGTTTCGGCAGTTAGGGAGAAAGAAAGGGACAGGGCTAACGGAAGAGACGAAAGCGCGCACTTAATAGCAGGATGAGGACAAACAGTGTTGAAGGGTAAGGTAGAGCAGAGAAGACGAGGGATGATAAAGAGGAGAGGAAGAGAGAGGCAATCTTATGAGGTCAACATGAAAAAGTCAAATCATAGCTATGCTCACTTTTTCCTTCAAAAGAGGCACCGAGTTTTGTACGCTGATAGGCAACTCGTGCAATACTGGGTGCACCTGTTGTTTGGAGAGGTACAAGGGGTAAAAGTCGAAGACACAGACACACAACCATAAATTTAGAGTAAGCGTAAATGACTCAAACCATAAATACTCTCGTTGCCATCTTTGTAAGTTTGAAACTTCATGCTAAATGAGCGCTGTTGCCTGTGACCTTCACATAGTGAAAAATGGAAGCAGAGAGCGTGGGTATCTAGGTCGAAAACTCACCAGAATGTGCGTTATGGACGGCCCCGCTTTGTCTGTTGGCATCCACAAATGACCCGCAGCATTCAAAGCAGCAATCATGCTGGCCTAGGGGTTTTCGCAACATTCAACGGGCTTTGTTTGAGGCAAATGTATACAGCTACCTAAATATGTGTCTCAACACGCAGCGCTACAAATATGATAGATTCGTTATATTTGCACTTGAATAGCGACAACCTCTTCGAAAAAATCATTGCACAGGAGTATATAGCGCATGCTGCCAGGGCTGCGTTGAAGATTATGCTGTAGCAGATGTCTGATCCTGAATCACGCGCTACATTTCACGCCATCCTTCATTTTTATCATTCAATCATTCAATGTAACGAGGAAATCGAGGGGAGCATATCAGAAAGGAGCATATTTATCTTATATTAGAACACCAAAACTTTTCATGAAACCTGCCTAAAAAAATGTGGAAATTTCATGGAAAAATCCTGGAAATCTGTATATTTTGGCACGGGATTTTGAAAAATTTGAAAATTCCAGAAAACCCAACACACTGTGGTTCTGCGCGCGCGGTCTTCATCTCATCAGCTTGAGAAAAAAAATCGTCAGGCGTGGGTGGGCATTGGACTACATTTGGAGCTTAGTGAAGGCTGTTCGTGCGCCTTAAATCAACACGGCACATACACATTTCACGCTGATAGAAGGGTAATTCTGGATTTTTGGAGCTCTCCGACTGAACATGCCATTTTTTGGCGGGAGGACGAAAGATGAAGGCATCACGAAGGAGAAGCCCATGGATGTCGATGCACTCGGGTCGGACGGCGACACGGTAACAACATATGAGCGAACTAGGATAGCGAAGGGTTGGTTGATTTCTAATGCTCATTCTGCATATTTCGAGATTGTGAGAGCACGTTCAAATCTCGCGTCATTCATTAGGCCTTCAACGCAAACCTCAATCTAAACGGTGTTACTCTTTTAAAACTCCGAGGAGACTGACTTTCCCCCATATTTTCGCTTGATAAAACGCATAGGTTGGCAAGGGAAACTCGCCTCGTTCAAAAGTAGCGTCGGCAGTTGGCTCGAAAGGAAACGCAACGGCAGCGCCCGTAAGTGTAGGGCTAGTGCTTTGCTTGAATTCCACTACCAGCTAGCTTTATTCTGCTTACCCGTTTCTTCCCAGTCATGATGTGTATAGATGGTGTCATACGGCCAATGATTTTTTCGTTGCAGGGTCTGCGTGCACTTGCAAGGCCAGTCTACCCGTCACAAGCTGGCTCAGGCTACTCTCAAGTTTCTCAGGTGCTTTCATCTTCGCTAGTCCCGTAACTTCGTTTCCGTCAGTGCGCGTCTCAGTGTATCCCTGAGCTTCTTATGTTTTATGACTTAATCGCGTTTACCTGTTTAGCACAATGGTGCGCGGCCTTGAATAATAGCACATGGTCAAATGTAGATAATTGTGCACTCTTCAATGTATCGTATGTGAAGCCTGTTGTAGAATGTGCTCTGATGTGTTGATGCACAAATATACGCGCTCGCTCTCGGTAGGACGCGAACGACGACGAAAGCATGGCGAGCAGCCTCGGCACCTTCGATGACAGCGGCAAGCCCAGCGGGTAAATGCTCTGTTTCTCTTGGTCGCGAAGCATAAAAGTATTTAAGATTATTGTACTACGTCTTTGCCCCGGTACCCGGCGCTTCGCACTGTCCGTTTTCGTTCCACTTCGTCCATCTAGTCTCTCTCATGGTGTCGTGAGCTTGCTCGCCCTGCAAAGGCCTTACGAATACGATTCACAAGCGATCACAGTGTTTGATGTATCCAAGAAATGAGATCACTTCTTCTTCTGCGATCGACCCATTCCAACGAACAGGTTCCAATTTGAGAATTTGGTGTCGGACCACACGGAGTCGATCAAAGAAAACGCGTTCAAAATGTGCGGCAAGCATGGCATGCTGATTTGCACCGTTTTTACCGCCGTAGTGTATATGCTTGGCTTGGCGTCGATGCTGGTGTATGC
>Ga0307931_1001534_pt1 | contig 15218 bp, 21 predicted proteins | sample OrgLakmetageno47_FD_201816 | JGI IMG/M metagenome (GOLD analysis project Ga0307931, IMG submission 201816) | Saline water microbial communities from Organic Lake, Antarctica - #47 | ecosystem: Environmental > Aquatic > Non-marine Saline and Alkaline > Saline | place: Antarctica: Organic Lake... | reverse complement strand
TGGCCAATGCCCCTCTCCCTCCTGAATCATTCCGCACTTGCATTGTTTGCGCAACGCACGCGCATTCCCACTTCTGCCCGCAGCATTGGCTTCTGTGCCATTTGGGTTTGTATTAGTTCGAGTTCGAACCTTTAATCGTTCGGGTTTGCGGCTCTTGCTGAGGACCACAGGGGATTGAATTGTTTATGCGAAGAAAGGAGTGACCAGATTAGACTAGACAAGATTCCCTTATTGCAAAGAAACAGCAACAAATAGGAAAAAAAGCTGCGTAGTGGCGAATCTTCCAGATGAAGTCTGACTGGGCTGGGGGCTGGGTGTCCTTTTGCGTGATGCAATGTTCAACTCTAGACGTCCAAGTGTGCCTCCCTCCGAGGAGTGAGTGATAAGATTAGATTAGATTAGATTAGGTATACTCCCAATTGCACAGAAACAACAACAAATAGCATAAAGCTGCCTCCAGAACAAGTCTGACTGGGCTGAGTAACCTTTTGCGTTATGCAATGCTCATCTTTACTCTCATGAACCCTGTAGGGTCAATTCTCGGAAGGAGGCATAGGTTAGAATGAGGGCAAATACCCTTAATGGTCGTGAAACGGCCTTGCAGTATCTCCTGAAGCTAGCCTCTGGACGATGGCTTCCTAGCCCTCATGAGAGGCAACGAGAAGTGCTATCGCCCCCCGCGAGGGGTTGGGTGTTGGGTGTTGTGTTTTAGTCTTTTGGGTCCCGTCGGTGCCGTTTGTTTGGTTGTGGGTTGTTGTGGGTGCCACTTCAAAAGTTCAAAAGATATCAATCAATCGCCGGTTGAATCTTTCCTCCATGGAAAGCACCTGCGCTCAAGCAAAGAAATTGCATGCCCAGCCTTAAGGCTCAAGGATTATCAAATTCAGTCTGCAAGATCTTTCATGGAGAAGGAAAGTACTTTGCCGAGTGCGATGACAAGCACCGAAGACGCTGGCTCAGTTGGAAATGGTGTCACGGGGCCGTTGTTGATGCCTCCACCTGGGAGCCAGAAACGATCTCTCTCTATTCCAACTGCGCGAGCCGACAAGCGCACTAGCTTCTCGAAGGACCGGGATTTTTTCGAGGAGTTGGCACCGCCAGGAGGTGGGCGAAGTGCCAACATTCCACCGCTTGCAGTTTCAGCCTTAGCCAGGGCTAGAAGTGCGGACGAGGACTTCAACGCGCTCTCAGCATTTAAGCGCCTGCGCAAATCCGTTTCTTTTGACGCCACGCAACACAGCCCTAGAAGTGAAGCCGCTATTCGCCACTCCACGGTGTCGCTTTTCCGGAGTGTCACAGGGCTCGACAGCACACTCGCCGACGTCGCATCGCCGGTATCGCGATCTCGTGGCGTAGCTGCACCAATTTCCACCCCTGTGGTAGACCCGTCCGACCAACGCTGGGCCATGTACGCTGCTGCTGCAACTGAGCAGCGCACTACTCGCGGCAGCGCATTGAAAGAATCAGACAATTCAGGGACCTCGGGATTTGGTCATCAGCTGCCGCCGGAGCCACTGGAGGAATCTCCTGACTTCGGAAACAAGCCTCAAAGTGCACACAGTCCGTCAGATTACTTTGCTGCTGCTCCAGATACCGTGGTCGAATCAAAAGAAGCCCCAAACGCTTCTTCAGCAGTGGTCCCATCATCATCTACGGAAGGAGGACTTCGCGGAGACGCAGCATCAGCTGCCCCTGGACCGGGAGCGAGACTTTCGCCAGAGTTTAGGGGATGGGAAGGCTTGGGCGAAGAACAGTACAGACTGGTGCGGCTGCTAGGGCAAGGTTCCTATGGCGAAGTTGCCGAAGGATTCGACTTCGTGAATAAACGCAAGGTGCGAGGGTGGACTTAGTGTCGAATATGCGGGTAGATTAGGGGTATGTGGTCGGCATAGTATGTTGCGGAGGTCAATATGAGCTGAGTGAGAGCTCAGACTCAAACAGCCCCAGGAAAACATCAAAGCAAGAGATAATGATAAAATCTGATACAATATACAATTTGTTGCCTTCTTTGTTTCACAATTGTCCATTTGTGCTTTGCGGGAACGCGTGTAGGTTGCAATCAAGCGTGTCGTCAACGTGTTTGCAGAAGCGCTCGAAGCGAAACGAATCTACCGCGAAATGTATATCTTGCGCATGCTCCAAGACCACAACCGAGCTCCAGAAGTGATTGGGTTGCTTGATGTCGTGCTTCCACGATTGTCAAGCGAAGAAGGCCATACTCGAACAGAAGCCATCGAGTTGTACCTCGTGTTTGAGTAAGTGACGCTTGCATATCTCTCAAGAAAGAAAGTGCGATCTCGCTTTTTGTCGTTGCTGCATATTTGATGCGCATACCATTCAATTTCATACCTGCGCTTGACTGTAAGCACATTTATATCGACGTGATTCACGCGTTATATTCCTTCTGTGCTCCTCTGCACCGACAGATACGTGGACACGGACCTCCACAAGCTTATTTTGTCACCGCAGTATTTGACGGCCTTGCACATCCAAACCTTTCTGCATCAGCTTCTACTGGGTATCAAATACATTCACTCAGCCTCTGTTATCCACCGTGACTTAAAGGTACGCTCTTACTTGCATCAATGTGCTGTGCATTCTTACAAATAAAATATTTGTCCCCTTCTGCACTGTGATTAGCGTGCTCACTTGTATGATTTGTTTGTGCACATCTGCTGTAAAATTACTGGGTATGGGAATACATATCCCTGCGGCTGGTTGATGATACATGCGTGGAACATGTAGCCGGCCAACATTTTAGTCAACGAAGATTGCTCCCTGAAAGTGTGCGACTTTGGACTCAGTCGTGTAGTGGCTACAGACCGAATGGAGAACGGCAAAACGTCGAAATTTGGGGACCCTCCTCGCTCAGTCAACGATCTTGACGACTTCAGCGATGGAAGCAGCGTCGAATTAGGGCCTGAAGATGGTGATGAGACTACCGATGCTCCTCTCATGGAGACAGGACCAACAAATGACATGAACAGCGTCAAAGACGTCAAAGACGCGTGCATGCCACAACGGCTGCGAAGTCTTTCAGAAGGGAGCGTAGACGATGAAGGTGACAACCAAGAGCCTCAGGGTGACCACGGCAGTAATAGGGGGAATAAAGAGGGCGGTGTCATCGACAGCAGCAGTAAGAGCGACGACAGGAAGAACAACGACCATGGCGGCGTTCGATGGCGATCGCAGTCGGACATCAGCATTGGGATCGGAGGCGACGGTAGCAGCGGCAGCGGCACTAGCAGCGGCAGTGGTGGCGGCACTAGCAGCGGCCGCGGCACCACGAACAACAGCTCGAGCCTTCGGCGGCGGTTGCGTAAAGCAGCAGCTGCGGAAGGCGCGCTGTCCACGGCTGATTCTCCAATGCGCCTGGAAAGAAGTTTAACCAAGCACGTTGTGACGAGGTGGTACCGAGCTCCGGAGCTCATTTTGCTGCAAGACTATTCGTCGGCCGTTGACATGTGGTGCGTCTTCCGACTGATCATTTCTTGAAAGAAAAGAGAGAGACAAGGCTGATTCAGGGAGTGCAAAGAGATGTGAGCTCTACCTTTATACATCTAAAGTATAGCATGAATGCTGCACACTGGTCGAGCTCGACCGCACGCATATTCTAGCACATAGGTGCAGTGACTTTTGGCATTTCAGACAAAATTCGAAAACGCACAGCATGGCCGTTCAAAATTCACAATTGTTTTATCCTTTCGCAATTTGTTACGAATTATTTGTCCAGGTCGGTGGGGTGCATCTTCGCGGAGCTCCTCTCCATGCAACGTAGTTCAGTGGCCCACTATGCTCACCGCAGGCCGCTGTTTCCCGGCCGCAGTTGCTTCCCTCTGTCGGCGGAATCGTCCAACACGTACCAAGACCGCCGAGACCAGCTGAATGTGATTTTCGGGGTCATTGGCACTCCGAGCACTGAAGACGTGGACAACATGCGAGAAGCGTCGGCTCAGGTACTTGGAGAGTAGTAATAAAATACTCCTATCTTGGATTTTTTTACGACAGACTATGGAATACTGCTACCTATCCGCAGGGCATGATTTGCTAACATTGGGCAAAAGCTAATTGATCTTCAACGCTGTGCAAATCAACACAACTCAACTTCGTGCATCCTTTTCTTTAACCTTCTTTTCTTGCACTGCATTGATGGCACCTGGAATAACGTCAGGCCTATTTGCGAGGTCTACCCCCGATGCCGCCCAAACCGTTGCACGACGCTTACCCGGGCGCACCTGACGCTGCCCTTGACTTGCTGTCTCAAATGCTGTGCTTCTCCCCTGAGCGGCGCATTTCAGTGGACGCTGCTCTAGCTCACCCTTTCCTCGCTGAGGTGCGTGGCCGTAGTTTACAATCAAACCAGAGGCCGACTTGGTTGAGCTGTACTTGAAGCATTTTAGAAGCTCTTGTACGAGTGTGCGTGTATTAACATGTGGCGCACTAGTTGTGCTATTCTTTTGTGTTATTATCCTCACTTCTGACCAACCCAAACTATCTCACATCCTCACCATGTACATTAGGTCCGCGACCCAGCCCGAGAAGCACAAGCGCAAGCCGCGTGTGGACCTTTGTCCATGGACTTCGAAGACCTCGCACAGGTGCTTGTTTATGATTATGTTTGGTTTGGTTTGGAATTGAGGGTAGAGTTTTTTTCACCAGCCAGCTTCTCATCCTCACGTTTGTTATCATATGCCATGAGTGGTCTTGTTTTCATTTTGTAAGTTCGCGGATTGTCATATCTTTGCTTAACAGGCCCACGCTTTACAAGCATCGCAACAAGCGCCCAATAACAACAACAACGGTGACGGTACCACCGCTGCAGCCTCGGGTTTTGAAGCAGACGCTGAGGCAGCTCCGTCTGAAGCATCGTTGGCTTTCGATTCAGATTCTGCTCCAGACACCTCAACTTCCACGAACAAGGGCAAGAGCGAAGATAACGGCATCAACGGCAGCAGTGACACCAATGGTAGCAACGACGACAACGAAGGGGCGAGCAGCCAGCAGTCGTCTCGCCGCTCTGCTCCTGGGTGCGCCATGCTGCGCGACCGCATTTATGACGAAGTGCGCTTTTACGAGCAGCGGTCGTCGAATCGTGGAGCAAGACGGCACCAGAACGAGGCCGCTGGTGCTGGAGTTGTTTCAGCAGAAAAGTCGCGGGTGCATTGATGCACGGTAATGACAGCGAAACTTTGACATCGACTAAAAAATAAGCCCGCCATATGCATAAAAGCGAAGTCACGGGCACCAAGGAGCCTTCATGCCAAGAAAAAGAAGGCAATCGCATCCGCATTTCCTAATGCATGTAAGAGATAAGAGCATCGCCACATAAAGCGACTGTTTAATTTAGACCTTAATGTTTAAGCCCTGCATAAGCCTGCCTTGCGTACCAAACACCAATTCGGCTCGACACATGCGAGTTCAGACTATATATATAGCCCTACTAGTTCTAGTTCCAATCTTCTTTACTACCTGCGAGCTGCTGTTTCAGAGCTCTACTTTTCTTTCGTGGGCCCGGCGGCACAGCGGCTTAAGGTTTATTTTCATTGTATTGCTGTTTTAATAGTAATAGTTACATGGTATGAGGAACTTCAGTGCTGGTTTTCTGTAATTCGTAAGTTTCTTAATTCTTTAAGGCTCTACAGCAGAGGGAGTTCCTTTCCTTGTTCCTCTGTTGTGAGCTGTAGAAGTTTAAAGTAGGAGGAATATTTCACTGAGACACGTGACTTCGATAGGCCGTTGGGAGTGCTGCCTGGCCTGCTGGCTGATTAAATTCTATGTATGTCCCCTTCCTTGAAGGGCCCTTCACTCAGGTCGCAATCATCAATGAAGTTGAAAGACAACGAAGATTTCAACTGCGCCGAGAACGTTTCACTGCTGGTTCGTGAGCCGACGGCGATGGCGTGTCCGTGCGGGAACGAGTCGTGCGAGGCACTCGAGACGAAGACGCAGGTGTGGTAGACGAGGCAGAAGTACTAGTAGACGACGACGACGAAGTGGACGAGTTGCGACGAGTGGAGCGGCGTGCGGGTCGACCTTCGCTCCAAGAAGCATCGGCTGCTGCTGCAGCTGCAGCGGTTCCGGAAGCTCCCGACGAGGAAGAAGCTGCTGCTGATGTAGACGCCGCTGAAGTGGTGTTAATGAAATCATCCGACGAGGCATCTCTTTCTTTGGGGAGCTCGGCTTTGCAATTGGGGCATGCGCTCTGCTTTTCCAGCCATTTGAGAATCCCTGGGCAGCAATCCTCGCCGTCGCCTGGTGGCTTGCTCTGGCTGCATGAAGACGAAGAAGCCTCTCCAAGGTGGAACCAATGCTTGCAGCCGGGGAGCTGCGTCACCACTTGGCCTTCTTTGAAGTCGTCGAGGCAAATGGTGCAGGTGCGGTCGGTGCCAGGCGCAAAGCACTCGGAGATGCACGTGCGCTGCGCGCGCGCAGCAGCCACCCTCTGCGGCTTCCCTGGGTCTGCTCCACCACCGTTTTTAGCTTCTGCCTCTTCCGCGGTCTTCAGTGCGTGCACCAACTCGGACTTTTCAATCAAGCCCGTGTACTTCACACCATGCAGGGTGAGCCGGCGCTTGATTTCAGACACTTTCAAAGTTTCCAGTGGTACTTCCTGTGCTCTCTTACTAGTAGAAGAAGAACTTGCCATGCCGCTAGAGCCGTTGTTGTCGTCATTGCCATCGGGGAGCAAGAAAAAGTGAGGCAACTGGTCAATGGTTGCTTTGGCCGTGGAGTTGTCAGGAGGCTGATGCATGCCCGACATGATCGAGCCCAAAAACGCTTCAAAGAATTGCGACGGCGCGAGCATATCGTCGTCGTCATCATCATCGTCGGGTCCTCCTCCTCCTCCGCCGCCGCCGAACATAGCCCCGAATAGTCGGTCCATGTCCGGCGCTGGCGGGGAGTCAGCTCCTCCTCGTCCAGGTCCCGTTCCGGCTGAGCCCGTTCTTCTGTTGCTACGGTTGCTTGATTCCCGAGACCCGTGGAGGGCATGCAGGAAACCAGCTGCGAACGGCAAGCTAGAGAAACCGTCAAACATGTTTCGCGGCGTTGGCGCGCCCTGTGCCCTCCGAAGTCCTGAAGCATTTGTGGATGAAGAAGGATCGACGAAGGTCCAGTGTGGCATTTCCACCGGTGACGCCGCAGGCTGAGTGCCACGGGAACTAGGTTCGCGACGAGTATCTAAAGCAGCAGCCTCTTCGGTAGGCCATGACGCAGCGCGAGTGCGGGACTCGGCGGCGGAAGATTCGGGCCCTGTGTGCCGAGAACCAGCTCGGGCTGTCGTCTGCTGGACCCTGGAGGTAGACCTCTCCGACCGCCCCCCTCTCCCATTGCCATTCCCTCCAGATCCTCCGCCCGTGGCGATAGGCGACGGTGGAGGACGCATTGTACGAACCTAGGATAGCGTACAGCCAAAAAAGTGGAAGACTGTGGATTAGCAAGCAGAAAGTCTTAGACGAAATTGAGAAGGTAAAAATTGACAGTAGGAGACCGCTCACCTGCACGCCGGGTAAGAAGCTCGGAATACCATTGGTAGACACCGACGCCCTGACGCCCCCGGAATCAGAACCTGAATTGATTACGATTCGAACAGGTCCTCCAGAAAATTGCCCGCTCTGCATAGCTTGTCGCATCAGGGCGGACACGGAGCGGGGCGGTTGAGTCGAAGGACGTGGATCGGACATGTTGCGTTATCACGGTTCTGACGAAGAACTATCGCGAAGCAGAGCAGGAGACTGTCGAGTCAAATTCAGAGCTGTCTGCTATAGTGAGATAGCCTTCGAAAGTTGGAGAAGCGCCTCGTAGATGCCCCTCGGAGGTTTCGTTCCTGAGTATGCCGTGAACTGTTCTGATGACCGGAAAGCAGCCGGAAAGCCGGAAAGAGTGAAAAAGACACACACCTTGCACACACCACTCCTTCTCCTCAAACCGTCCCCAACAAGGGGCGGATTGGTGTTAGCCTTAGTTAGCACTACTGTACTACGTACTGTCCTGTACCGTAAGTTAGTAGCTTTGAGTCTAGTCTAGTCTAGTTAATACTCTCCCAAAAACAAAGAAAGACAAGTACACAGCAGTCACAGAGGCACATAAAGAATGCACTTGAGATGCAAATGCGCTAGCGAATTCGCTCCAGAAGGCCAATTAAGGCTCCAACTGGCGCCTTTCCTCCGAACAAGTCGGCGGGACTGAGTGCTCGTTCGTGTGTCACGTCCCAGGTCCACGAGGCAATTCTCTGGGCTATTTTTGCCCCAGTAGCTTTGAGGTGCAGTCTTTTGACATAATAAGGCCTCGAAGCACAGGAATAATAGGGCTAACAGGCAGAAATCAAAACAATTAAGATTAAATGAGGCGAGTGGTTTATCAGCCATAAGTTCCTGAGTGGCCATGGAAGTGATAATGGCGGTCCAAAGTGGAAAGTGCTCTTCCGTGCCCTGAAAATTCTCGGGCATATGTGCCTGATTAGTTCTTACATTTAGTTTGCACTGCTTTGCAGGTAGAGATGAAAAGCAAAGCAGCTCAAACTAGGAAGTGATGATAGCAGTCAAAATTGGTACGCCCCTCGGTGCTCTGAGAGTGCTAAAAAATTTGCTCAAAGCTGAGGTCGGGGCTGCTTAAAAGTCCCTTAGGCGCCCCAGAGGAAGATTTTCTAATCTCGTTAATACGGCAAGTCGACCCTCCCCCATAAAGGGGAAATTCCTCAATAACACAGCACCTCCCACATACATCAACAATGTGTTCACAATTGCACAGATGCAGACGCAAACTCTGAAGACTAAGGGCTCTGACTTAGAACTGACTAAAAACGCTAACAGCTAACTAGACAATACAGCCCAAAGCCATTGACGATGCTAGGTACCAGCGAAGCATCAGGATCTGACCTCGGTGTGGTCTGGGCAAAATTTCAGGCTTTTTACAAGAGTACTACATACTTCTCTATCAGGAGATGTGTATTTCAGCGGTGTATGTGCAAAGTAGAGCAGTTAGCATTGTAACATCACAAAAAAACCAGCGGGCGCCCCCAGGGCCCAGCTCAGGGCTCTTGCGGCGCATCTTAGCCCTTGGGTTTGGGATGTCGATTGCTGTTGCAAGGACTGGTGGCACAGAACGAACCTTTCCGGTAAGGATGGGCGCAAGGCAAGCCTACGGAAGCGTCTATGCCCTTGGTGTTGTGGGGACTTGACTGAAATGTGCCGCGCACGTCTGCCAGATGGGCCTGCACCATGCAAGCAATATATAGGCAGTACAAAAAAGGTGTAATTCATTGAGTAAGAAGGTATGGCCACAACAACAACGCAGTGTATCTGGCCGAAGAGCCAAACTACTTATGGAGTGACAGCTCGAGTGAACTTCACGTCGCAACGGGCATGACGAGGCAATGAGTAAACACACGAATGTAGCACGCTCTGCGCTACTGCATTCAACCAATGATTCAACCAATAGAATAGAGCTACACGGAGACTTTATAGGCGTTGGAAACGTTAAGATGAGATGAATGGCACACAGCAAGTGAGCGCACCTCTTTGATGTACACCGCCACTGCCACCATCTCTCTCGCAGTAAGCGCCACTACTTCTTCGCCGTCATCGTCGTCGTCGGCATCGTTTTCTCGTCTCGTCGTCTGCTCCGCAGGGCGACTGAGGTAAAAGCGAGCATTCGCAGAAGTGTCGAGTTTCACAGCTTCTCCTGGATGTGCTTCCAAATCATAAATGGTCAACTTTGGTGCGCCAACATCAAATTCTGCTTCGTCGCTGCTGCTGCCACTGTTGCTGCCTTTGCCACTGGTGGCACTAGTACTTGTGCCTGCATCTTGAGGACTGACAGCAATTGGCTGAATGGCTAAGCGCGGCAGTCCCGCAATTTTGTATCGCCCTAGGCGCATCGCCGCAAAATTTCCTCCTTCCTATGAACGAGATGTACAAATAGGGTGAGACAATCTTATTGGAGCGTGCAGTTTAGGTATACAAAAAGCACCACGGAATTGCTCAACAGATTGAAGCTTCCTTCCACCATCCAGGACCTTGTCTCAGTCCTTTCTCTCGTTTAGCAACCCCGCCACCCCTCTCCAATCCTTCCTTCAAATAAATATACAAACCTGAATGAAGACTACTCGCCGCCGCAGCCAGGCAGCTTGAGCTGTTGCTTCTTGGTGCGCAGCATCTGCTGCAGTGATATTGGTATTAGCGGGAAGAGCATTTTTTCTTGTTGCAGTTATAACACTAGCCTTCGCGGTAACAGCAGCACTAGGACCAGCAGCAGATGTAGTGGCAGACGAGAACTCTGCCGCTGCAGTGTCTGTATTGAAGTTTGTAGCACCGAAAGCCTTCGTAGTCGAAACCTCTTCCTCTTGGCCTTGTAACCTTAAACGAACACTATGGCGGCGGCGATAAGCACCGGCCAGCGACAACAAAGGCCCTAAATCTTCACCGTCGAAGGACCGTCCAAATTCCGAGGGCAGATTTACGCCCGCCGCAGCCGCGAGGGTCGGCAGCAGATCAACTGCCGAGCAGAGCGCATTCGAGACCACGCCTCGCTCATCGCCCCACACGAGGCTGCGATGGTGCTTGCCAAGCCTGCTTTGGCTGCGCTTTTTCTTGGTGCTGCTGCTGGTAGTGCGGCGATGACGGCTGTTGCTGCCAGTGCTGCTGTCACTATCACTGTTGACTCCGTCGCTTCCTCTTTCTGGAGTTTGAGTGCCTTGACTTGTGGCTGCGGCTCTTAAGCTAGGATGTTCAGCGTGGTCTTGGGACCCAAGCACGCGCGGCCAATGCATGAGAGCAAAAACGCGCACGCCGCCATCAAAAGTGGAAAATTTTCCTCCGCGGTAAGGCAAGGGCGAGCTATTGAATTCAGAGAAGGGAAGAAATTACTAGTAGTAACATCAAGAGTGAAAGAAACGTAGTCAAAGAATACATGCGTGAACAGGAGTTTGATATGGTAATGGGCACGCGATTTCGTTCCTATATTTACCCCGCAGCATTTTCTTGAATCAACCACGGGCCGTTGTCCGAAGTGACAATGGTCAACGTGTTGTGAGCTACATGTGCGCGTTCGAGCGCAGCCACTACCCTTCGAACCTAGAGGAGTGTGTGCGTATGTGTGGGAGATGGACAACGTGGCATGTCCGACGGAGACAATGAACAACAAATGAGGCCACATGCACAAAAGCAAACTGCATAACATTTCTTCTCTATTTCCAACCTCGCAACAAAAGGAACGTGGAATAGAACAGAAAGAAAACAACAAGTATAACTACAACCCCAAACTCATCCATTTTGTACACACTATTACCATGTCGTCTGCTTCTCGGAGCGATGCGCCGTACTGCACGGCTAATTCGTGTGCTACCATAGCTCGATCTACCTTAACCTCTTGACGGCTTCGTGAATCATTAATCCCCGGAGGCTTCTGCTTTGTCGTCTTCGTCTTGCCAACATGAGTTGTTTTGACGGGAGCACGCCAAATATGAGCAGAACTTCCTCGTCCTCCTCCGCGGCGAGGGCCCTCCATGCAGTGAGTATAATTGTCGTGCTCATTAGTATCAATTCCACCATCGTCGTCGCCGCCATCGTCATCGACATGAAAACCATTGACATTCCTACGATGTTGCCCATTATTACAATCAAAATATCCATAAACACTATTAGCGCTCAGATGCCGATGTTGCCCATCTCCCATGCGTCCGCCTGATTTTCGACCTCGCAACAAGGCTGTTGCAGTGCTAGGCCCCTGATGATGTGCACCTCCTGGAACCAGCGGCGCTCCTTTTACTCGAGATGCCATGGGAAATTCACTGCTGCCCTCAATGAGGTCAATTATTTCTTTGTTATCGCGGTTGCTCCTGGTGGGTGAACTTTCGTCAGCATCTCGATTGCTGACGCCATCGTCAAAGCTGCCGCTGCGACCAAGATGATTATGGCTACTGCCGTCATCGCTGCCATACGTGCCTTGTGCCTCTTGTTGGGTGCGGCCGAGTGCGTTGCTAAGAGCAGCACGGCTCTGATCAACAAAGCGCTGGTGTGGAGTATGAGGCACGTGGGTGTGCACTAAGGGAAAGTACAGCAAAAAAGGTGGTGGCGCTAAAGGTATCCTTTTCTTCTTCTTTTTCTTCTCGGAATCACCATTGCTACTTATTTCCGTGCTCGTATCGCTGAAACTCGTTTCAAAGTCCTCAATCTTAGTATTACTGTTGGAATGTCCGCTACTGCTGCTCGATGGAAAAGCAGTAGGTCGAGCATGTTCCATGATGAAAGATTCCGCACGACTAACGAGACGATCGCTCAAAGTCCATAAGCTCGCCGGTTGCTCGCGAATAGAATGCGCCCCCACGCCGCTGCTACGCTGGTGGTGGTGGCAGTGACGATGGCGGCTGCTGATACTGTTGCTCGTGCTGCTTAACCTCATACCGCTACCATCACCACTAAGATCATCACCAGTCATAGACATTAAACCAGGCCATTCTACAATCGCTGCCGCTTTGAGCTCTTTCCAAGTGTCTTTCAAATTCCAATGTGCCTTGCCTCTAGAACTTCCAGAACGACGGCTCTTTACGTTCACGTTTGCGCAATTGGCAGCAGGGCGCGTTCGGTTCACCGTTTCTGCAATCGCTTTGAAACAGAGGCCACATCGGCCGTGGGTACCCGGGGGCGCGCAAGCATGGTACAGGGGCAATACGGTAGGATCTCCATGGCCCATCGCCACCCACTTGTTGGCGGCAAAGCTCTGAGAAGGCGTCAGCTCTGCCTCTAGAGAGGTCTCCTGCCAGGGCCAGGTGCGCGTGTGCTGTTGCGTAGCTGGAATTGCGTCGGCGGAGGAATTCCTGAGAGCGCTCACACCTGACTTCATCGATGTCACGGCGGCATTATCAACCCTCATCGACTCACCACGATGGCTCTGCTTTCTTTGCAAAGAGGAGTACGTGTTCGAGCGCAACGGGCACGCTTTGAGCACTGGTGTTTCAGGAAGCTCAGGATTAGAAGCACCGAGCGGAGCGTCAGTGCCTGAGGTACACGAATGAAGGCACACAAGCGGCATCCGATATGCGCAACAGTGTTAGTTTCAAATCGAATATAACGACGCATTAGACGCAAGGGTAGGCTAATTTTAAATTTGAGGTTAAAAAAGACTTCGTATCAACAAGTCATACTCATATAATATTGTTTAAAGCTAATGAATTAAACGACAAACAAGTTTAGACAAGCACACGCACAACTACAGACACAACCACACTCACAGCCCATGTCGCTGGAAAAAGGCAAGCCAAGCCATTCGTCGAAACCATGGCTCAACGGGTCGTGAGGAGCCACGTGGCCCAGATGCCATTTGCCTACCACAAGACTTGTGTGTGTTTGGAGGACCGCCCAAAAAGAACAAAAAACGAAATATAAATGAGAATGCGCACAGTGGAAACAACGTGAAAAAGTACATCATGAGACGTGTACTGTGTTTAGGAGAGAATCAAATACGTCCAGTGACAGAAAGTCAACACATGCTTTGCACCCGCCAGTTCCATTGTAAGCAACTTTCGCAAACGAATAACAATCTTAAGTAAGTACCACAAATAGAAGTGTCCACTAAAAAGCACCTCCGGTAGCCAGCAGGCTTGAGCACGGCTGCCAGCGTGCGTTCCGTCGGCGCGAGCCCCCCACGCGACTGGGGCGGCACGTGACCGGTAACCCCCGAGCGGGGGCCGTACCTCCCTGTAAGAAGCGAGGCTCGGCTCGGCGTGCAAATGCTTGCGGTCACGTAGAAGTCTAACAACCGAAGCGAAGACCTGGTGTTCCAACAGCAGAGGCGAATATCGCAATTACCAGTTAGCCTGTAGCTCCATGTATGCGAAGTTTGTTCTCACTGGTTGGTTGGTCTCGCCGTGAAATCGCTATAGAAAACATTTTCATTACTCGTAACTTTTTTGTGCACTAGAGCATTTTTACTTGGCAAAACGGTCGAGAAACGGCGTGTGGCTGACGTCGCCCCGTTCGCTGGCGTGTACCCCCAAGTCTCCGTACCCTGAGTCGTCGAACAACACCACTACGAAATTTGGCTTTTCAGGCGGCGGCGGCGGCGGCGGCTGCTGCTGCTGCTGCTGCTGCTGCTTTTTCGCACCTTTTCGGTGATTGTGAGCTGGGCGCTTCAAGTCAGACTCGAACGCCTTATACTTGCTCGCAGAGCCAGAGCTTGATGGCTCTATGCCGGCGGTGACATCAGCACTGGCTAAAGCTTTTGGGCTCGTCGGTTGGCTGCGAGCGCCGCGGCCAGCCAAGGACGCTTCAACTTGACCTAAGTGTAGCTCTGCGAGGGCTTGGAGTGGGTCGCTGAGCACGGGCACTTTGCTGCGGCCGTAGTGGTGGCGACGAGAACGAAAGTAAGCGCTGAAAGATCCACTCCAAGGAGAGCTGGCGCCACTCGTCGATGTACTACTAGTAGCACTGCCTTTAGTTGCAGTCGCTGTCCAGTAGTTGTTCATGGTTCGTTGTTCGGTGGCCTCTAGCCGAGCTGCTTCATCGTCAATAGATGCCAAAGCGTGGTGCAAACAGTAAGCACTTATTGCTGTCGCTGCAAGGATACATGCTGTCTTAAGCGCTTGTCGAAATTCAGAGGCTGTAGGTGGTCGAGGTGCTCGTGGTCCCCGATCTGCGCCCTGAGAAGGCAAAATTGGAGCCTCCATTCGTAGTGCAACTTACTACACCGAAAGAACGCTGAGAGGACGTATAAATTATGCTACAAGCTCACTCTGTGTCATATGTTCGAGACATTGAATGTCATAGGATGTGAACGGCACTTTGTTGCGTGTAATTAGATCGAGGCCATAGAGGTACTTGCCGATGACGATGCTAGGAATAACCGAATCTGTACGAGGTAAAAACATGATTTCTTAAGCGATGTTATGCCGCCGATAGTCTACCATTATTATTTCTAGATGCTTCTGGATGCTATCGGTGTATTGTGTATCATCGCATCGTCCGATTGAATAATTTCTTTTTCCGAGGAAGGTGTCAATACAGGGCGGGGCGGGGGGGGGGCAGTAATAACCAAGAAAACCGCGGGTTTTCCGGTTTTTTACCCACTTCAGCTCAGCAGAAGATTTGGTGATTACATAATATTCTCAAGGAAACCCTGAGGAAAACCCAGAAGCCTCGTGGGTTTTCTTGGTTACTGGGGGGGGGGGGGTATCAGAGCAAGGGATATCTCTACCATTAGATTAGATTAGATTATACTCCCCC
>Ga0307931_1001533_pt1 | contig 15222 bp, 11 predicted proteins | sample OrgLakmetageno47_FD_201816 | JGI IMG/M metagenome (GOLD analysis project Ga0307931, IMG submission 201816) | Saline water microbial communities from Organic Lake, Antarctica - #47 | ecosystem: Environmental > Aquatic > Non-marine Saline and Alkaline > Saline | place: Antarctica: Organic Lake... | reverse complement strand
GGAATCCGCTCCCTCCCCTGATGCCCACCGTGCATGACTGTGTCTCACAGACGGACCGTGGGATATTGTCGCCACTTTTGAAGTCCTACAAAGCGATTCTGGATTCACAGCCATGAGCTCCGGTGTCTTATAGCTTTTACTTATACGGCCATACGCTCGGATCTCGAATGATTCCGAATGTTCGCATACTCATGCATTCATGCACATGCACCGTTTGGTGTTTAATCCTCACCTCACGAACACGTAACTAAACGCCGGAGCTCTCTCTCTCTGCCTCTCTATTTCTAGCGTATTTCCAATCTTTTTATCTAATATTTGGGAGTTGGGAGTATAAATATTATTAAGTCATATTGTTCGAAGGTTTGGTGTATAATTGCGCTAGGAACGAATCATAAAAGAGCAAAAGGGACCATAACACCTATCGCGAAGAGGGACCTCTTGGCAGAGCCGGCATGACAAAGAAACGGGTGGCTCCCGGGCGCAGTGGCGATGTCGACTGCGGAGCCGGTGGACCTCCCTCGCCACGATGCTATTCGTTGTACTATCGAATGCAAGCAAAAGCAAATGCTATGACCATCACCCACTCTAAGCGTCTTCTTCCTCGCGGATCTTAGCATTCGCGTTAGTAACTTTGACATTAAGCTGCTGCGCCCGCGACACGATTTCCTTCCTCTTCTTCGCGGAAACATTGCTCGCAATCTCAGCGCAATACTTTCGGTTGTGCATCATGAGGAGGTCAAGCTCGTCTACATTGCTCACGACGTACTTCAAGAAGCCACTCGGCATCATGTTGCGGGTTTTCTTATTAGAACCGTAACCAATCTGTGTAGTAGGTGTCGCATAAGAGCTAGTGGTAAGCATTAGGACAAAGAGGAGACAAGGACAAAACGGCTATACATACGTGAGCGAACGGCAAATGACCCTTGAAGCGACGGCGCATCGATGAATCGATACCGCGAGGCTTGCGCCACGTATCCTTCACCCGCATGAAGCGGTTAGAGAAGTGTCGCGTGAACTTCTTAGTGCGCTTCTTGACGATAGCCACATTGTTGATGGGGGTAACCTTCGTCATGGCTAAACCTGAAAAACAGGAGAAAGCAAGCGAACGGGTCAGATGAGCATTAAATTATTCAACCTGGCTATGTAGCAGAACGTGGGAGGGCTGAGGTCCAGCGCACACGGGGGCTTTCTCTGTGCAGGACCTTGATCTCGCCCGAGTCCACAATGCTACGAGTTACGAAAGACGAGCGATTTTGTTAGCAAATTCCCGACCGACAGAGAGGTTTTATAGAAGTATCCCAGTCCTGCAGCAACACTCTATCAGAAGAACCGTATTTTTTAACGGGTGACTTGTAAGTTGTGCCCGGTCGGAAAATAAGCTTGGCTTTTAGCTTTTAGTCGTGTAGATAGGCAAGAATATTACCGCGAGGACAAAGGAGAGAAAGGAAGAGTGAAGTGATGGTGCGTGACTGCGCTTCCTAGTTTCGCAGCCATTACGGTGCAATCCTTGTATATTTTTAGCACTTCTTGATTAAAATTTTTATTCGCTTTTTGTTCTTGCGTATCTTACGTTCTCAGTCTGTTCCTTCGGAGTGGTGGCTAATTACGCTGCCGAACGACCGCAGCGGAAGCGACTCCACGTTTAGGCGACTTGAGGGAGCAGTGCCGGGCCTTGCAAGTAATGGATTTCCACCACTTTCAATAACTACCTTTGTGAAATTTCACCTTCGTTCAACTTGCTTCACGTACAGCCCCGTTCAAGTTGGAGCCTCCTCAACTCAAGATTGGAACCCTCGATACACTCATGGTATCCACATGCATTTGAAGTATATCATTTTAAGGCATTCTACTTGACAACATTTGTGCTGTTTTTCTTCTCATTTGGGTGCTGTTTCTCAGTCCCTTTCAGACGAGCTGGGGAAGCACGACGCCGTCATTGAGGTGCGGGCATATGGTGCATTTCCCGAGTTTTCGAATATGTATTTAACTAAGCGTGCATGCACAATCACAGATGGTCATCCGCAAGATTGAGCGCCAGTATATGGATATGGCTGGAGTGTCGGCGCCACCTCTTCTGATTGGGAATTGTGCGTTTTCTTCCCCTTATCTCGTGTTTTGTACCTACGATTTCATGTTTATGACCTGGCCTCACTCAATTGTATAACTTGCTTGCACAGTGAACCCGCAGAGGTTTGTCGAAAATTTTAACTGGGATGTGGCCAAGTACTCTAAGCGCCGTACCCTTCCCGAGCTTGTTGCCCTTATCTTGTCTGGGGTTGGGAACATTGAAGACGAACTTAAGCAGCTCGCTTCGAATTTGACCGAGGCCACGCAGCACCTAGCTGGTTTGACGAGGAAGAAAGGAGGCAACCTCGCATCTACTCCGCTCGAGGACGTTATAAAGCCTGAAATGGAGCGAAGTTTTATTGAGAGTGAATACCTCAAGACCGTTTGCGTCGTCGTTCCCAAAGCGGCCGAGGCTGAATTTCTGAGCACCTACCACACGATTGGCGCTACGATCGCGGGCTACGGTGGACCAGACTGGCGCAACTCGAGAGGCTGTGGCGAGCCAGACAACAACTACGGCCCATTTTGCGATCGGAAGCGGGAAATGGGTTCGCCAGTCGTTCCAGGAAGTGCCACGTAAGGCATCGCTATCATAGGAAGTTGCGTTGCGTGGAATCACTTTTTTTAATTTTGTCGTTTTTTTTCTTCCGCAGGAAATTGCTAACCGAAGGGGAGCATATCTTGTTCACTTTGGTTATCCTCAAAGGCCAGTACGAGGTAAGTTCTCTTGCGCCTTAGATTAGGTCGCTTTTTTTAGAGAGCTGTCGACTGTCTAACACCAAGGGTGCGTCGTTAGGCGGGCTACCTGGACGAAGATGACGCCTTTCAGTCGGGCAACTTCGTCGAATTTTACGATTCCTTCAAAGCTGCTGCGCGCGAGAAGCGCTTCATTGTGCGCGAGTTTGTGCGATCAGCAGGCGACAATGCTGGTGACACCAAGAACGAGCTCGCGGATGTGGAGATTCAGGTGGCTGAGAAGCAAGCGGGCTTAGAGCGGTGGTGCCGCACGCACTACGGAGACGCGTTCAGCGCCTGGATGCACCTCAAAGTCATTCGCGCCTTCGTTGAATCGGTTCTGCGCTACGGCCTCTCGCCTGTTGGTGGCGCCGTTGGTGGGCGGCCCGAGCAACAAGAATCCAACTTCATGCTGGCTGCAATGAAAGTGTCTCGAGGCAAAAGTCTACAGCTCAAAGCGGCTCTCGACAAACTTTTACACGTGACTGCGCCCACAGACGCTGACGAAGAAGAAGGAGAATATCACCCCTATTGTAAGCTGGAGTTCATGATTACATGAGCGCATCGAACTGCGCTTTTTTGCTGTGATCGCACATGCAGTCAACATTGTTTGAGTCCACTTCTACATCTAAACTCGAGAGGTGGGCGGTGAGGACGTGAGGACTTTAGTTGGGGATATCGCTATCGCTTTTCATATTATTCCGGCATTACGCATTAGCGCTATGACTCATGATTCTGACCTGGTGCCTTCGACCTTCCTCGCATTGCCCATAGAGCCTAACTTTTAATTCGTCGCGGCGCGTAAATCCATATACAAGCCCACAGCTCACAGCTCACGTGCACTAAAACCTGAAACACAAACCAGGTAATATAAATATAAACCAATACCAATACACTCAGTGGGACCCAGTCCGGTTTTGGTTTTGAGAACTGCGAACTGTGAACTGGGAATATATTCTGTAGGGCTAATGTGAGTAAAAGTTGGACATTAAATTAAGCAAAAGGGCGTTTAAAACTATCAGGCTTGTTCTGGAAGCATTATCAATGCACGGCTTTGCGCTATTTCTTTAGTAGATTAGATTGGGTTATGACTCGGGCGCCGCGGCAGTTGCTTACTGGTTGGGTAGCAAACTCCAGGCCGAATGGATGCCCTGTCCTGAGATGATATGGAGTCGGACATCAAAGAAGGCTTTAAAGTGCAAAAGGCTTCCGGAAAACTTCAAGGAATGGCGTGCTACAGAAGAGGATAGGTCGGAGTGGAGATCGCGGACGTACTCGAAACTTATGCCTCCTTCCGAGACTTGATCCTGCAGGGTTCATGAGAGTAAACGCAAAAGGACGCTTAGCCCAGTCAGACTTGTTCTGGAGGATTCATCAAAACGCAGCTTAATACTATTTGTTATCATTTCTTTGCAATTGAGGAGTACAATATAATCTAATGATATCCCAGTGCAAAGAAAGATAATCGCAAAAAACAGCATGATCTCAGAGTCCTCAATTTACACTTGTGTTATGTAAGCGCACGCTCCAGAAAAATCTGTCTGGTGTCTTTCCTCCTGTCAAGTCGGCGGGGTCTGCGTGCCCGTTGTATGTCACGTCGCAGGTTCACGAGGAATTTATCCGAGCTATTTTTGCTCCTAGCGTCGCATCCACTCGGTGTCCTTGTCAGGCGGCGGGCGCCAGCCGCTCTTTGCATCGCTTCTCCCCTATCTTGCTGCATAGGGTAAATGATGGATCACGTCAGCTAAGACTCACTTGCTATCTGAGTTTGGTGGGGGATTCTCACCGCACATCCTGAACAGACTTTCTTATTGCTCCAAGTCAGTGGTCTTGCTCACTCTAACTAATGGGATGCCTTCACTCAGCGAATAGTTGCGAGCCGAGGCTCACTGGGAAGAACCCTGGTTTGGAAACGAGTTACGAAGTACAAAGCAGGGGAAATCATTGCCTTGCAATTGGGGAGTATAATCCAATCCAATCTAATATGCGCTCTGAAGACCCCAACTGGATGCTAGATGGGGCCCTGCCCGTTTATTACTAAATATACTAACAGTAATATCTAGCACTTACTTTACCCATTCATCTCTCCGGGGAAATTCAGGAGAACAGAAGTAAGAGTGAGAGGGGCATTCCGCGAACTATATGGCGCACTGCTCAGTACACTGCACTGTAATTTGATTAGCTGTTACTCAGCTAGGCCAGCTGCCTTATTTCTGAGTTCTAAGCTCGGGCCGTACCAGCCTCCGCGTGTACTTTCGCACATACCTTTCGGTCCGTTTATCAGCATTAAAACCGGAGCTTTTCCGTACCTCCACGTGACCCTATTTCATACCTGCTACGGACACGCCCCACGTAGTACTGTGCGGTACCGAACATACTGACCTCTGGCCTGATTTTGAGTCGGAGAAAGGACAATAGCATACAAAATAGTTCCATCAGGGTTAATGCCTATTAGAAACTGTGATACATGCCTTATGTGCAAATACAAATCACCTTTGAGAGCGTGTTATTTCTGCCCTTGTCTTTCTTTACACTGGGGGAGTATAATCTAATTCAATATAATTGCGAGTACACACCAAAAGACTAAAGCCCGCCTTGCCAGTGCTTTTTCTGAGCCCCCACGAGAGGGGCTGGATTTTCTGCCTGCAGCATTATTGGCTTCTGTGTCATTTGGGTTTGTATTAGTTCGAGTTCGAGTTCGATTTACTTTTTACGGCTTTGTGCAGTACGTGGTCTTCCTTGTCTTTGGCTAGGTAGATCAAATTAGATTTGAAACACGAATCCACCATGCTGCGATTTAGAAGTCAAGTTAACCCTAATATCTTTGAAGTTATGATACTTCGCATCACGGAAAAAACAAAACAAATGATATTACATTAGGACCAAATCACTTTTTATCGATCTATTTTGGTGAAATTTGAAACAGTCGTTTTTAAATTGGTCAAAAATCAAGATGGTCGTTCAGAAATTCTAGAAAATCAAGACAGTCGTTCGTAAATTCAAAATATTCAAAAGGGTCGTTTTCCTTCTTTTTCAATCAGAATGGTCGTTAAAATTTATAAATAATCAAGATGGTCGTAAAATAAGTTTTCATTAAATCAAGATGGTCGTAAAACAATTTAAAAAATCGGTACGGTCGTTCCGAAATAAGTTTGCGCTGCTTTGCTTTTCTTCTCTACCTGTTAGCCTTCTAATTCCGGCCCTTCGGGGCCTGTCTCAACAATAATCAAGATGGCCTCTATTATTCCTTCAAAAATCAAGATGGTCGATCAGTGCAGTGGCTACGTCGCTACAACATTCATACGTATAATTATCGCTCGAAGTTAGCCGTTATTAATTGTTTGGGCTCTTTCTGGCAACTGTAAGGTCGTGCTTCGACAAAGGCGACGATTGGGGTTATGTACGAGGGCACTACCAGGAAAGCTTATTTGGTGCGCATCCTACGTGAACGCGACTACCCAGGCAACACCGCTCGTCCTATTGCCAAGTGGCGGATTAAGGGCCTCGTTCAGGCTCTCATTCAGAACGATGTGGGCTGTAACGGGGACAGATAAGACTCCGAAGATGAAGTCTCAGACGATGACGGAGACTCGGACGATGACCCTAGCCACGAAGGAGCTAACGAATCTACTAGTAGCCACGAAGAAGATATCGAAGGAGCCGCCGATAACACCATTGCGCTGGGGTTCTTGAAGCTGCTCCAGGTCGACGTATGCACGCTAGAAGAATGCTTATTCCCAAATTAAAACGACCATGTTGATTTAATGAAAATTTGTGTTACGACCATCTTGATTATTTGTAAATTTTAACGACCATCTTGATTAAAAAAGAAGGAAAACCCGAAAACGACCATTTTGATTATTTTGAATTTAGGAACGACTGCCTTGATTTTCAAGACATTCTGAACGACCATCTTGATTTTTGACCAATTTAACAACGACTGTTTAAAATTTACCTTATCTTTTTATTACTGTTTCTCATTGCTGGGCGTTTAGATAAATTTGTGAATAATGTTGATGATATCGGGTGAGAGCTGCCGTAGTCAGCGGCCGCTCTTTGGCGCCAGACCCCATTAACTACATCCTTTGAGCACGCATGTTTTGAGCACGCACTACGTACTTGACTGGACTGTGGATGCAGACCCTCGTACTCAGTTTTCGGTCCCGCATGAGATTGGGCCATCGCTGTAGCGACAAGTCAGGACCTCCACCTCATCGCTGCTCTCCTCCGCGCGCCGGGGATCTCGGCGTGGGCGATTCTTCTTGATGGACACGTGTGCTTCTTTGTCATCTGCACCAAAGACCAGTTTCTGTATATACTTTCTGTACTTAGACACTACAGCCGCAAGCCGCAAGATTATTCTTTGCTGCTTATAGCACAGCTTTGAGATCCCTAAGCCATAGCCTAAGGCGAATGCCGTGGTGAGCTCCGTACCCCGTATGGCCCATTATTTATTATCTTTTATCTGGACTTCAATTAGAAGTATCCTAGATGATAGATTTCATTGTGGGTGGTGTAGGCCCGACGGATCGAGTCTACAGGGGGGTTCTTAAGTGTAGTTAATGGTTCCAGTTTTTGTGGAGCTTGAGACGAAGCAACCACATTTGTCGTCAACTGTTTCTACGTAGTAAATCAAAATGGGGACAGCCTATTAACACGCGAGCCTTTTTTTCCTCTTCACGGCGTCGCCTATTGAGGTAGTGCTTTGTAAATTAGACATCGTTCCGGTTCCTTTGATACCTGGACGCGGCTTGTCCGTGATCATCTCATCATTCTTTGGGTGTTTGGGTTTCGTGATGGCTGTGTATTTTCCCCTCAAATGTCGACAAAATACGCGCTTGAGACCAGGAATGAAACATTAACGAGCCCGTCCATCTATAAACGCCTCAGTATATAAAGTGTATATACGTTCAGACCTTCCTTAGGGCCCTGAGGTATCATGTGCAAAAAGGCTCGCTGTGTATGTCTTACCCCCTTACGGTTCACCTCTTCCTTTCTTTTGACTTATAGGTCCTAATTCGGGGTCCATCCTGTGGATGCTGGTGATCGCAAGACGCCAATTGCATTTATTATACTTAAGGTGATCATATTCACTAGTTGGTTTGAAGATGTAGGCATTCTGCACATCTGCAGCCGGTGGTTCTGCCAAAACGCTGCCCTCACGTACAGACGGTACACCTCACTTTGCACTTCATTGCGAGACTTGACGATGTTGCGTTCACGTTATTTAGTGTTTTATCAAAACATCTTATTATTCATTTCTTTGAATAATGTAAGGTGGCTGATGAAGCTCATGCATGCGAGCCTAGCTGCCCACTTACTGTCGCCGAACTTCGGACAAGGCCAGAGCTCGTGTGTTGTCCGCGGAGCAAAAATCCAGGCTAGCCGGTATCAGAGGGGAAATATTTTTCAGCGAGCATAGTTCTTAGCCTATCTTTTTGCGGTGGTGAGATCTTTTCGTGTCAAGCTACTTTTTCTTGTGGAAGCTGCCTACCGATTATGTGTTACCGCCGTTTAAGGATGAACGGTCGAAGCTGCCGCAAAAGTGGCAGCGGTGGCGAAAGATGCTGGGGCCGCAGTAATGGCTGGCCTAGCGGAATGCAGAGTGCATCACGAGATTCTGGCCACGGGCTCTTGGGAGGAGAATGCGCCGTTTCTTGGGAATTTCTCGTCGTGCAATATATTCCTCGTGAGTTGGCTTCATCGATAAGCGCCTTGGCCTTCACCAAAAACAAAACGCTTTGCGGTGCGTTTAATCTGGTTGAAGCACCGAAGCTAAAGGCGACCGAAGTGAGGTCGGTAAAACCATGTAGAATTATTAAGGAATTCCCATTCACTAATCAATTTATCGAAAGGACAATGTTTGACTCCGATTTGGGGTTGGCGTTTTGCTTTTGAGAAGTTCTTCTGCTTCTGCTTCTGCATATGCCTGCTTTCTCTTGTTATTTTTTGTAGTGTTCGCGCTGATATTTCAATAAGGAGATAACTCGGATAACTCACCGGGCGAATTCAAAAAGGAAATTTATATACACGAACTATGTGTGCGTTCAGTAGCAAAAACGCCCCCGTACGTCGTGGGTCGTGCATCGTAAGACGCATTTCTCACAGCTCAAAGGCACCTCCACAGCCTACAGCCGCGGTACACACCGCTCGCTAGGTGTAATACTGCTCCTCCTTGACGCCAAGAAGAATACAGAGGTGCATATTCGTGCACTGTACTCATCCAACTAGCGCTGAGCTTTCGTGTTGTATTGGTGCTGAAGCCTTAATGATTACGTACAATCGTTGTGCGTTGTGCGCGACGGCCTCGCTCCCGTCGCAGTGCCCAACAAAGGACCGATTACAAAACCGCAAACGATCCCTCCACTGAACATTTGCCAACAACCAGCGATGTTACCGTTTTCGATAGCTGCAGAGACCGAGTTCACGATTGGCACTTCTTCCTCCATTTCGGCATTCCGCTTGTGCGTGAATTGCCAGCTGCGTCGTACATTGGCGCCACTGCTACTGCTATCCACACTAGTAAATCTGAAAACAAAAGGCGAAAGACAGCCATGACTGTAATAAGAAGATTATGAGTACAATGAATGCAGCCTTCGGTCCCAAATCTGCAGCATCAATGGTAGTTGGTCAGTCGCTTTTCAGGTGCTGTAATCCAGCAACAGCTCAACCTCGCAGATCACATATCACATATTGGCGGTATGATACGAAAAATGAACTAGCATTTACTTACATTGCAACTTCCGGGGATGCAGCTTTGCATTTTAGAACGACAATCTATTGGCAACTACCAAACGTAGGTACTAATGTGGAAATGTTTGCTCGGGCTTCGACTCATGCACGGAGTAGCAGCTGCGCCGTGCATTAAAGCTTGGTGCTCCTGCTAGACACTGCAGGTAAAAAAAAGAGAAAGCATTAGGCTGAGCATTGAGCATTCGAATACTTATACAATCATGACACCAATTCCAGCAGAGTTTGGTTCCGTGCCCACGGTACCGATGGTGGGTATGTATGCGGCTTATAATGTACAAAGCTAGGATCCAAAAGCCTCAGGCGCCCAGAACCCACCTTGACGACGTCGAATATGCTGAATGAAACAGCTGGACCAGCTCTTAACATCACAAGGTTTGCAGCTGCAGCTTAGCCCGTGGGAATCTTCCTTTCATGGGCAGCTACGAAGATAACGATGCCAGCGCGGGAGTGTTTGTGCAGGATTCGTCGTGAACTTCGGCCCCTCTGGATCTCCGGAACGATACCGGGCGGCGGCGATGCAACTTTGACGCTACTAAGTTAGTCGCCAGGCCAACTTCTATAAAGCTGAATGCACACGGCAGCGGCTCTATCGGGAGTTATCACGCGCTTCGCGGGTTGCGAAAGGTTAGCTTGACTTCAATTTCATGCCATTTATTTTTTCTCGCAGTGTGCATTTACTATATTAGAGCTATTATGTTTAAAAGTATAGCTCTAGGAAATTTTCATCTTTAGGAGCTCTTTTTAGGGGCTTACACGGGTCGATTTCAGTAAAACTGCGCTTGCTTTCCTCTTTCCGTGCTCCATAGAATCAATTAGAAGAAATAAAATACGAATCAGAGGTGGTTGAAAAATTGAGATTTTGGGTCCGTCGGGCCTAGGTGGTGGGGGGTTACTGTAACTGCAACTGCAACTGCAGCGTCTACTTGGCCAGAAATCCATTACCGGCTTGCGGATTTCATTGAGCCAAAGCATAGCAATAGGAACCTTACGGCGCTACAACCAAGGCACAGAAAACAGTAGCACAATGCAGTGCAACAAATTCAACAAAGCCCGTCTTTCGGGCCTTGGCTTGATTCTTTCTCTTAGGCTTTAGGCTTTATACCAAACGGAATACCTCAAAGGTTACATGTCGACTCGGCGTCCTCTTGTCCTAGTCTAACCTGAGGTATGTATATGTAGGTGGGTCTGTTTCCAGCAGTTTCAATTCGGTGATCGGTACAGTCCAGAGCCTTAGATGCATACCGGGTAGGTCTCTAGCCGCCATCCACAGCGCTGCTCGGTAAGCGGAACGTTGCGTACACAGGCCGATGGTCGCTTGTCTTTGCACTCGGAACTGAAGCGTATTCCAGAAGCTCGAGGGAACCCATGTATAATACCCTGTCAGTCCACGCAGGAACCCTTTTTTTTTTTGACGTGTCATATACCTGACCATTTTTGTTGAATTTGAATGTTGGAGGGAAGCTAATTTTCCCCTCAGAGAACTTGCCGAACGCAGCTCCCGAAAATCGAGCTTTTGTGAGCTGAAATGGTAGGAACACAAGAGTACTGGTGAGCAACAACTTAGGGATCAGACATCTATGAACAGCGCACCTGGTCATAGCCTAGCAGTTCTTCATGATTGGTTTCGAGGCTCAGTTCGACCTCTTCCTTCATTAAGTCCAGCCTATAGTTCAAGTCACCGCCAAATAATAGGCCATCGAGGCCACGGACATACTTCGCCGACGAAGCCATGATGCGGGTAAAGTCGTCGTTCCTCGACTGCACTTTGCTTTGATGTGCAGCCAAGTGTGCCGTGATGATCCCAATGTTGAGACTACCTACCCGGAGAACCAGCCCAAGGGCACCTTTATTCGCGACAACGTTTCCAATGCCACAAGTAACGTCCCACTCAGCAATAATATCGATAGCACTGCCTTTACGCACAAACACGAGTAGTTGCGTTTGACCTAGAGTGCTCTGCGATATACATTTGTGTGTAGTGCTAAATGCTCCTCGTATACGCTTCCGCATCAACTTGGACCGTCGACTTTCGCTCCTCCGAGGTGACAAACTTTCCACTTCCTGAAGGCCCACGCAAATAACTTGGGATTGTCCAACACACTCATATATAGTGTTACAATCCACAACGAGTGGAGTACACTCGGCTAAATTCCACGTCACAATCGAGAGAGCTGCCTCTGTGGATTTACTGGCAGGTGGCCTAGCATTGCTGCGAGAAGAGTGAGATGCATGGAGCTTTTGGGTAGAAGAGGCTATGCAACGCGCACTTAAAAGCATCGCGAAAACGAACCATTTGATGAGGGCGCACATCACACTACACATTTAGGCTCAACGAGTACTGCTTGATTCGTCTGACCTGGTCTGAGGTAAGTTGCATGTAAGTGAGAAGTAAAGTACGCTAATACACTTCGAGGCACTGCGGAGCTACGAGGACAATAAGTGAGGGATGCTTCGTCTCATTTTCGCGCTCGTGAGTTTTATGCAGATGCTGATCTCGCCTTCGAGGTGCTCTGAGCCTAAGCTCGTTCAATGCAGCAAATTTGTCTGTGCTAAAATAAGCGGGACTCGTCTAGCTAGCAGAAATGCTCAAGAGCTATTCTAGAATGCAGAGCTACTGTGCTAGCATGGGTGCTCTGGTAAGACGTCCGTACTCCTTCTACTCTTCAGCTCAGACTAAGACCTACTTAGTCAACTTAGTCAGTAAGTAAGTTGGTAAGTACGCACGGCTACTCGTACTCGCACGGCGCGGCAGACGGCAGAGAGTACAGCTACTGTAGGCCTTACAAAAATACGTCAGAAATTTGACACGAATACGTCAATCAATACGTCATCTAAATAAGTCATATTAAGGCGCATTCCTAGTAAATGCATGGCAAGCGCCGTATATAAGCGCATATTTGATGATGCATTTATGATGACATCAGCAAAAAAGCGAATTTACAGCAGCGTATTTGCCCTATATTTCGGAGAAAACACGTCAGTCGTTTCTTCGTGGGGCCTACAGCCAGTTGATTAGATTAGATTAGATTATACTCCCCAATTGCAAAGAAACAACAACAAATAGCATAAAGCTGCGTTTTGATGAATCCTCCAGAACAAGTCTGACTGGGCTGAGTGCGGGTGATAAGTCTAGTCTAGTTAATACTTTCCCAAAAACAAGGAAAGGCAAGTACACAGCAGTCACAGAGGCACATAAAGAATACACTTGAGCTGCATATGCGCTAGCGAATTCGCTCAAGAAGGCCAATTAAGGCTCCAACTGGCGCCTTTCCTCCGAACAAGTCGGCAGGACTGAGTGCTCGTTCGTGTGTCACGTTTCAGGTTTCAGGTCCACGAGGCAATTCTCTGGGCTATTTTTTTGCCCCAGCAGGGCATCGTCTCAATGTTTTTCTCAGGCGTCGGGCGCCAGCCGATCTCAGCATCGCCTGTCCTCTTTCTTGCTAACGAAGTATTTGTCACGTGGCTGCAATGCTGTAGGCTGTGCGAACACGAATGGTCACAGGCCTACGAACACCAGGAGTAGCTTCTCCGCTCCAGAAGGAGTACTTAGCGAGGTCGAACAAAGATTCGATTGTGTTCAGGCTCAGACTCACTTGCTATCTGGGTTTGGTGGGGGGTTAAGAATACAGGAAAACGGCAGAACCCCTCGTTTCTTAGGTAGTTCCTTAGATTCCCGCGTGCGCTCCACTCAGTTTCTTAGGCGCCTGGCAGACAGGCAGGCAGAAAGGCCCCCGTTTCTTGAAAACCGGAGCCAACACCCCTAGGTTTCTTTTAATAAAAACACCAAATTTTTCTTTTCACCCGCAACTGGCTGTAAGCACGGCGGCAGCACAGAGGAGCAGATTATTTGGTGCGTAATTAATTCGAGAGAACTCCAAAACAAATGTCTCAAAACAAATACCGTGACAGGTTTGTTGGTTTTTCGATTTTTCTATTTTCTAAGCTCAAGCTCCGTGATTGGCTAAATGTCTTGTATCGTCATGTGCACAGATCGCATCATTCAAATAACAGCCGATTTCAACCCAGAATTTCTGTTGAGATCTGAAATTACCAAATCTGCCGTCCCTGTTTCAACCCAGAACAAGTGAACGAGTGAATGTGTCGAGATTTGTTCTGCCAAGTTTCTAGCCCTGATGGTGCTTTCTACCTCAGTCTCGTCAATGTACGGCCCCGTGGCTTAAACACTCGACCCTAGCACGACAAACACACTAACCCAACATTCAAGCTTCGTTCCTCGCTACTAGCATCGTAATATTTCTTGCTTTGATAGAGCACGGAGGCTGAGGAGGATGTGAAGAACATGAAGAGATTGTAATTACTTTTAACTAATCGGCGACCACTCTTTGACACGATGGCTTTAACCTACACAAAACTTTAGACACTAGTAGACTTAGCATCACATAGTGTTGTTGGACAATTTAGATGTGTCGGGTGCTCCAACAGGCGAGTGTGGCCTGAGTAGAAATGGCATCGAGCTATCGAGATATCTTAGGTACTGAAATTACTCCTACATAGCCGCCGCCTCGATCTATGGAACACGCGGATGACCAGAGCTGGGCGAACGCTGGTTTATTAAATCATTTTTTTCGTCATAATACTCGTGCTTTGTTGTCGTCTTGTCGCTGATATTGGCAATACTTCGAAGGCAGAATCGCAACTACGGCTCTACGACTACGCGACGATCGAGGCAGCTTATTCGATTCAAGATGAGCGGTGAGAAACCCCTGGCAACTCGGATCAGAAGTCAACCGAGCCTGAGCACGAATGATTCCTGGGGTGAACTCGTTATGTGCGGCTTCAGGGGTGAGGTTCTAAACCTAGTAGCCCAGATGATCGCCTAGTTGACCTGGACGTGACACACGAAAGTCGAAGAGCACTCAGACCAGCCGACTTCTTAGGAGGAAACACGAAAGCTCGAGCCCTAGTTCGCTGTGTGGAGTGAACTTTCTAGCGTTTCTTAGTGCCTCTGTTATTGTTCTTTTTTTACTTCACTTAATTTGTATGATTGCTAACCACTAACTAGACTAGCAGACTAGGCCCAGGCCAGACTCAATCGTCTCCCTTGACCAAACAATAGACTTGGCATCTTCACCAGGAAGGGCACGTTTGTTGATCAGTTTTGTCTCAGAGATGCACTTCTAAGGAAGCGTTTACTCCCTAATAGCAATGAAACACATCCGCGAAGATTTCGTTGTGTTGTCTTGCTAAGCGCACGTGCAAACGTTTCACGCAAGTAGACAGGCAGTTCGCAATTCCAGTTGCCTGCCGGTACTAGCTGGAGAGAACACGTGGTGCCTTAGTGCCTTTCAGGATCCGCAGCTCCTAGGCGAATAATCAATGTACCTATTCAATAGCAGAAGTATCCTAGAGGCATGAAATATCCGACTCAGCGCACGAATACCAGCAGGCTCTTAGGACTTGCACACACAGCACATCGTGGTGAGTTTCAAACCTCTCGTTTAGCAAATACTAGATTTCTACGATTTCTCCCACAGAGCACCACAAAAAGACCCAAGACGCAGTGATAAAAAAACATATTCAAAGAAAAAGAGAGGAGCACCTTAAATTGCGTGAGTGCAATTTTGCGGCCGGTGCAGAGCACGAACGAATGACAAGTAGATCTCAGCTTGGGAAGCCGTGGTAAGCCATTTGTCCCCCCAAATAGCC
>Ga0307931_1001532_pt1 | contig 15224 bp, 19 predicted proteins | sample OrgLakmetageno47_FD_201816 | JGI IMG/M metagenome (GOLD analysis project Ga0307931, IMG submission 201816) | Saline water microbial communities from Organic Lake, Antarctica - #47 | ecosystem: Environmental > Aquatic > Non-marine Saline and Alkaline > Saline | place: Antarctica: Organic Lake... | reverse complement strand
GTTTGGGCTCTTTTCTGCCTTGCGGCGGTGCAGCGTGAGCTATGCGCGATTTTGGGTGATACGGCCTGATCAAGCGGCGCGGTTTTCGGTGTCGTTTGCGGCGACACCGTCGGTGAATGTGACGCCTTCGACAACCAAAGGCAACTGGTTTGCACCCTTCAGGCGGCGCCATGTCTTCCCGGCGGCCTGAACGAGCTTGAAGACCATCAGCTTCGCTGTTTTCTGCGACAGCGCTCCCTTGGTTCGCACGGTCCGGTGCCTGACGGTGGCGAACACGCTCTCGATCGGGTTGCCCGTGCGCAGATGATCCCAGTGGTCGGCCGGAAAATCGTAGAAGGCGAGCAGCGCCTCGCGGTCCTTGGTCAGGCAGGTCACCGCTTTCTCATACTTGGCACCGTATTTCTCGGCGAAGGTGTTCATGGCGGCCTCCGCCGCGGCGCGGGTATCGGCATGCCAGATCTCGCGCAGGTCAACCTTCACCGTGGGCTGCATCGATTTTGGAAACTTGTTCAGGACATTGGCGATCTTGTGAACCCAGCAACGCTGATGACGCGTGCCCGGGAAGACCTCGTCGAGCGCCTTCCAGAACCCCATCGCCCCGTCACCGACGGCGATCTCGGGCGGCACCTTGAGGCCACGAGCCTTGATGTCGACCAGCAGTTCGCGCCAGCTCTGCGCGCTCTCGCGAACGCCCACCTGGAAGCCGACAAGCTCCTTCTTGCCCTCGGGCGTGGCCCCGAGAATAACCAGCATACACTCGGCCTGCGGCTCCATCCGGGCCTGAAGATAAACGCCGTCGGCCCACATGTAGACGTAGCGACGCGCCGAGAGATCACGGCGTTGCCAGTGGTCATACTCTTGCTGCCACTCCCCGGTCAGCCGCGAGATCACACTGGGCGACAAGTTCGGCGCGTCCTTACCAAGGATCGCAGCCAGCGCCTCCTGGAAGTCGCCCATCGAGAGGCCGCGCAAGTAGAGCACTGGCAGCAGCGCATCGAGGCTCTTCGAGCGCCGCGCCCATTTCGGAAGGATCGCCGAGGTGAACCGGATCTTTTTCTCATCCGCCACGTCGGCGGCGCGATCACGCACCTTCGGGCGACGCACGTCGAGCGCGCCGATCCCGGTCTGGATGGACCGCTCCGGCGCGTGCCCATGCCGCACAACCCGCTGCCGGCCATCCGGCAGGGCCTCCTCGGCATGTTGCGCAACGAAGGTGTCGGCTTCGGCCCTCAGCGCAGCGGCCAGCATCCGGCGCGCCCCGTCACGGGCGATCTCGGTCAGCGGATCGTCAACAGATTCCGGCTGACGCAGGGCGATGATGTCTGTATCGTTCTTCATGGCGTATCGTTCCTCTTGGAAGTTCTGGCAGGCTTTGACACCCGCCACGATACGCCGCCTTCTCAAACCCCGTCACCCATGTGTGGATGCCCCCGTCGATGCAAGCGGTTTCTGAACGGTTCGAACATGTGATCGGGTGCGGTCATGTGTCAGGCCTTGAGTTGCGGCACTGGTCATGGCCGCGGGCCGGTATGGCGATACGCAGATCGGAGGCAGATCATTTTCACGAGCTTTCTGGCTCTCTGGGTGACCCTGCTTTGTCCGATCTCGATCTTATCGATCATTTGTCCTTACTGTTCATCGACCTCCTCACACCGCCGACGTACCGGAGCGCAGCTTCCTGATCTGGTCGATCAGGCGGCTGTCACTGCCGGATTCCGATAGTTTTGCTCCTTCGTCATCATCGCCCACAGGCCCCGCGCCATCTTGTTGGCGAGCGCGATTGCGACAAGCATCCGCGGCTTCTTCGCCAGCATGCGTGACAGCCAGGCGTTTTCGCCCTGGGTGTCGCTGGCCCCGCCGCGACGCACGGCGGCCTTTACGACCGCCATCGCGCCGATGATGAGCAGTCGGCGGATGTCGCGCTGGCCCATCTTCGACGTCTTGCCGAGCCGCGCCTTGCCACCGGTGGAATGTTGTCGTGGTACGAGCCCGAGCCATGCCGCGAAGTCCCGCCCGCGGCGGAACTCCTCCATTGGCGGTGCAAAAGTTTCCATGGCGACGGCGGTGATGGGACCAACGCCGGGCATGGTCTGCAGCCGGCGCGTCGTTTCCGCTTGAAAGGCTGCCGTACGAAGCCGTTTGTCGAGATCGACGATTTTCGCCGTCAGCGAACTGATCTGTTCGAGGTAGAGCTGGCCGAGGTCTCGAACCATCGTCGGCAATCGGGACGTATCTTCGTTTATCGCGTCAGCCAGCCGTTTCACCTGAACAGCACCCTGTGGCGCGACAACGCCGTGTTCGGCGAGATGACCACGCAGGGCATTGATCGTCTGCGTTCGCTGACGCACCAGCATGTCTCGTGTGCGAAACAGCATCGCACGCGCCTGTTGCGCCTCCGTCTTGATCGTCACGAACCGCATGGTCGGTCGCGAGGCCGCCTCGGCAATCGCTTCGGCGTCCGCTGCATCATTCTTCTGCCTCTTGACGAACGGCTTCACGTAGACCGGAGGGATAAGTCGTACCGAGTGCCCAAGCCGCTTGATCTCGCGCCCCCAGTCGTGGGAAGTGGCGCAAGCCTCCATCGCGACGATACAGCGAGGCTGGTCGGCCAGAAACGACAGGAACCGGTCGCGCGGCAGTTTCCTACGAAAGATGACCGAGCCGTCTGCGGCCGCGCCGTGCGCCTGAAAAACCCGCTTTGCAAGATCGACGCCTATTATTGTAACCTCAGCCATGGATGTCTCCTCCTTTTCTGGCGATTTTACAGATCACCAGCTTGGCACATTACGATGCCGTCGGGAGGGGGCATCCACGCCATCATTTTCCAGCATAGCTCGACCCAAACATGGCAACGATCGTGTTCATTTTATGAGATTTGGCCTTCACCCCTCAAAATGAAAACGATCGTTGCCATTCTCGCCGGCAACCCCCTATATCAACCCCAAATGCAAACGATCGCTTCCATTTGGGAGGCCACCATGGCCAACATCACCGTCACGGACCCTTCCTCCCTTGGGGACGCCCTCCGAAAAACCCGAAAGACGCTGAAGATCTCCCAAGAGGATCTTTCGCTTCAGACTGGCATATCCCGCACAACAATCCGCGCGATCGAGCAGGGCAAGCAAACGGCCCATGTCGGTCTCGTTTTGCAGCTCTGCCGCGATCTCGGCCTGACGGTCGTGATCACCGCGCCAGGCACGGTGGACAGGCCATGACCGTCCTCGACGTCTATCTCGAGGCCGTGAAGGACCCGATCGGCAAGCTCATGTCGGGTCCGGATGGAGAAATGTCCTTCGCCTATGTGACGGCCAATCTGCCGCACCCGGTCTCGACCTCCCTGCCGGTGCGCGAAGATCCCTTCGGCGATGTCGTCACGCGGGGGTTCTTCTCCAATCTCCTGTTCGAAAACGAGATGCGCGATCAGCTCATGCAGCGCCATGGCCTCTCCGAGCGTGACGTCGTCGGGCTGCTCTTGCACCTCGGGGCCGACTGCCCCGGTTCGATCAGCTGCGTGCCGGAAGGCACGGGTCCGGGCAAGCGCCCCGGAGTGCTTTCCAGGGACTACCATCCCCTGGGTGGGTCTCCTCGCATACCAGAGGATTTGTCCGGAGCGAGCGATCCACTCGAAGTCTCGGGAGATCTCGCGCGCATCATGGAATCGCTGCGCGACAATCGGCGCCTTCCGCCTGATACGGACGATCCTTCACCTCTGGCAGGGGTGCAGGGAAAGATTGCCCTGACCCGGCTTGATGACGGCCGCCTTGCGCTCCCGAAGCGGGGCAGCGGGGCGCCGACAACGCATATCATGAAGGTTCCGCGGGCCTGCCAGATGACCTCGGTGCGAAGAGAGCATCTCGCCACGCGCCTGATGTCGACGATCCAGAGGCACCCGGTTGCACAGACATGCATGCTTGGAGACGGGCCATTACAGGGCCTTCTGGTCGCGCGGTTTGATCGGCGCCTCGATGGAGAGCATATCCACCGTATCCACCAGGAGGATTTCTGTCAGGCGCTCGGACTCGGTGAGCGCCTGAAATACGAACGAAGCGGCATTCCTCCGCGGGCCTTCATGGCGGAGGCCATCGGCGGCCTTCTGAGCGGCACCCGCCTGCCCGGTCAGGCGCGACTCGCCTTCTTCGAGATCACCATCGCCAACATCCTGCTTGGGAACTCCGACAATCACGCAAAGAACCACGCCCTGCTCTACACAGGCCAACGGCCCGTTCTGGCACCGGCTTATGACATAGATGCGGTCTTGCTCGATGATGTCACACACGAGATGTCGTTCCGCATCGGCGGGGCTCGGATGGCAGATGATGTGACTGCACCAGATCTCGACCTCTTCCTGAAGGCGATCGGAGCAAGAGGCTTCGGACGCCCACAGGAGCGGCGCTGCGCCGAGATCGTCAATACCGCCCTTGCAGCAACCGCAACTGTGCCGCGTCCGGCAGGCAAGCGCCTTTCCGATGTCATTCGACAGCAGGCGCATCACTTCTCGATCAACGCCGGTCTCGGTATTGATGTTCCAGAGTTTGACAACGTGCCGGTGAACCGGCCCTGACAGCCGAAACGTGCATGGTTCCATGGAGGTGCGCCCCTTGCACATACAAGTCGAACGATCAGAGCAATATGCTGGCTGGAGGTGGGCAGGTCCGCACCCGAAAAGCAGAAAGTGCCGCCGGTAGTCTGGCGACACTTGCAACATTTATTGCCAAGGACTGGACCCGCGCGAACTCACCTTGATGCACGTTATCATGCCTTTGCAGCATTACCGTTTCGCTACTTGAGGTGACCTTTGTGACAGGAGAGGCATGGGATATCGGCGCTTGGACGATACGACCTTACGTTGGTGGGAGTTGCTTGTAAAACCATATGGGTATTGAAACTTCCAAAAAGTAATGCAATTATAACAAATGTAATGACATAGCCGGGGGATACAGACATGCAGGAGTCAACAGTGACCGCCAAGGGGCAGACAACATTACCGCGAGATGTGCGCATCGCTCTGCAATTGCAGCCTGGCGACAAGCTTCGGTACCTGATGTTCGAGTGCGAAGTCCGGATCCTGAAGGCGCGACCGGTGATGTCCCTCGAAGGCACCCTGAAACGGCCTGGGCAAGACCCGGTCTCTCTTGACAAGATGGATGAGGACATCGCGGCCAGTGCAACAGCGCAAGCCGAATGATTGCGCTCGATACGAATGTCCTCGTGCGGTTCCTTACTCAGGACGATCCGCATCAGGGTCGTTTGGCGTCCAATCTCATCGGGAGCATTACGGAGGCGCAGCCAGGGTTTATCTGCCGGGAGGTTCTCGTTGAGCTGGTCTGGGTTCTCGAGCGCAGCTACGGCTTCTCCTGCGCTGACATTGCGAGTGTTCTGGAGGGGTTGCTTGCGGCGTCGGAGCTTCTCGTTGAAGACGCGGATGACGTGGGAGCCATCCTTGAACTCTTCGAGGTGAAAGGCTTCGGCTTCTCGGACCTGATGATCCGGCAGGCGGCGCGACGTGCCGGGGCGGACGTTCTGATGACATTCGACCGCAAGGCAGCACGGCTGGATGGGGTCGATCTGGTGAACAATGAGGCGTCGTGACCGTTGCGCGCCGTCAGGGCATAGGCGTAGCGCCGCGTGTCGGAGGACGCCAAGGCAATCGCATTTCAGATTTTGGCTTATAAGCTCGACTTGGATATCTGTTCACCATGCGCTTATGAACCGAGGTCACGTCATCCAAGTCGTGAGACGAAGACCACTGACCCGCGCGAACTCACCTTGATTGTTCGTAACCAGGCACAAGCCCGTCGAACGGGCATGACCCGCGATCATCACGTCGAAGGGACCGATCGGGTTTCCCGCGGCCGCGAGCTCGGCACGGATCTGGCCGGCATGTTCCGCAGCACCCAGGTTGAAGTCGAGCAACTCGAGGCGCCCCAGCAATCCCTCGACGACACCCAGGTTACGCCGCACAGCTTGCGACTTGTGCGCCCCGTAAAGGAGTTCCATGGCCGTGACACTCGATGTGCAGATCTCACCATCGTGAGCTTCGAACTGCTGACGAACCCTCTCCGGCCTGTTCTTGATCGTGTAGATCAGGATGTTGGTGTCCAGCATGTAGCGCAGCATCAGAGCGACGCACGTTCCTGGTCTCCGGGCTGCTCGCGATCGCTCATGAAGTCATCGCTGGCCCCCTCGCCGTCGAACCACGCGGCCCAGCTTTGCTCCGAGGGGGTGATGACCCAAGTACGACCACGACGCTGGATGTCCACGCTTGTGACACCGTCGGGGAAACGCACCGACTTCGGCAAGCGCACGGCCTGTGTCTTGTTCGTCATGAATACGGATCCACGCTCCACGTCACACCTCTCTTTGGCCACCCTGCATGGCCACCCTTGCGTATACACATATGGTATATACCATCACGATGTCAACGTCTCCGCCGTTTGGAAAACCAGGCGCACCGCTGCGCGTCGACGCATGTCTCACGCCCCAAGTGTCCGATAACAAGAAGCGCATATAGCCCGTACCGATCATCTTGATTTCCGGGACTGGTCAGCCTGCCTCTCATCAGAGGCGATTTCCTGCCGCACGGCCTCGATCTCCGAGCGCAGCACCTCGTATTCCTTCATCTTTCGCGCCAGAAAGGCGCGTGTCAGCCGCGCCCTTTCGGCCATGCCCTTGCCTGTCGGCACGTAGGCATAGCGGCGCTTGTTCTCGGACTTCGAGAAATTGCCGAGCTTGATCAGCCCCTTGTCGAGAAGCGCGCTCCCCTGACGCATCCAGAAGGGAGCCGGGCTGGCGACAATGGCCCCACAAAATCATGCTTGGAAATGGATAATTATTATACCATATCCAAACATGAATGTTGAGTATGACCCCGCCAAAAGTGCCTCGAATCTGTCGAAGCGTGGCATCGACTTCGATCAGGCAAGGCTCTTTGGGATGACCCGTGGATGCTCGAAGCGCCCGCCAGGACCGAGGACGAACCGCGCTTTCTGTCCGTAGGGAAAATCGAAGGCAAGCACTGGGCGGCCATCTGGACGCCGCGAGGTGATGTGATGCGGATCATCTCGGTGCGCCGCGCCCGGAAAGAGGAAATCAGCTACTATGAAGGCAACTGAATTCGACAAGAAGTTCGACGCAGGGGAAGACGTGAGCGATGCAATCGACTGGTCCCAGGCGCGCCGCCGGAACGACCAGCCCAAGCGTGTGAACGTGGATTTTCCGGCATGGGTCGTTGATGGCGTGGACAGGCAGGCTCGGCACTTGGGCGTGACGCGGCAATCGCTGATCAAGCTATGGATTGCTGAGAGGCTTCAGTAGGAGAGGTGGTCCCACATTTTCGACCAGGTTGCAGCCTTGTCAAGGTGATCAGGGTTTCACATCAGGCTGACATTCTCATGGGTTCGGATTTGCTGGCATGAACCTTGTCCAGGTGTCACCTGACGCATCCAGAAACAGCCGCACAAGGGTGACATTGATGTAATAGTTGCCCTTGCCGGATCGGTGCTTTTTGACAAAACCCTGTTCGGCCAGGGTGTCGAGATACTTGCCCATCACGGCTTGGCATGACGTCATCGGCGAACCAACCTTCGCAGATGCCATCCTCGACCGCGTTCGCCATTGTCTCTCGGACCAATGACGTTCCAATGGCTCACTTCATAACGCCTACCGCCTCGAACTCGAAGGGCCGTCAATGCGCAAAACTGTCGCCAAAATGGATGACGAAACCCCTCAAACCTGATACCCGAAACACGCTGCCTCACGGCAACGCATCACAGGTGGGCGAATACCCCGGAATGAGTGGGCGCATGTTGTCGGAATGGGTGGGCGGATCCTCCGGAATACGCATCCTGGTGCGGTGGTTCTTCGTGAGATCCTGGAGCGCAGCGGCATCGTGGAGTGGATGATGCCGCAGCTGCGCGATCCGCGCCGTCAGGAAGCTGTCGTGCATGATCTGGCGTCCCTGATCCGGACGAGTGTTCTGCTGGCAGCCCAGGGGTGGCGTGATCATGACGATGCGGATGCCGAACGACGCTTGGAGGACCGCGCCCGAAACATCGCGCCATGGCGCGCCAGAAGGCGTGGACGAAAACAGACGCCGACACCCGCAAAGGAGTCTCGAGCGCCCCAGAGTTCGCCCCAGACACGAAACGCAGCCCGCAGCCGCCCAACACTACTCCCGGCACGCCCAACGGGGACGCGCAAACCGCCCAAAAGCCACCGGTCACGCCGCTTCAACACACCCCCGTGAATAAGGCGGGCTCAGGGGTGCTTGTGGGGTGCTTGGGAGTTACTTATTGATGAGATTGACAGGCAGAGCAGACGTGTCGTGGCTGGCAGCCGCCTGCTTGGAAAGCCGGGTGGGCGCCGGGGTGTTGCGGCCTCTCGCGCAGGACAGGCGTAAAGGTTTCATCTGGCTTGACCACAGCGGCCGCATTTTTGCGTCTTCACCAAACTGCCCTTTGTGTTGCCGCCGATCAGACTGCTCGCACTTGCTCCGCGCTGACCGAGACCCGGTTCTGCCCTCCCATGATCTCCATCAGCACCCATACACGGCGATCGGCATCGATGCTCTGGACCGTGGCGATAAAATCTGCAAACGGTCCCTTGATGACCTCGACCGCATCACCGGGCTTGAATTCTTCCACCGGCAGCAACTGTCCCTCGCGGTCACAGCGCTGCATCAGCTGGCAGACCAGATCGAGCGGTACAGGCGTGGGATCCTTGCCGAGACTGACGATTCGGGTAATGCCATAAGTGGAGTTGACCTTGCGCCAACCGTCTTTCTCGATGTCGAAAGCCACGAACAGATAGCCGGGGAAGAGCGGGCGTATCTGGGTGGTGAACTTGCCGCGCGCGCGTCTCGTTTCCTCGTGTAGCGGCAGGAATGTCTGAAACCCCTGCCGGATCAGATTGCGTTCGGCAATACGATGACTGTTGGGCTTGAACTGCGCCAGAAACCAGGCGGCGTCAGGGCCATGGTAGGTCATAAGGGTCTCCCATACTTGCATCCGGACACGGGATGCGCTCGGATTCGAGCAGATTCAACCAATGATTTCCGCAATGGTGATCATCCTCGACATGACCGTTTTCCCTTCGTGAACCGCAAACCCACCCTGGCAGGATTATGCCACCGGTCAGGCGGTCACATCATCAGAGCCGTTCAATCCTCAGATCACCGTCTCCGGCCCCCGGCTTGCGCAAGCCCCACACGTCGAGACCTGACAAAACGCCGTGTTCGATCATACGCCCACATCATCAGTCCTGCGTGCAACATGGCAATTCCGCGTCCACGAGTGGATGGAATTATCTTCACACTCGCGGTGCCTCGCATCTTTTTTGTGCAGTGCAGCAGGATTGCCCGCAGAACCTTGGATAAAGCAACATTCGTTGATATACTCGTTTACACGCTTTAGTTGATGGTGGTATAAAGATGTCAACCCGTTTTGTATTTCACGACCATCGCGGATCGGATGGCACAATGACACTTATCGATGGTAACTCGTTTCTATCCTACTTGCTCAATGATGTTTGGGCACAGCTTCTACTGGCACTGTTGATCACGTTTGCAGCCGCACTGGGTGTCGTGGCGAACCAGGACACCCTGACGCGCATCATGCGCGAGCGGGGTGACGCGCTAGCAGTGCAATCATCGCATACCGGAAATCCGCTGAGATTGGGCGGCCTCGCGATTTTTGCGGGACTTGTGGCGGGTATTGTCGCTGGCATCTGGTATGATTCCATGGTGCCGGTTCTGCTGCTTGTCTCGGCGGTGCCAGCGCTGTTGGCCGGGCTATGGGAGGATCTGGGCTATGGCGCATCGGCAGGGCGCAGGTTGGCGGCGGCTTTTGCCTCGGCGGCTCTGGCAGCAGTGCTGCTGGGGGCCTGGGTATCGCGCGCCAATCTGCCCATATTGGACAACATAATGATCGTAGCCCCATTGGGGCTGTTACTGACGACCATGCTTTCAGCCGGGTTTTGCCATGCGACCAACCTGATCGACGGCATGAACGGGTTGGCGGGGGTGTTTGTCACATCAGCTGCGGCAGCGCTTGCCCTGCTGGCCCATGATGCCGGTCAAAGCGACCTGGCGCTGGCAGCGGCCATCCTTGGCGCGGCAATGGCGGGGTTCTTCCTTCTCAACTGGCCGTTCGGGACGATCTTCCTGGGCGATGCGGGCTCCTACGGGGTAGGGCATGTGCTGATCTGGATCGCAATCCTCCTTGCGGATCGTGCCCTGGCCATCACGGTGCCGGCACTGGTGCTGATCCTGTTCTGGCCTTTTGCCGACACGATGCACACCATTGCGCGGCGCTTGGTCAGCCGCGCGCCGGTGTTCGAACCCGACCGCATGCACCTGCACCAGAAGATGCGCCGTTGCATCGAGATCGTATTGCTTGGTGGCGCACACCGCAAACGCTCAAACCCGATGGCAACACTGGCGCTGGCGCCAATGGTCGTGGCGCCGATCATTGCAGGTGTGATGCTGGCCGATGACGCCTCCGCCGCCTGGGCAGCACTTTGCGTGTTTGCGGTGCTGTTCGCATTCACCCATGTGGCGATAACGCGGTTGGCCATTCGTCGGAGGCGAAAATCAAGATACCCGGAGAAGAGCAGGGAGGTCCAGGTGGAGAATGAGGCGTATTCCTCCCCTGTCTCGCCTTATTGAGCACGGCTGACTTCAGTCTTCAGACCCCCGTCTGTCAGCGACATATATATCAGACGATGTACCAGTCGACCCTGACAGCGCTTCGGTGGAGTGGGAAATCACCTCTGTCACTGGTCGCTCGGCAATGGCCGAGATTGACGCGCCTTTACATACGGACACGGCAACCGGCACCGCGTGACCCCAAACGTGACTTCATTACAACTCCCACGAGCTCATTCCTGCCGATCATCACCTTTTCGTGTTTTCTTCACGGGCTTTTCTGGTAGCGGACAGCATGCAGTGGTGTTTTGGCAAGCCAATAGGCGGAGCGATTGGGGTTGTGCTTTGCGCGACCTCTGCGGCAGTTCCCGAGGATGGGACGAAGATCGAGACCGGCTATAACAGCTACGGCTACCCCGGCCTGATCGACATGCCGGTCGCAACCAGTCGCCCCGACGGCGAGTTGGCCTTTACCATCAGCAGCTTTGCCGGCCAAACCCGCAACACCTTGACCTTCCAGATGTTGCCACGCTTGTCGGGAAGTTTCCGCTACTCTGTGCTCGACAATGCTGTCGGGGGCGGCACGAGCACACTTTACGATCGCAGCTTTTCGCTGCATTACCGCTTTGCCGATGAAACGAGCCTGCGTCCCGCCCTGGCCGTGGGGCTCAACGATTTTCTCGGAACCGGTATCTATGCATCTGAATATATCGCAGCCACAAAGACGCTTGGCGCTTCGGTCCGGGTCACGGGCGGGATCGGCTGGGGGCGGTTGGGCGGTGCGGGCGGGTTCACAAACCCGCTGGGAATTCTCGACGACAGGTTCAAAGACCGTCCGCAACGCGATGTCGGCTTGGGCGGCGAGGTGGACACACAACAGTTTTTCCGTGGTGATGCGGCATTCTTCGGCGGCATCGAATGGCAGGCGACCGACAAGCTGACATTCACCGTAGAATATTCCTCCGATGATTATCCGCGCGAGGACCCCGCCGCGTTCAGGCGCGACTCGCAATTCAATTTCGGAGCCACCTACAAGATCGGTCCGATGACGGATCTGTCGCTGCGGTATCTCTACGGCAGCGAGTTCGGCGTGCAGCTCACGACTGCGCTCAATCCGAAATTCCCACCCAACGATGCCGGACGCGATCCGGCCCCGCCGCCAGTACTGGCGCGCGGCGCGCGCTCTACTGCCGCCTTGAGCTGGTCCGGCAGCACTGAAGAACGTGCCAGTTTGCGCGCCCGCGTCGCCGACGCGCTCAGATCTCAGGGGGTTCGGCTACATGGCTTTGCCGTCGAACCCGATAGCGCGCGGGTCGAGATCGAAAACCTCGCCTATCTGCAGGAAGCACAAGCGGTCGGACGCACGGCGCGCGTATTGTCGCGTCTTTTGCCTGCATCCGTCGCACGGTTCGACATCGTGATGATCGTCAATGGTCTGCCCGTGACAGAACTGCAAATCGGCAGGGCGGATATGGAAGAGCTCGAACATGACCTTGACGGCAGCTGGAAAAGCTATGCACGCGCGCGGATCGCGTCGCCCGTTAGCGGGTCGCGCCCTGTGCCAGACCGCTATCCGCGTTTTGATTGGGGGGTCAAACCCTATCTCAGTCCCAGTTTTTTCGATCCCGATGATCCGCTGCGGGCCGATCTCGGCGCACAGTTTGATCTGTCCTACGAGCCCGCCCCGGGGTTTGAGGTTGAGGCCATCTTACGCCAGAAGGTGATCGGCAATCTGGACGAAGCGACACGACGCTCGGATTCCGTCCTTCCGCGGGTGCGCAGTGACTTCACACTCTATGACCGTGAGGGAGAAACGGCGCTCACAAACCTTACGGCGGCGCATTACTCCAAACCGGGCCGCAATCTCTATGGCCGGGTAACCGTGGGCTATCTGGAGCGGATGTTCGGAGGGTTGTCGTCGGAACTGCTGTGGAAACGCAACGACAGCCCCTTCGCGCTTGGGATCGAAGCCAATTACGTCAAGCAGCGTGACTTTGACGGCGGGTTCGGTTTTCAGGACTACGAGGTGGCAACCGGTCATGCCTCGGCCTATTTGGATATGGGCAATGGCTTTCACGCGCAGCTCGACGCCGGGCGCTACCTCGCAGGTGACTGGGGAGCGACCATTGCACTGGATCGTGAATTCGGCAACGGGTGGAAGATCGGTGCATTCGCCACGCTCACCGACGTGCCGTTCGACACATTTGGCGAAGGCTCTTTTGACAAGGGAATTCGTATCACCGTGCCAGTTTCCTGGTTGCTCGGTGAGCCCAGCAAATCTTCGGTCAGCACCACGATACGGCCCATTCTGCGTGATGGTGGCGCGCGTCTCGGTGTACGGGGACGTCTGTATGAGCGGGTGCGCCCGGTGCAGAAACCGGCGCTGCAAGACGGCTGGGGGAGGTTCTGGCGATGATGGCTGTCACGAAAGGCATCCTGACGCCAGCCCTGTTTGCGGCAGGTTTGCTGCTCACCGGCTGTGACCGTGTGAATCGTGTGAGTGACGCTTTGGAATTGACCGGGAACGTCTCCGGGATCACGCCGCAGCCCATAGGCCCTGACAGGTTACGCGTATCCTTGCCAAGCACGGGTGCCGTCGCAGCGCTTGCTCCTGTGGCACAAAACAGTGACGTGACGGTGTGGCAAACACTGGACGGGATCACGCTTTCGTTTCGGCGCGGCGTGCTGGTGGCAACACGCGGCCTCGGCGATGATCTGATGTCGGCCGATGTCGAGGGAGATATCAATCTTCTGCGTGGTAGAGGCGGGGACGGCTATTATCCGCATATCCGGTCCCATCTCGATGGTGAAGACCGGACCGTGTTTCGCAGCTATCAGTGTCGCAGGACCGGACAAGCTCCCACGAGCGTGAAAGTTGCCAACCAGGTAATGTCTGCTCGCCGCATCGAGGTGCTTTGCGTCTCTCGGGGAGACAAGTTCACCAATATCTTCTGGCTGGATGGAACGGGGCGCGTTATCAAGTCGCGTCAATGGGTCAGTACGGCAGTGCAGTACATGGAAACCGAGCGTATACCACGCTAGCAAAGACACCCCACGTTTCGGAGAAGTAACATGAGATATGGCAAGGCCTCGCCTGGACCGCGAACAGCGATTGCAATGGCGCTTGCTGCCGCCATGATTTTGCTCACCGGATGCGGTGTCGTTTACACAAGCCCAAAGGTCAGTCGTGCGGCGGGCACTGATGTGGATGTGCGAGAGATCGCGTTGACCCCGCAAACGGTGATGTTGGCCAATCGGACGCCCTATAGTCCGCGCAACTTGCCAGGTGAGTTCTTTTCCACGGCTTCCGCAAGGCAGGGGCAAGGTCTGGGAGGGTTGCCTGCGGCGCCGGAGACCCCCGAAGAACGTCCCGGTCAGCTCGAATTGCGACCGCCCGAAAATTTCCAAGTGCCTCCCTATCGCATCGGGGTGGGCGATGTGGTCTTGGTCGCGACCCGGCAAGCCGGCAACTCGGTCGAACAATTGAGCGGGCTGCTTGCAGCACAAACACAACGGCAGGGCTATGTCGTATCCGACGATGGCGCGATTTCGATTCCCGATATCGGCCGGGTCGAAATCGGCGGTCTGACACTGACCCAAGCGCAGGATCGGATCTTCGAGTTTCTGCTGGAGAACCAGGTCGATCCGGCATTTTCGCTGGAAGTGACCGATTTCAACTCGCAACGGGTGACCGTCGGTGGCGCAGTGCGTCAAGCGGCTCGGGTTCCCATCACGCTGCAACCGCTCACGATTGGTGACGCGCTGACCGCCACCGGCGGTGTCGTGGTGCAAGACGAGCAATTTGCCTCTATCCGCATCTATCGCGACGATACGCTCTACCAGATTCCCTATGAGGATTACCTCGAACAGCCGACGTTACGGGAACGGCCTCTCAGAAACGGGGATGCCGTCTATGTGGATACTACTTACAGCCTTGATCGCGCTTATGAATTCTACAGCCGGGAGGTGGATGTGATCTCCTCGCGCCGAAGTTTACGCCAAAGTATGCTGGAGGAGCGGCGGGAAAATTTCAACGCGCGAGAGGCGCTTGGAGCCGAAGCGCGCGACTATATATATCTGGTGGGCGAGGTGCGCACTCAGGGGCGTGTTCCACTCCCTTATGAGCAACAGGCGACACTGGCCGATGTCCTCTATGGTGGTGGCGGCTTCCCAACACCCACCGGGAACGCGTCCAACGTATATGTTCTACGCCCGTCGCAGGATCCGGCCGAATTCGGGGCCATAACCGCGTGGCATCTTGATGCGCGTAACACCGTCAACATGACACTTGCCACGCGGATGGAGATGCGACCGAACGACATCGTCTTTGTTGAAGAGCAGCCAATTACCAAATGGAACCGTGTGGTCACGCAAGCTTTGCCGTCATTGACGTTGTTTGGGAATACCGCGAATCTCTCATCGCAATGATGGGTTCGCTGTACCTAGCTGTTCACATGAGCTATGCTGGAAAATGATGGCGTGGATGCCCCCTCCCGACGGCATCGTAATGTGCCAAGCTGGTGATCTGTAAAATCGCCAGAAAAGGAGGAGACATCCATGGCTGAGGTTACAATAATAGGCG
>Ga0307931_1001531_pt1 | contig 15224 bp, 12 predicted proteins | sample OrgLakmetageno47_FD_201816 | JGI IMG/M metagenome (GOLD analysis project Ga0307931, IMG submission 201816) | Saline water microbial communities from Organic Lake, Antarctica - #47 | ecosystem: Environmental > Aquatic > Non-marine Saline and Alkaline > Saline | place: Antarctica: Organic Lake... | reverse complement strand
TTACGTGGCCTCTGACGGCGAGTGCATACCTTGCCCCGAAGGAACGGAGTGCACCGGCGACGGTGAAAGCTCGCAAAGGTACTTAAAGGTGGCCAGGGGCTTTTGGCGCATTTCCGCGAACTCCATTAACATCCGAGAATGCGTGTATGGAGAGCTGGGCTGCTTGGGAGACAACACCACGATGGCTTCGGATTTGATGCTCGGTGGCAATAATTCTTGGGCTTGGTCCCGTCGGCGTCTTGAGGCAAAACGCCGACGGCTGTTAGCAGCTGCGGGCGACATTTACGGTGACGCGTACTGTGCAGTGGGCTACATGGGCCCTCTCTGTGCAGTGTGCGATCCCAACGGCTACTATCTTGACGTCTCGGGCGATGAACCGGTGCGCTTTTTTTTGTTGAGGCTCTCGTGGTTTTCGTTGCTATTCTTGCATAGGCATAAACTATAGTTATTACTGGTTTTTATCTATTCCTTGGTGGCACTGTTCGAGAAATTCTGGTGCCGATGAGGTTGAGCTTGAAGGATATAAAATAACACCTGTGCACAACTTTCGAAGTTCTGATCATGTTATGGTACTTTTTTTTAAAAATTTGCGGCGCCCATTTCTTCAGTTCTGCAACATTTGCGAAGAAACTGGTAGCTTGTCAGAAACGCTGCTCAACCCCGTTCTCTTGGTGTTTTGGGGCGTGGTTTTCCTGCTCATCGTGGGTGGCCTGGGCTACATTCTACACAACCGGCACAAGATTAAGAGGTAGTTTTTTTTTTGTTAAGCACGAGTTGAGGTATACAAGTTGTAAAAAGGTTGTCTCACAAAGTTGTCATGACTTGCACTGTGGTTTAGTTCCAAAATGAAGTCTTTATTTTATCGATAATCGTACGTTGTGTATTGGTGTAAATTGAAATGAACGAATTAGGGCGGCCCGTGAGAAGCAGGCGCAAGCGACTGAAAAAGGTGAAAATGTCGCTGACGCGGCTGCTTGGACCGTCACTCGGCACGCTAGCTCTAGTGCGATGGCCAATGTAGAGCCCAAGAACAAGCGCGCTACTAAGGGGGCTTTTGCTGCTTTGAAAGAAAAATTAGAAGAAAAATCAGACCGAGCGCCTCGCTACAACGACGACGGATCTCTTACTTTTGTGAGCGAAACGGTTGAAGAGTTGCCGAAAAAGTACAAGACGGCTATCAAACTCAAGGACTCGAGTTTGGCTCATAGTACTGAAATTACAACGACTGTGATCTCATCTGTGGTAATTACAGAGACAAAAGTCACTCTGAAAGCGTCCAATCTTATCTTTCAAGCCATTGCTAATTGGCAAGCTGCTCAAGTGAAAATTAAGTCCTTATTATCATTTTCTCAGATTGCTGTGAACATTTCATTTAATTGCAACATGTCGTTTCCGCCGGTTTTTGAAAACATGTTGGCAAACCTCGAAATAGTCAACGTGGATATTTTCCCTTCGCTTGGATTAAGCTGCCGGTTCAACGGATTTGATTACTGCGACAAAATGGTGGCGACCTGTATGGGGCCCGTAGTCATTTCAGGGATTCTCATGGTCGCGTATGTGTTTGTGGAACTGGGCGCGAAAGCGGTAGCATTACAGGCCCGGCAAAAGATTGAATCACGTAAAGAGGCCTACATAGTTCCCGCCGAGTTGGAAGGAACGTTTGAAGACGAAGATATTCAATCATTTAAAGTTACGTTTGCCACCTGTGACTCCGACGGCAGTGGCACTATTAGCAAAAAGGAGCTTGATCGACTGGTTCGAAAGTATGAGCCTGAATTGAACGACGACGAAGTTGAAGAAAAACTTGTAGGCATGATTGGCTCTATAAGCAGCGGGGAGGACGGAGAGGACGATGGTGAAATCGGTAGGTTTCGTATTTTTAGAAGCTCATTCAAAATCACGGCATGTGAAATATTATTTATGCACCTTGATTTATATATGCAATTATTTTCCCTCCAAAATCTATTGTTTCGCGTTGCTATTCGGCCAGATTTCGGGGAATTTCTTTATGCGATTAAAGACGCCATGGTATCGGGTGAAGAATCGGAGTTCTCAAAGCTTGCGACCATGATTGAGAGTGGCATGAAGAAAAGTGCGGGTGCTGGCCTCATCGGAGCCTTCCTCTTTTTGACTTTCTTGGTTCTCATCTCGACGTCAACTTTGCTATTTCACTTCTTGAAATGCGACTCGTGAGTCGAAACCTTTCGTCTTAATTTGTTTCGCTGTCACTTTTCTTGAATTTTCTTGCCGCTTGCAATGCCACTTCATTTTTTTTAATTTGTGTTATAACGTCATTTTATGAGTTGATTTGAATCTTAATCTGCGGTTGGTTAAAGTGAGCAATCAATAATTTCTTAATAATTATGATTTTTTTCCTTATATAACCGCAGATTCACGGTTCCCGACGAGGATGGCGGTGGTACTTTTAGATACCTCGAAAAAGACTACTCCATTGACTGCGACCAAGCACGCTACAACCAGTAAGAGAGCTGACGAGTAGGAAACCTAGTGCATTTTTTTTTAAATTTGTAAGCTTGCTGCTTGTTTATTCAAAAATTACAGATTAAATTCTGGAATTCAAATAGCGTCGATTTTTTCTGAAACTTTGTTTTGTTTTTTTGTTTTTCTTCAGGTTCCTGCCGTTTTGCTACTTGCAAATGCTCATTTACCCCCTCGGTATTCCGCTGATGTATGCAGCCATGTTGTACCAATGCCGTGACTATCTCGGAGATTCCAAATTTATGGATCGTGAAATGGCGACTGGCTTCCCTAAGGTTCGAGTTGTGCGCTCTCAGCTGTGCACGTTCGCATCAAATATCTGTGTATGTACTTTTCATGTAATAACATGTGAATGCGTTTGCGCATGCTGTATTCGTTTGTGTTTGCGTATGTTTGTAGACGGGCCACTTGACTTTCTTGGTGAAGTCATACAAGCCTTCCAATTACAACTTCGAAGTGTTGGAATGCTTCCGCCGCTTAAGCTTGGCTTCCATGATTGGTATCACGGACCCTGAAAGTGCAATCTCAGCCGTGCTTGGTTTACTCATTTGCTTGGGCGCAGTGTACATCTTTGTGGGTTACAAGCCTTACAAAAACCCAAAAGACAGTGAGCTTGGCATTACTTTGGCCTTCAGCCTGTTACTATTTTTCTTGTCTGCGCTCATGTTGAAAGTCGCCGCCACCGCCTCGTTGAGCATTGAAGACCAGGAGATATTTGGGTACATGTTGTGTGGCGTGCTCGCTGCTGGGCCCTTGGCTATGACTTGGGCTGAAATTGGCGGCAAAGTTATCGCAGTGGGCGCTTTGGGCTTCAAATGTTGCTACTTCTTGGTGCGAGCAATTTGGGCGTCGCGTCAGAAACGCAAAAAGAAGAAAGAAGAAGAGAAGAAAGGAAATGAAAATGCCGGGGATAACGAAGGAGAGAAAGGCGGAATGGATGCGGAGACGAAAGAAGGCACGGGTGATGATTTAAAGGGCAAACAGGGTGAACCTCTGGCCATAGACGATGGCAATGGTGGGTATAACCGTGATCGGACTTACAGTAGGAGCGACAGCAGCTACTCGTCGGATAGCAGCTACAGTGGCAGCAGCGGCAGTGGCAGCGGCAGTGGCAGCGTCAGCGGTAGTGGTGTTTCTGGGAGCGAATACGAATCTGAATCTGAAGAAGAATCAGAAGAGGAATCAGAAAGCGAGTCGGAAAGCGAAGAAGAAGAGGATGAAGATGAAGAAGGCGAAGAGGAGGAAGAGGAATTCGTGGATGACACTCAGGTAAATAAGTGCTGCACGCTGCGCGCCCGTCTTGAAGTGAACTTTTCCGTATATCAACTCCCATTCTCTTTACTTCCTTAAGAGGACGATTCCTTACACCTTTTTGGTCAATTATGGTGGCATTCTCACTTATTTGGGTATTGTGCATCGCGTGTATGGCCCGTTCTTTTTTCAACAGGATCGTGCGGTGGATATGATGGAAGACGGCGCCCTCGACGCAATGATGGGCGGGGGAGCTGCAGCCATCCACGAACGCCACCTCAAGAAACCCCACCACAAAAAGCACCACAAGAAGCACCACCACCATTCTCATGCGGGCGAACATTCGGAGTCAGAGCCTGAATCTGACGGCGTCTCTGATGATGACGATGTTGAGGAGAACGATGTGATTGCGTTTGATCTCGACGGGAAAAGCAACGCGAACAGCAAGGGCGATCTTCGCGCATCTTCGTCGTCTCGTCCTTATAAACGAAAGACCGGTACCTCTTCAGTTAGGGCTTCAGAAGATGCTCAAGCAGCTGCGGCGGGCATGAAGAAAGTAAAAAACACTCCAAAAGCTTACAGCAAGGTTTGAAGGACGATATAATATTTGTCTGTAATGATATCTCTCATCAAATAAAATTGTATTTCTTTTCTCGTATTTGGAACTTATTGCGCTTCATTTTATTTTCTTTCAAATTTCACAGGTGGCAGTGAAGGCAGACTTGGCTCTTCGTCCGCCGTCAGCGCACCTCTTGTTAACGCTGCCCCGTGACTTAACCTTTGAAGGCTTTCTTCGTCAAGCGAAGCTGCACCATTTCCAGCCAGACTTCGAAGCTTACGGCATTGAGACGGTGAGGCTTCTATATTAGGATTTGACGCGCGATAAAAATCTGCAGTAGTTGGAGGAGAAGCTTCAATTTTTCACTCTTTACTCTCGTTGTCTTGGTTTGAGATCCTTTGGCTCGCTTAACCTTGGATTTTCCGCGCTTCGCTATCTCTCTGTCACACTTAAATTTCCTCTCTTCCTTTTATCGCGCGGCAGGTGGCCGACTGCCTTGATCCGTTGCTGGTCACCGACTTAGCCCTCAAAGATGACGTAGGGCTCAACAAAAAGCAAATCCAAAGGTTCCGTGTGGTAGTGGCTGCTGTCAAGGGTCAGCCTTTGCCGGAGATCACGTCATCATCAACCACAACGCCTTCAGCTACCAACCTCAGCAAGGGCGCATCGTTCAATTCTGCGGTGTTCGATGACGATCAGGCAGCGGCCAACCTCAAAGCAGCTCTAGAGGAAGCGCGTGCGACAGTAGCAAGAGAAGCCAAAGAAGCAGCCGAAAGAGAAGTTGAAGAGCGCGCTGTGGCCGAAGCCATCGCGAGGAGAGGAGCACCGAAGCGAATTGAGGATGAAGAAGAGCCTGCAATGGTGGCCGGCTCGCCAGACTTGACTCTTCGAGCTCCGTCTGCACACACGCTCATGCATCTCAAGGTATATTTCATTTGCGATTGATTAAATCGTCTCTTTTGTCTCATATTTTGTGCAGGTAAGCCTCTTCTTTTGTGCTGGTAACCGAGAAGGCTGGGCGTGATTTCTAACTGTATAGATATTGGGGGCAATTGAAGGAGCCAGGGATAGATGCGTACAGTAGTGCGCATTGTTTACATATCTGAGATTATTTTGTGTGTGAGATAAAAACCTAAGTAGCAAGTCTACCTTGAGCGTCACTCACCCCGATTGTTTTTGAATTTGCGTCTGCTTGAAGGTACACTCCCTGGAAGAATTGTTGACGTCATCAGGTCTGAGCGACAAGCTGGGCGCTTTTGAAGACTACGGCGTAGAAACGGTACGAGAACTGTTGCAACATTCATGGCAAATTTTAATCTTATCCTTGCGTGCTGAACGGAAATCCTGTTTATTTATTCGTCTTAGTCGTAATTATTCTGCTCCTCTCGTACTTGGACTTCGTTTGAGGTAGCGAAAACATGTTTCTGCCTTTTCGGCCATAGAAATTTCGGCGGAAAACAAGTACTTACTTCGTAACACAATCACTCCTTCTTTTCGTGCATCATCGTTGTTCACAGGTAGCGGATGCGCTCGATCCACTCCTCATCACTGACCAAGTTTTAGTGGAAGACATTGGGTTGACGGAGAAACAAGTGGAACTATTTCGCGCGAGCCTGGAAGCCTCGAAGCAATAAATTTTAAGTGGTTCTTCGTTTTTATAACACCGCCTACCATACCTAACTGGGGTGCACATTTTATTATGCCCCAGATTAGATTAGATTATACTCCCCAATTGCAAAGGAACAACAACAAAAAGCATGGAGCTGCGTTTTGATGAATCTTCCAGAACAAGTCTGTCCCAGTCACACTTATTACCCATATTGAACTTATGAATAAAAGCGAAAATTTATCGCATTACCAGAAGCACGATTGACAGCCATATAAGGGCAACATCTCAAAATGGCAGCAGCAACAGCGCGATACCAAAAAAAAAAAAAAAATAAGAAAAAGTTGAATCATGTCCCATGCTCAATTGTATGATTTATACTTTCCGAGTTATGAGTAGTCAGGGGCATCATTCCAGTTTTTGGTCTATATTCTATATTGCTCTTGCCTCGGCAGCGTCGAAAGCGCAAGGAAACTCTTTTCGTTTCCAGGAGTGATGATAGTATCACGTGATAGGGATGAGGGGGGGTGGAGCAAGAGTAGGGAGTGCCACTGCACATCGCATTTACGAAAAAGAAAAAGAGGCGAACTAGGTGATTATGCGGCCTACTGTATATATACCCAGATCTTCAAAGAGGACTTCAAAATGTAGGCTGGCGCCGCCGTGCTGCAAATACCAATATCACAAGAAGCCTACAACTGGCATTGGCAATCCCATGCTCCTGATACTGATACATGTGATAAAGTTTTCAGCAGCCAAAAGAGGCCAATGCAGTTAGAGATAACCGGCTCTGTATGTAGGAGGAGAAGGACGACGCTCAGTCCAGTCGGACTTCGGACTTTCCCTAGAGCTGAAACTGCCACTAGTCTAAGTCTAATACAAATGGCAGATATTTTGGTGAGTACCTCTTAGAATTTTACATATAATTTCCGTGCTTAAGTTGAATCCACTCATCTAACCCAAATCAGGATACGCCAGCCTACTCAGGTCTGCAGTTTTGACTCCGCAAGCCCCCTTACCTCTTACAATCAAGATCATTCATTGCGATCTTCTAGATCGTTGAACTCAGCCTTTGTGCGCACCTCCCTGCAACCCGCACTCACAAATGCCTCAATAACTGACTTCTGTATGCACGGTTCAACGCAACATAAAGACAATCTCCATGTCGCACAGTCCTGACGAGCGCTTTCGTAAACGATTACGTTCGGTACTCCATTGTGTGTAGTGGAGGCTAAGACTATAGCTGACCTTATATCGAGCGACAAGCACCTGCCTCGAAATGTAATGAGTCCACCAAAGAGCTCTAAACGATCATATCCTTCACCTGCAACATGCCCTGCTTCGTCTCGGGCTGAACCTCTGTATAAGCGGAGGTAGCCCGGTGATATGACGCAAAATCTCGGCTTGTACTTCAGATCGGTGAGAGCACGGATATTGTGCCCCAGAGCAATGGCGTTTGTGCGGTGGCACTTCCACTTGTAAGAAAGAGGCCCTGCCCATAAGCCTCCATATCGGACTCCTGCAAAAGTGTGTTTTAAAAAGTCATTTCGAGCAGCCACAGTGCGTCGCTGATTAAGATAATGATCGGCGTAGTCGCGATCATTCGGAACTGAATTGAGCAGGTTTCGAACACGAATAATGTTTGATTTGGCCGAACACTTGAGTTTGACGCCCAAAATAGTGATGATAGCTTTGGGTAACTTTGGGTATGGAAATAAAAACTTAAACCATACACGCTTGTAACGCGACCACAAACCCTCGCCATAAAAAAGCAAGACAAGCGAAAGCAGGACATGTCGGAATTCAAAAAGAGACACAGCCAAGAGAAAAAGGAGAAGTGCACAGAGGATCGTTGCTGTCTTCATTGGATGTGCCCATCGATAAAGACTTTGAACAGAATAGATATCATCGCCTAAACGTGCAAGCCACATGAGATTTCTGTGGGCCGTCAGTCGCTTCTCAAGCCACCATCTTGCAAGGCTCTGTTTTCGTGCACGAATTCTTTCACTTTCAGAGTATAATATTTCTTCAAGTTCTTCTTGCCGAAGACGGTCTAGTTCATTGAAGTGCTCAGGTGAATCTGGCAATGTCACTTGAATTTGGATAGTAATGTTTCCAATTGCCGCGTATTTACCAGTCTCACACAGAGGAAGCGTCCAGCGCCGCGTTCCTTGAAGTCCCCCCGTTTGTCTATCAAGGCAGTCTTTCACAGGTACTTCAACGTACCCAATTGTTTCGTGCTTGAGTAATGAAGGTGAACTTCGGCGTAAGTAAAAGACAAGCCGCCCGGTATGCTGATTCCAAGGTAGGACATCATCTTTAATCACTGACTGGAGAATGCTGTACTCGAGGGCCTCAAAAACGCTGTCATCTCCTAAATTAGATCCTCTGTAATTCGACTGGGCGGAGTTTGATTCGACAATATCGCCACTATCGCGCAGTATTTGCTGAGAAGCCCGCCAGAGGATACTTCGATTTTGCAACACCTGCCCTCTCTGATACTGGCGGCGTTTTAGGAATGGAAATGATGCTGATGGACTAATTGATGCGATTTCCATGAATCTTTTCAGAGCTGAATATCTGCGCCCTCGGGCCCTAAAATAGTGTACACGTGAGACGCCATGGTAATCATACTCACTCATCGTTCCAACTGGATAACGACGTACTTGCTGCAACGAAGTGCCATCATCGAATATTTCGCCACCGGATCCAGGCAAGTACTCGACGCGAACGTGTAGACGAGAAAATTCGAGGTCACGAAGTTCTGCACAGATAACTCCAACACTAAGCCTAGCGCATTGAACCTTTGGCCTTCGCACACGGCTAATCGTCATCAGGCTTGAAACGTAATAAGTTCCCCATAGTCGGTGAAACAAGCTCTTCAGAAGAAAACAAATCACAACTAAGAGCAATTGAATAGGCAGAGCTTCTAGATGGAAATGCCTAGCCCACAAAATTGAGGCAATTGAACAAGGTAACGATATCCAAAAATCAGACCACGCTTGGACCCGTTCAACTACGTTCATGATATCTGATATTCTCACAAAGACTGAAGCGACTCGGTTGATAAAATAAAAGAAGTCGGAAAAGCTTTCAGGGACGCTCTTGAGATTTTCCGGCGGACGCGAAGGAACTCCATTTCCAACCCAGGTATTTATTGAATATCTGCCTTTTCTTTGCTCTCTTGTGGATTCCCAGTCTCCACGAATGTTCGAGCACGCCGCTACTTTATAGGATGAAATTTTGCATTGAAGCCCAAACCGCCCCACCAAATATTGTCCATTTATGGACCAAACATCATACCAACGAAACTTCTCGGCCTTAGAAAGTTGAGATGAATGTGTATCAGGTGCACTTGGGGGCATAAAATAAAAAGAAGCAAACTTCGTAACTGGAACATCCATTAATTTGCTTTGATTTGGACAAGCAGTAGTCACATTGTCTTCGATGATTGATAAAACAGTCAATCGAAGCTCACCGATACGCACGTAATTCTCGGGACTGCTGGTGGACTCACCATGATAACGCCGCACTGTGCACAGAGTAATGACCAATGCAGATCGAAGATTCGTGTAGGGGAGGTCCAAAACGTCCTCCCAAAAAAGATACGGTGTTTGAATATTTCGGTGGCAACGTTGCACCATACCTTCAAAACTGATTTCGAGCACAAACTCCTGTTCTTGGTGATGCTCGAGCTTGAGACCATCATAATGATGAAATTCTCGACACTTGCGCCTCTTGGGTAACCCCTCTACTTCGCCCAAGGTGCATAAATGCAGCATGCCGAGATTTAATGTGACTACACCAAGCACTCGATTTCCTTGACGAAAATTCCGCTTATTGGAAGTATCCTTCGCGCTACTTTGCCAATTTCCGCGGAGTATCTTCTTTAAGGGTTTCTTGTTTCTCTCTCTGCTGGAAACTAACGGACCGGGAAGTGGTTTGCGGCTTACTACTGAACCCCAGAGAGGAAGAGCATCCCATGGTAAAGGCTCCTCTGATGCAGCTGACAGCGAAGACCTACTTGTTGCTTCTTCCTCTTCCTCGCTGCTGACTTGCACTTCCTCTTCCTCTTCATCTTCATCTCCATTACCTTCGTGTCCTCCCAAGAGCCCTTGTGCTTGATCAATGGGTTTAAATGGAAGTTGTGGCACACCCTCTGAAGATTGGTGTAATTGTTTTTCTCTTGCTATCAACAAAAATTGTCGATACCACCAACGTGCAAAATTTGCCATGGTACGTATGGGGACGATGTGGGTCGATAGTTGTCAAGAATGGCATCGAAAAATATTTAGATGAGGTCAGTGTAATCTTGTAACCGCCAATAAGTCTGCCGACCGATTGAAAGTTAGTTCTTCCGTGTATGCTCATAATCAAATCGATATTTTAAAGTATACAAATATTGTGCATATGCTTCGGGGGCCTGTCTACGCATCATCAATTTTGACATATGCAATTTCATCAATGAACTCTTATATTTTGCAAAACAGGAACGCTGAAATCAGGGGAAATCATTATCACTGAGCCAGGACAGAAAGGAGGACGGAGCAAGATAACACATGGGGAGATTCATAATCTTCGTTTAAGAAGAATATTCTAAAATATTAAGGGCAATTGGCCATGTACTGTAGGTTGAGTGGTTATCAGTCAAAATCCTTATTACTTACTAGTTACGAAGACTGAGGTGCTGAGCGCCGCGAGCGCGAGGGCCTCGTAAAATCTCGCACTTAGATGGCCTTCGGTATTTCATTTTTTTATTCTTCATTCCTCGATTTTCTGTGCGCGAGAGGGCCCTTTGCCTCTACGAACTTCCCTGCGGCTGTGTGTTTTAGGCAACCACGTACGAAGACTCCTGTAATTTATCATGAATTTCTAGATGTCTACAAGTTTCGATGCACACGCCTAATCGCCGAGGATAGTGTCCATTGAGACTTGCTTTTGCGCACTTGTCGCTGGTGCATTGAGGGTCTCTAATGCTTCTTTGAGGAAGATTCGGAACTGCACGGCGAGCTGCGCCCGCTGGGAGAGCGAAGGGCTACTTTCTGCGGCCAAAAGGGCGCGGTCATGACTTAAGCTCGTGGCTGCTAAACTGGAGCGGTCCTCATCGCTCAAAAGGTGGGCAACAAACCCAAGGTCCGCTTCTAGGCGCGTTTTGCTGAAGGTGGCCGACTCCAGAAAGCCGTAGTCTTGCAGGAAGCGAGCTGAGCCCATTACCCCGCCGCCGTACTGAATGAAGACCTGGCTGCCAGCAGCGATGCCTTTTGGCCCCGCCAAGATCTATGATTCGTGTCACAAAAGAAAAAACGGTGAATTATGAATGATACGTGGGATGAACGTGCAAAAGACAAAGGTTCAAACAGAATTGAAACGCGAGAAAGCAGCGATTCCTTACCTTCATGAAGCTCCCAGGCGCAGCTCGGCCTGAGAGGACTTGCGCAGCGCCCTTGGTAGGGTGGTGATTGACCATGTCAATGAGCGGAATCAAGCACTTGCGCTGCATGCTGGCCTTAGCCCAAACAAATAAAATAAACCCAAGAATACCAAAAAAAAAAGCATATGTTTAGATAGGAGCTTGGCTGACGCGCATGGGGTACTAAAAAGAGCCGCAAGTTTACAAACACTTCATACAGTACTGTTACGCTATCCTCGATACGATTTGAGAAAAGTAAGGAGATCCTGAGGATATTATCGCACGCACTCACACCTCGCGTCCTTGCACGGTCAACACACGGCTCACAATGACCCAAGTCGCCCAACGCAGCGCGTCCAAGCTTGGCACTTGTTGATTGGTCGGCATGGAGCTTGGGTTTAGCGCTGCATGGCGCTCTAGGAGAGTAGCAGCACGAGTAGCAGTCGCTCGCGCCACTTGAGGGCACTGCAAGAGAGCAAGCTCTTCTTCGCTGAGCATATAAAGTAAAAAAAATTGAGAGAACGAGTGACGATTAGGAAAGAGAAAGATATTTATGCTTTTACAACTATATATTTGACGGGAAATGCAAGAGCAAAATCATCACTCGAAAGAGTTCAGGGCTAATTTATGCGAACCTGAAGAAGTCGGTAGTTGTGCAGTCACCCGAGTCTATCGTAGGAATTTGTGATAAATACGGGCGAGCTGGAGACGCATCTCTCAGGTAGTGGTCCAAAAAGGCTACCTGTAACAACAACTTGAACATGAGGGAGTTTGCGCGGTAACTAGAGAATACAACTATATTGTCTTAAAATTTCAAGAAAAGCACAACAATCTTTGGCAAAAGATATTCAAAGAGATAAAAGTCGGACTATGGGATTATCCCTCGTGTTAAGATGGCAGAAAGAAATAGGAGATGCAATTGCAAAGGTATTAGCGTACAGTGGGTACATGTACAACGTACTGCAGGCGCAGTAGGGTCAGAACTTTCGCTGCCGAGGTCTAAAGCTAGCTCGTAAGGAACCGAAATGATGGCTTCGCCCGGCGCAATGTCTTGTAGCGCCATGACGCCACGTAAACCATCGAAATCTGCGAGCGCGACCTAAGATTGTTGAGAAGGGAAAAAATCGCGCTTCATTGGTAAGTAGATTGACGTTTGTAGTTGAACTATTCGGGGAAGAGGTATTAGATCAAATTTGAGCACTAAAGAATTCGTTCTGATGTAGTTCTAGCAGTGTCTGGAGCGAACGTAATAATCATTTCGTGTGTTAAAACACCTTGGATGCATCGGCGCCGTTCGCATTGAGGTAATCGAAGAACTCGGCAACACCTTCGTCCTCAATAGGTGTACCTTCAAACGAAACAGGCTCCTTCTTCTTCATTCCCCCGAAGCCTTTCGTTGGCGATGCAAGACTGCCTGATTTCTTTTCCTTCGTGTCCTTCTCTCGTACCCTAGTGCCTTTATTCGCATAAGGATCTCGGGGCTGAGATTTCATTGGTTTCTTTGCGAATATGGGTGTCAGTGGGACAGCGCGCCCAAAATCCAGCGATGGTACCATGAAAGAAGTTGTGGGCGTGGCACATAGTGCAACACTGGCAACTATGGTAAAGTAGTTGTCACGAAGCCACATATTTGTATTGCACTGCTGTTCCGAAGTAATCTTAGCTTGTAAGGTCTAGAGCTACTGCAGGCAAGAGCTAGCTATCCCTTCAAATGCATTCAACAACGTTGCGATTAGAGCTTATCCTCCTGTACATCACCTGTAAAACGGCCTGTAAATATAAGCTTACAGGCGCGTTCTCGGCCAATCAAAAGCCACGATTGGACTACGCGTACAGGTGCATTTCGGCCAATCAAAAGCTGTAGATTGGATGCTCTAGCACGGCGTACGGCCTGTGGCGCAGCTCGCTCCAACGCAGTTCGCAGCAGAGCCGCGCGCTGCCCCTCTAAAAGCCACGATTGGACTATGCGTACAGGTGCATTTCGGCCAATCAAAAGCTGTAGATTGGATGCTCTAGCACGGCGTACGGCCTGTGGCGCAGCTCGCTCCAACGCAGTTCGCAGCAGAGCCGCGCGCTGCCCCTCTAGACATCATTCGTGCAACTAAAGGACGGCAATAGTTTCCTACGGTTGTCTCGTGTGCTTTGCCTCCACTACTGCTAGCTGCTGCAGGCATCGGCATAGCACCAGGGCAGGCACCGCAGCTTGAGGAGGGTGCTCCATTATCCCTCGTTGCCGCCCTCGCTAGTCCCTCAAACTACTAAAGGATGGCAAGATTTTCCAGCTGTTGTCTTGTTTGCTTTGCCTCCAATACTAGCAACTGGTGTTTGTGTGCTACTAGAGCAGGCACCGTAGGTAAAGGAAGGTGCTCCAGTTCCCCTCGTTGCCGCCCTAGCTAGCCCCTCAAGCGACGAAAGGATGGCAACATTTTCCAGGTACTGCTCCTTTTGCTTAGCCTTCACGACTAGCTAATGGTGTTTGTGTGTTACCAGTGCAGGCGCCGAAACGTATGAGGTGTGCTCCAGTTCCTCTCGTTGCTACCTTACTTAGCCGCGCATGTAATTGCGGTCTGGCAACATTTTCCATCTAGTGTTTCGTTTCATTACGCCTTCTCTACTACCCGCTAGTATTAGCGAGACTGTAGGCACTGGAAAATTTGGCGCCAATATATACCATTAGAGGAGCAGACTAGGGCTACTCTAGCTCCAAGGGAGGCAGCGGCAGCTCCAGTTGCGCACTAAAACACACAGGCTGCGGGGACACCATTTGGAGCATCAATAGCGATCCTCAATGATGTTTAACGGGGTTCAAGCAGGCAAGCGAAGAAGCCCGGGGATATGCCGTCAAGTGTGATTTGTTGGCTTCTTGAGTACTTGCGACTCCCAAGTAAAAGACCTGCTGTGAAAGTGCAGGTGTCGAAGTGCTTTAGAAAGAAATTTCCAGGAGCAGCGCTTGGCGGTTCTAGGATTAAATCCAGCAGGCAAAAGTAGAGTGCAGTAAGTATTCTGCTGACTGGGATTTATTGGCTTATCTCGCTTCATTGACGGGAATGGCGGATATAATGGCACTTGTGTTCCGGTCTACGCGCGATGCGCGCACCCACTGGCACTGGCCACCGGGCTTTGGCTTCATACTCATAACTGATACTGATACCTCATAGGTTAGGTTCATTATATTCCCTCAGAAGATACTCCTATTTTGAGTTGCCTTTACGAAGTCAAGACAGATGCACCACTTTCAATATAGGGACAATTCAATGGGAGCTGTAAGGAACAAAAATCAGAGCCCATAACGATAACCTTTTTCGAGCGCGGGATCGAAGTAAAGTGCGAACGTGTGAAATAGCAAATAATTACCAGGAGAGCTTCATAGGACGCAAAAGCAACTCGACAAAATTCAATTCATATAATCAAAAACAGGCGAAACATAAAACAAAAAAAACAAAAAATAACATTTCAGGTGAAGATTACGAATATGGTGCGTGGAGTCGCCATAATGGCTCCGTGCAGCTGGTTTGGTGCACCGATCTGCCGGTCTTGATTGCCCAGATGGAGCTTCTGCACGAGGTAACCGAGCCGGAGTGCACCATCAACAAGTATTGCGTCATCGACATGCATCATGTGAAGTCCCTCGATGCATTTGGTCGACTCTTGCACCGCGTTTATGGTGCGTGGAGTCGCCATAATGGCTCATTGCAGCTGGTTTGGTGCACTGATCTGCCGGTCTTGATTGCCCAGATGGAGCTTCTGCACGAGGTAATCAGGCCGGAGTGCACCATCAACAAGCATTGCGTCATCGATATGCATCATGTGAAGTCCCTCGATGCATTTGGTCGACTCTTGCACCGCGTTTAGGGTGCGTGGAGTCGCCATAATGGCTCCGTGCAGCTGGTTTGGTGCAC
>Ga0307931_1001529_pt1 | contig 15229 bp, 15 predicted proteins | sample OrgLakmetageno47_FD_201816 | JGI IMG/M metagenome (GOLD analysis project Ga0307931, IMG submission 201816) | Saline water microbial communities from Organic Lake, Antarctica - #47 | ecosystem: Environmental > Aquatic > Non-marine Saline and Alkaline > Saline | place: Antarctica: Organic Lake... | reverse complement strand
CTTTTAGACGACGGGCACATCTCTGAAAGTCTAGTTGTGATCTACTCATCATAACTCACTCGATGGCATTAAAGTCAGCGGCGTAAGTGCCGAACACTGTAAGTGTAGTCTCCTGACTGTCCGCCAGATTCCCTAAGTCCACAGGCGTCGAATCTTTGACCCGACTCACGATAATTCCTCGTAAGGGCGCAAATCCACTCGCAGGGGCCACCGAGAGGCAAAGCCCAAGAATCCCGTGCGTGGCCTTCATCGTCAGAAGAAAGAGTCAGGAATGTTGTGCGTGTGATGTCGTCATCGGCGATACTAATATGATACGATGGAAATACAGGGTCGTCTTCTTTCTTGTCTTTTGGTCTTTCATCATCTTGCCATTCCTACGGAGACACCGGCCGGTGCGCGTCAACGGAGCCATCAAAGCATGGCTCAGTCTACGACAGAAGACACACTGGAGAGCTTATGGCGTCGCTATACGGTTTGCACATAATCATCATTTTCTTTTATTTCTTATCCTCGATCCTTACACCGGTGCGATAACTTGGGATTTTGAAATCTCGATAGCATCAACCTTGTGTCTGCTTCCGCTCCGGTTCACAACAAGCCCTTGCCTAAAACTCCGGACTTGAAACGATTCTCACCACGCCCATTCACTACTTTGTTATTATTAGGGCGAACCTACGGGAACGTTGCCAACACCGCTGCTGCCTGCCTTGTTGGATTGGTTGTTGGGCGATGTGTGCCTCCCGCCTCTGCGGTTCTCTGCCGACGGCACGGCGGCTATCGAGCCGGACGCGGTCGTGAGCTTAACAGGCGGCGCGCGGCTGCTCAAGTTCCTGCGCCCTTCGCAATTTCATGCAGCACCCGTAGAAATCCAGGTGAGTTTCAGTGTTTTTTATAATCTCTTACAGTTACATGATAGCTACCGCACAATGCGTATACATGTGTGGGCTCTCATTGCGATCTTCTCAATCATGATGATTTTGAAATAGTATTTGCAGCCCGGTATTTTATTGTACTTAGTTCTACTCCACCAAATGACTTGCTTTTATCGATGTCGACCACAATTTCGGTTTTGGATGTCATTCTAATATTTTCTTTGCCTTTTCCTCCTCGCCTTTTTTTTTTCATCTGTGTGTGTGTGTGTGTGTTTTTTTTTTTCAATTCTCTTTGCACACCTACCCTACTTGCGTGTGTTGTGTGTGCCAACAGCTCGCGGTGGTCTCTTCGCTGGAGCTCATATTAGGGCGCGACTTTTACAGCGTCGCCCGCTTTCAGGGGGGAAGGCTGAGCTTTCCCAAGCGATTGCTTGCCTTGATCGTGGGTGGCGTTTCATCGTCATCATCGTCGTCGTCGTTTCAGCACGGAGCTAGCAGGGACTCGCCTTCAGCCATATCAGGGAGCCCTCCTGCAGGCAATGACGTCACCACACCGCCGGCTGCGGCTACAACAGCTGGAAGCGCATCGTCTGCCGCTGCTGCTAGCTCTCGTGCTGCTTCTCCGGCTTGGCCCTCCACGAGTAGTGCAGCAGCACGAGGAGCGCCCACTTCCTCTGCTTCCTCGTCTCCTGCACTCGTAGCTGCGTGCCTGGTGCGGGTCTTAGCCTTGGTTGGGGCGGCGGGGCTAGCCAGCAGTGACTTGAAGCACGTGTTGCGTTGGGTGGCAAGCCCTGCCACTCCGCGCATTCTTCGTGGGGCATTGGTCGCGGTGTTGCCCACTTTAGCGGGTCCTCGTTTGCCGGAAAGTGGGCACAGCGATGCCTGGACTTCCGGTGCACAGCTGAACCCTTCGCTGTTGCGCCGCCGCAGCAGCAGTGTTGGTAGCAGCAGCGCGCTGACTACGAGTACTCGGAGCGCGAGCAGTGGCTCCGGGTCATCGGGGATTTACCCGTCGGGAATGCCGTCGGCGAGCCGGGCATTTGCGGGGGCGTTGCTTTCGGCCGCGGGGGCCTCCGCGCAGGCCAGCGCCGAGGTGCACGCCGCCCGCGCAGCTGTATTGCGGGAGTTGCCGCCGCCCTCGTGCTTTTTCTGCCTCGGGGGTCGAGGCCAGTCGGGCGGCGCGACGTCACTGGAGCACGAGGGCCAGGGAGAGGCGGATGCGCTGAGGATGCCGTTCAAAGCGTGGCCGTTTGAGGCAGGAGGTTACCAGGTAAAAACAAAAGGAATGGAGGGGGTGCGTGGTTGTGGTGCCAAGAGATGAAATGGTGCGATGTTTGCTAAATTCTTGCTTGATTCTCGTGGCCTCGTATATTGTGTTGCTGTTCCTGGCTGAAAGCTTTTTTTAAAGCGACGCCTTTTTGTCCCATTTTTGTTCGTGGGGCAGAAGTGCTCAACTCATTCTCATATATATCTTTCAATTTTCCTCTTTGCCTATATCTCCCCCCCTTAAGGTGGCGTTTTGGGTGCGTTTCGAGCGCCTCCCCCGCAAGGGAGGGGTATGCACCTTATTTGCCATCGCCAACTACGCCGACGGCAGCGGTGTGTGCTTGTCCGTTGACTCCGGTGGAGGGCTCAGCTTGAGGGTAAGGGGGGTGTTGATAAAGAGTGGTGATGGAAGTAGATAAAGGCGGAAGAGCAGTGGTCGAACCACTACTCTTTATCAACACACAATAGTATTCGGAATCATTGCGTCTGCCAAATCTTCTACTCTTCACTTTGCTGTCTTTATCTCATTCTTCTCTTGCTCGTTGCTGTGCCATTCCACCCGTTTTGACTCTATTCCTGCCCCCACCCTTCTTATTTAATTCCACCCCCTATTAAGGTGGGGGATTCCGGCGCGATTGCCAAGGGAGGCCGCTCGATGCTGTGCCGCTGCGGCGGGGTTTCCATGAAAAGGTGGCATTTCGTGACCGTCACTCACGCGCGGCAGAAGGCCTCGGTCTCAGCCCTCAGCATGTTTCAGAAGGACTCGATCAGCGTGACTTTAGATTTAGCCCCTACCCTGTCGGTGGTGTGTCCGGTGCCGAGAGTGGTCGCAGAGCCCCTGGATTGCGCTGTGGTAGCGCTGGGGTTGGACGGGCAACTGAGCGAGGTGAGTGGAATATGATTGAATAAACGATTGCATGGTCGACTGGCTGATTGAATAAGCGATGAGTGGTGACTGATGAATGAATGATTTGCGCCCTTTTTGTTGCTATCCTTCTTCTCCGCGCGCGCGAGTTACATGAATGTGTTTGTTTGCGAACAGAATTTTTGAGCATAACTTCTATTTCGCACTCATCAGTACAGTACGAATGCCGACACTATAACTTATAGATGTGTCCTCGTCTTCTCCTCGTTCATCGCCTCCTCCTGCTCCCACGCACACACACGCACACACATTTTAGGTGTACTTGTTCAAAGAGCCTTTGTCGGAAACGCAGCTGTCGCAATTGGCCCATCACACGCGGAAACGGTACCCCGAGACCCCCTCAGCGGATTTGGACCCAAATACTATATTAGGACTACCGCCTACAGGGGCGCGCGCATTCGCCAACTCGATTTTGGCGGTGTACCATCCCCAGGTGAGAGGGTGCTCTGCTATTATTGATGAATTCCACGAGAGTGCTGCCTATTCCTGTTGCATGACTATTTTGTTTCTGCAACTGCTAGCAACGCTCATTGTCAAGTATTTCAAACATGCCCTTCTGCCTACTCTCATCTCCCTGTTCTCTTCTCTTCTCTTCTCTTCTCTTCTCTTCCATCGTCCACTCGAAATATACATTCAGCGCCTCGCCCGCCGTGAACCACTGCAAAGAGGAAGGAGCAGCTCCATTCCTGGCAGCAGCTCCTTGCCTGGCAGCAGCAGTGGCACTACTACTAGTGGTGGTGGTTGCCTGCAAGCTCTAGACGTGCACGGAGGGCATCACGCGTCCGTGACTGGGAGAGGGGCCCACGGGTGGGCGCTCAAAGCAGCGCAAGCAGGGATTTCCTCCTTGGGGGGTGCTCCGGTGCTCCTGCCGCTGTTCGCGTCGTGTTTGGCCTCGAACGCCCCTGTAGTCGCTGACGTGGGCTTAGTGGCAGTACACTCTCAACAGCAGCATTCGCAGCAAGCGCCACAGGCGAAGAATACCTGGGGCGGCAACGTGGCGTGCCGGCTTTTCACGCTCGCGCGATTCTCGCAAGGCCAAGCTACCAATCAGGTGTGAAGAGGGGGTGCTGAGTCTGGTTTTGAGATGCCGAAGTTAATGTGATGAGAAGGAAGAACCCGCAATATTTAAAAAACTTCCTATTTTTGTTCATTGTTTCGTGTCTTTGCGTACCATCTTGTGTCCTCTTGACGTTTGGATTCACTTTCTCTCTCTCTCTCTCTTATTCTGCCAACCACGTTAACACATACTTATACACGTACATGCTTCACAGGCGGAATTGTGGCGGTGCGGCGCGCCCGCGATGGTAGCCTTTGCCCTTTTACATGTACTCCCGAAGGATCTGGCCCTAGAGGCCCCTCAGCAATGTGCGGCTGCCATTGAGGCCTTGGTCTGCAGTGCTGATCTTTGCCCTCCCCTGTACGACCAGTGGGTCTGCAAGATTCTGTTCAACACCCGGCTCTGGGCCTACGGTAAGTACTGGCGTAAATGTTTTTTAGGCTCAATTGATGGCTCCTTGTTCTCACGGCTTCTTTCTCCATTTTCAGACGTTTTTATTTTTTTGTCCGTTTGTCATTGCACCTTCCCACCACTTTTCTGCGTGCTACCTTCTGTCGACTTCTCACAGGCGCGCCGCAAGCGTTGCAGCTGGCCGTGATTGGCGCTCAGCAAAAGTGGGCGAGCCAGCAGCCTACGCGCTTTCGTCTCTTAGTGGGCACCGGCAAAGTCCTGGACGCGATGGCCGAGCTCTACCCACAACATTTGCCGGGAGATCGAGCCCTGCAGCGCATCGAAGAAGAAGTAGAACAAGAAGAACAAAGGAAGAAGATGGACAAGGAGGGCCAGCATCAAGAGGACAAAGACGGCGAAGGAATTGGAAAAGAAATGGGGAGTGGACCTAGCAGCCGCGCGATACATGTAGCCAAAGGAGGAGGAGGCGGAAGCAGCGGGCGTGTGCGCGCTGGGAGCAAAGAAGGTTCCTTGGATGAATCCGGGTTTGGCCCTCGTTGCCTCGCAGACAATGTCATCAGCTCGTCGCGGCGCCGTGTCCTTCGCCTCGCGATGTTGGAAGTGATTTACCTGGCCATTACTGCGACGAACAGCGAGGCTGGGCATGCTTCCTCAAACGGTGCCAGCGCTTCGTCATCTTCTTCGGGAGGAAGCGGCACTGACGGTGGCAGTGGCAGCGGAGGAGGAAGTGCCTTGCTCTTGTCGTCGTCCTCGAATGGGGCTTGGTTTTCGTCTTCAACGCCCATCGAGGGAGAGGTGAAGGAGCAAGCAAGTGTGCGATGTGCATACTTCTGACAAGCTTCCTATGTATCTAACTCGTTGAAATGTCTAAATGTCTTCAGTTGATTCTTCGCTTGAGCCGATTCTAACTGTTTCTCCTTGTATTTCTCTTACTCATACTCTCATCTCTCATCGAAAAGGTGCGAGCCTTGATGCAATTCCTCGCCAGCCCATGCCACTACTACAGTGGAAACAACAGCAGCAGCAGCCACCTTGGTGCTTCTTCTTCTTCTTTTCTGGACTCGGCAGCGGTGCTCTTAGACTTTGGATACTTGTTGCTAAGCTTATTGAGGCTCCCTAACCCTCCTCCAGGGCTCTTTCAGGCCATGCACGACATTTCTCTGAACCAACCGACGACATGGGCGGCGTTGATTGTGGCGAGGTTCTTGGAAGGCGACCATCAGAGCTCCAGCAGCAACAGCGGTGGCGACGGCACCTGCGAAGTTACTACGAGCAAGAGGGGGAACAACAGCAGCAGCAGCAGCAGCAGTTTCAATGGTGTGTCCGTAGTAGCAGCCTGCGGGGGTGCCAACGACGAAGGACGAAGCTTGGGCTTGCGCTTACTTACGGTTTACATGGCTCGCTTGAGCGCACAAACGTCGTCGTCGGGATTAGGCGCCGCGATCCGGCGCAACATCAGCAGCGTGCAAAGCGTAGCTTCTTCTTCGTCGTCGTCGTCGCATTCGGCGAGGTTTGCTGGACCTTCCGGCGTTTCCGCTAAATTTTACACCACCGGTTTAACCCTGATTCAGCGAAGCCTCATCAAGCATCAGGTTAGTGAAATAAAAGGAATCGTGTAGATATTGCTCAACTACAAGCCCTACTGTAGTCTAATGGTTTTGCCTCTTTTTTTTTCTTTGTGCCTGTCTGGATGTACGTGACACGAACCGCTTGCTTGTCCCAACATAATACATTAGAGCTGGGTGGGCGACGCGTCTTACGCTGCCCTCTTGGAGATGGTCCTGGTCGGCGACGAAGACGCTCACGGGTGGCACTCGCCGTCGTTATCGTCGTCGTCGTTATCGTCTTCGGAGGAGGTGCCACCACCACCTCAAGATCAAGGCACTCGTTCACCTTCGATGTCGTCGTCACCGTCGTCGTCACCAGGAGCCAACGGCCTCTCTGGTGCTTCCGAACTCCGCGCCCTTCTCAAGCTTGGTGCGTTACAAATAATATTTCCAATTTCTCTGATATCAGATTGAACGAATCTCCTTTACTTCCGTTTCTTTAAGACTTCATCTTGCCTCGTTATAGTTTGCATCCCCTCCTATTTCTGGTCCATTTTCCCTCGACTTTCTTGCTTGTTTGATTTCTGCACTAATATGGTACAGGCAAGCACATGACTCCAGCGCAGACCCAGCGTGCCGAAGAGCTCTTGAAGCTGGGTCTGATCGTGTCCGCCGCCTCACAACAAGGCAACACTACTGCCACCGCGCAAAGCAATTCTATTCCTTCGCCGCCGAACCCTCCTTCCTCGTCATCAACAGCAGAAGCGGTCAGTCTAGCAGATGGTAACAACCCACTTCTCAACCAAGCTTCCGATTCATCAATAGTTGTCAATGATGCTGATGCACCGCCGCCGCCACTCTCTTCATCACCACCTTCGTCTGATCTGGCTCGTGGATCGCCGACTCAATCGCCAAGCAAGATCGGCGATGCTTTCGGCGACGCTTCACTAGTTCACAATCCGTGCTTTGATTCGACGCCCCTTGATCCTGCTCGAGTCTTTGCTCTGGCGTTACCCAGGTGAATGCACTGGATAGAGGGTGGAGTTAGAGGAGCGTGAGGCACCATAGGTTCTGGAAAAGTCTTCATCTAGGGTTTTGACGTATAGCGTAGTCGTGCTCCAAGGTCATCATGACTTGTTGTTTTCTTCCTTCATATGGTCAATTCAATCATTTGGTCATTTTGCGTGTGTGGTGGCGTTTGCTTTTTTTAATCTTCGCAACTGCAAACAGGTTGGAAGTGTCGTCTTTGGAGGCGCTCGGCCTTCTCCTGCGGCTGTTGCCGAAGCTCTCCGTTCAGATTCAGACTCGCGCTTGCGCTGACCTGGTACGTTAGGTTCTGCTCGTTACTGTATGTTTTCTTGTGCTGTCTACTGATTTCTGCTACACTAAGCACGTGTGCTTTCGAATGCTGTAATTTTCATTTCGCACAACTTCGTCATTTCATGTGTTTGCATCTCCATCTGATGGCCACCCTCTTTCTGACTGATTCGCTCTTACTTTTACCGTTTTTTTTTTTCCAACGCACGCATCTTCTTTTTTTATGACTAGTTGCGACTTGTGAGCTTGCGGCCAGTGAACATTGGCGCCTTGGCCTTAGCGCCGCACTGGCAGCCGTCTTTATTCGCCCTCCTGGCTCCACATGTAATGGCTACCGACGAGCCGGCACCTCCCTCTGTTTCATCGTCATTATCTTCTTCATCATCGTCGTCGGCAGAGCTCTCAGCGGAAGGATACCCCACGGCACAAGACCCAAACACAAGCGAAGTACGCGTGCGTGTAAGCTACTTGAGTGAACTCGAGGGTGTTGCCACCTACACGCCGAAAGACACGCCTGGTAAAAGCAGTACCAAGGACGGCGCTCGAGGCCGGACGGCACAGGATTTCGCGGCTGAATTCGGAGGCCAAGTCGACGACGCCATGAAAAGCCGAAGCGATGCGGTGAGATGGAGAACAGGGGGGGAGTGATAATGTATGGTGGATAAATTATGGTGGAAGTGGGACTTAAAGACTTTGAAAACTGTCGATCTTAGTTTGGTTTGTGAGTGCGACTACTTTAAGCCATGTTTTAGCTATTGCTATTCTGAGTTCCTCCCTTTTTTTATCTCTTTGTGTTTTTTCCAACGTACTATGCCAGGTCTACGAGTACCAGCGGTGGCTGCCGGTACGGGGATGGGGCACTGTGCTCTTGCCCACCGATCCCGGGAAGTGGAGCGACGCAAGCCAGTCAACGTGGGGCAGTGCCCTTTCGGACGTGGCGCCGCCTCTGCCGGCGATTGGATGGTCTGTCACCAAAGCTTGGGCGCCGCTCCATGCTAGCAGCAGCAATAGTGGTGGTTGGGAGTACTCGACCCTGGGGTCGGGGTCCGGCTTCAGTGCCATGAAGTCCAGCACCTGGGCCCCCACTTCGGGGGGTACCCGCACCGTGCGGCGGAGGGTCTGGCATCGCACAGTGACTCTAGATGACGCCTTTTCCTCCTCTTCTCCTGCTGCTGCTGCTGCTAGGGTAGACCCCCAAGAAGAGACTAGTGCGAACAAGGAAGAAGAAGAAGAAGTCAACAACAAAGAGGAAGAGGGGCGCACTTCTAGCCTTGCGGTGGATGCAGTAGACGAGGATGAATCGAACGAAGCAAAGTCGCTTGCGGAGGCGCAAGCTCCTGAAACGTCGCCTTTGTCTCAAATGGCAGTCCGTGTCTATGCCAAGTTGCTGTTTTACTGCATGAACACCCAGCCTAACAACGCTGGAGGTGCGCTGGACCTGTTGCTAGCGATGGAGAAAGAATCCGTAAATGGCCCTTCGGTGGTATCTTTGTTGCTCTCTGAACTGATTGCTGAGATCCATGCAGACCTGCTCGCGAGATCAATGACGGGATCCGCTGCAGCTTCTGGAGCTGAATTGGAGTGGGTCACTGCAATGCGTGCTAGCCCTCTGTGGGAAAACCTGAGAGAACTGAGTCACATCGTCTCGGTGCGCGCTTCCAAAAGTGGCGTGGCCCTAAACGGTGTTCCCGGCGCCAAGCGAGCAATCCTGCAGCAGCGGCGGATTGGGGAAGTGAAGTCGCGAATGACGCTCGAGCAGCTGCACCGGTGCCACTACAAGTGTTCGGAAGACCGCCACAAGAACATTTGCTACTTCACCACCGACGTCTGCTCGCAGTGCCACCACGCCCTCGCTGCGCATGACTTGGTGCCTCGCCCTGACCCTTTCAAGAGCCTGCGGCGACGCATCGACGATGAGATCCTTGCCTCGGAAGTGAAAGCGGACTCGAAGACCGAAAATGCTCGTGTTGGTGGTGATAACGCAAGTGCTACGGTGGGTAATAGTGCCGCTGGCGGTGACGGAGCAGCTGCAGCTGCCTCTCAAGACGACAACAGTAGCCGCAGCAGGAACAGGAGCAGCGGCAGTACTGGCGATGTCGATTTCCGGAGTGAAGAAAAGTTGGGGCCTGGCGCATCTTCGTTGCTGGCGTCCGAATACCCCCTCTTGGGCGGGTACGACCGAGGCGTGCACTTTTTGGTCGCCACTGCTGACCCCTCGTCTCTTCACGTTCAAGATGAAGGCGTAAATGGTGCGCCATCATCAACAACAACAACTTCTGCTGCTGCTGCTCCCTCATTATCTGCCAGTGTAAGGCAACACAGCGCAAAATGGCCGCTGCCGCCTCTGAAATTCAGTGCGAGCGGGCCCGAACGGCACATGTACATGAGCTTGCAGTTGAATCACCTCATGGACCTGGTGCTGTTTCCGACCGATTCCCATGCGGAGTCTACCTCCTCCTCTTCCTCTGTGGCTACCACTACCACTAATACCGCTACCACAGCAGCAGCAGCTGCAGCCACGGTAGAAGAGCAAGGCTCAGGAGAGGACCTCTTGAGACGCCTCTGCACGGTCAGAATGCGCACATGTACAAAATATGTGCTCGTATGTGTTCCACTTTTTATAGAGCATTTTTATGAATGTCCTGATCATCAAGGACTGTAATGTAGAGTGGTGTCACGCACACTCCTATTAGCGCGCGCACTTACGTGCTCCCAGTCATGCTTATGCTTTATTTTACATGGCTTGCCCAGGTGCACGGCGTGGGCGGTGTGGGAGTCGGCAACCTCGACGATTGGACGCCTGCCGTCCCCATCTTAGTGCTCAGTGCCTTACGCGCAAACCTAGCCCTCCTCTCCCACCTCGCCCTCGAAGACCCGCAGCTCCCTGCGGCCTGCCTTCGCCTGCGCCGGCTGGTGCATTACTTGGTGTGGGTTGGGGATGCCCAAGACCAAGCGCAACAAAGCGCCGACGGATCCTCTTCGGCCGAAAGCAATGACGTCAATGAAGCGGATCTATGGGCAATCGCCACGCTACTCCACATCCGCCAAAAATTAGTGCACCTTCGGTGCGCCATTTATGGGTTCCCGGAACCTGGCGAGGATCCTATGGAAGAAACCTTTGGCCCGAACGCGAGCAAAGGAAAGGGAAAAAGTGCTGCGTCATCATCATCTTCTCAGACTGCCTCTCCTTCTACTACTACTGTTGCTGATAGCTCTACCAGTACGATGACTCCTGCCTCGCCCGTGAAGGCAATGGGGTTTTCGCCCCTCAAAACGCGAGTCGACCAGGGCAAACACCGCCAAACCTTGGCCTTCACCTCCGCCGACGATCTGGCCCGCGCCGTATTTTGCTACCGTTCGTTTCCGTATGCGGCGTGGGAGGAGTACAGCTCGGAAGAAAATGCTGCGATTGGCGCTGCCTTGTCGGCGAGTCCTGTACAGGGAAGGGTAGCCTTACCGGGCCCGGAGACAGGCACTTCGTTTGAGGTAAGAGATAGACTTGACGTGCCTACATGTACTCCAGTAGTGCATTAATGTACCCTTTAACTGTGTGTTGTAATGATTGTCGTGTCAGTAGCATGACTATGAGTAAATGCTGTGTAGTCTTTCTTTAACGCCATTCTCTGTTGGCTCACTTTGCCGTATTCCTTTCCTCTCTCCTCTCTCCTGAAGGTGCGCTGGGGCCCGAAGCCTGGCGAAGAAAGTAACGCCAAAGAAAACGACAATAATGATGACTGTGTCATTGGTGCCAACATGACTGAAGTCAACACCTCCGACAGTTCGCCGAACTATGGCATTGCGCGAGAGCTCATGTGGTTTGTGCCTGTGCTGCCTCAACGCAAAAGCGTAGACGATGATAATGGCAATGACGACAACAGCAACGTCGATGACCTTATGATGCCAAATTCGCCAACGAGTATTGCAGGATCAGGGGAGAAGCAGAAAAGCGAGTATCCAGAGGCAATTCCAGCACAGAATGCAGCTGCAGTTGAGGAATCACCTTTGATCATCGGAGCAGCAGCAGATGAGAAGAATCAGTGCTCATCGCCAACTCCTCCTCCTTCCTTATCCTCCTCGTCTAGTGCACCAACCCCGCTTGCTCGCGAAAGCATGCTCGTGTCAGCGCGCTTGCTGTTTGGGGTGTGCGACGGCCTCTGGCGCATGCGTCGCTCGGTGCTCGATCCTTGCCTTGACCGCCCTTCCGCAGCGGCTCTCTCAAGGCTTGGGACCGTGGTTCGATCCGCGGAAAGCATCGCGATTGCGCAGGCGGCGCGCGCATCGAGGGGCAGGAGCTTGCTCGACCCCTCGAAGTGGAAACAGCGGCAACACGACGGCGAAGGAGGCTGGGAGATGGTCACACCAGAAACTGCTGGAGGTGGTGGTAATCAAGGAGGGGTTGGAAGCGGTTCGTTTGATAGCGGAAGCGAAGACGGAAATGGCGTGAACAGCAACAATTACTGGCGAGACTACACGTGAGTTTGGTTCGGCAATCGTGTATCTTCAAGCGAGAGCATGTTTTGACTTTTTCGACCATTGAATTTCCCATCCTGATTTATTTTATACGTCATTTCTACCTTATGGTTCTGGTTCTGATTTTTTTACTCTCCTTCTTGTCCAATTTTCGACATCCTTCTCCTCCACTACATGTACCATCAGGTTCCTCGACGAGCCATTCCAGTGGCTCACTTCGAAATGGTTGGACTCCAGCGGCGCCGGGTTCTCCCACCAGCACTGCAAAAACCCGCTCTCCCAAGAACTCTTTGCAGGCTTGCTGATGCGCTTCCACTTGTTGGAAGAACGGACTTACAAGAGCGTGGCGGCACAGGGGGTGCGGCGGTGGCAGCAATACACCGACGAAACGACGAAAACCGAACGGTCTGCCGTCGGGACCGCAGAAATGCTGGCCTCAGAAGGTCGAAGTTTGACGGTGCGGTTGGAGCAGTCCGAAATGACCCATCGCGCAGGCCTCGACCACGAGTGGCGAGAAGCGTTTGACGTTGGAGCGCGCGCGTGGGCAGTCTGCTTGGAGAAACTGAGAGCGGATTGGTCCCCATGGGCGACGGCAGCGGCGGCTGCAGCGGGTGCAGGAGGAGGCGGTGGAGCAATAAGTGGACATGCAGCATCGCCAGTAATAGGAGGAGGAGGCTATAGTCCTGGAGTTCATGGCACAGGACTCGCAGGAGGCACCAATTCTAATCGCAATGCTACCATTACCTGGCGCTTGAGCGACTGCGAAGACGAAATGGGCCGCAAGCTCTTGTTGATCAAAGGCCCTCGGATGAACTTTGCGAACAAAGCATGGCGAGTGGAGACTACTCCTGTCAAAAAGTCCTCAACTATCACCACGACTGCAGCTGCTGCTGCTGCAGAAGAGACAGAGACAAATGCCAATGCCACGAATGCAGGAACATCCTCTGCTAGCGATCCTAGCACCCCAAACAACAAAGAGGGGGGTTTAGTGGTGCACTCCCAGGAAGGTTTAACCTCCTCCTCGGTGGCTCTGCAGACCGTGGCCAAAGCGCGCGTGGACCCTTCGAGAATGCACTCGCACTCCATCGACTACGAGGGAGAACACGACGACGACGAAGAAGACTTTCCCGAGGACGACGACAAGGACGACGCTGACAGAAATTCGGTGCCCAGAGGGAGCGAAAGTCAGAATAGCGCGGTGAGTGCAGTCAAGTCATCTCCTAACGGTACCGGCAGTAATGACGACGACGACGACGACTACGAGGAGGGTTTCGAAGCCCTGTTGTTGCAGAGTCGGGCGCAGCTGGATGCGGCGGCTGCCGCCAAGAGGGCTGTAGCGGTGCTCGAGCATGCTCCTGGTGAGCGCTCCGTGCGGACCATGGAAGTGCAAGTGGTGAGGCCCGAGTCAGTGACCGTTGGAAGGCTGGTGCTCACCACGATGAGTTTGTACTTCCATCCCGCTGCGAAACAGCCCCACAAGGGGGGAGACGAGGACAACGACGATGGCAACGGTGCCACAGGTGCTGAAGGAGGAGGAGGTACCGATGCTCACAACGACAGCAAGCGGAAAGCCTCCGCCGGCACTCATCAGGGCGACCAAAGGTGGCGCTTGGGCACACTGACGGCAGTTTACGGTCGCCGCTACTTGCTAAGGCCCGACTGCGCCATGGAGTTGTTCTTCGCGAACGCGCCCGCGCTCTTTCTGGTGTTTCGCGATGCCACGAGGCGGCAGCGGCTGTGGGCCGACTTGAAGACTTTGCGCGCGCACGGCGGTGGCAGCAGCCACAGTGGGAGCAGCTTGATGTCCTCGTCGTCGTCTGCATCAGCGTCGTCGTCGTCTCTGTCCGGTGGTTCGTCGCGGTCTTCGTCGTCGTCGTCGTCGCGTGGACATTCGCACGCCGCGTTTCCTCTGCTTCAGGCGCCGGAAGTCTTGCAGAGCTTCAGCGCGTCCACTCGCAACGGCCTGAATCCGCGGGCTTGCTTGTCTCGGTCCGGCTTAACGACAGAGTGGCAACAGCGGCGCATCAGCAACTTCGAGTACCTCATGAAGTTGAACTTTTTGGCGGGGCGAAGCCGCAATGACGTCACGCAGTACCCCGTCTTTCCCTGGATTCTGGCCGACTACACTAGCGACACTCTGGACCTGGAGAACCCAAACACGTTCCGGGATTTAAGAAAACCCATCGGTGCTTTGCAGCCGGAACGGTTGGAAGCTTTCCAAGAGCGCTACGAGTGTTTCGACGACCCTTATGTGCCCAAATTCATGTACGGCTCGCATTACTCTTCTGCAGGTACTGTATTGCACTTCTTGGTGCGGCAAGAGCCATACACTTCCATGGCAGTGAACTTGCACGATGGGCGGTTCGACTGCCCCGACCGGTTGTTCCAATCCATAGAAAGCGCGTGGGAGTCGTGCAACCAAAGCATGACTGATGTCAAGGAACTGATTCCAGAACTGTTCTACGACCCTGAAGTTCTTTTGAACACAAACGCACTGCCTCTTGGGACGTTGCAGTCTGGGGTCGAGGTCGGAGATGTGCAACTGCCTCCGTGGGCGAAAGGATCCGCGCACGAATTCATTCGACTGCACCGCCAAGCTTTGGAGTCCGAATACGTGAGCGCAAATCTTCACCATTGGATCGATTTGGTGTTCGGCTACAAGCAAGTTGGCGAAGAAGCAGTGAAGGCCAACAACTTGTTCTATTACCTCACCTACGAAGGGGCTGTCGATTTGGAAAAAATCGAAGACCCCATGCTCCGCGATGCCACTGCGGCGCAAATCAAGCACTTTGGCCAGACCCCGTCTCAATTGTTGACGAGGCCGCACCCTGCTCGCGATGCGAGTGAAGCTTGCCCAGCTTGCCCCACTAGTGCTGACGCCCGGGTGCACAAATTGGAGTCCTACGCCATTCCCGACCTCAAACTCTCGGGTTTGAGCACAGACTCCAGCAAGGCTGCTGCTGCTGCCGCTGCCGCTAGTAGTGGTGGAAGTAGTGCATCTTCAGGCGGTGCCAACAGCAGCAGCAGTGTCACTGGCAATCTGGCAAGTGCAACCTACAACCTCAGCAGCACCCGGATCGGCGCCAGCAGCAGCGTCTCGTCCATCATGTTCAGCGGTCGCCGCAAGGTGGTTGTGGTCACCTCCGACCGCCATGTCTCGCACTTCGTGTGGAGCAGCGCGCCGAGCACCGTTGGGGGCCGCACTTTGCCGTACACCTTAAAGCCGGCCCGGCCGTTTGCTAAACCCCTCCCCTGTAGATCCTTGGCGGTGGTGACCGAGAAAGCCGCAGCCCATCGCTTCGAGTCGGTGCGGTGGCGCACTGCGCTGCCTCCTCCTCCAACTTCTTCGACTCCTCCTTCTCCT
>Ga0307931_1001528_pt1 | contig 15235 bp, 16 predicted proteins | sample OrgLakmetageno47_FD_201816 | JGI IMG/M metagenome (GOLD analysis project Ga0307931, IMG submission 201816) | Saline water microbial communities from Organic Lake, Antarctica - #47 | ecosystem: Environmental > Aquatic > Non-marine Saline and Alkaline > Saline | place: Antarctica: Organic Lake... | reverse complement strand
CACCTTGTCAAATTCGGGCGCGAAGGACTCGTACTGCCTCAGAATGTCCGCGTTGTGCGCGTCCGCCCAGGTGGCTCTCCGGTAAGCGGCGTCGAGCTCCGAAGGCTCGCGCGAGGGGAGGACCAGGCAGCAAGTGACGTTGCGGCCGCAGGCGACCCCCCCACACTTGCCCACGGGCTTGTTGATGCCCGGCGTGCCGAACACTTCCACTGGCAATTGAGAGGGGGGAAGACGGGAGGAAGGTTTGAAGAAGGATCAAGACGGACAACCAACATTAAAGTAAGTAAAACAAGTAAGGAGACTAGGAGGTAGTCATATGTTACAGCAAACACGAAGATTTAATATGACAGGCCGTAAAATTGAGATGAGATATGGTGAGACAGGAGTTCTTTACTTTGCGCGAAATGCAAGAAATTTACGTCCTCGAGCATGAGGCGCACGTAGCGGGCGGTGATGTTCGCAGGCACGTGCCAGGTGGAGCACCTGACATTGTATGATTAGAAAGAAAACGTAACAGTATGCAAAATGGTATCATAGTTAAAGAAATTAATAGGCACAAGTGTAGCAAAGATGGATAATCAATGTAATTGCCAAGAAGCAGAGCTTCAAAATGGGACTCTTGTGTCGATGGCATGTAAAACTTGATTCATGTGCGCGTGCGTGCGGCCCCTCACACTTCTTCTTCTTTTGCGACTTCAATTTCGTTACCGCTGGTTTTTGGTGAGTTTCATTCGCGCACACGACCACGCCAAGGACGCGGTCAGCAACGTTTGGCCCGCGCCCACTTTTCGCACGTCGCGTGGAAAGGGTTGGTGGCTCAGCATCACATAACTGGGAAACAGGCGCTCCCGGAACGTGTCCCGGTCGAAGCTCGGGTCGTGCGGCTCGTCGGTTCGATTCCATACTTTTACGGTGGTGACGCTGGCGTAATCGCCTAAATCTAGGTCCCACCACGGCTAAAATAGAGTGAGAGAAGCAGAGAGAGAGAAAAAAAGAGGGCCCACGAAAGGATAAAGAAATAGCACGAAGGCACAGGCAGAATGAGAAGGAAACTTCGCGCGCAAGGAAAATGAAAAGCGTTTAAAAGCGCAACAACGTGATCGCGCATGCATGGTCCACACACATCCGCACGTGCTCTTTTTTCTTCTTTTTTCTACTTTCATTCCATCATCAAAATTCTCGCCCATCACTCAGCCACGCACTTGCGGCGCGCTTTGCGTGGAGGTGCATGTGCTGGGGTTGCTGCCGTCGATGTTGCCATCTACGGCCAAGTAGGCGTCCTGGTGTAGGTCGAGTAGGACGGCTAGGGTTAGGGTTAGGTAGGGCAAGAAAAAAGCAACACATATTACGGAATGAAGGATTTTTTTCTTCTAAATTTGATTCTAGTGCCGGAAAAAAACAATTGTTGATATTTTATCCTAACATGCTAGCACAATTAGCCCATTCTCTGATAGTGATACATACCTGCCCATTGTACACCGTCGACTGAGACGCAGCTTTTCCAATCGCTAAATTGACCGGTTTGGCGTAAACAAAGGGGACGTTGAATGGCGAGTAGCAGTACTGGACAAGAGGGAAAGGAGCCCCGCAACAGCCTGTGTAATTGCTCCCTGCATGAAAACATCATAGAGACACGAGATACACATGCGCAGTAGTAACCATGAAGAATTGAATGAGGAACAGTTTTTTTTTTTTAAAAGAAGAGAGACTTTTCCGGAGAATTTAGGGCACATTGAAGAAGAGATAGAACAAAAAGATCAAGGGTAACGTAATCGAAAAAGTGAATGCAGAGCGATGCAGTTAAAAAAGAGCAACGACTTTAAAGCATCCAACGCGCGCACACATGATGCCTACCCCAGCAATACAGCTCGCCAGAAGCAGCTGCCGCTGCGCAGTGAGAGAAACCTGCAGCGATTTTGTTGATGATCACGCCGTCACCGAAGTCTTCGCACCTCTGGAAAGTTGGGCAAAAGCACCCGAGCACCGACTGCGCGCCAGCCATGTAGACGTCACCGCCGAGCTATGAGGAAAAAATAAAGAGAGAGAAACTTCGAAAGTGAAAACCAAGAGGCAAACAACAAATCTTGTGAAAGATGCTAATAGAGGAAGCGATATAAAGCTTAAAGCTTAAAGCTTAAAGAAAATAAGAAACTCGGGCTGCATTTCTAACACTCTCTCAAAGATGGCAATTTAAGCCCTCAGAACACTGCAATATTTGCATCATTCTTACCATGGTGCGGTTTTTCGTGCTGCCGGAGCCCGTCAGCACCTCTCGCACCACGGTCACCACTAGGGTGTGGGCGTTGCCACAGGCTACCGCGCCTGCTCGCTGCCCCCCGAACGCTCGCTGCCCTACAGGGGGCGGTGGCCCCACATTGCTGCCCGCTACTGACTGGGCGTGGCCCGTGGGACTCGGTAACCCGTTCAACTCCACCTTTGTTGGGGGGGGGGGGGGAGTGGAGATAGGATCAGACAATTATCACATTAGAGTAGTGTGCACAAGAAGAAAGATAGATTGATGTAGCATCACAGGAAAAGTTCACATAAATCGAGCCTGGGCTCAAAGCAACGACGACAAAACGTAGAAAAGGGAATGAAACAATTTCTTATAAAACCCCTTTTTTTAATGGAAGGCTCTCCCAGTACATATCCGCTTATTATCATCCTTCTTACATGTACAGGACGGAAAGCGGTGCCCATTTTGTCGATGCCTAAACCTAGCCGCCCGCCGTCGCCGCAGCCCCACACGTAGACTTCGCCCTTGTCAGTGACGCACGCCGAATGCGCAGCGCCACAACTCACTTGACGCACTCGCACCTATGTTGGTCGGTTGCGGTGGTTTACGTGTTTGGAATGGACAAATAGCGAAAGAAAGGAGCGGCGATGGATTTTAAAAAAAATGCCTAAATCTGGCGAATTTCTTTTTTCTTTAAATACGAAAAAAACGCACATAAAACAAGCACACGCTCATATAAACACATGCACGAGCACACGCGCTTACATAATCCCCGATCACAATCGGCGTCGGTACGCTGCAGTAGCATTCTTCTTTGCCCGTCACCGGTCCCAGTCCTAACTTCCCCGTGGCGCCCGAGCCCCACACAAAGAGCCTTGCATCGGCAGTGATGGCGGCAGAATGCGCGTAGCCGGCGGCGACATTCACGACTGGAAACCCTAGCAGGCCTCGTACCTGGAAGTAAGCAATCAATGGACAAAGGTGAATAAGAAACACACATACTATTGTATACGAGGATGACTCGTTCTGATTGAGTAAAGCAACGATTTAGAGAAACAGAAAGACACAAGGTTGATAACTTCCTGTTTGATTATTCACCTTTACTTACCTATATACCCTCCTATACTGCTCACAGTGATACCCCCCTATGTAGGGTTAGATTCACTCACCACTGTGGGTCGGCTCACGTCTGCTCTGGGATCAGATGTGGGGCCACTGATGTCGTGCCCTAGCCGTCCTGCCGACCCAAACCCCCAGGTGTAGAGCTCCCCCGAAGAATGCACGGCGGCAACGTGGTTTGCGCCGCAGGAAACCTTTTGTTGTGGTTGATGATGCATGGGGCGGAAAATTGGAAGATAAAGTGGGAGAAGAAAAGGGAAAGGGCCATAGACACACAAAAATACATGTATTCGGGGGAGGCGAATAGATGAGTGTAAATAATACCGTAAAGATTTTGCACAGTTTTATTTTCCAAACACATCATCTCACCGATGCAACCGCGGCGTAGCCTCTCGCCGTTTGGTTGCCACCTCCCCGGGCCGTGATGCCCGCGGTAGCCAGCACGATGGAACCCCCCCTTGGGGTGTACTGAGAATGGCCGTCCAGCCTCGCCTCGTGCTTGTGGGCCCGCATTTGCGCGTAATTGCGCTCTTTCTTGATCAAGGCTTTTTCCAAGTCTTTGCGCGCGCGCACGTCCGACTCGACTTTAGCTTCGGCCTGCATTTCTAATACTGGCTGCCACTGCTCCTGGAGCTGAATGATGACCTTCCGGGCTTCCTTTCGGTGCTTGCGCCGAAGCATCCGGTGAATTTCTTCTTCGGTTTCTCGGATTTTGCGGTGGGCGCGCAGGCCTAAGACCCGCCGCTCTAATAAGATATCTTCGTACAGCATCTGAAAAACATCGAAGAGAAAGCAGTGAGGAAACCGTAGAACATGAGAGGTTCACTTACCAGTGAGATAATTATCAAAACAAAACTCTCCTAGTACATGAGGTATGCGTCCACTCTAGACCGTACTCCTACAAAGTATTGAAATGCAAAAACCAAGAAAATGGCTTTTTTCTTGGCCCACACCACACGCACGTTCAGTAGCTCTGCTTTGTTCAAGCCATGCGTGTCTTTGCCGCGGACTTCGCAGGCCATCCGCACTTGCTCGTACTCCAATTCGGGGAACAGCGTGTCCTGGTAGTAGGCGAGCCGCGGCACGGCCGTGGGTGGGGGCTTCCAAGCCCCAAAGTAGGTTAACATGTCCTTGTACCTGAAGTGAAGGGGATGTGAGCTCTGAGGAGAGAAAAAGAGAGGCCGTGATTAGATACTCATCCACTCCACAACAAAATACAGCGATAATTATTCCTCCCCCGTCTCACCCCCTCCTCACTCATCCAGCACCCTCCTATCTCTCTCTTCATGTTTTGCATAAAACCCTGCCTAGACATCTCTCTCCCCCTTCCCCTCTCTCTCTCTCTCTGCAAACATGCAAACTCAAAGTACGCACTTGGCGCACTCGGCGTCGTCAGTGTCGTCAACTTCAACTTCGGGCTCGTCGGCCGACGGCGCCGCGCCCGAGGTTTGCAACAGCAGCTGGGACCGGGGCGTTGTGGGGCCCCGGAATTCCCCCCTGTAAAGCGACTCTTCTTCCACCTAACCATAGTGTAAGTAGAGAGGAAGAGGCGAAGGCGAAGGGCGGAACAGACCGCATGAGTGTACACGCACAAAAATAAGAGTTCAATAAGAACGGTAAACGCACGGTAGAACAAAAGATAAGTACAATGAAACAAGACGAAAGAATGGATGTGGTTTTGTTGCACGATGTTTGGTCGGTATGCTGACAAAGCATGAAACGTAAGCTGCGAAATAGCATTGCTTCACTATTTAAGGGTACTCACTTGATGCCACCAGGTTGAGGTGCCGCCCCACAGGAACAGCTCGCCCAATTCGCTGCGGGCTACCGCCACATTCGCGCACAAGCTCACCTGACGAAGGAAAAAGAAGATATGCACATGCGTGGAAAGAGTAACCGCACCGTATTTATAAAACAAGAAGAAAATATTGAAATGTATTTCGCAATTATGGTAATAATACACGCCTAGCAAGAAAAGTACTACAGATATGTACTACTGCCACGCTCAAATGGCGCTCAAACCTTCTTCTTCTTTCCTTCTCTTTTATCTTACCTCTACGATTCGCCGCCCCCATAAACTTGCTGTGTTGCGAGCGACAATAGCGTGGTTGAAGGGGGAGTACAGCAACTCTGTTCGAGGATCATCGACATCCAAATCCTCGCCAACCTTGATGTGCAGACAAGAAAGATGGAGATCAAAGTTACGCCCAACAGTCTAGTCATGATAATACGCATAAAGTGTCAGGGTGAAAAACATGAGCGAAGACCCGAAACACCTTTTTGGTACTCTCTATGGATGGAAATAATATGACCTAATGTAAAATAACCAACCAACGCCCCCCCCACCCCACCTTCATGTCTTCTAACTTCTTGGCATCAGGCTCATCCTTGCCGATGTGCGCCAAAAACGACTCGGCCGGCACCACTCGCCCCGCCCACAACTCGGCAATTTCCTCGAACCCCACAAAGGGCGAATTTTTGGTGCTCAACCCGTCTTTTCCGGGCGCAGCAAATTGGCCGTACGCTCCTGTCCCGAAACTGTACACCTGTTCGTGTAGAAAAGAGTATTAAAAAAAAAAGAGGAAAAAGAGCCTTGAGGAGTGGAGGAAAACTCGAAATGAGGCGCGCACACGCTACCGTTAATCTAAACGCCCAAGCCTATGTATGCAAACACATGCACATCTACGCGCACATGCACACACATAAACATCCACACACACACACACACATGAACGCTCGCACACACGAACACGCACACTACCCCCCCCCCCCCCCACCTGTCCAGCCAAGTCGAGCGCCGCTCTCAACTCAATGAGGCTCCGGCGCCTCGCGGCGTTGGCCAGCCTTTTTTTAACCCCCAACACCTTCTGCCACGCTTTGAACTGCTCGGCTTCGGCCATGGCCAAGCGCTCGTGCTCTTCTTCCTGGAGTGACGGCGGTGCAACAGGATCCATAACCAGTACGACAAGGATGTCGGCAGTCAAGAAGAGAGGAAGGAGACGAAATCGACAAGAGGCATTCAAGAAGAAATCCACAAACGGATATAAAAAATTCACGTCAATTTATCATAATTGTTCATTTCTTATTTTTTTCAAAGGACCTCGTCTAAGGTTTTGGTCATGAGGCGCTCCAATTGTGCTCTTGTGGAAAACTTCGGGTAAGAAACTTCCCGGTCGTCGAGTTCTTTCTTCACGTTGCACACCTTTGAACAAAATTCAGTCGCGAAGAAGAGTTGGCAAAAAGGAAGCAGAAAGAATGCAGAAAAGAAAGAAAGCACATGTTTGAGGGTGTGTGAGCTAAAATGGTAGATAAGGGCAGCAATATAAATCGATGCAGTATAAACCGATGGTCCAACGAGAAGTTACAGCAGAAACCTCAATAGGTACAAGACAGCACAGATAAGAAGAGAAGAACATCAGCAGCCGACACATGCCGTCTTCTAGGGAATTCTTGTTTTTACCCAAAGAATATACAGCACCACTAATATCATGCTGCGTCACTTGTTTTTGTCAAGCGATGTATCACCTTAACCCAAATGGCGCGAAACTCATCGTAATTGATGGCCCCACTGCCGTCTTTGTCGTACTTGTGGAACATGATTTCTTGCTTCATTTCGTCCATCCCCATGTCCATGTACCTGGTTCACGAAAAATGAGAGCATGGCAGCGAGAAACGAATGAAAAAAATTCAGAACGAACAACAATCGCGAAGAATACTCGTAGCTAATCACCACGCTCCTCTTTGTCAACCAAAAGCTGCTGCCTCGATTAGTAAGTAATAAGACAAATCGTGCTGCTTACTCCATCACGAACGCGAACTCGTCTTCGTCGATGCTCCCACTGTGGTCCACGTCAAAGAGCTCAAACGCGTCCCGTGGCGTCAGAAGCGCAGAAGGTTTGAACCCACTCGAGTTGCCGGTGTTGGGGTTCACTGCAAACAGCGCTGCTTTGAACTCTTCCAAGGATATGTCGCCCCCGCCGTCCGTGTCGCACATGTTGAAGTACTTGAGCGCCTTGGCCTCATTCATAGTTACCTGAGTGGTCAAGCAACGGCGTGACGTCAATCAGCAGCGATTCGGCGAATGAAAGGCTCGAGAAAGACCAACCACGAGTGAAATAGGAATTGCAGGTGAAGGAACCAACGCTAATAACAACCATGAAAAGAGCTACCCGCTAGTGCAATTTACGTCGATATTAGGACAGCAATAAGTATCAGCACATGTCTCACCCCTAGCTTTGGCAGCATCGCCTTGAATTCCGCCCAGTCGATGAAACCGCTTTGATCCGTGTCGAATTCGTGAAACACCTTCATTTGACATAAAACATGTCATGGCTCATCAAATCAAATACAGCCTAACAAGCAGCATCTCTTGACGCCTAGACTAGCTCCGGTCTCGGCCATAACTGCTATTGCAATAAGCACAATGGGAAGAAAGCATGCATGAGAATATCTCCTAGCTAGCGGCACCTCTTCGGGTGTCATTTTGTCGTAAGCTTTTCGAGCGCCCGCATTTGCTTCTGCCCGAGATGCTGCCTCTGCAGCATCCGCAGCATCTTGTTCTGCAAACGCATTCCTCGGGTCCTGAAAGGCCGAAGTAATTTATTACAGGCATGGTTTGATTTGATTGTCGCCGCGAGAGTTATTCGATGCGGAAAATAGTAATATCATATTCAGAGCGAGAGCATACAGCATACCGCCATGACCGATAGGAGAGCCACTCAGACGCGGTGATGCTTGTTCCCTACTGCTCCCGCAAACGCCAACGCGGCTTTGTTTACAACGTCTGGCTATTCTCGGCTGTTGTTGTTGTTGAGCTCTGAATTCTTACACTAATATGGTATGAAAGGAACAAAACGTGGCTCTTCACTCTTCGGTGCACCGTGTAATAGTTCAGACAGACATTCAGTGATTCAGACTTAAACAGAAAAATAACGAAGTGGTGAGCTCCAATGGCAACTCACATGCCCGAAGAAAGCAAAACTTTTCCCCCGATCACATGTTCCCTAGCCAAGCCGAAGCCCCTGGTTCTGAGGTTGAGCGCTGAACAATGAACAACGAACAATGAAACGAAGCAGTTGACTATAATGACCTATCAAATAAAAGCAGGGATGCGCTGTAAGGCATACATATATGCCCTACAACCATATATATGGTCGGTCGGACCTTACAAAACGAAATAAGGTGTCCCTAATTTGAAACTCAGAAATACACAAACACGCAGCGTGAACGTGTGAACATCCTGGCAAACATCGTGTTGAAAATCTGGAGGAAGCTACGATGTCTTCGAACACATTGCGCGCTACTGTGCGCGCTTAAAGCTCGAGCACCGACACTGCTACGAGCACCATTTCAACATTACAATTATCTTGATTAGCTACGGAGACGCGCTCGCGCCAAGGCTCGACGTGAGTGTGTGACACATCTTGGATCGTCAACGTCGACCTCTCTGATCCCGAAGCTTTATAGCTCGCCTTCTCGAACCGGAGGCTCTACAATTCGAACGTGAGATGTTGTTAGATGATGAAAGCAGTCTCACTGATATTTTAAAGAAGGAATCGATGACGCTAATGCTCACCATGGATGCTATGGGGCTGCACATTTCATCCCTAGTCTAAGATGTTCTGGTCTGAAACTCAGCATTCATACTGAGATACACACCTTACATACATACCCTACATGTAAGGCATACACCATATATAAGGTCGGACAAACCATATACACCATACACCTTACGGCGCATCCCTGAATAAAAGGATAAAGTTCAAGGGTGTAAAAAGTGCGAATGCCAAAGCAGAAGAAGAATGGGTTCATGGGAGAGAAAGGACTGGGGAGATGATCAGAGATCAAAATTCAAAATCAAAATCAAAGTCGAATAAATCTAAATCAACAAACAAGAAACAACAACAACAAACGCAAACGCAGCAAACAAATCCAAATTCCATTTTTTTTCCTGTAGTTCATTTCCATTTGGCACCACGGAAGTGAATATTTGTCATAGATGTGGAATGAGCTGGAATTAGGAAACCTTGCGCTCTGCACTCTAAACCCTGAAGTTTTTAGCTTTAAATATTTTACGTGAGTGCACGAGTGCACGCCACACGCCAAAACGCAATACAAAGACGAAGGCCTACTTGGTCCTAGCACACAGCACAAAAGCTGTTTGGTACACAAACGGGCTCACTCGCATTCGCTATTTCGCTTTCCCGTCGCTGAATCTCTTTTTTCTTTGCTTTCTCGGCTCTTATGGCTTCTTCAGCTCGGATTGCTTTCAGCACGGGTCCATCGCCGTCGTAGTGGGCATGCGCAGTTTTGGGCAAGCCGCACACGCATTGCCCGGAACTGACTGCATGCAAATCGACCTTATAGTTGCTACACGCACCCGTTGCTTCCTTCTTAGCTTCCACAAACACAGCTTTGCCTTCCGCTTTCGTGGGGCCAGCGGCAGTGGCCGTGTGGGCCGTTTTATGGAAACCGCATTTGCAGGTGCCGAACTTTTCAGCGGTGACGTCCACTTGGTAGCTGGCGCATGCTCCTGTGGCCTCCTTTGCAATTGGGACGAATTTAATTTTCGCTGAAGACTGGCGCTCTAGTGCTTTGGCGCCATGTTCTGACTTCAGGTGGCCACACCGGCACATTCCGACAGTCTCAGCTGTCATGTCGACCTATGTTCAAGTCAGACAAGAATTGGAGCACAAAGGGTTTTTGCGTAGTCTAAACCATAATGCAATGTAATGAGCTGCCAGTCTTTGTAATGTACTCTAGTAATGAAGGCACTGGAATCTAAATGCATACTCGAGACTTTTATGAGGACTTATTATTCGCATTGAGCATTTGTTCCGAACCTGAAAGGTTCCGCAAGCTACCACCGCACTCAATGGACCTGCAGCAGACGCAGTCGCAATTTGCTGACGTCCAACATTCTCTTTGCCTGCTGACGTCGCCATTACGGCCGTGTCGCGTCGCGTTCTAGTTCAGCGAGGTTTGTTTGTTGGTTGCTCGAGTCTTTACGATGGGGCAGAGTTTGTAAACTAACTTAACGAATAGCAGCGCGACTTTTCAACACCCCCCCCAAAAGAGGGATGCTTGCAGATATTTGCTTGACATCGGAGTTCTTCTCTGATAAAAAAAAAGAGAAAAGTGGAGGTCGGCGGTTAACTCTTCATTTGAGTTATTTTGGGGGTCGGCTAGGAGTTGCTTGAAGCCAAAGTATCCCATAGCTCTGGAACAATCATGTTCGCTGTCGGCAACAAAGTAGAGGCGTGCTTCGGCGGCCGCTCTGCTTGGTATCCTGGTGAAGTGACTGCCATCAATGAAGGCGGAACTAGCTACGCAGTTAATTATGACGACGGTGACGTTGAGCGTGCTGTGAAGCGAGAGCACTTGAGACACCGGCTTGGTAGTGAAGGGAGTTCTAGAGGTGGGCAAGGCGCGATCGTAAACGATGGGCCAGCTACTAGTAGCTCTACTTTGGCCAGGACACTGCCAGCTCCGTCTGCTGCAGGGGCCTTCGACAGCTCCTCAGATCGAACTCCGACTGCAAAGACAGAGGCAGCTACGACAATTGCAGCATTGTTCACGGTAGGACAGAAAGTAGAGGCGCGGTTTGGTGGGAAAGCGAAATGGTATGGCGCTGTCGTGAAAGAAGCTCATGATGACGGAACCTACACGCTTCACTATGACGACGGCGACAAAGAATCGTCAGTGCCAGAAGATCTCATTTGCCCCGCGCCAGGACCACAGCTAGCCGGCATCTTTCGCAGCGGGCAGCGTGTCCAAGGGCGCTTCGGTGGCAAGAATAAATTTTACAATGGCACGGTTCTTAGAGACCAGGGCGACGGCACTTACGCTGTGAAGTACGACGACGGGGACGTCGAAAACGAGGTTCGGCACGTGCGGGCCTTGCACGGCGCTGCTGCCACTACGGATGCTCCCCAGGTCGAGGTTTCGTTTAGTGCTTCCGCGCCAGCTGCAGTGGACCCATTGGCTGCTGGTCTAGGCCGAGTGGCCGAAGAAGAAGGTGAGCTTTCGGATGATGCAGACATGCCTGTCGACAAGGAGACAGAAACACCAACAGTGAACACAACGACAATAGACTCCACAACAGTAAGGGCAGCTCAAACGGTTGGAGCTACAACGATAGCACTACCTACCGTAGCAGAGGCTCCAAATAGTGATGGCTCGTCCACCGATCTGGTTGGTGACGCTTCACTCAAAACGAGAAGAAGAGAGGCATCGCGTGATGAAGTTTCACACGTTGGCCCAAACGCGGGCGAGCAAGGGAACGCCACCGAAATAATCTCAAACCAGGTTGGGTCAAATAGAACCTCACATACATTTACATTCATAATCTTCTTGTCGCAGGTGTCTTGCGTTTTTTTTTCATTCTATTGTGGGGCTTTTTGCGTGTCTCTTGTTGTTTAGGTGTGGGATACTGAAACTGCTCCTCCGAGCGCCTTCGCGAATGCCGCGTCAGTGTTTGACCTCAGCCACGGTCTTGGTGAAGACGAACCTTTTTCTTCTTCTTTGAGTGCAAGCACAAAGGCAGCAAAGGCCGATATGGATAATAAGAATGCTGCTACCATTGCTGATGCTGCGTACATCGACAACAGCTCCTCGAAAACCACGAGTACCAAAGACGCCCAACCGACTTCAATGCTTGTGGCTGTCCTAGGTGCTACGAGCAATGCTTCTTTTGACTCTTCTGCTGCCACTGCTCCAGCAGAAGAGTCAGCTGCAGGAGAAACCACGATAGGATCACAGGCAGCTCCAGTGGAGACTATACGAGAGACGGCAAGAGTAGAACCAGGTGCCGTAGACGCTCCTTTAGAAGGACCCACCGGAGCAAAGAAAGAAGCAGGAGAAGCGAACAAAAGAGTTGAAACTGCCGAAGAAGCTAACAAAAGGGCTGCCATTCTAGCGAAAGCCGCGCGCTCTCTGGTGCTGTTGCGCGAAGCCCCAACCCGCTGGGACCTGCACCGCAGCCAGGTGCACCGCAGCTATGCTTCGGAAGCCATTTTAAGGGGCGAAGAAATCGTGCAGCTCAAACATGCCCTTGCGCGGGCTCAAGCAGCCACCGCCAACAGCGATCCCCACCCGCAAAGAGCCGATACAGCCACACCGGTGGTGCAAGCAGCAGCAGCAGCAGCGGCAGAGACCACTGCAGAAGCAGGAGCAACTGCGTTTCCCTCCTATCTGCCGCCACCGCCAGTGCCTCGTGGAAAGACAAAAATGCCACTTCCACTACCGCCGCCGCCGCCGCCTAGTTCTGCGCGAGGTCGCATCGTGCGTTTCTTGGTCGAGAAAGGTGGCTTATCAGCTGGAGGCAGCAGCAGCCGCAGCCATACGTGTAGCTCTGAGCAGTGCGAAGCTTTCTTTGGTTGCCCTGATCTCGAAACGTTGGCGGAAAATGCGGACGCAAAGGTTGGTTCAATACCATGATGAGAAAACGTGAAAACGCGTATTCATATTAGATTACAGGAGTGCTATTAAAGCGTACGAACCGAATACGGAATAGACTTTAGCACTTAAACTGAGCTATACGTCAAAATGTATTCTGCGTGCTTTATGATTTCCTCGTTACTCGCTTGAATACGACTGCTTGCCTTCTTTGAGCCTCACTTTCCCTGCATTTTCTTTCTTTATTTGTATATTCTTAAAATCTCGTTCATTCTTCGCGGGGGAAATTTTTGCTTCTTCAATAGGTGGCCGCAGCGGTGGCTGCTGGTGTGTTGACATCGCCCGAGCCTGCCTCCACGGTGCTGCGTGCCCTTCGGCGCTATGCCCTCAAACAATCAGCAGCTTCGAATTTATTGCGCTTAACGTTTCGGTGCGAGCAACTGTTCAAGATTTTTTCTTTTCGGTCTTACAATCATATAAAGCTGTTTTGAAATTCATTTCGTGGGTACTCATTTTTTTGATTGCGATCGTCCTCTTCATCGTCTGCTTCTTTATCTCAAATACGCGCATGCGCAAAACAATTTATCCCATTTCCACTCCCGCTCATATTTTGCCGCCCTCTTGACACGTTCAACAGGTGCTTATTCGCGTTTGCCAAGGCCGAAAAGCGGGCTCGAGCCGTGGAGTTCGAAGCAGACGGTGCTCGCAAGCGAAGAGACGCTACGGAAGCCGAGTGCAACCGAAAGGTGTGCAAGGGGGAAGTTCAGGTCACTTCTCTATTTGTTGCTCCTATTCGCTTAATTCACTGTGTGTGACCTTACTATCGCCACCATTAGATCTGTCTGCTTTCTATGTTGAACTTTCGGCCAGCAGCCCCCTTTTTAATATGTTTTTACTTTCTCAACTTGATGTCTTCATTCATGATTTTTAAATCCATTTAGGTGAATGCGCTCACGTCCAAAGTTAATCGTCTCGAGCGCGAGCTAGCTGAAGCTCACTCTACCATAGCCGCTCACGGCCTTCAGAAGAAGCCTTCAAGCAAAAGCAATACCACTACACACGCAACCGTGGCTATCACTACGGTAGCAGCAAAGGTGGCTACAGCTGCTGCTTTCACCGCTGCCAGCCCTGGACGTTCGACTTCTTCAACAAGTGAGGAATCTTCCTCCGCCGTGAAGCGAGAAATGGAATCGCTGCGCAGCATGTTGCGCCGGCGAGATGCCCAGGTCGATGAATTAGGCCGCCGGGTCGCCCAGCAAGCCGGCTTAGCCAATCAGGTGGCGGCACTCACCAAGGCCTTGACACGAGCCACGGTGCGAGAGCGCACCTTAGAGAAAGACCTTGAGTTAGCCCAACGCCAGCTGTTGACCGGCCTGAAGGACGCGCAGGAGGAAGTGGCGAGCGTGAAAGCGTCCTGCGCGCGCCGCGTGAGTGCCGCGGACCGGAGTGTGAGCCAGCAAGCGAATCGAGCCGACCAAAGTAACGAAGCACGGCTTGCAGGACAGGTATGACAATGAAACCGACTGGAGTGTTAGGTATGTATGGATATATGAGAGTAAATGCCCAATAGTGGCATATTCGTGCATAGGGGTTGCTATGAGTGATCACACTCGCAATATTCCACGCGCATGCATTTCTTCCTGTTTTCTATTTTCAAACAGGCACGCTACAGTGCTACCCTCGCTGCTCGACGCCGAGATGACCCCAGTTCGGCAGAAGCTCAACCGGCGATTCGAGCCCACCATGGTCTTCTTGCTTGAGATCTAACTCGAAACAAATGGCGCCCTTTTTTAAATCCACAGTGGGCACTGCGCTGTACTTAACCTCTGATGCGCAGTTCGTCGGAGTAGATTAGAGGAGGCTGTATTGTTCGTTGTTTTTAGTTTCTCGTTTACGTTTACGTGCCAAGTGCAATTGCGCATAAACATAACAAAAGGTATCATCTGGAAATGAAATGAAACTCCTACTCATCTAAATTCATTTGTTTCGTTATTGAGGGCTTTGCCTCTCTTTCAGTTCCCATAGCCCTATAGCTCCGAGCTTTTACCAGTCGGCAGATAATCCTAGTCCCTTATTATTTATCGGTTAAATTCTTAGGTTCTTAGTGTCAGAAAGCACTTGCCCAGTGCGCCACAAACATACCCGTCTATGATTGAATGCACAAGAAAACCCCCATCTATCGGAGGTATTTAACTCTGAAAAACTTTTAAGCGATTAGCCAGCGCCAGGAGCGAGGTCGTCGTCAGCGGCTGATGGCGTGCCTTCGTCTTCCCGGAATTTCTTCGACTTGCGCACCAGAATCTCAGGCACACCGGTGGCGTCGCGTACCACCTTTTCAAGTTTGCAGCACAAGAAAAGAAACTTGAGATTGAGCAGGGCACAGGAAGCGATCAATGGAATCAAAAGAACTACATGGAAGAGCTACATGGAAGACAGAAATGAAGATAATTGGTGGATAGGGACTCCTCGCTCTCATTCTTGCGA
>Ga0307931_1001526_pt1 | contig 15252 bp, 13 predicted proteins | sample OrgLakmetageno47_FD_201816 | JGI IMG/M metagenome (GOLD analysis project Ga0307931, IMG submission 201816) | Saline water microbial communities from Organic Lake, Antarctica - #47 | ecosystem: Environmental > Aquatic > Non-marine Saline and Alkaline > Saline | place: Antarctica: Organic Lake... | reverse complement strand
CAAAACAAAACAAAAGAAATTAACCATGGAGAATAATGCATTTGGGAATATTACACTTGGCACACGCATCACGATGTAAGATGTCTTTCAATTGTTAAAGTTAACATAGGAAAAAACAATCACATCGCACCAGTACTAATGACACCAGCAGCGGCAGCAGCAACAGCAACAGCAGACCTGAAGCTCACCAATTCGAAAGCAGTGCGTTTGTACCAATGACCTGGGCCCAAAAGGTATGAACCAAAGATATATTTTACTTTTCTTTTGTTCACTTCTTCGTAAACCTTTCCTGGAGCGAATACAAACGTAGTACACCACGCAAATTTCGAATTATGGCGTATTCATTCGTGATGCATCTCTAGCTAGAATTTATTTCTCGTTATTTCCCAGCTATTTCCTGCTTTGACTGTATTTGATTCCAGGTTCCTTCAATCTGCTCATGCTTTACCTCGATCATTCAAACAGGTTATCGCATGGGACTTCGTGGGTTTAGTGATAGCGTGGCTGCTCCGTGCCCCTCATTTCATGCCGGGCTGGGCCAATCTGCTGCCGGTGGCGTCGTACCCCAGTGATGGAACGGTAGACCGTCTATTTGATCATCATTTCAATTCTTTCATGAACTTTAATGTCCCAAAGCACATACGTTCAGAGAGAAAAAAAATACTTTCAAATTTTACGCTGAGATATCAACACTCCACTAAGAGCGGTCTCAAACCTCCTATTAATTTTCTTTCACAATCTTGGTTGCTTTTTATCAATGCACCCTTCGTTTCTCGCTCCCTCTATCAACAGGTAGCTATGGCGGCTGCCCTTGTTCTTTTCTTAGTGCCTAGCAAGTCACCTGTTGCTACAAGAACAATTGAAGGCGGAGAAACAGCGGCAGAGGCAACAGCCGAAGCATCAGTACGAACACCTTCATCTTCAACTCCTAGTGCCTCATCAGAGCGCAATGCTTCTACCGGTATAGCAGATGAGGAGGAATCACGTACTTCTCCCGGTGATACGAATCCTCAGGATGATGGTGCTGGCTCCAGCCGCTTTTCCCATGAGACATCGACAGGAAGCCAGCTGGGCCATAGAATAGAGACGAGCGACAAGAATACTTCACAGGACAACAACATCACCAGCAACCACAGTACCAGCACCAGTGGCGACAGCGCCAGGAATAATAGTCACCGTTGTCAGCGCTCTGATGATGATGAGTCAAGATCAAAGCGAGGTGGAACAGAAAGAAATTCTGGGTTGCGGAATCGAACAAACAACGACAACGGGGAAAGAGAAGGTGAAGATGGAAGAGTTGAAAAAGACGACGAAGATGAAAAGCACAATAAAGGCGACGGTCTCGGCGCTGGTGGACAGGGAGTCCTCAAATGGACTGCGGTAAGAAAGAAAACAGCGTTTGCTTACTAACATGTTACTCCATTACAGCTTCTATACGTCTGTACCTACATTTTGCATCTACCCCAACTGCTTAGCCTACTGCTAGCCCTACCTTCACACGTGAACATTATGTGCCTAAAAGGTGAATGCATTACCGTGGGATGTCATTTTTCTCCTCGGAGGAGGCTACGCGCTTTCGGTGAGAAAAATACAAAAAACAAAGCACGAGTAACGCCTTATTTGCACGTTCTCCGTGATTCAAGTGTGCTCATTTGAACTATCTCATTGAATGCTTTTAACAACCTATCCACTTTTACATGCAAAAATAGGCTGGCTTCAACGAGAGTGGTCTTTCTACGTGGGTGGCTAATGCTGCTATACCAGGTGGAGGAGGCGGAGGAGATGATGACAACAACGAAAATGATGATGGGAGCGGAGCAAAACCGTCAGTGGGTACCATCATCTTTGCGAGCACTTTACTGTCTTGCGCCTTGTCGAATTTGGTGCGTGAATATAAAGCGATTCCGTGTATTTTCTCGTTGCCGAAAAAGTATGTGTTTGAGGCATCCAGTCCATTCATGTGTAAGCGCACACCTTTGCTTGGCAATGTTGATGGATGATGGAATAGCTTACCATCACTGCCCTGTTCCTCTACCTCCAATCATATTGAAACGCCCCACAAATTTCATGACACTATTTCACGAAAAGGTCTCCAACGTAGCAACGGCCAACATTGTGCTTCCGTTGCTGACCTGTGTCGCCGCTCGCACCGGACAACATCCTTGGCTCGTGCTCGTCCCCGCCACCTGCGGCTGCTCTCTGGCCTTCCTCTTTCCCATTGGTAACCCTTCCTCTTTGCCTCTTTTTACTGTACTGTTTTTAAGCTTGCCTTCTCTCATTTTCCTCTGCTGGCTGCTGCCACTATTCTTTATAGGCACCCCGCCGAATGCAATTGCATACGCCACCGGCCAATTGACCATGCGGGACATGGCCACCACGGGTGCACTGTTGATTGTTGCAGTAGCATTGCTCTTGGCCTTTGCTTGTGCTACCATCATGCCCATGGTTGCACAGTTAAGTAGTGAAGATACGGAGTGGACTCAGGCTGCTTGCGAACAAGATTGAGGAGATTGGGTCTTCGGCAAAAAAGTAGCTGTTCACAATTGCATATCACATGCGCCAATAAAAGAGTGCACTATAGATCTGAATCCTCTTATATTCTTCCGTTGCCCATACGCGCCATGGCCAGTTTGAAGTATCTTCTGGGTCAATAGCGCTAGTTCCCCGAAGCGCACCTAACTGAAGAAAGTATTTAGAAAAGGTGACCTCCCGGGTACCTGGATAGGTTTCTTTTGAGCGATATCGAGCTAAAGATTCAGATGTTGTAAATTGGATAGAAGCAGATGAATACGTGAATACATATACCACACACTACCGACATTTGGCCTAACCCTAATACCGAGATATCAAAGAGGCACGTCGAAGAATGGCCGTATTAGAACAAAAACACTGGCTTGTAGCCGCCAAATGCACATACGCAGAAACAAAAACCCTATTTAATTTTAAGCGCCACGCACGGCCTTGGGCAACCGCATCCCAACAGCGCCAAACGAAAGATCTGAGTCAATCTCTCTGTACCTTTCTCGCGCCATGATCCTGTATTTCTTCATCTCTTTCACAGCTTGCTTCACAAGTGCTCTGGGAACGCCGCGAACTTCTTTCTTGTCGAAAGGGTCTCGTGTTGAGTTGAAAATTGCGATTCGAGAGGGGGAGACAAGCGACATGATTTTCAGACCATTTCTGGTCGAGCACGACATCGACCTTTCATCGAACAAACTCGCTGATATCGAGGCGCACACTGTGCGGCGCATGCTCTTTTGAATATCTCGTGGTTCTGCGCTGTTGCTACTACCATCAAATTTCTGACGTGTAGGTGCAATATTGTCAAACGATTCGAAGCCAAGCAGTCGAAGAAAAGTTGACCGAAAGTTCAATGAAGACCACGGCTTCGGAATAGTAGGGCTTGCACGCTTTGCTCGTGAAGTTCGGTCGAGTACTAGCATAGGGACATGAGCCGTTTCACTGTAAGGCGTGCCTCCGTGAAGAAAACTCGAAGCATGCTCCCCAAAGGCCTCGCCATGATCGCCAATAATCACAATGACCGCATCCTTGCCTTTCTGGGACTGGTCGATAACTTTGACCAAGTCTTCAACAAAGGCATCGGAATCCGCAACTGCCGCCAAGTAGGATGCGTACTGTTGCTTTTTGCTGTTCACGCCGCGAAAGGACTTCGCAGCTCGATTGACGACTTTTGAGAGTCCATTAGCACGCGTCACATTTGCGACAATGTAAGGAGAATGCGTAGAAACTGTGGTATAGTAACCAAAAGCGGGTTGGTCGGGCCCTAAGCCTTCTAACCATTTCCGTGTCGGTTCAAGAAGAATGCGCTCGTCGTAGCCCATAAAACCCGACGGTTGATAAGGCTGATTCTCACCATTTCTGATCGCTTCCTGGACGATATCTACGCTCCCCATATTTTTCTCAAATCCGAGGCGAGGATGAAGCCCAACCGACGAGGACGTCAAAAATCGCGTGCTCCATCCTAAGTCTCGGAGTAGCTTCGGTAAACAGTGCGCTAAGTAGGGCGATTCGTACGCGTAATCAACCCATGTAGGGCCTGGGTGTGCGGGTACGCCACAGAGTGTCGTGTAAAGCACCTTCATCGTGTGTGGAATGGACGCTGTTACGTCATGGAATACGGTCGCCTCTCCGCTGTCGACCAAACTCGAAATATAAGGCGTGAGTTCCTTGGGAACGTCCTTGTTGTACACATTGAACGCAGAAGCACGTACTGATTCGAGGCTAATCACAAAAAGTGATGTGTGGGGGCGTGGATTGACTTCAAGCAAGTTTTTTTTTTCGAGAACGAAATATTGCAGTTCGTTGGAAACAAAGGCAGGGCGACTCCTCAGTTGCCTATATTCCAAGAACATTTCGCGAGAGAAGCGCATCAACACGTTTACATGGTAAGTTGGGTGATGAACCCAGTATAAAAGAAGTAATGCCGATACGACAAGAAATACGAGAGGACGCTCCGCAGTCTTCGACAGTCTTCTCAAAAAGGCATGCTCGTAGTAAACATTCGCGAGCGTTCGAACCAGTGAAATAATTCCCGTTGCCAAAGTCAGCATGGCAAGACTGGGCATAATTTGTGCCGAAGTAAGCATGCTAATATTTTTAAAAACAATCGCTCCGTGTGAAGCGAGCAGTTCAAGGCTTTCGACGTGCACAGGGACTCCAGCCATGACAAACGAGCAGATGTCCAACACTACCAGCGCACAAGCACCCGCACAAAAAGTCATGGACAAGCACGACGGCAATCGGACTCCGTACGCAAAAACGAGCCAACCCCAGATCACTACCAGGTCTGTCAAAATTGAAAAAGCATAGTCACTGCCGCTATCGTAAATGTAGACGCCGCACGCACATTTGTGGGCCAAAAGAACTGCACTTAAAGCTACAGCGTCGGCAAGGAGATACGGGCGTTTCTGCGGCACACGCTCTTCTGCTCGTAGCAAGCGCTTGAGCTTAGAATATAGAGCCCACTGAGTCATTTGCTTTGTTTACTGGTGATCTTAATTATCGAGTGAAGGCTTCCTCAGAATCCTAACCAGAAGCTAGGCATCTTCGCCTTGATGGGGGAGATGGGGAGATTGCGTGCGGAGCGAAGAAGTCACAACCTTCCTGGCTAGGCGTGATGCCTTGAAGTGCTAGCTAGAATCTTCAGTAGGGCATGCAATACGCCTGACTCTCAATCAAACAAACCAGGAGCCAAACAAACAACTGTCAATGGGGGAACCGAGCCCGGCCCGCCATCAACGCAGTTTAGGCTCGCTGGTAACACAGCAACACAGCAAAACAGAGTGCAAAAAAAAACAAAAAGTGGCTTCACCAGAAAAATGGTTACAGAGGTATAGCCAAGATTCACCCATCTAGAAAACCGCTGTTAGTTACTCTTTTAGCCAGAAACGCCTTTTGTCTTCGATATATAATATTGGCCCTGCTTATACGACATCTAAGCTCATACTCATAAAAAAGGAAATCCCATTCAAAGGCTACTTCCATTACCAATTCAAGAGATGAAGCCCATACTCATGAAAGAGGAAATCCCATTCACAGGCTACTTCCATTACCAATCCAAGAGATGAGGGCCTCTTCAAATTAGAGCCACCAAAAGCAAACTCAGGCATCGCCAAGCCATTGGATGTTCCATTGGTTAGTGGCCGTTACGCGCAAGAACATCTCACCATCCCTTGGGGTTTGTTTCTTTTCGTCCAGGTCACCTTGCATGGAATTGGGTACATTGACGCCCACAGATGCCTCAGTGCGTGCCCATTGCCCCTGAAGCACTTCTAACCACCATCCTGACTCAGGATCACTTTCTGTCGTCGTCGTTGCAATCGCCGTCTCTGCATTTTCCATCTCTACCGGAGTTGGTTCTGCATGGTTGCTTCTACCAGTAGTTTCTTTGCCATCGCCATTTTTTTCAATGGCTGGCCCTACATAACTCACACAGCAGCGCAGTAACTCTTCAACGGTCAGCGCAGCAACATCCGCAGCAACTACGTCAGTAAACGCTGCTTCTCGAGCTCCGTCACCAACTGTCCCTGCATCAGCAGTTCCAGTGCTAACACCAGCGTGAAGTCCTTTTCGGGGATCCGATGGTGCAGATCCCTCTCCTGCTGCATCTGAACCTGTAGCTGCAATTGTTGCTCTTCCCACTAGCACTACTTTGAAAAGGTGAGGGCGGCTCGCGACGAAAAACAGCAAATGGCGCATGTTGACCACCGCTTGCCAGGTCTCGCACCATGGTTTCGGGAACCGTGGGTCTAGGATCGCTTGACTACTTGGGTCAATGCCGCTCGCAGCAGCATACAGGGGAGGTTCAGGGCACGCTAGCACGAAACGATTCACCGTTCGGCGGCTGTACCTGAGCCGTGGGCATATACGACAAGGACGGAGGGTCACAATGACGGAAGACAGTGGACTAGACGACGAAAATATGCTCGAACAGGTGAGCACTGTACAAGTATAGCGAAAACAAATAAACCAAAATGATGAACAACAACATAATTAATGAAGAACTAACTCCCTCTTAGCCTTCTGAACTCGTTCTCACCCTTGAAGCTGAGCCAGGGGTCGCCCAGCGCTCTGTTGCTGCGCCGCCATCGCTGCGGCTCGCTCGAGGGGCTCGCCCGCGGAAGCCCCGTCGCGCGAGGTCCAACCACCCGGCGCGGGCGGCGGTGGAGCTTTCGGGTTGGTCAAGTCTCTGACCAGGGCCGTCATCAACCGCTCCGTTTGCACGTCTTGGTTTTCCAGAAAACTGCGCGCTTTCTTAGAATTGTAAGGTGGAGCCCGGGGCGCCGCTGCGGCTGTGCCAACCACTAAAGAGTCGCTTTCGAACGACTCCCAGAGACGAATACGAAGCCGATAGTTGTCGGGCACTTCAGCGCCGCGGCCTGCCCGCGATCGGTTCTTCTTGTCGATGACGTCATCATTGACTTTCACTGCGTTGTCCACCTCAGGGCTTATGCTTTCTTCTTTGCTGTTTACTTCCACCGCTTCCATCCGAGGATCGGCGGCTAAGATCTTGGCGATGTGCGGGGCACCGCCCGCAATGAATCTCAGGGTAGGGCGAAGTTCAAGCAGGAGGGCCAAGGGCGCTTCTCCACCACGCAATTGAAGCTCTTCGACTGCACCGTTGCAGAGTTCTTGCCGTGTCGCCTGCACTTCTGCGGTGGTACCGGCCGAGAGGGAGACTTCCTCTTCTTTTCCTGGCCCCTTTCCACTTTCATTCCCACTGCCTTCTTCAACACCAACCCAGGGTTTCGACAAGTGAGTTGCAATGCTCGTGGGCGCGGTATGCGGCGCCCGCCGCAGAAAGCTTCGAAGTTCTTTGCATTTCACCACCACCAGTCGTAGGTTCGGCATGAAACTCCGGCACACGCGCAAGGCATTTGCCACAGCCAAGTAGTCCCGATTCCCACCAATGTCCAAAAACAGCACGGTTGCCTTGCCTGCGCCACTGCTTTCCGCCCAGGTGCGCGCATCCGGGGCAAAGATGTCAGCGCAATGGAACCGCAGGTTGCCTGTTGCCATGGCAGCGGCATGGTTGCGCTGGCAGGTGGCGATGCAATCCACGCCAATGTCCACCCCGAGCACCATTTCCGCGCCAGCTGCAGCAATGAGCGCGGTCGTGTGCCCCCTTGAGCACCCAACGTCCACAACCGTGTCTGTTGGCAGCACGTCTGAGGTCGCGAGGTGGCGGTACAAGAGCGTGTCTCCTACTACGAGGACTCGCTTTGACTCAGTTCCCTTGCGTGCTACGAGTGCCTTGCTAGAGGCGCTTCCTCCAGATGCACTGCCTTTTATCTTTGCTCCTGAGCTAGAGCCGTCGTCGCCGTACGCTTTCATTTTTCGACGGAGCATGCGTGCTTGAGTTTTGGAGCCAATGACATTTTCGCCGTAACAGCTAGCTTCCGCTGCGGCAACAACAGAATCAGCCATAGGCAGAGGTTTGATTGAACCAGTATCTTCAAGTGATTTACCGATAGCAGGACCCGAAGCAAACCGCCGGGTGCTGATGGTTCTAGCTGTTTTAAAACTGGGGTGGTGGCAATGAATCGCCGATGAGATCACTCTTTGGTGTGCAAACAATCTTGAAGATGGTAGGGGCGAAATTGCACGCGCGACGCTACCAATCGTATACGTAAGCTGGAGAAAATGTCTAGCTTTCCAAGGCAGCATGGACTCGGTTGTGTTCTACAACAGTTGGCGTTAGTTGCAAGTGCAGTTGACGTTTAGCCGCCCGTGCACCATGCGAATGAAGAAATCACCATTACCAATTGAAATCACGCTGAACGTCAAGCAGGCAGCAGGCATCAGTGCAACGAAACACTCCACCCAGATAGAAAATAGAGCTTTCAGTGTACTTGGAAGGGTAAGAAACAAACCCTTGGTTCTTGTTTCATGACCTCGATTCAAAACTGTCGATTTGTTATATGCGTGCGTAATTTTCGGATTAAAAGGAAGCTCATTGCAATGGCTGTTGGACTTCTATATCTTTATCAAGTACTTCTTACTTAATGGGCGCCGGAATCCACCTCCTACTTCCTGGTATCCACTTCTTGGTGTTATAAATCCAAGCGAAGTTATATGTCTATAATTAGTCATGGCCATTAACCTTGCGCCCCTGCTGGTCTCTCTCTCTTCGCTTCCAATCCACCGCTAAGGAGCGAGCATGCGGTTCCCAACTCAGCTTCGTAGCATTCCACTCGAGCATTCCACTTTCTTTCTTGTCCTCTTAGAGCCACTTATAGGGCAGCACCACGGGGCCCTTGCGTTGAGCCAGGGTGGCTCTTGTAAAGTCCAGTGGGGGGATAGTAGTCCCTGGTGGGGTTTCTGAGTTATCAACAGCAAGGAATTGATGCAAAGGTCCGTGAACTACTGCTGCTACCATAAGCTGAACGAGAACTTGAGCATACCTGTAAGAATATACAGACGGTACGTATAAATAGCGTGAGTGGGCGTGAAAGCGTGCAAAGAAACAGTGATCTCAAAAATGGCATGTTAAAGTGAAAAAAAAAAGTTCTATTAAAGCCGCAATACTTATCTTTATCCTCTTGGCGCGCGCACACACTGTTGGGCTTCATAAATCGCTTCGAATAAAATAGACGGATGTAATACAGCGAAGAAGGATGAGGATATGCCAAAGAAGAATGTCCAAGAGAGAGACTTGTTCTGAAGTGAATCTTACCGTTGCCCGGGGCACACGTGAATTCCGTGGCTGAATGTCGTGAGGTCGTAAGGGCTGAGGCCAAGAGCACTGCCGCGCACCTAACGTACATGTGCAGGTGTGTGGGGTGTGAATGCGGGAGGAAGCCCAAAATCATTTAGAAATAGACGCATGAGCGAATAAGTGACGTTCGAAGAAGACGTGTAGAGCACAGGCAGGGCGCAATGAGACTGAGCAGACACAACAAAAAGAAAAAAAAGTGAGGGAGGGGGGCACAAAGGGAGTGAAATGCTGACCGAGACCTCTTCTCTTGTTGTTGTCGTAGAAGCTGACGCTGCATCTGTCATTCTGCTAGGCACTGTGGGCAAGAACCGCGACGGCAAGAAGCGAGATGGGTGTGGAAACACGTTTGGATTGAAGTGCGGCAAAAGGTGAGACACGCCCACGTATTCGCCGCAGGGCACTACCACTGCTGGTGCGGTTGTTGTGCCTGATGCTGTAGCGGCTGTTGTTGTAGTGGCGTTTGTTTTATCCGAGGTCGCATCTTTGCTGCTTCCTTCCAAAGAAGATTTTTCCTCCTCAAGTGGGATAGCAAAACCAGCAGGTTCAACCACCTTTGAGAAGAGAGCACAACAAGAAGAAACGGAGGCAGGAAGGAAGCCAGAAATCGGGAGAAGAGTAGTCAAAGAGTACATTGAAGTATTGTTGAATGCATAGTCAGCATATTTTTGCTCTAAGCCTTTGTCTCTTTTCGCTTTCGTGCTCATGTACAAGTTATCTCCAAGTGTGCGGAGCTTTGCAGTATTATATACCTTCCGGATGGCGCCCAATGAATGAGCCGACAATCGCATGGCTTCATTGACCACGGCCCAGGTGACTGTGGTCGTTGTCGTTGCTTTTGAGGTCGTTCTTTCGGCTGGCGGAGCCGAAACTTCGCCCGTTGAAGAAGGCTCAGTGTTTGCCGGGAACAATCGCACAAGCGTTGCCATATTAGGACGTCTCAACACTACCTCCGACGATGCATTTGTTCCGAATTCTACCCCAACAGTCGCGCTTGAATCTACAATACCCCCTGCAGCTTCAGTGCCTATTTTGCCCAGATAACTCTGTGCTTTTGAAGCCGACGAGGAGATTTGTTTGACGGTGTCAACATGGTCTTCAATTGCCATGAGTACAGCCTGTGAAATGAACAATTGCAACAAACAAATTACGCTAGGCAGCAATGCACACACACCTTCGCCTTTGGCTTCTACTTTATTTCGCTAGATGTTTCGAGAAAGTTTGACCCAAACCAACAGAATTCGAAATGTAGCTCTCTTTCTTCAAACACACGCCACACACACGGCACACACACCTGTGCGGCAGCAATCGCAGGATTTTTGTGCGCTGCAAACAGGAGCCCTACGAGCAGGTCTGCGCATTCTGCAAAGCTCATATTAGGGGAGGGCGGTGCCTTCTCTTCTTCATTCAAATCCCTAGCTTCTTGTGTTGTCAAAACCGGTGAAGAAGAAGGAGAAGAAGAAGAAGATGCCGGACCTGCTGACACTGGTGATGACGGTGAAGTCTTCTTCGCAATTTCCCCTTTTAACGCAGCGCGGAGCCATATTCCAAGCCCGTCGTCGAAAGGTGGTTCGAGGGAATTCCCTGTACAAATGTGATATGAAAATAAAGAATTTGTGGGAGGAAGAGCAATTGACATAGAAGGAGTCGTGATCGCACTTAAAGCTACTGCCAACGCCATTATCATGTATTCACAGTTCAAAGTATTCCTGTTTTTTTTTTCTTCTACATTCGTACGAGCACTGTCTGCGTTAGTATTGCCATCGACTTTATCTCGCTGGTTGGCATTATGTGTAGCTTCAGCAGTGATAGCAAAGGCAGCCGCTGCGGCTATAGCACTCGCCAAGCGGCACGTCAGCTCTTCCCTAATATATAATAGGAAAAATAGAGTCAGGCACAATCATGATACACGTGTCCCAACAATTAATTCCCCTTCGTTCTAGCCATATCACATCTGATGTGATGTTTGCTTCACCGTTGGCGCTGTGCCGGCTGCCACATGAGAGCGCGAGCCAATGGCGCCGGTAAAGTGGCGCCTTTCGCAGTGGCCTCTTCGACCTGCCCAAAGTTTAAACATTGGAGAGTTCACGCACTGCCTGTCAAAACGTTCGACGCGCCTAGTCTGCGCTCACCTTTAAGCGAAGTACTTTCTGATTCTTTTTTTGAGGCCTTTGACTTGTTTACTCACTGTTTCCCCTTGGTCCCCCCCCCCCCCTTGGTTTCTATTCTGTATCAGGCGCACCTGGTCTTGAAATGCCATAAAATCGTCGACGAATGCGCGACCGTTGACCGAAAAATTACGGTACGCCTCCAGCACTTGCGGTCCAATCAAATGCCCGGCCACAGCGTGAAAGGCGACCTGGATTGTATTTAGGGCAAAAAAAAGAAGTGAAATTGACAGAGACGGAGCAATAGGAGCTCAAGAATGTGGCGAAGAATACACGTGGAGGAAGACAAGGAGGCAGAGGAGAGGAAGAAAGAAAAAAGTGGATGGAGGCGACTATGAAAACGAATAAACAGCCGTAAGACAGGTAATACAAGGAACGGCAAGCTGCTTTCTAATTACGTCGTGCTGTTTTGCGCCTACCCGCCGCATCGCCCCCAAAAAGTCATGGCACGTGTCTTGATTCCTCGGAAAAGCGCGCTCCAGGCCGTCATTCACCCGCGGCGCAAGCGCTGCTGCCAATTGCAGGGTAGGGTTGTTTTGCTGAGCCGCCCTGCCGCTGCTGCTTTGGCTGCTTCTAACAATGTCCTCGTGCGATGGATCAGGCGATGCTGAAGAAGCAGCAGCATAGACAAACGCTTTGAGCACGTGCTTGTGAATGTCCGTGCCACTAAACACGTTGGCATCTCCGAGCGTGTACCGAAAGCCAAAGTCACTGACCTGCCAGAAGTAGCAGTAAGGAGGAAACAGGCGCATGGAAATTTCAAGGAACGGACGAGAATGTGAACGAAAAAGAAAAGAATGAAGAAACTCCTGCAAGGTTATCATATCATTATCTTGTCGTAACGCTAAGTTGGCTCGAATGATCAAGCAGTGATGGACGACATTTGGATTGCGAGGATGAGCACATGAACGCGTCGGGTATGCATCAAGACATGTAAAATAAACACGTAAAAACAAACGAAGAAAGCGCACGTGTGTCTAGCCCTACCGCTTGGCGTGCGCTGAGTTGAGACTCAGGAGCGTTGGCCACCGCCTTCATCGCGCTGCGGCTCGACACTATCGTGGTTTTCAAACCCGCTAAATTCACGCAAAACACCGGCCCTACTTGTTCGCTGGCGCGGCTAGAGGGGAGCAAAGCGCAATGGGCAACAATTTGCGCAAGATGAGCTATGCGGTCGTATAAGCGTTCGGCAAATGAGATGCATTTATTCATAGTGGAATGCATGGGCTAAGCCTTACTGTCAGGATTTGGGAGGGAGGAAGCAATAGATTTTCTAGCCATCAAGCTGAAACAAATGCAAAATATCAGGAGGCGGCCTAACTCAAAATTGTGTGCCTATTACTAATGAGTAGCCATCAGCACTGCATTACCGAAGAAAAGTCGGCGGGTCTGCTTTGTAGCTCAAGGCATGGCCTAAAAACGGCAGCTGTACACCCGGCGCCCACGGTGGTCGTTGGTTCTGCGTTATTTTCGTCGTGCCTCGACCACGGTTGCGTCGCAACAACCACACTGCAGCAAGCACCACTGCAGCTAAAGAATAAGCCAATGCAGCAGACGTTGTCTGGTTAGGCAGATACCCCACCATTGAGTCGGCCTGGAAAGTAGATAGTAAAGATCGTATTCCTAGTAACACCGCTGCCACTACAATCGCCATTGTGTCTGCTACGCAGCGATAACTAATAACTACTCTAGCTTGCCACTATAATGAGTCGACTCTTCGTTGCTTTGGAGCTCAAAGTAGTAGAGGTTCATCACCATCATTTCACCATAATGGTGGTACGTATGGTGGTGCTGTGCAGCTGTGCAGATGCAGATCATTCAGAACACGGAAAATAAAATTCTGGGAATCAGAATTATATTCTCATGAAGCAGTCGAAATGTCGAAATTGCCGGTGATGGGGCCTTTTAGGCGCCGCACCGGTGCGCAGCCTGGCGCACTGTCTTTCTAAAAGATTCGCCTGAAGTCACCTCTCTGCTTTGAGTAGGCCTTTGAACGCGGCCTCCTTCAGTAATGCTGTCCTGAGGCGAGCATTAGGTTGCCGCAGTGGAGGTGGTGTACACGCCCACCAGTCGACATGGCCGGTGATGGGACCTTTTAGACGCCACCCCGGTGCGCAGCTGGAGGTAATGCCTTTCTAAAGGCTTCGCCTGAGGTAGCATTCACACACTACCTACCTACCGATTGAAATGTCCATGTCACCGCCCTAAGACCCTGCGGCCGTCAGGTGCAGCCCCCGACAACCAACTGCTAGCCTGGCGTATGCGGCAGTCACGCGCACATGGCGCTGGCTAACCCCGACACGGAGTCCAACAAGGCATTTCGACTGCCTAACCGATGTGTCATCACGCATCAAGCAGGGCGCCAAATTTAACGGCACCCAAACCGGGGGGGGGGGTTAGTGGAAAAATATAAAACCTAGTGGATCCACCGCACTGTGCGGAGCAAGGGAATTGAGCTGTTACGCCAGCTCCCAAGTTTCGCTCGTCAAAAGGGATTCCCCCCCCCTCGGGCCCACAATCAGCTAAAGAGGGAAGTAGAACGAGAGGAAGCTAGGGCAAATCGCAGAGCTTAGGGATACTAGGAATACTCAAGAAGAGACAGCCAACTCATTTTAAAAGCATTTGGGCCCGCTGTTTTCTGGATATAGCTAAGCGAAAGCGAAAGCGAGTAATGAGAAAGAAAAGAAATGAAAAAAAAACGTAAGGCGGAATCGAAAATTACCTACCGGTAATGCTTTTTGATGAGCTGTACATCGGTTTACACGTTTACACTGCCTTGAACAAGGTCCATGTGAACTGCCCAGAGCATCGAGAGCAGTACTTTATAACGTGCTTAGATAGGCGTTCAGAAGGCTTACTCGCTGTGCGCCACTTCGGTTTACACTGCCTTGAACGAGGTTCATGTGGACTGCCCAGCTCATCGAGACCGGACAGACCGGACACTAGATCGTACCATGTTAAAATATATTATACCCGCGTTTTTATAAAATGCTTCTTTTCGTCAACAAAATGATAAACAACGTCCACATCTTAGCGCCGCCTCAGTTCAAGATTGTCCTATCACCTATCACCAATCACCCAGTGCATAGGTGAGGCAAATATCTTCGACTTTATTGTGTTTTGAAAAAGCTAGCGCTGTAGATCAGTATGCCCTCTTCGTGGACTCCTACATTCGGCAAACGGAAGCAAACGGAAGGGGATAAAAGCACGTCCACAATGCGTTTGTGCACTGACGGAGGAGGACGGAGGACGGAGGACCCTGCACTATTTTAACTTATTGCTCACTTCTTTTCTGAAGGTTGTCGTAGACCTACAGTTACACAAGTTCTCAATCGAGATGCTAAGCTGGAAGAGCTTAAGTTACAACAGTTGAAAGGCTTGGAGGAGAGAGATGAAATTTCGTCGTGAATGGGTTATACTCGGCTGCTCCCCTGAAACGAATTCGTCGAAGACATGCACAGAGGTTGGCTCCTCGAAAGTAGTGCAGAGAGCACCTCGCTGGAGGTAGAATGTAGACTGCGATCACTGCGCAATGAAAGCCAGTGCTATACACGTAAACTTCAGATGCGGCTTCCAAAGGCACGGGCCGAGACCTTAATGGCGAGAGCAGAGAAAACTTGAAGGCGAGGGTAGTGTAGAGGCACAACACCTTGGCATGATGCTCCCGAAGAAGACCAGGAAAATCGCTGGGAGAAACGAAAATGACTCTAGCAGCGAGGACGAGAAGGCGCGGAAGAAACCTCAGAAATGCGTTAAGTGTCCAGCAGAAGGCGGTAGCTATGGTATATCTACGTCCATACGTCAGATGTCAGTCCGGCATGCAAGTCTATTTACACGTGAAATAGAGCT
>Ga0307931_1001525_pt1 | contig 15259 bp, 13 predicted proteins | sample OrgLakmetageno47_FD_201816 | JGI IMG/M metagenome (GOLD analysis project Ga0307931, IMG submission 201816) | Saline water microbial communities from Organic Lake, Antarctica - #47 | ecosystem: Environmental > Aquatic > Non-marine Saline and Alkaline > Saline | place: Antarctica: Organic Lake... | reverse complement strand
ATTGTGATAGTAGCTATCAAGGTCCATGACATTGAGCCTTTGAAAAAGAGTGGCTGAACTAATGTGATGATGAAAGGCATGACGAAGGCTGACACGACACATGCTACGAACGCAGCGCTTATGGAAGCTACGGAGTCGGTTGAATAAGTCTTCTCGTAAGCACCAAACCTCACACCCATAAAGCAAAGTAGACAGAACGAGAGCATTGTAAACTTCTAAAAAAAGAAACCAGGAAAAGAGCCCGACATGAATGTTTCGTTTCCCATGAAGCTGGCCTGGCAGGCGGACTGTTTGTTTCTGTTTCTCAGGTGGAAACGAAACACCTGGATTTCCAAGGTTTCTTTCGGGTTTCGTTTCGATTCCGCCCCTCAAAGAAAGTGCACCTCAAAAGATTTTTCTGAGGATCAGCCCGGATCACGGTTTAGTTGATGCGATAACGGAAATTTTGATCGGAAGTGGAGTTCGCGTTCAAATACATGGGGATCCAGTACAACTGTTCGCGATTTGCCTCTTCTTAGTGCCTACTGATCCACCTGCGACGCCCCACGTAAGAAAGAGATGGAAACGAAATATCCAGGTAAATGTTGAGAGAAACAGCGCACGAGGCCCATATGTTTCGTTTCTAGAAACCAGAAACACCCAGGGCGGCACTTTTATTGTTTCTTGGAAACGAAACACACGAAAAATCCGGGTTTGTTTCCTATGTTTCCTTTTGAGACTTGAGACAGGCCCCGAAGGGCCGGAATTAGAAGACTAACAGGTAGAGAAGAAAAGCAAAGCAGCGCAAACTAGACCTAGGAAGCTAATCAGGCGCACATGCCCGAGTGGCCATGGAAGTGATGGTAGCGGTCCAAAGTGGCACGCTCCTCCATGCTCTGAGAGTGCAGCTCAAAAGAAGAGTTTCCGCCCGCAGAGGAGTGGACTACAACAAAGTCCCTCAGGCGATCCAGAAGAAGAGTCGCCCATCCCCGAGCAATTGCGTGACCCTATTTGCGTGCAAGCTTCTGTCTGAACAAGGCTTTGGCTTCTGAAAAGCCAATGTTTCCTTTTCCCTGTGTTTCGACCCTACTTGGAGGGACTGCCACCGGGTACGGGTACGAAAAAGACGGAACACCGAAACGAAACCAGGCAGGCCTCCACTCTCGTCTCCAGCAGCTTCCCAGCTTCTTGCAGCTTTTTTATTTTTACTTTCAAAAACGAGAAGGGCACCAACCCCAGCATGTCTTACGAGGCCATCAAGTGTCTTGCCAAGGCAGCATCCTTCATTTATGCCAATGATTCTAGTCTAACAGTAAGAGTTTATAGGATTTCCCGTGTTTTTCTGTTGTTTTCAAGTCTACGGCCACCTGTACCTTGTTCGAATACATACCCTGGCTTAACCCTGATCATTTTCGCTCCAACGCTATTCAAACATGTTGTGCTGCGCGATGGCGTTGCTCGGATGCCAGGATCTCCAGCAAAGTGAGTTTCAAGTTTGAAAGCTTCACTATTGAGCCAACATGTGTGTATTCATTGGTCGTGTTTTCCTCCATATTGGATACTTCTTCTTTTCTCTCTCATAACCTACGCCCCATCTTGTAAACTGGCAGATGCGGCGACCAGCAAGAAGCGGCATGCTCCCAAAGCAGGCGAAGAGCGGCCATCCAAACGGCTACTTTCTGGGAGAGCCCCCGTAACTTCATTTCACTCTTCGCCTTCATCATCCTCTTCTTCATCCACTGCACCAACACATTGGGCTTCCACGCCAAGAACGGGAGATTATTTTGCGAGCACAGCTGAAGAGAACAAAGCAGTGGCGTCTTTCCAGGCTCGCAACGAAATCACCACGCGGAAACTTTTGAGTGTCCTCAACTCACGGAGCCGCTTATGGGCCACACACGAATGGTTTTACTCTGGAGTGAGTTTTTATAACTTGAGGCTTGTATAGTGCTAGTAGCTAAGTTAGGCGAGAAAAGGCAGTAGCACAATAGCTTAAAGAAAGGTGCATATTCAGAGTGCACGCAAGTATAGTCTGTTCATTATACGACATTACTTGCTATTTCCTATTGCCTTTTTAGTTTGCTCCCTGGTCGATTTTTTTTTCTCCTGCACACCCTCACTGCAGGAATCTTCTCCTTGACCCACGCACACAGGTGGATCAAGCCTACTTCAACCGCTGCGACTTCGAGGAAGCGCTTCAGGAACGCGGCTGGAGCCACCTGACTACTGCTACGCGCGCCGAGTGGGGGGAGGTTAGAGCAGCGCTCGGAAAACCTCGGAGAATGAGTGCCAAGTTTCTGAGAGGAGAAAGGCATACCTTGGCTCGATACCGCACTGCTGTGAGTCTTAACAGCTCAGTCATGAGTGTTTGTGATTTTCAAGAATATGTGGTACATTTTTGTCTTATTCTCACATGAGACATAGTCCGAGCAATTTCTTATTAACTTTTGCCAATTTCAACAACGACTTTCTTGTCGTTATTAGTTGTGTGAAACTTCGTTTTGAACCTTGTACTAGGTGCGGCAACACCAGGCTGCGCCTCACGCAGTACCCCTCGGATCCCAATGGCCATTTCCCGTCCCAGAGGCACCACGAGTTGGCGAAGTCGTGTCAGTGCAGCTGCGTGCTGCGCACGGGGCAAGGGTACAAGCTCAGGTTACAGCTTCGTCGTCGTCGTTGTCGTCTTCAACATCCCATTGTCCGCCTTTCTCTTCAACGTCGCACCAGCACCCGCACGAAGAGGAAGGCAGTCGAGGTTTACTATGCCGTGGTACCGTACTTGCATGTGACGTCGCTGCCGGCGAGTACCGCGTTCAATTTGACCGGTAATATATTCAAAAGAGTAAAAAGAAAGACTTGAGGAGAGCACGCGCGCGATTCCCCGCTTCGCCTTTTCTATTTCATTTGCGCCAGTCTTTGATTTCTACCTTGCCTTTTTGTTTTTCGTATATACTTAGTAGGCAAATGAGCACGATTGTGTTGGTGTACGTGTGTGTTTTGTGCGCAAGATTTTATTATTTCTCTCTTTTTTCGTATCTTTCTCTGACACATATATCATTTTCTTCAATCAGGCCGGAGCTCGGACACGCTGGCCATGCAATTGTGCAAGACTGCGATTTGTGTGTGCACGGTAGACCGCCGCTTTTGCACTGCCCACCACTTATGATTGGCACGCCGCAGCAGCCGCCTTCAAACTCTCATCTTTCGCCTTTCAATCCCACGTTTAGCACACAAGGCGCCTCTGCCGCCGCTGTCGCGAGTAATGACAATGTTAAAGCAACTGCGGTGCCTGCGGGTGCCATAGCACCAGGTGCAGCAGCTGCCGCTGCAGCAGTTGCTGCCGCCGTAGCAGTCTTGAACGATTCACTGCGTGCTCCTACTTCAGCTCTTGAGGGTGATTGGGGAACTTTGCCGAATGCTAGTGGGCAATCCACAGAGCGTTCCGGCGCTAGAAGAGCCCCGCCCTTGTATTCAGCTGCTCCTACGTCAGTGCTGTCGCGTGACGCTCAATCAGATCTTGTGGGACAAGATTGCCCATTGCATGCACGCGTGAATGGTGCCAGTTGTAGCGGCAGCACTGGCTGCCCGGATGATAAACTATCGACCAGTAGAGATGATACTTCAGCGTTGCCTTTGAATCCAGTCCACGGCAACGATAGTAGCTTTCGTTTGAATGCCTTGGCAATGAACTCGAGCGCGGTCAACTCCGTTTCAAGTGCTCATGTAGCATTTGAACCAACGTTGCCGGAGCTATTGAGATTGCATGACGAAGGAGTACATGTTGAAGCAGCAGTAGCGCCCGCCCTCCGAAGTAAGAGTGACTGGGCTACGGCGCAGGTGGCCGACCATATGCGTGCTGCGAAAGAGCGAGTAAAGAGCGCTCACACAGCTTTACTTTCTGGCCAAACCAACCATTCAACGACTGCAGCGAGCTCTAAAGCTGGTGAGGGCATCGTGGTGGGCGAAGGAATGCATGCAAGCCCTCTGCAAACCGCCTTTCAATTACAAGAGTGTTTATCGTCTGTGTCCGAGGTTACCAATGCCACTGAGGGTGCCATAGCGTTAGTGCTCGCACTTGAGCAATACGTGGGCGCCAGTGCTCTGAATGCTGAAGGTGCTCATTTAGAGGAGCTAGGTTTAAAGTGTGCCATTGGCTTAGCCCTCGATCGTGCCACACCTCGGTGGTTACAAGCTTGCCAAGACGAGTCCAGGGTAAAGCCCCCAACGACGCTTAAACAACCGTTGATTCAGCAGACTGAGAGCGCCGAGAAACAAGATCGGCAAACACTTCCACCACCACCACCCGTTCCCTACCTGGATTCCCTCGAGGCCGAGATCTCTTCTGTCGAAGCTGCATCAGCTGAAATCTTCGCTGGTATTCTCTCTGCAGTGGCGTCTCTTGCTACTGAATTCACCAAGTCCAAAACGACCGCCAAATCTGAACCCAACGGATTAGCAACTGGGATATACTGACTTGTGGCGTTTGTGTTAATTTATTTGAATTACTTGGCTCGTTATTATTAAAAAAACTCTTTATGTTATTATTCTTAGCGGTCCACGAGGGTTATGATATGCATGATAACTCCGGTGTTTGGTTCTACCTCCGCAGTTGCAGTTGGGTATTTGGAGATGAAATTCAAATGGAAATGGATTTGCCATTTGCGAATTGTAATCCGTGTCTTGCTGATAGAATCAAAAAACGATCCGCCAGTATTGTGGGTGCCAAGTGCCTGGTGTCAAGAGGGTGTCTAGAGCGCCAAGCCCTTTGTGCCTTCATGCCCCGTGCCTCCGAGCAAGCGCGCGGAGTCACAAGTGAACCCCCCCCTCCCAGGCGCTCTCTGAAAGTTAACTCAGAAGTGCAGTACTTAACGGTGTTACTCCAGAAAATCAGGAAGAAGGATCACCTGTGTCGTGCCTGGTTCTCAAGGCACCGATTGCGGCGCCGAGCTCAAGAGTTAAAAGGTTTATGGAACTACGCCGCTGTCCTCAAAAATGATCACCAAAGATGACGAAGCCCTGATGTAACCCGAACCAAAAGCTGGTCAAAGGATTTGAATAAATGGCCGTATTCAGATCTTTCTATCAGTACCCCCCCTCTGTAGTTGATATGAAAATGGAACTGCCATTTTGCATATCCAGGCCACAATAAATTGCTAAACAAACTCACATTTCCCGAAGGCGCAAGATGACGCTGTAGTGCAGCTTCAAAATGCAAAATGTTTCTTGTTTTAGATCTCAAGGTCTCAAGGGCTTTCTCCTAAACAACACCCAAATGTATCTAAGAATGGACCCAGCCCCCAGCGCAACGAAATGTAAAAGTAAAAAAAAACTCAACTCAGCCAGTAGCCAGTAGCAGCAGCGCCTAGAGCTCCCCAGCTGGATTGTTTAGTCCAAAAACAATCAACTACTTCGCTGGGTCTTCAGTCCACATGAAGATATTAGAGTCGTTTTTGGCCCAAGTATGAAATACATGGTACACTGATGATGTGCAGTGGTGGTCTGGGTGCAATTGTCCTCGTCCTCATGGATGTAAGCTTGACCACTTTCGATAAAATTGACCTATATAACCAATGCTTCAATATATGAACTTAGCCGTTTTGCTGAACTAAATAAATAGCGTCATCAAAATATTTTTTGGAGTAGTAGCGATATGATATTTGGTTCATAATAGAAAGAATTTGAAGGATCAATGCTATGATGACATAACGTACTACAGATTCATTTAATTTGCAAAAAAAAAAACAATGATGATGATAGAGTGCTTACCGAATAGAAGTGGACGGCGTGTGAAAAGTAAATGGATAACCTTTCATATTGATGATGGGGAGATTCGAAGAGGACACAGAATTTGAATATTCTGATGATGTCCTACGACCGGCCACCATTCAATATATGTGAGGCTGCTGCGTGGACTGAATTCAATTAGTGGCATTCAACGAGCCTTTCTACTTTTAAAGTGATTGAGAAATTCCATGGCGAATCGCAGCATCAATCGTTCAAAAGATCAGATCAAATTTTCCTGGCACACGTTAGATTCTAAGTTTGCGGGCTGCTCATTGTCTCTTGACCACACACCAAACGTGTTACTTGTCGCTGAAACTACCAGGGCCGCAGATGACCGCCCTCCTCGACCACTGTCGCGCCCTCTTGAATTCATGGAGGCTGGGCTCGTTGTGTATACCAAAGAAAGTATCCCGGGGCAGTCTACTCTCGTACAAGTCAATTACAATGGCGCGAAAACAGAATCGAGTGGAATAACAAAACAACTACCTCAGGCGGAGAAAGTGCTCCCCTCTCAAGTTCTTGACTTGGCCCGTATTGATCCACAGCACATTGTTGCCAGCACTAAAGGAAACAACCTTGATATTTGGAAGAAAACTGACTTCGATGGGTTCATATCAATGCAAGTACTCAGTGGTTGTTGGAAGAATCCTGATTCAGAGATGCATCTCGTACAGCCAAGGAAAGATGACAGCGCGTGCCTTGTTGCAAGTCAGAACGGCCTTTCCGTCCTTCAACTGGATGGCCAGTGCAATAACTTAAGGTCATTTGCAGAAGGGCGTGGCTTGATTACGAGTGTATCGTGGCATGAGGGGGAACGTTTCACTTTCAGCAGCACCGTGGATACAGGCCACTTCGTGCTCTACGACGTGAGGGCTTCAACCCCAGTTTCATCGGCGTTAGTTTCCAACGGTGGCATCTATGATCATGCCAAGTTGGATCATTATTCAGTAGTTGTCTCAGGAGCGGGAGCTGTCTTGAATCTTTTGGACCTGAGGTAATTTGTTAACATTTTTTAGAATTGAATATCTTAATTAATGTTTATAGATTTGTGGCTTTGTACTACTGACTTATTTCTTTGCGTGCAGGAAACTCGATAAGCCAGCAGCAAGACATCTTGATCCTTTTCAAGCGAATATCATGGAATTGGCAGCATCAGGCGCAAATCCGATGGATTTGCTTGCTCTCGGTGAGCATGGGTTCACTTTGTGGAATTCTACAGGCCATGGCAGGCTCAACTTCCGAGCACTCGTTGAAGAACCTGATGCGAAGGGGTTTATTCGAGGAAGTTTTAATGACGGCACAACTGCGTTTACCACGAATGCATCAGGCGGTCTTAAAGCATGGAAGGTGAAGACAGGAAGACCTTTGGCAGCGATGACCGTTCCGCATAAACACAACGTACAACAAAATCCTCCCAAACACGGTGAACCGTTAGCACGTGGGCCACCTCAGAGCCCGCAAAAGCATAATTCGGGCCGTGGTGTGCAACTCGGTGCGTCGACGCCATCTTCAACAGGAAAGATATCTTTGGCATCGGAAGAACTCTCACTTTGGGATTGGGACGAAGAACTACCACGCGATAGTGGTCTCATGGAGGAATGGCCTGGACGCGATCCTGTGGCTGCCCCAGCAGCTGCAGCCCCTCCAACAGGGGTACCCGCAACTGGGGAAGTTGCTGTTGAGGCATCCATTGGAGAAACACCTGCAGCGGCTGCTGGGACAACATTGGCTGGTGCCGCCCGGCCTGCTGGTCAAATCCGACCTGCTGCTAGTTTGAGGGTACACTCTGAAGATGCCAACTCATTGCCGATTAAAGATCTCGACGAGCTTATAAGTTTTTATCTGGGGTAGCCGCTATTTCTATTTTGATTTATATCAAAAGATAATTATAAACTTGTTGTCTGCTGCTTTGGCTGAGCTTGTAGAGGCCGTTTACTTTGCTGTTTTGCTATTTCAATTGCAAGCACGTGCTTATTGTGCCCTACTTATTTTTCATCTGGATCATATAATGTATTTTCTCACTGTGGTGAAGAAAACTGAGGAGGCTCGAAAGTGTTTACGATGCCCAATTTTTCATTTGGATCATAATATGACACATTTTCTCACTGAGAACTGAGAAGTAAACCAAAAAGGCACTGAAGTTGTGAGCTCTTTAGTATTTAGCCCAGCAATTCAATGATAATCCGATAATTGCTGTGATTGAATCTTGAGGTGGGGTTGTGGGGTTTGAAGAATAGAGGTATGTAACGCCATCATAGGGATTTCTCCACTGAGTTGTATGATTTGTGCCTTGGCTGTGTGGATTCCCTTGACTCGGATAACACGGCAGTTGCTTTGCTTACTGGCTGGAAAGCACATTGCTGTTCGAAGAAGAGCCCGGGTGATACTCAGAGCTGGGCTTCAATAGGCTTCTGAATGCAAGGGGGTTCCATAGTGATATTCTTAGAGTAGTATGCCATTTTGCCTCTTGCCTCTTAGCCACACTCGAAAGAAACAAATAAGCAGGTCCGCCTTTAGTTGGAGGCTGGACTTATTCTGTGCACCATGCACTGTACACTCTCGCCATTTCGAACATTCACATGGGTTATTCAATAAGACGAGGCGAATTCTGAATTAGAATTAAGTAAGGCAGCACAACGACGTATTCATACCAGTAATCCGTAATGACACAACAAAATTGCCTTTAGCTCCATTTCAATTTCAGACGATTCATAATTGGAATTGATTCGGAATTGGGCTCAAAAGTCTGATTTATACATAAAACGAATTTAAAGACATAACGTGAGATTTGACAGAACTAGCTTCATATTTAGAGTAAACTCTTCTATTTAAGCGGGCTCTTGCTCTAACAACAGGCCCGCTGTTCTGTTCAACTGTTCAAGCATGCCATTATTATTAGTATGTCTATTGTCTAAATGTCCAGTCTAGTCCAGTCCAGTCCAGTTTAGTCGGGTCTACTAATTACTCTCCCGAGACAAAGAAAGGCGAGAGCACTGTTGTCACAGATGCACGTTCAGCATGCACTTGAGCTACGTGTGCGCTAGCAAATTCGCTCCAGAAGGCCAATAAGGGCTCCAAGTGGCGCCTTTCCTTCGAACAAGTCGCCGGGACTAAGCACGCTCAATAATGAGTGCTTCTGGTGATTAGCCAAGTACTAGACATAATCCTCACTTGTCTTTATCGTTTCTACCTCGCGATTGACGTAAGCGTCGTTCGAGACAGAAGTTTCGTCTCTACAAGTCCCGTTTGCGACACCTTGCTCGTGACTGGCTTGAGCGCCGTTCTCTTCTAAATTTGCCATGTTAACCTCAAAATTGACTTGAGCGTCATTAGTGACAGAGAATTTTTCTCCCCAGGTCTCGTTTTTGACGCCTTGCTCGAGACTGGCTTGACCGTCGTTCTCCTTGATATTTGCTGTGTCCCCCTCAAAATTGACTTGAGTGTCATTTCCCTCTAAGTTTGCCATGTCCACTTCAAAATTGACTTGAGCATTATCCGTTCCAGAGATATCTTCTCCCCAGGTCTCGTTTTTGACACCTTGCTCGCAATTGACTTGAGCGTCGTGCTCGTAAATATCTTCTACTAGTAAGTTTGCCGTGTCCACCTCAAAATTGACTTGAGTACTGTTCCTGATAGACATATTTTCTCCCCAGGTTTCGTTTTTGATACCATGAGCGTCATTCTTGTAAATGTCTTCTAGATTTATCATGTCCGCCTCAAAATCGACTCGAGTGTCGTTCTCGGTAGAAATATTTTCTCCCCACGTCTCATTTTTGACACCTTGCAGTGGGTTGGAGGGTGGCATTTCAACTGCTTTGGCGTGCAAGTCGGCCTTTTTCTGCGCCACGAAGCCCGTAATCCGTCGTACAATGCCTGTAACAAGAATTGCAATAAACGAACACCAGCTCAAAATGATCGGGACAGGATTGAGCACCCTCGCCGTCTCAAAGAGTGACAAAGCTAAACCAAAAAAATAGAAACAGGTAAGGGCGATATTTAAAAATGTTTTGTCTTGGCTAATGTAATGTATTATGATGGTCGTAAGTATCATCATCAATAAAATCGTCATCTATTTGCTTGCTTGAGTGCTCATGTTTTCTTGACACAGCTTCGTAAATAATTGTGATAAAAACGAGAATAGCTTCAATGGTATGTAGAATAATTTCAACATTGTTTGGTGTAAAGCCGCGCTCAAAGATGTATTCGTAGTAGCACTTCATTGCACAGAATAGTGGACCAAATAGAAAAAGAAATGCCAAGAAACCAAGCGCTACCAAAATTTTAATCTCTCGCAGCACAAATGATAGGATGCATAAACCCACAGGGAGAACGACACAAATTATGCCCTGGATGAAGAACCATTTGACTTTCGTATGGAGACTCCATTGATTCCAGATGCTCCGACAACCCAGAGTGCACTTGTCGTTCCAATACTTCTTCTTTGAGTTGCCCCCATCTAAAACAGTGTGAGGCCTGTAAATGAAACACATCACCGACATTGAACTTGACAGCAAAAACATCAACATAAGTTGCGCGAGCGTATCTGCCACATTTGACACCACGAATACGGTGGACAGTTTGTAACCTAAAGTGATGTGATACCACCATTTTCTTCCTTTATCGAAGTCTTGTACGTATGTGCGCTTCACTTTCTCGAAGCCATCTTTTTTGGATAGTTTTGGAACCGCTACGTGAATACCGCATAAGTATGTGGCAGTGACTAAAATTGACGCAGCGAGCATGCTGTAGAAGTCACCAGAGCCGTCGCAACTTACACTTGGAGCTGAAGCAAGCACAGATTGACCGTAGTCATTATTCTCGCAGCGCCACACAGTCATCGCAGAGGTAACCACTGGTACATATGTCGAAGTTCCAATAAGTGCAATAGTGGCAATTGCCTGGCTTTGACTTTCCTTACGATACCATGCAAGAAGTGCAAATGGGAGCATTATGCAAAGCGGAACAAAGGTGTTGATAGCCCAACGCGATACAACGCCCATACTTGTTCCCGCACTGCATTCGGGGCGACCCAGATCGACAAAGTCGAAGCTGAGAGGAAGTGCGATCCAGTTCAACCAATTTAAGATAGTGAATGGAAATTTGAAACTGAAAGAGAAGAAAACGAGGGTTGTGATTTGAAAGAAGCTCAGAGCTACGTTGAATTTAGCAACTGCCGTGGCAGCTACAGTGGCAGACGGGACTTGACTAATGCTGCTTTTAATGTCGTTGTTGTTGTCGTCTTCTTCCTCTTTCTCAGAGCCTGCAAGTTTGTAAAGCACGTTGAGCAAAAAGGCTCCGAGTATAACAGCTAGTGCAAGACCTATTTTTGCAGATTCGGGACATTGCGTGCACGTGTTATCTTTCATATACCACTTTGGTTCACACTCTGCGCACCCAACACCCGTGTGACCTTCAATGCATAGTCCATCGGTCGGGCACCACTCAAAGAACTGGCACTTGGTGCACACAGAAAGGCCCGCCGTGTACGTGGCGTAACCATTTTGGCAAATTATGCAAGCTGCTGAGTCCAAAGGTCCATAAGAACCCGCAGGGCACTGATCGAAGGGGCACGAAGAATTCATCCCGCTGAAAGACCGGTTACCCTGAGCACAATCCAAACATGAAGCACTCGATGTTGCGTTCCGGTAAGAGTACAGCCCTGCGCCACATAAGCTGCACATTGTCACGAGTCCCTTACCTAAGGAGTCACATGGGCCACAGGAGGTGCAATCACCACCAGTTGCCGTGACTACCTTTGTCCCTTCAGTACAAGCGTCGGCCTTACACTCGAAGTTACTTTCAGAGGAAGAAGTGTCTTCGAGAGTGTTATCATAGAAGACCAGATTAGACGCTGTAATTGCACTATCACTACTTTCTTTGTACAAAGCAGCACTACCAGAATTATCATCGACGTGATTGCTGGCAAAAGTGACATGATTCATAGTGATGCTAGTCAAAGATGAACCATATATGCCCATTGCGGGTTTACCTGAGTTTCTTGTGAATGAAACCATGTCCAGCGTTACTGACGATGGCGATGCGACCACGCCCGAATTACTGATGTCTACTACCATGGCTTTGGAATTCTCCTCAAATTGAACGTATCGCATTGCCACTGTCGATTCAGCAATATTCAGGGCGCCAGAATTGAGCGTAAACTTGACACTAGTCAGTAAGACTGATCCACTGGCGCCATTTGTATTTACCACCCCGAGAGCATTAGTATTGGATGTATAGTTGACTCGCTTCAATACAGCACTTGCTCCATCGACTTGCATACAAGACGCAGAGCCAACATTTTCTTGAAAGAACACGTCACTCAAAATAACAGCAGAAGCACTCGTCACGAACAACGCCCCTGCCTTCTCTGGATACATGCCAATCGAACAATTGTAAAACGAAATTTGGTTCAGAGTCACGGTGGAATCAGATATGCACATTCCAGCGAAGCCACCACCGTACATGACGAAATCATTCATTGTGACACTGGAAAGACTTACTGCAAAGGAGTACTGACTGCAAGACGAGGCCATATCACTTGTTGAATCTGGGTTTTCCTCCAGAAGCGTGACCGTTTTCCCAGTTCCCTTCAAGACAATAGCTTCAACACCCGATATTGATAAAGCACTATCAGAAACCGCGATGTTGCTCGCAAAAAAGACGACAGAGTTACTTTTGGATGCTGCGGCATTGGATTCAGAAGGCGTTGTGACGCCTGTGACCGATGTTGGCGCATACGTGGGCACTGGAGTCGGGTTTACAGTAATCGTCGGTGTTAGGGTAGGCACTGGAGTCGGGTTAAGTGATATCGTTGGTATTGAAGAAGGTACAGGCGTGGGCGCAATGGTCGGTTCAAAAGATATCGTCGGTGCTGAAGAAGGCACAGGCGTGGGCGCTATGGTCGGGTTAAAGGATATCGTCGGCGCTAGTGTGGGCACAGTGGTGGGGTTAAAAGACATCGTCGGTGCTGGTGTGGGTACTACAGTTGGGTTTACGGATATTGTCGGTGCTAGTGAAGGCGCTGCGGTCGGTTTAAAGGACATCGTCGGTGCTTGAGTTGGTGCAGATGTGGGCACAGTGGTCGGGATAAAGGACGTCGTCGGTGCTAGTGTTGGCTTTATGGTCGGCTTAAAAGACGCCGTGGGTGCAAGCGTCGGCCCTATGGATGGGTTATAGGTCGTCGTCGGTGCTAGGGTAGGCACTGGGGTCGGGTTAGAGGATATCGTTGGTCCTGAAGAAGGCGCAGGCGACGGCACTATGGTAGGGTTAAAGGATATCGTTGGAGCCTGCGTGGGCACTATGGTCGGGTTCAAGGATATCGTCGGTGCTAGTGTGGGCACTGTGGTCGGTTTAAAGGACGTCGTTGGTGCTGATGTGGGCACACCGGTCGGGTTAAGGGACGTCGTTGGTGCTGGGGTGGGCACAGTTGTCGGTTTAAAGGATGTCGTCGGTGCTAGTGTCGGCCCTGTGGTCGGGTCCAAGGATGCCGTCGGTGCTTGAGTTGGCTCAAGTGTGGGCACTATGGTCGGTTTTGCAGATTTCGTTGGTGCTAGAGTGGGTACCATAGTCGGATTAAAGGTCGCTGTCGGTGCTAGCGTGGGCAATTCGGACGTCGTTGGTGCTGGTGAAGGAACTTCAGTTGCTGCAAAGCTTGCCGAACCCGCGCAATTTATGTTTGCCCCCCCACTAACACCACCGACGCTCCAAGTAACCTCCGATTGGTTGTTGCCGCCGCACGCATAGGGTGTGTATGTCTTCCCGGGATCAATGCATGCCTTAGCCGCACCATAGGAGCCGCTCGAAAGCGTAAACGTGAGGTTGCCTACGTGCAGAATGTTGCTATTCCATCCATCTCCGTATGACTGTGCGACACATAAAGTTAGACAAACACCTCGGAAAATTGAGCACCGCGTAACATTATGTTAAACTTACATCAGACATGATTACGGTGTAGTTGACGCAAGCTGCAGATGCCGGCGAAGCGACCAGCAAAAAGGTCAGGCAGAGTCTAAAGTGCGAACTTTTCAAAGGAACTGGCGTGAAATGTCTTGGGATCGCTTTACTGTAGAGGTCCATCTTCTGTGAGGGGAGGCAGGTTTCTCGTAGAGATTAGACATATTTCCTTATCAAAAGTCAAAGACAAATCATCGCACAACACTTAGCGCTAAGGCTGCGAAAGTGCTGAAAGCGGAAGAGAGGTGCGTGCGCACATCATGCTGCAACGGTATGTTACTTCCGCCCGTTGAGATTTTACTCTCTATGCACACCACCAGGAAGTCTATTTTGCGTTCAGAAACTATTCTGAGGTTTGTCTCTATTCCCACAGTGTAATCAGGGCGCTTCATCTTGTCAAGAACTGGAGCGGCGTACCCGTCCGGAGAGCTGTTCGTTGTGGTCGATGCTGTGTTGCCGGTGTTGCCGTGTTGCTGTTGTGGCTGCTCATGTACTGTGCTGCTGCTGATTGGTTTGCGTGAGCTAAGCTTTCTACAGAGAGGGTACTCCGGAAGTTTAAGTACTAATATACCACGATCGAACTCGAACTCAAACTAATACAAAAACAAATGGCACAGAAGCCAATGCTGCGGGCAGAAGTGGAAATGCACCGACTTTTTTTGTCCCCGTCATGTGACCGACGGACCGACAGGCAAAAATCCTTGATGGGAAAATTCTGGCCATGTCGAGACGACTAAATATCGACTCTTCGTTGATCTATAATACATAACACAAGTTTAGGTGCCCGCGGTATAAACGGTTCATGGGCAACTTGCTTCGGTATCTGTACAACGAGTTAGTTTCTTAGCGCCTTCGTGCGCGTTCTGAGCGTTCTTGCGGTGCCCGTGGATGAGCGCCCCGCATAGTGCCCGTGTTTAACCTCTGTAACTCCCCCTTACAGGGGAGATCAGTTTCTACAGTTTCCCTCCTTGTGCCCGTGGTCCGCTTTTCTTATTTACAACCTACTGCACATGCACGGTACATTTATACTGCATTATGTAAAAAAAAAAAGACGACCACCACCACGAACGAACCACGAACGAAATTCCATTTGATATATAGGACAAGATATGAGATTACAGTACTTCTAACGCGGAGGGCAGTAATGATTGCAGCAACAACTTTTTGGTTTTTCTGTTTGAAGGATTCTTTGAGGATGCTTTCATTGCCATCAGCTTCGGAGTATCCGGAAGGTTCTATCGATGCGCTGGTGACCGACCTACTTCCGTAGAATACAGTGTTGGGCGGGATAATCTTCTGAGAGCGCGGCGGAGCGTGGAACTTTAGATATATTCTTCGAACTCGAACTCGAACTAATACAAACCCAGATGACACAGAAGCGAATGCTGCGGGCAGAAGTTTACGCGCGTGCGTAAATAGGAAGTCAGTAGCGGGTAGGAAGTTCGGGGGGGGGGGGGGGGGGGGGGGGGGGGGGGGGGGGGGGGGGGGGGGGGGGGGGGGGGGGGGGGGGGGGGCGGGGCGGGGGGGCGCGGGGCGCGCACGC
>Ga0307931_1001524_pt1 | contig 15267 bp, 10 predicted proteins | sample OrgLakmetageno47_FD_201816 | JGI IMG/M metagenome (GOLD analysis project Ga0307931, IMG submission 201816) | Saline water microbial communities from Organic Lake, Antarctica - #47 | ecosystem: Environmental > Aquatic > Non-marine Saline and Alkaline > Saline | place: Antarctica: Organic Lake... | reverse complement strand
TACTTTTGAGCGCGTTCTCCAACGTCCTGCCCCAAGTCATCTGTGGACAGCCAATCGGTCGAGAATGCGATACCCAACCAGTCAGTAACTGCCGTGGCGCCCGGCTCATGGGCATACGTGCGACGTGGCCAGCCCAACGAAGAATCCGATTATGAAAGTAACTGCCGATGTCAAGAATGCCCAAGCGACGGAAAAGACTCGCGGAAGTGATATGGTGGCGGAAGGTATGATGGAGGTTCACACGGCACATGCCACGAGCACACCTGTTATGGAAACTTCGAAGGCGCTTAAATAAATCTTCACGCAAGGACCAAGCTTCACAACCGTAAAGTAAAGTAGGCAAGATAAGAGCCTTGTATACTTCACCCTCAAGTTCCTCAGAAAGATATTCCCATCGTCCCAATCCCGTTGGAATCATATCTTTCATATTAGAGCAATCATTTCCCTGTTAAAAAAGTTGAATCTCATTGATTGGCTGATTCCTTTCCCAAGTACCAAGTACCAAGTACGAATGGCACAAGAATGCCTTGACTTCTTGCGAGGACTCCAAGGCGGCGTTGAGGACATCATCGCCCAAAGGCGCACAATACACTGTGACGACTTGTTAGTGGCGATTCAATCGTAGCGTATTGGGTTCTCGAATTCTTTAGGGAGGATATCGCTATTGTTCGTTAGGTGCACTCCGACGTCAAGATCTTTGAAGATCCAAGTTGTGCAATACTGAGTCTCGGAGATTGACATATCAAACATTGCAATAGAAATCTTTCCAGCGTTGCCCCATTGATCCCTACTGATTACTGGACCAAAAGTGTTTCGTTAGTGGTGATCGCCGCTGTAGGGCACCCAATAGCCTAGCAGCAGCCATGATTGCTGAGGATGAAGTTCAGGACAAGACACAGACATCTACGGCGCACTTTGTCCATTCAGCCGGCACCGTAGCAGACTCGCACATTAAAGAACATAGTGCTACCATATTTGATGCGCCCTCGCCTCAGATGAGCTCTTCTGAGTGTGACGACGAAATTCGAGCTCTTCTTGATGCTAGAGGCTGGGGAGGCTACGAAGAGTCTCTGGGTGCAGCAGGTGTTTTGAATCTAGCGTTGCTCGAAGATGCCTGCAATCTGCCAGACGCGATGGATTTTCTCACTCGCACGGTAGGCATGAAACGACTGCAAGCACGAGCTTTGAAAGATTTGATCACCAACCCGGAACATCCGTCGTCGCCGCGGTCGTATGACTCAAAATCACGTGGCCGCGGTGACCTGTTCAGTGACGAGTCAACGCCGACGACAGGCTTAACAACTCCAACCAAGCAGCAAAGTAGCCACAAAATCCCCGAACTCGATGCGTCCGCGCGCAAATTTCTCTTATCGAATGGCTTCAAGTCGTACGTCGAAGGCATGGCTGATCTCGGATGTTGCACCATGGAGGACGTGCAAGGCTTGTGCGACAGCCCGGATGGCCTCAAGAAGCTACAGGGCCGCGAGCTCGGCATGTCGAAACGCGAAGCGGCCGAGTTTGTGAAAGTAGTTCAGAAGTCTAGTAGCCCGATATCTCCCATGTCGCCTGAGGCAATGGCGTCGAAATTAGCGGCTCAAGTGAGAGGTGGCACTCGGTCGCGTAGTCGCAAGAAGGCATTCGATTCGTCATTGAAAGTGAGCTACACGCCTGACCAGCACAATGAAGTCGACGTCGAAGCAAGGAAATTCTTGTTGTCGAACGGATTCAAGACTTACGTCCAAGGACTCCAAAAATTGGGCTGTCTGACGATGAAAGATTTGGTGGACTATTGCGCGGCCCCCGATGCAATTAAGAAATTGCAAGGCCCTCCCTTAGTGCTCACTCCCTTTGACGCCAAACACTTCATCAAATCCGTTCAGAATTCAAAAGTGAAAGTTTCGCCGGTATCGCCTGAGGGCATGACATCAAAGCTTGAAGCGCAAGTGAGGGATGGCACCCGTTCGCGGAGCCGCAACAAAGCGTTCGAATCTTCGGCCACGACGGGCTTGGCCCCGGAAAAGTACGACGAAGTCGACGCAGAACTGCGGAAGTTCTTGTCCGTGCACCGGTTGCAGCATTACAGCGATGGCTTGGCAGACTTGAAGTGTTTGATCATTGAAGACCTTGTTGCCTTTTGCGAGTCCCCAGAAGCCAACGAAGCTTTGCAGAGCTCGACGCTAAAATTGTCGAAGTTTGAGGCCAGCCAATTTACGCGGCTCGTCAACAAGCAAAACCCGCGGGCTCGAGCCGGTCGATGGGCAGCAATCGAGAAAATGGAGTCGAACATCAAAATGGGCAATCGCTCGAGAAGTCGCACTCGGAAATCTTTCGACGCCAACCCAACCAAGAGTTTGACGCCCAGTAGAGCGATTGGCGTTTCGCCTGAAGTTCGAAAGTTTTTGTCAACGCACCGGCTGCAGGCGTATTGCGATGGTTTAGCGGAGCTTGGTTGCATTTCTATGGACGACTTAATTGCCTTGTGCGATTCTTCCGATGCCTTCACTACTTTACAAGGCCCAGAGCTCGGTATTTCCCTTTACCACGCGCGCAGCCTTGTCAAGCTCGTTACGGTGGGCGTTCACAGCCCCAAGAAGCTCAAAGTGGCCTTAGAAGACAGGAAATCGGAGCATCAGGAAAACGGCCGAGTGGTTGAAGAGTCGAGAGCAAAACGTGCTGCGCTAGCAATTGCCCAAGCAGAGTTGCGAGAGCGCAGCATTGCTGACCGCATCCTGAGAGAGAAACGAGAAGCCGAGGCCAGAGCAAAAATCGCAGATGTTGAAGCAAAACAAGCGCTGATGGCAGCAGAAAGGCTTGCTGCCAAAGCTGAAGGCTTTCCTTCGCCCGAAGAATTAGCGGAAGCAAAATTAGCGGCAGAAGCTGCTGAGTATGAAGCAAAAGCGAAGGCTGTCGCCGAGGCTCGCATTGCGAGAGGCCTGCAGCTTCAGCGCCATCATGTCAACCTTGCAGTCAAAAATAAGTCCGTGAATGCCACCAAGAATGCCATAAAGCCCGCGCTTTCAATTGCAACACGTGAGCCCAACTCTGAACTTGGCGGTGAATTGAATGAAGGTAATCTGCCAGTGTCGCCAGTCGACACGGAGGTTAAAGAACTTCAGACAGCATTAAGTGGATTGTCGCGAGCTTTTTCAGCTGGTCGTTCTTCGCCGACCGCATCGGTAGTTGAGGCATTAAGAAGTGAAGTTGAGGCCTGGGAGGCGAAACTTACGACCTCGCAAAACTTGACAGATGAGAAGGCTGAAAGTGTGCCGAATGTCAAAGAAAATATTAAGGCTCAAAACCGGCCGCTCCTCGAAATCCCGGAAGTAATGTCGGAGACATCACCCGCTCGCCCTTCTTTTGAAGTGATGATGCCTCCTGCTTCGCCGATTCAAACAAGTATGTCCATTTCCGACCACAATATTCGCGTTGAGCCACTTCGTTGTGATTTTTCAAGTCAACAAGCCGAGGCCACGGAGAGTGCAAACGAAGAGAATCGAGATTGCCACGAAGCAATGACGCATACGTCTCGGCCGGGCTCATTCCCGACGTAAGAAGCATCAAAGTTTGCTGTTGCGGTTTGGAGCAGCCGGAGCTGAATCGTTTGCCTCCCGAGCGAAAGTGTCAAGCAGCTGATTGTTTTTACTATTTCTTTCTTGTTGGCTCATTTCTATTTATTCCATTTGTTACTGCCGTTTATGGATCTCCACTTCAATGGAAAGTACGATAGCAAAGGAAGCTCATTGCTTTTTGCCATCCACTATCCACTTAGCTCCTCGGGTGTGCACTTTCGTTCTAGATGCAGCACATTTATCACCCACATAAAACATTCCATAATTTCAAAATTCAGATAAAGCCAGTCCTATAAGGATAATTCTCGTCGCAACCGCAAGACGCCAAACAACGAGGCAACGAGGTGATTCGCCTGTTCGCGCAGGGATTTTGGTCAGGTCCGGCTGGTGGATAGTGCTTATATGAGTTATGATTTTCTGCGCCAGATCCGACGTCATGTCGGAGGTCGGAGGCCACTTCAAACTCAAACTCATTTTTCGCGCCTGTGTGATTGTGATTGGATTGGATTGGATTGGATTGGATTGGATTGGATTATAACGGATGTACTATCCAATTGCAAATAGAAATCACGAAACAGAACAAGCCGATGTAAAGATTAACCATCCAAAACAAGTTCGGCTGGTCCTAATGGCCTTTTGAATGATACAAATTCAACCTCTCACTCGCATTTACCCTGTACAGTAAAATCATTTCTTAGAAGAGGCCGATATGGGGTGAGCACGTTGCCCATTATGTTTGCGAAATCGCGATGCTATGTATTACCTTTTTCGTAATCGCTGCTGGTACGTGAGATGCGGGGCTAATGGAACTCATGCTAGTTTTGATGCTTAGGACTTACACCGACCGACCACGACACCATACTGGATGTACTGCAGTCTGCAGTGTGGTGATGGTGTCCCCAGAGGTCCCCTGGCACCTGGCACCACAGCAGGACCAAAGACCCACTCCTCATCATTCGTAAACCTACGTACCAAGATTACTTCGGATAGGCGTTGTTGTCCGTTGAAGTGGACATTTGGTTTTCTCCACGTGCTAAATCAGGGCAAAGAGCTGAGGCCGGTCGGCAGCAATATCTGGGTGCTTCGCCTAATACCGTTTTGCGCCCTTCGCCCTCAGGCAAGTCGAGGTCAAGGACCACGGCAGAATCAAAAACGAAATAACGACAAATGAGAGAAAGGATAAGAGCGGGATCGATACGCTCATAGGTAGAATTTGTTGCGTGTATCTGTTTTTGCTGTGACCACCACACCACCACCACCCCACCGATTATGTGCCCTCCTGGGTCTACGCCTCCACACGCGGAGGCTTCACTCGATTCAAAGGAATTTAATCCAAAATCCCAAACGATTGCGAAGAGTTTAATCCAGGGTCGAAAAATGGGAAGTCCAGCTCAAGACTTGTAGGCTACAGGGGAGAATAGGAGAGTGCCACAGACCACAGACCACAGACCACAGACCACAGGACCACAGGACCACACATGGCTCTTTCCCCGCACGTTCTCCGATCTCCAAATCGTGCATTTTATGAAAACTTCAGGTAGTTTGAACTCACCAAGCATATCACTTCCCGAGCTACGAGGTGAACATTGCAGCCTAGAAAATATCATCAGACATCATCTATAGTAAGCCACCTGATCAAGATGGGATGGGAGTGGCGCTGTTTTGTTCCCATGACTGAGGACACTCCAGATTTGTTGCCCTCGCTCGACGCAAACGCGATATTTTCGGATGCCGAATATCGCTCGGACATATACCTTCCTTTGACAGCAGATCTGGGCTTGAAAAAGCGAGGTGGTGGCAAGATTGAACTCAAACAACGATCATCGCGTGATGAGCACGGGTGTGAGAACTGGTCAAAGTCAGTCGGAAAGTCTGTGAAGAGCGTCCTTGGTAGCCTTCCAAGCCATCTCCAAGTCAGTGAAGTGAGGTCTGCTGCGAATAAACAATGGGTTACACTAGAGAAATCACGCACAAGTGCTCACATTGTCACTGGAGTTACGAGTGCAGTCAAGTTTGAACAGACTGACATTCAAGTCGAGGTAGACGGGAGGCAAGCAGGTCGTTGGCGCTCCTTTTGCGTTGAAACGTCAAACGCCTCGACCGAGAATGGTACGGATAGCGCAACAGCATTGGCACAATTTATTGCATTCATGCCGGAACTCCAATCTTTGTCGAGGAACATCTCGAGCAGTAACCAGACTGGTATGGTCGGTGGTTATCCAGAATTCGTGGCGAGCGTGTTGAGCGAAGAACTCGCACCAACAGAGGATACAACAGAAGAAACGACGGAAATAACGACGGAAACAGCTTTGGCACCGACAATTTTCAAAGTAATCAAAAAAGGCGACGTTCGCACAGAGCCGTCTAGCCAAGCTTCAAGTTTGGGCAGACTCAAGGTGAACCAGAAGTAATCTTCATCATTTTGTTTCTGATTCGTCATTACTATCAATTACTGAATAAAAATTGCCATTTCGCGCCACACTCTGGTACAGATTGGCAGCAATATAATCGTGTCTGAATTTCACACAAGCCCCGGCGATGGTCGTGTATGGGCAAGGTTTGAGTGGAAAAGTGGTGTAAGTGCATGGACAGCAATGGCCATAAAGGATGGCATCGAGAAGCTTCAACGTGTCGCCTCAGCGTTGCCCTTTCCGCCATGTGATGAAGCAAATACAACTGTTCCTGGCCAAGAATTGTGGATGGTAAATGCACCACCAAACTGAAGTCATTCGTGTTCGAGAATCTTCAAATACTTGTATCGGAATTTTTAAATCCTCGTCATGTTTCTTTCCTTTAGGTCCGGCATGGAGAGCGCATTGATGAAACTCCAGCTTACCGAGGCTGGCGCTTGAACACTCCTTCTGCTCGCCATTTCGACCCCCCGCTTACAGACCAGGTGCACTTGATTGTACCATAAATGGTTTTGATATATTGTATGGTATTATAGTTTTATTTTCTTACTTCTTGGCGCTCTCATTCTGCTTGCATACTTTACATCTGCGGCTTGCAATCTCAATTGTGAAACGACTTAAATTCGCATGCTTCTGCATCCTTCGTGGTTTGGCTTCTCATCTTTTGCGTTTGGTTTCGTGCGGCACAGGGAGCCGAGCAAGCTCGAACTGCTGCCGCCGGTTTAGCCGCACTTGGTGCACCTCAATTCTCCGTCATTTACTCGTCACCTTGCATGCGCACCCTCTCCACAGCACATGAACTTGCTAAAGAATTGGGCATCAAAGAGGTGAAAGTCCTAGCGCCAACCTTTTGCGCCTTCTTGTCTATTTGCTAGCCACCTCTTTCTTGAAACCTGCAATAATTGTGACTAGTATTGTTTGCTCGTTTATGTTCACCATTGATAACACTGAGATTTCGTGCCTTTCATCTCTTTTTCTAGGTGCGCACTGTGTTTGGCTTGGCTTATTGTGCTGCCGCCGTGCGACAAGCTGGCCCTCGGTACCGCAACGAGCTCAGTTTCCTTCCCATGGAAAAAATGCGTACCTTGTGCCCTGAGCTCACTGGCGACGAAACTGACGCTCCAGATTCGTCCTTTGAAGAGGCCTGCGGGTGGTTGTGCTCTGGTGGTGCAACACGAACTGCTGCTGGCGCTGATGCTCCTGCTGCTGCGCCTGCTGTTGCGAAGGTGGATACTGCTGGGCGTCAACCTGCGAAAAAATCTCGTATGTGTGAAACCAGTGCTTCAACATCTGCCGCAGATGAGGTGGCTGATGATGAGGCTGAAAGTGCAAATGATGGTTTGAGTAGGACCAACGGACCTGTGCTTGTAGTGACACACCGCGAAGGCATTCGGGACCTCCTGGGGAAGCACGTACGCTTGCCGTATTGCGCCATTGCACGTTTTGGGGTCAGTGCTGCTACGGATTCGCCTGATGAAGAAGGAGGAGCTCCTGATAACGACGACGGTAAACAAGCAGCAGCAGGAGAAATGGGAACTACAGAGGGGGCTGTTGAAGCAGCGGGGCTCAGATTTCACGCATTGGGCCTCTACACACCCACTTCCGAGACGATTAAGTATTAAGCGCATATTGGCTTCTGAAAGCGGGGCGAGTATTTTTTTACATACAAGTATAGAAACGAGGTGCTTGCGTTTGTTGCGGGGGCATGGGGAATTGAGTACTTGCATTTGCATCTGCGCCCTCTCGGCGTCGATATTGCAGTAGAGATGAACAAATTTCCCAATCACGAATCATACAGGTATGGGGCTCGCATGCGCATGCCAATTCGAGGAACTATGAAATAGTTGATATTAGTTACCAAGCACCAGACATCAGACAGGTTTGTGAGTAAAATTTTTTTAGCCAACAAGGCAACAAGGCCAAGAGACCGGTGAGATTTCAAGGAAATAATAACTAGAATAACACTAATCGATTTATAGGAGTCGCACATCGAACATATTCACATCTGAATCGCAAGTAAAAGAGGCCATTGATTCGCCAGATTAGTAGGTTAGAGATCACGAATTCTGTATTCTTGCACCCACATGAGTCGGTAAATTATGGCACTTCCTCTCCGACATGCATCTACTGCGCCACTCAGTGGACTGCTGCCATAACAACAAGAAAACAGCTCCTTTTTAGTTGAACACCACGCACGAATGCTGCCCGCCCGCGCTCACCACCAGCGGTTTCCTCCATTGTTGGGGCAGCGCTGCCGCCACGCAGTTGGGGGTGCCCAGGCCGCGGTTGTCGTCGTCGGCCGCTTTGGCCGCCGCCGCCTTCGCTGCAGACCCTTTCGACATCCCTCCCGGTAGGTCGGGCGCGGCCAGCACCTCTTCCGGCAAACCCAATCTTCCCAGCGAGGTGCGCCCGCACGCCCACAGCGCATGGTCGGTGGTCACGAAGAGGGAGTGGCTCCCGCCGGCCGCTACTTTCAGGACTTCGCCCTGGAGCGAGGGCACCACCTGCAAGTATCATCCCAGAGAACACCAACACATGAATAATGGAGTGAATTCGATGCTGGCAGACAGATACAACAATGCTCCAAAAAATAAGAAAGAAGAAGAGAAAGGTTCAGCAGAAAGAGAGCAAAGAAGTAAGCTTCTATGCATCGAACCTCAAACGTGAGTTTGTTCTTCCAAGCCCCGGGCCCCAGGCCTAGGCGGCCGTGTTCGTTTTTGCCGCAGCACAGCGCGCGCTTTTGTTCGTCCACAGCCAGGGTGTGGCTACCCCCGCAAGAGACCGAGGTCACACGAGAGCTGCCCGGCGGCAGCTCCACCTATGTACAGGAGAGAGAGAGGGTATGCAAGTGACGATGGAGGATATATGTGTGCCATGTTAATGATACAAAATCCGATTGAACACGCGTTACTCAGGGCACGCGCAAAATTGCAGGCGCGGTGCAGATACAACTGCTTAGCAGTGCAAAAACAAAAAAAGAAAGGAAACTAGTGCAAAGCTCACTTGAGTACTACACTGGAAAAGAAGATTGAAGAAAAGGTGAAATTAGGCACACACAATTCAAAACACCGCTACACCTGCTGCGGGAGGTACACCCCGCTGATGAGGCGGTCGCCGGTGAAGTGAATCCCGAGACAGCCCCATTCTTCGCGGCCCCAGCAGTACAGGGCGCCGCTCGCCGTGACGGCCGCCGTGTGGAACCCACCGCAGGAGACCTAAGGAGGTGAGAGAAGTGAAGAGAGTAATCAGCTTGCCCGAAGGCGTCCGTACGAAAGGATGTCGTTGAATAAGAATATGCATGAGCGAATAAAGGGAAGAGTTGAGGCTGCTCGTGCATACAATTAAATATAAGCCAACACAACAAAAACAACGCCAACTCTACTTTTTCTTTACCTGCACTACGGGGTCTTCGGAATTGCCAAAGCCTTCGGTCACTCCAAACCCTTCCACTCGCGTCGGCCAGCACACTCCTTTCAAGTTTTTGTGTGCCGCTGACGAACCTTGTGTAAGTGGAAAAGAACAAATAACCTCAAAATGTGAGTGGTAAATAGGCACAAGGAAAAAATCAAGCCGACAAAAACTTGAAAGGAAAAAAAAAAAAAAAAATCAGTGGTAGACACAAAAGAATAGAAATCAACATTTCAATTTGATGGTATAATATGGTACACCCATAATTTTGCAATAGTCAATCTCAGTGACGAACCTCCGGACCCCCTCGAAGTGGCCAATTGCATCCAATTGCGCCCTAGACCGAGCTGCCCTTGGTCCGCCCGGCCCCACGCATAGAGCTCGCCGTGAGCCCCCACGCAGCACGTGTGCATGCCCCCGCAGCTGATGCTGGTCGCCACCACCGGTTGCCCGGGCTGCAGCTCCTTGGGTGGGCCTTCTTTAGGAGCGCTGCTGCTGCTGCCGTTGGTGCTGTTAGTGCTGCCGCTAGCACTGGTGGTGCTGCTAGAGGTGGTTTCAGTTCCGCGGTGAGTGTTGGTCGAGGAAGAGGAAGAAGCACTTTTGTTGGCGCCCTTCTTGTTCTGTTTGCTGCTACCGCTGGATGTCGACTTAGAGGAGGTGCTGCCATTGTTGCCATTGCCGTTCTCCAGAGGCAAGCATACCAAGCCCGGTTGCCGCACGGAAGAAGCAGCAGCGGTGCTGAGGCCCCCATGGCCTAATTGGCCGAATGTCGACATGCCCCACGTGTACACGTGGCCTGACGCGAAGCGGCAAGCCGAATGCATGCCTCCCGCGGACACCTAGTAACGATGGCGATAGGCATGTATATTATACGAGAAGGTGAGAGATGGGGCGCACACGAGGTCATTCACGAGCACAGAAAAAGATGCATTCACATGCATGTACGGGTCTAGCTACTACAGTACAGACGAAACAACGTGCGCATGCGTATAATCTTTATCTCTACCTCTCTCTCTTAATCAGTATTACAGATTCCATATCATATCTTCATCTTACCTCAACGCACAACCCCTCTTCTCCACGAAGGTTCGCGAGAAATTCAATCGGCCGGCAGCTCGCTTCTTCAGAACTATTACCACCGTTACCACTACTCGATGAAGGAGCGCGGCGGCCCAAGCTGTTGAGCGAATTGCCGCGAGGCGCCATGCCAGCGGCGGAATCACCCAGCTGTGTAAGACACGCACACATGGTAATCAAAGCATTACGTAGACAAATGACAACCGGTGAGGTTGAAGAGAGGCAACGGTTGCCGAGCGCAATGAGCGACACAACCGTGAGGTTATGTATATGCACACAGTAGAAAGCAAATGGAATATTTGTTGTTCATTATTATCACCTGGCCGAGCGCCGCCCAGCCCCACGCATACACCAGGCCATCCGAAGTAACGGCTAGCGTGTGCCGGCTCCCACAGCTGACATTAACCTTTGAAAGGGGGAAAGTACAAAGTGCTTTGAAAATACGTGCAGCCGCGATTACACACAGAAAAAAAATTTGCGTTCAACGCAAATGGTATATTTAGCAAGGCGATTTTTCATTTTCATCTTTTGAAAACAAAACACAAACTAGACATAATTGTGTACCACAGTGCGGCCCTGCGTCAAATGGTGCAGCGATGCCGGCAGCGCATAGGAGTCGGGGCGCAGCACCATCGGAGTCGACGATGGCGGCGATGTCGACCGTTGCAGCGAGGGCGGAGGTGCCATGGCCACGAGACGCGGGGAAGTGCCGGGTGCTAAAGCCGGAAGCACCTGATAGGAGGGAAGGAGTGAGCCAGGGGAGAGTGAGAATGAGAGGGGGGGAGGGGGGGCAGAGAGGCCAAAGGTTTGAGGTGGAAGAAAGCAGATACTACATAGGCCGATTATAAATATTCAGTGAAGCCAAGAACAGATAAATGTATAGAGACCTCGCTCTGTTGTCCTTTGATTGCGTACTCAAAAGCACGTGTGGGAAGACGGTTCCTACCTCTGTCATGCTGCCGCTGTGCGCAGGGCCGGCAGGCACCAGCTGCCCGTCTTCGTTGTTGCCCCACCCAACCATGTTGCAGCCCGCCAAGCTCTTGGCCGTCGCAGTGGCAGCCTCGCTGCCGGCACCGCCCCCAACAAGAGGGGGTGAAGCTGGCGCCAACGGAGCAAGCACCAGCTTGGGTGGCACCTCGGGAGCGTTGCTAGCTTGCTGCCCTGTAGCTGCCTTCGTTGGCTGAGATCCTGCCACAGCTTTCTGCAAGCCTGAATTTAGAGGCAAGGTTTTTAGAGGCGTCGGAGTGAATAGAGGGAACTGGCAAGAATGTAAGCACTTGTCAGTGCAAACGACATCGGTGACACTACCCTAGATCCTTCCTCAAACATCTAGAAACGCAAGTAGACAGCGTGCCAAAAACGGATCTAACGCGCAAACAAATCATGTTTGCTCGTGCAGCGATACCTTGAACGAACTGATCTGCGAAGCCCGTCTCTGGCGGTGGCTGCGGTGACGACCGGCGGGGAACTGCTTGCGGCTTCTTCTGCACGTCCGCTGCTTCGTCTTCCTCGTCCTCAGCTTTTCGGCGGGGGGGAGGGCAAGGCAAGCGCGAGCGCTGAGCATAGATCCAGAGCTGCTGCAGCAGTAGTGCCACTGCACCTCCGCTGATAACTAAAGCTAAGCGCTCTTGGAGAGCCATCGTGATGCAAATATAATTGTTATGTTTCAAACTCACTCGCTGAGGGATAAAGGAGCAGAAGATCAGATCTTTTCTCTTTCTCTCGTTTGCTGAGCTGTGGGTGCCAAAAGGAGCAAAGAAGGTGCTATCTGTATACCCCCTGTAATTGACCCCACGAAGCTTTTCTCTCGGATTTACTGAGTGTGTTTTTCCCTTCTTTTTTCTTTTTATACCATACTAGTGCAATTTTTTTAGCCACGGAGGCCAATCCCCATCCCCATCCCCACACCAGACACCTGCCACCTGTCAGTCCAGCCTCCGGCCTTCTATCTTCAGACTTCTATCTCCTGCCCCAATGAACCGATATTAGATGGCCAACACGCCGAAATGGACTAAAGTAATACTTTTTCTAGTGTAAAACCGGACCTAATCTGGCATTTTTTTTCTCAGAAGTGATGGTGATGGCAAATTACGGTAAAGGTGGAAAGTGGCCATGCATATACATATACCGGAGCACAGGAGCGAAGTTCACAGAGGGACATAAGTCGGGTCCGAAAACGAAGAAGATCCGGAGATCCATTCCTGCCCATAAGTGGCCCATAACCAGTTACTTTTTACTTATCTCATTACTCCTGCGGATTGTGGCTTCTGGTTTTTGGGAGCTGGATCTAAGCAACCCCCATTAAAGTCCACTAATACCTCCACCATGATTCGCCCTTATGTCCGAATTTCTGAATGAATAGGATCGTTCACAGCACATTAAGCATATCGACTTACTCTAAGTGCGTGCCTTCTGTGCTTCCTCGTTAGCAGGTGAGGAAGATGCAGGGGCGTTACGAATGGCGAAAAGTCTGCTTTGGGAGTTTACGAGTAAGTCGGTAGGTGAACCACTTTCTACGACGAGGCCATTTTCGAGCACTACTACTTGATCTGCAGCATCCAGCAGAACTCCAGGGTGCCTTGTAGCTGCCAACACAGTGCAACCACCAAAGGCAGGGCTACGCATAGCACGAAGCAGCGAGGAGTTCTCAGCGGAATGGAAGGAAGGAGAAGCCCCCGCGCTTGCTTCTTCCAGCACTACGACGCGAGGTTGCCGCAGAGCAGCACGCGCCACGCACACGAGTTGCCGCTCGTAGGCATTAAGGTGTTCTCCACTGCCTCCATTCGGCTCGACCTGTGCGTCTAACCCACTTTGCCATAAACCCTGGCTCCGTTTCCCCAAGGATACAGCTTCCAGAGTTGCCCACAGTGTAGCGTCACTGCCGTGGTCACAATAGCTGCCCAAAGGGTCCAAGTTTTGACGCACAGTGCCTGCAAAGAAAATGGGATCTTTTGGCACGAAGGCTACTGCACTTCGTAGCACATCCAAGGATAGCGTGCTAATGCAAATGCCATCGAGTAAAACCTTGATCGTTAAACAATGAAAGAGGTGAGAGAATAGTAGAGCAGTTCAGAGGATAGCATGAATTATGCCTTCGGAAGATACAATAGCAATAAAATATGTAATTTAATCAAACAAAGCAGTCAGAAATATGAAATGTCGAATGGCAGCGAAGTTCAATAAGATGCAAAGTACTAATCCACTCTTATGATGCAAAGTGAAATGACGAAACACGCATTATTAGTTTGCTATTTGTTTATTTCTAATTACCCATCCGTCGGAATCAGCTTCGAGGAGGCGTACAATAACATTGCAGAGAGTCGACTTGCCACTCTTGGCGCCGCCGACGATCCCCACCAACGAGCCAGGCAACGCAGTGAAGCTGACTCCTCTTAAAACGGGTGGCAAGTTGGTGCGATACCGCGCCACCACGTGTTCAAACTTAACGCTACCGAGGCGAGGGCTTGCACGAGCGCCCACCAGTACACCCTGTAACCATTGAGTCTGCCGGCCAAAGGCAGCATCGCCTGAACCATTGGTAGCGACAGCCCCACGGAGACGAGTATTTACAGCTTGACCTTCCGGTGCTAGATGGGCGAGTTCATTCAAGCGTTTGAACGCAACCACGTTTGATTCACAGTCCATGCAGTAATGCACTGTGCTACGGAGAACTGGAGGCAAGCTCAACGAACAAGCGAGCGCCAAGGCTACGAGCGTTGTGTCAAGTTGCAGACCCCACAATGATTTTCCGGATTCATTGTTAGCGCTATCAATGTTGTCGTCATCTGAATGAAACTCTGAATAGGCTGCCTTGTTCAGTTCTGGCATGCAGACGACCAAGAGTGCAAAGGTGGTGATGAGCATGGCTGTAATGAAAGAGAGCCTGGCAGCAAGCCATCGTTTGAGGTTAAGCTCAAGGTATACTGACACCGTTGAGCGCTCCATGCCCACGTCGAAACGCTCTAATAATGAGCCGTGCGGGTCAAGCACTTCCCACTCTGCTGGCCTACTGTCCTTGTCTACAAAAGATGCAGGAGCCAAGTCGGGAGAAGGCGGAACAGAAGGCATGGATTTTTGCAAGGGGCGATGGGCATGATAGGCACGTAGAGAGATTAAACCATCAAAAGCGTCCTCTGTCAGACTCAAGAGTGAGCTCTCGGGAGGAGCTTGAAGCTCTTGAGTTGCTCGGCTAAAGGTACAGTAACTGAACACAGAAAATAAATGAAAAAATGTTATGGCAATTGCGCAGCGGTAGAGACACATCCATCAGCAGAGAAAACCCAAAGGAGAAACGAGACAATGTTGGGTTTGAAATGGAAAACTCCAAGGATTTACCGTCTTGTGATGCTCCGAAAGCTGTACAAGATAAACGGTAACAAGATCAAAATGGGTGGAACTGCAACAGCAGCAAGTACGATAACTCCGAGTCCTCGAAAAGCATTCGCCGACAAGGATGCCGTGGCGAGCGGTAAAGTCGAATCTAATTTATCCTTTGAACAAAACAAGCACAATGACAATCACAAACAAAAGTAATAAATTGACGCAATAATGACAAAAGCTGCTTGCTGAAAATTATTGGGATGTCACCGTCCAGTTATGCTATATATACAAAGAAATAGTTATGTTCTGGATAACTACTTAAAGAATTTTCTTTGTATATATAGCATAACTGGACGGTGACAGGGGGTGTCAATTAATAAAAGTAAATCAAATCATAAGCAATATCCTTTATATAATATAGTATCATGGATATAATACACAATACATAACCAGTTATAAGAACATAACCGAAACAACAAAGA
>Ga0307931_1001523_pt1 | contig 15271 bp, 16 predicted proteins | sample OrgLakmetageno47_FD_201816 | JGI IMG/M metagenome (GOLD analysis project Ga0307931, IMG submission 201816) | Saline water microbial communities from Organic Lake, Antarctica - #47 | ecosystem: Environmental > Aquatic > Non-marine Saline and Alkaline > Saline | place: Antarctica: Organic Lake... | reverse complement strand
CAATGCCCCTCTCCCTCCTGAATCATTCCGCACTTGCTTTGTTTGCGCAACGCACGCGCATTCCCACTTCTGCCCGCAGCATTGGCTTCTGTGCCATTTGGGTTTGTATTAGTTCGAGTTCGAAACATGAAACACCCAGGGAAATGCGCTGGTCTGTTTCGAGAAACGAAACGCCGGCGAAAATCGTGTTTCGTTTCTGTTGTTTCATTACCGACGTGTTTCAACTCTGGCCCTAGTGTGAGGTGTCGTTCTGGTGATGACAGTTGGTATTCTCGGAGAACCACAACGGATCACAAAAGAACCAGTGGAAATTTCTAAAAGTTCTTAAAATTTCTATATTGAGAATACTTCGCTTCAGTGAATCATACAAAAGGGCACTCAGCCCAGTCAGACTTGCTCTTCAAGTTTCATCAATACGCAATTCTGTGCTATTTGTTGATATCTCTTTGCAATTGGGGAGTGCACTCGAAACTATTCCGAAGGGGGCGAAATCAGAACTTATACAGAGCAGGAGGCCCAGGGTTCGCTTAGTTCTTCTGACCCCCCCCCCCCCAATTGGGACCGCTACCAACAAGGCCACTACCATCACTTCCATTGCCACTCGGGCATGTGCACCTGATTAGCTTCTTGGGTTTAGTTTGTGCTGCTTTGCTTCTCATCTTTACCTGTTAGCTTTCTTATTCCGGCCCTTCGGGGCCTGTCTCAAAATGAGATGGAGCAGCAAGTAGTTCTATGGTTCTTCAGTTTATCTGTATTAGCACTGTATTAGCACTAACTGTAGAATGAAGCCATGCTTGTCCTGGTACTGCATGTTTTTCGTAGTTATAGAGATGTTTTTTTTACATTCGCCTGGTGCAGACAGCAATACTACGCCGCCGCACGACAGCCCTGTATCGAGTCAAGTGCGTGATTGCTCAGATTTATCTCGCAAGCTACGAACTCACACGAGTTCCAAGAAGATACTGAAACACTTACCTCAAAACGGCGTTCGCTTAGACGCGAGAGCTGGCTTTAACAATTCTTTTGTACCGAGGTAATCTAGCCTGACTACGGTCAGGAATTGAGCCTAGCCTACTCATCTTCCATCCCACTTACATCAGTGTATGCGCACAGATGTGCAGTTACCGCATTTCTTGAATGGTACATGCATGTTGCTTGTTTAGTCAAAGCTCCGCCCAACGAAATAACTATTGCCTGCTGATAATTGCTTCTTGCAGATGTGCTGCGGACCACATTCCCGGGCCAATCGCAGTGTGCTCTCTCATCGACTTCCTTAATGCCCATTTTGCTGGAATGACAGCACCAGAGGTGCAGTACGAAATCATCATACCTGTCACGTCGACGTTGCATTTCCGTTTCTTTCATTTCTTAAAAGTTTGCTATTGCTAGCAGTTCTGCCCTTCGTATTCTAGTGTCTCCTCTTTCTAATTCGTCTTCCTATCCTCATGATTCTCTCGGTACCCGCTCCCCTTTCTCATTGGCACTACTATAATACAGGCGGCGCCCACGAGTAGGTCCATGTGGTCTCCCCAGCAATGGCGCGCCCTGGTTGCGAGGTATAGCGCTGTGGATGGGCCCTGCGGAGAAGCAGCTGCAGAAGCGCCAGCATCCCCAAAAGGGCTCAAAACAGCAGGTGTAGCAGCTGTCGCTTCAAGAGAGACAGAAGCAGCAGCAGCAGCAGCAGCAGCACGGAGAGCGCATCTGCAGGAGGCGAAAGAATGGCGCCGCTACAGTTGCACTGCACTGCCGAAGTGGGCACCCCTGCAGGATGGCTTAACTGGCTTCTTTCGGGAGTTGCCAAAAGTCATGCGCGGACGCACGCTCGTGCTCGTAGGTGACTCCGTGACCGCGCTGACCTATGTAGACCTCGTGTGGTCCTTAACCTACTTTGCAAAGAGAAGCAGCAGGAGCAATAAGCAAGCTCCAAACATTGATGCCTATTCTCAAAGAGGAGACGCCACTACCGTTGAAGGTGCCAGCGGAATTGGAAGTGGAAGTGAAAAAGGAAACAGAGAAAGTGAAGGACGAGGGACTGGAACAGGCGTAAATCAGAGGAAAGACTATTTGTCGAGCGTGCCAAACAATGAAGATGTTTCGATGACGTTGTTGCCTGAGGCCAGCACAAGCCGCGTTTCCGGCGGACCTTTGTGCCACACGTGGAAAGCATACGGGTTCTCCATCTGTTTGCAACAAGTGCGTGCGATGATCTTCTTTGCTTTGTCTTGTGCGCTGCGAAAGATGATCACGCACCCTCCCTCTCAATCGTTTCTCTCTACGTTTGAACTGTTCTATGAACTTTTTGAGGCAAGATATTAATGTGCATGATATACCAGCAAAGAAGTGGCGTGCCTTATTTCGAGCCTGCAGTTTCAAATGCTGAGCGTTTCATGGGCATTTGGTTGAAAAATAATCTTTGTTTTGTGATTTGTGTATTTACAGGCAGCCCATTACGGAGGTCTTCTGAAATTGCCTCGCAAGCATTCGCTGAACGCAACAAAAACGTCTGCTGCTCGCACTGAACAACAAAAGCAGGATCAGCATTCATCGTACGAACTCCCAGATTGCCGTACTCTAGACCAAACTCCGTACCTGGGGAGTTTTCAAATCGCGGATGCGGTGAGTATGACTATTGCAGTAGGCTAAATCTTTGTGTATCAACAGCGATAGGAATAGAGTATAAACGTTCTCATAGTGCAGAATTTCAAAGTGGGAAATGGGACGATGAAATTGAATGTCTTGTCTTACGCAAACTCAGAAATGCTTTTAAATGAAAATCAGGTGGCCTGTCTGCCTTACACTTTGCCGCCAGAAGTTACCGCGGCCAAAGAAGAGTACCATCGATATGTGTCTTCCAACTTTCCAACCTCTGATGCACAGTGGGGTGGGCACGTTCTTACTTCCAAAGACGTGTTGGTTGTCAATGCAGGCGTGCATCACAATGTACCTGAGGTATGTCACACATTTCTCAGTTTAAGAAAAAGGTGATTGCATTTGGGCGCATGTGAAGGCTGATAGGCAAGTAGCCTGGTATATGGTTTGAAAATTTCTCCTTTTCATGTATCTAATCTTCTACTGCTATCTCCATATTGCGTACTTGGGTCTCTGTTTCAATATTTTCGTTCCCAATGAAGGATACTTTAGCGCGCAATGTGCAAGGACTGCTAGAGTGGCACAACCATGTATGCCGTGCTCGAGATGAGGGCAGTGATAACAATGGCGGTGAAGTCAACAACATCAACCGGAATCCATGCCCACTTCTCTTGTGGCGTGAAACTTTACCACAGCATTTTGCCACCGTGTCGGGCGAGTTTTCTTCAGCTCTCCGGGGCAAGGTCAGTGCATGCGAATGCATACCTTTGCGTGTGCGTGTTGTCGTCTCGTCTTTGTCAACTCTTCACGTTCTTTACTTCAATCACGCTTCTCTTCTTTCAATGCTTTCCTCTTCCTGACAAGTCCTGCTTTGATTTCAACTTCTCTCCTCTTGACTTGCCTAATCACCCAATTAAAAACTTCCTTGCTTTTTCCCCTTCTTGATGGTGCAGGGCACTTGTGGCTTTTCGCAGTCCGAAGCGCACTGTGCGCCCTTGTCCACCAAAGCTGCTCGCAGCATGCAAAAATTCAACCGTGTGGCAACTCCCCTCATGGCGGCTTACGGCGTGCCCATTGTGCGCGCGTTTGCGGCGTCGGCTCCTTTTCATGACTGGCACCGTGACTGTGCAGGGTATACTCCTTGGTATATTACTATACGTGCAACAGCTTTCGCTACACGATGCTGGACATTATCTGCGTATGTTTGAACTTTTTTTCTCTCTGTGCCTCAAACTTTGTCTTTTGTGGTGTATATTTCATGCAAAACACAAAAATTGTCAAGATAGCGAAGAATATCATACGATCTTTGCACAGGTGGTCAGGCGATTTGGCTTCTGGGCCAGATTGCACGCACTGGCCGTTTCCTTCGCCCGTCATCTTGCACACTATCTTGGAAATGTTTGTGCGCATCGAGAAGTTCACTTCTGTTACTACTTGATGCCACTGGTGAAACTTCTGGATGTCGTCAAAGGTATCATCACCCCAGTCTTGAATGAAAGATCGACGCGGTAATTAAGTTTCCTCGCTGAGATTAGAAGCGTCTCAAGTATGGCGTTATTTGGCTGAAACGTGGCCCCGCACGACTTATTACTCAAACATGTGATACCTCTACGAGTAATTCTTACGTGATGTGCCACTGTGCACATTCGTTGCATGTATGGAAATTCTGCGCACTCATGCACGCTTGCTTCGTGGATGAAATCGGCAGTCAGCGAGGATTCGGAGTTGGCAACCAGGAAAATGCGCAGCGATAGCGGCATTATTGTCGTGTAAGTCATTTCGCTGAGATATGATTTCTCGAGATGTTCCCAGGTACATCACTGAGCATATTTTCTGCGCTCTTTTCTGAAAGCAGGGCTCGATAAAGTAGCAGCCCCCGATGCTGTATACAAATATGGCCAACTGGACGCACACAAGGCCATTGGATATAGTCCAAGTGCAGAAAAGTGGTTGTTTTGGACATCCGTTTCGATTTCAATCCAATTTTAATTCAGAGAGCTCCAGCCGGATTAGAATTATAATAAAGGCTATTGGCCTACTATAGGTTCCTTAATGCCGGCTTCGCCGGCATATGTTCCTTACTCTCTACTGCCGGCTTCGTCAGCATAGCATATTTTTTACTGTTATTTGCTGCTGGCTTTGCCGGCATAGTAGTTTCTGTACTGCGCTGTTCTGTGTAGGTTCATTACTGTAAGTACTGTGCTGTTCTTGTGTGTGTTCTGTATCCAGAAGAACAAAATTCACCGGACGGACGGGACTATAGAGCTGGTTATAGTACTAATTATACTACACGCACCTACGGTAGATAAATGATAAATAATGTTACTAAGTCGCCATAAACACCGGCCTTTCGGAATTTTGCCTTCACTTCAAGAGCTTCATAAGGCCCTTGGCGTATGGCGCAATCAGGTGCTGCGTATTGCTAATGAAGATGTAAATGTGGATATAAAGAAAATGGATAAATGAACAAGAAGACGTCTGTAAAGCCAGAGAAATCGCAGATTTACGCCTTCATAGCCGCAGTTCCCTTTTTGTAGTTGGTGGTGTATTCCAAGGTAGCAAAGTTGGACTGCGCCAGGGTTTTGGCCATGAAGTTAGCCCAAAGCGCGTTGCCCGGGCGGGTGAACCCAATTTCGAAGTCGCGGTCCCGCAAGCACTGCGTCGACACCCAACTAGGATGCAGCTTGTCGTAGTAGCCTGGTTGGTAAAATTGAAGGAGCACGGCGCCAATAAGAAAGAAAAACTAAGAAGCAAAATAAAATATGATGCAGAAAACCCAGTCAAATGACTGGTGACACAGGATTGATAGAAATGCACTACCAAGCTCCGAGTCATGTAGTGTCAGTGATAATCATATGCTCCCTGAAAATAATCAATATAATCTGACCAATTTCCCGAGGGTCTCCACTCATCCAGACCGGCCAAGCGCCGCTTTTCTTTTGTTGGCGCACCAGCCACACCGAAGCAGTGCAGAGTAACGCATCGGAGCCTTCAGTTAACCCCGTGCCGCGCAACACGTCCGCGCACCTTGAAATTTAACAAGCATTGAATGTAGAAAGGAGGAAGAGACATATAAGTCGTATGGAGAACTGTAATCGCATGCGACTGTGAAAACTCTTCTGGGAGAATATATGAAGACAGAGTGAGAGTTTTTTTTTAAATAAACCCAGCGAAAGCTTCACTTACTCGGCTACGCCATCCACGTCGACATAGATTTCTCTTCCCTCTGCGGTGTCGTGACCCCCCGCTTTCGCTTTTGCTTTTGCTCGCTTCATCCAAAACTTGAGCGATTCACGGCAGTATTTGTACAACCACGGCACTTCTTTCTCGGACGTTTTCACCACCGAGTAGGCACCAATGGCATACACAATGTGCGTAGCCAGATAGAAAGCATGGTGGAAAGCTTCGCCCATGGCAGTGTCGTCGATATTGCATTCCGCAGGTGGGGGCTGCAACGGCACGCAGCGAAGTGCTGAGAAACACTCCCGTAAGCCCCACTTCAGAGGCCACCGTTTCCGGTGCAGTAAGTTGTTGTACTCCAAGCACATGACCCGCATCAAAAGCAGCAGCCAGTCGGCCACTGGCACGTCTTTGAGGTCAGCCACGTCGACACCAAAGAGTTTGCTGGTGTCTCGCAAACCTTCTCGTTTGTACAGCATGTCAGCACGTGCCAACAATCCTGACGTGTCCAGACCCATTTCGTGCTTGCACCGCAACAAAAACATGCACTCGAAAAACTGCTCGCCGCCTTGGTCGTCGGGGCTTTGGTTGCCTGCCAACAGAGAGGCCTCATACTTCTCAATCAAAGCCTCCGCAATGCCTCGTGCTCTGCAACGGATCCTGGAATCGGCGCTCGTGTACCATATTTCAAAGAACACGGAGGGGGCGTCGTCTCCAATCGCGTACAACGCAGCGTGACCGTCGCTTTTCAGGAACTTTTCGAGCCAGTTCATGCCCCGCATGACGGCCTTGTAGCGCTGCTGCCGCAACTCCTTGATCACGTGCCGTCGGCCTGAAATGTCTCTACAGAGCTGCGTTTTGTCGAGGGTGTCCAATAGAGCTTTCCGCTCCTTTGCACGCTCTGCCGCTACTGCTGCAGTAACTGCGCTGGCCAGTCCCGTAATTTTCGTTGTTGACTTGCCATGAGCAACATCACCCATGCCCTGGTTAGTTTCTTCGTCTTCGCTTACCTCATCGATTTGCTCTTGAGCTGTCAAAACAGGTGCATCGGAGCGGTTTTCTTCAACAATTTTGTGCACAGCGCCAAACAACGATGGTCTTGCATTTCTCTTCCCTGGAGGGCTTGAGATTGTAATTGCGCCATCACTGGATTCGATAATTGATCCCGAAGCCACTTCCGCGCAAGCATCATTACGTGGTTCGGAGCTCCTAACATTCTCCTTCTCAAGTCCTTCGGCTTCTACAGTCTCAGAATTGATTATCGCATTCGGCGCCTGCCACCAGGTGAGTTCCCCCTCTTGAGCATCACTTTTGGTTCTGCGATCCTGTACCACGCGACCCTCTGTCTCGTGCACTGAGTCGATTACGAAAATAGAACTGCCGCCAGAAAGGGGCAGTCCGTCTGAGATGACTCCGAGTGAAGGAAGCTGCTCACTTTGCTCATTTGATGGCAAATTTCCATTCGGCGAAGTTAGCTCTGCACTAATCGACTTCGGGCAATTAAGTTCTGCTTCCACATGACTTCCAGCACCAATCAGAGGTTCAAATTTTGCGGCAACACAAGTGGGCTGCCTCTCTTTGCAAAATTTTTGGCCGTATTTACTCGCCGTGCTTGACCTTGACTTGTCCGTACAAGCACTATCATCGGCCCATGCGGATGCACTTTTACCCTTTTTCGAATCATTCAACGTATCATAGTAAAATGCTTCAGGGGCGCTAGATGAGCGCAACGATTCAGTCTTCGCAAGCCCGTACCCTATCGCTGCCCTTTGACGGATGGCTCTCCTCTGCATAGGTTGGGGCAGAGCTCTATCTGGGACCGTGGTAATGCTCTTTGTCATCAACGGCAATTTTAGCTTTTGAGCGGTGACGCCTCTTTTAGAATTTTGCTTCGTCGTTTTTTGCGATTGCCTGTTCATTGCATACAAAACCTGCGATGTGCAGAGAGTTCGGCGCGTAGGTGCGGGCACCCCTTGTTACACATGGCACACTTGCTAGCCCCCACAAACAAGCTACAACCCTATCGTCCTACAGTACCGTCCTCAAAAATCTCGGCAGCCAGATCGATCAACGACTACGTAATATTATTGAAATACTACATTAGAAGGGGCGTAGTCACAAGTCACAACTCAATCCTTCAAGAACGTAAGCTGGAAAATGTCTTGGGCACGCTTTGCAGCTAAAATAGCCTACTTGACTAAGACGCCAGCGAGCTAGCTAGCTAGCTAGGTAGAGAATACGCGAAAGTACTAAGGAACCTCAGCCAGAGAACAGTAGCGAACGCATAATTTGTGTGCTGCGAACATTGATTGGTACCAACCAACTTCCGTTTAGGGTTGGCTTCTCTTCCACGCGACTTTCTGCACACACTCCTTTCGTTTTTTTGCGATCCCACCTTGACAACAGAAATCAATTCATGGCACAGAACTTAGCTTACAAGCAATAAGTATGGCTCTTAAACGCATACGTGGAAATGGTTCCAGAGGTGCTGATTGCAGCTTGATCGGCACGAATACTGAGGATACTGAGATGATAGTTGTCCCTTCGTCGTCCAATGCGGGTGCCCAATCTTCCAAAACGGAAGAGTGGACAATTGAGTCTCAGATATCAGTAGCGGAAGTGTTGATAGCATGTCGGGCAGCCTTAGCGCGTAGTCCGGCAGCGTCCCGTACCGCCCTATCGAAGCACCGGGCATCGATCGATCCTGCCCTCGCAAGGACCATGGAAATTGTTGGAAGCTACACTCTCGAGGTACTAGTACCGCGACAAAATGGGTTTTTCATAAACTACCCCTTAAATATCCATCTTGCTAGGTAACTAGAAACAATACCCATTTAGCTGATATCCTTGGTCTACTCAATAAAAAAAATGCGTGCAAAACTGTTTGGCCAACCTTGTATAGGATGGCGACTGTTCGCTCCACGAGTCAGTAAGACGAGGGGATTTGGCAACTACACAATCGCTGATCGTTGCTGGCATAAACACGAGCCATTGTAACAGGAGGTGCATTACGCCTCTCGAGCTGACCACCTTTGGCAGTCCTTGTCGTACTCTTCTCGAGCACCATACTTCTGTACACGAAGTACTTCTCTTGAAAAGAGGACTTCTCGTAACAGCAGCACTAGCGTACTGTGCCGCTCCTTCGTCGAGAGCAAACTCGTCCATTCCAGCAACGGTGCTGGCCTTACAGGCACATCAGTTCGACCCCTATTTCCTTTGGGCCCCAACTAGGGAGCGCGCTGCAGTCGCAGTGTGGGCGCAAAGTACTTTCATTGCTCAGCTCGTGCCCAATACTGAGCCGTTTGCAGATTTACCAGACGACTGCGCTGCTGATATTGTGGAGTACCTCAAAAAAGTAAAGTCTCGAGCGGAAACTATGCGCATTGTATCGCATTGCTCGACGCCGGAAGCACACGCTTGGGTGCGCGCAGTGGTTGTAGCAGCAGTGGCGGTGAGCGTTACTGCTTCATGCTGAGAAAATATAAATAATCGATGCAAATTTGGTAAAGCTTTCTGCACTGACATATTTTTGGACTATGACTTCCCTGTCTTGTGTGCAGGAAATGAAGACGTATGCGCTTGTGTCTGCAGCTGAAATTGGTGACTTGGCAACTGTGCAGGATTGCCTTACAAAACGGGCCGATGTTGATTTTCGAAATGAGGTAATTGGCCATAATCATAAGCCATGGCTCTGAGGTCTGAGCACACCCCATTTTTTTGCTAAAGGCTCCATGATTCGATGTTTACTTGTTTCGTGGTTTAGTATGGATATACTGCACTCATGTCGGCGTCAATGAAAGGCTACACCGCCATTGTCAACGTTCTTCTTCAAGCGGGCGCCGACGAAGAAGCAAAAAAAGAAGAAGTGAGCCTCTTGTGGTTTACTACAGAGAAGTATTGCCGGTTTCGTGTTGATGAAGTAGGGACATTGATTAGCACAGTGGAGAAGATTTGTGCTGTTTTCATTGCTTTGATTAGCCCTCCCCCCCCCCCCTACTATGTGTTGCATGTTGTGTGCCCTGTTCTTCAGAGCCTAGTGAAAAATATACATCCAGCGCACCGTTTCTTGTGTATCACTCCCTCGTTCCATTGCTCCAATTCGTGGTAGTGTGGCACAACCGCGCTCATCTATGCCTCAAAACATGGCAACACCGCCATTGTGAAACTCCTCCTTGAAGCAGGCGCTGACATTGAAAGCGAAACTGTGGTGAGTTTGATGAACTGTACTAGTACATAGTGTGAAAGCCACAACATGCTTGGGTAAGTGCTTCCCTCTCACTCACGTGCTTTCAATCCTCGTCTCCTCCTGCCGCAGGGAGGGTTCAGAGCTCTCATGTACGCATCCATGGAAGGCTGCACTTCTGTTGTGGAAGCTCTCCTACAAGCAGGCGCTAACGTCAACGCGAAAGGCTTTGTGAGTCCTTAAATTACTAGGTATCTTCTGACATGTGCATGGAAATAATGGCATGGTGAGCGAGTTCACTCCAAATAGAAAAAGAAACATGAAGCTTTAAATACTTTTTGTTTACCATTCATTTCTTCAGTATCATGATTTATTTGACCTGAATCATTTTGATTTGTTGAGTATCTTTCTATGCGTTTTCGTCTTCCCATATTCGTGATGCAGGGTAACACAACAGCACTGATTGAAGCTGCATTATACAGCAACTACCACATCGCAGTGCTTCTTCTTGAAGCTCGCGCTGACAAAGAGACTAAAAATGAGGTCCGCGTGTGCACCTGATATTATTGGAGGCTCAGATGAGTCCGGATGTAAACAAAAAGATTTTTTTTGTACTTTGGAGAAGTAGAAACAGAAAGGGGTAATTCTTGTTGTACTTTAGATTTCTGAGGGCGTTCATACCACTCACGAGTACTGCTAATGTTGTGACACTTACTGCATCTGTTCTATACTAATCCAGTATTCATTCTTTCGCTTTCATGCCCTCTAACTATTGTTGTTGCGCTACTTTCGCAGCAAGGCTACACGGCCCTCGAAAAGGCGTTGGAATATCCAGTGTGCGACGACTTGGTCTATCTCCTGCAATACCATCGACAGTAGATCTGTATGAAGAGCATTTACAAAAAAAGGAAAGAATGTCCTACATATGGGATGCTATAAATGCAAGCTTCTCAACGAATATGGCTAGGTGCACAGCAAGAAAAATATTAATCTGATACTCTGATAATCGTTAATTGGTGGGTGTTCGATTTATTAGCAAGCCTCTTGAAGCCGCTGGCATCGGGTGGGGAGGTGGTGGCAGCGCTCGAGAAACAATCAAAGGGGCTGTGAAGAGGCAAGTCATGGCCCTTGTCGGACTCCTTGAGATGTGCACCCTGGCTGCGAGGGCCGAAGAGCTGATTGTTAGCTGATTATCTTCTTCCGCTTGCAGCAAGAGAGTTGGTATTTTCGATAGCCGCAGGGTGCTAAGGGAAAGGAAAGTTAACTGCGTTTGTTCTTTGTTGAATGCGTTATAAGTTAGTAAATGAGATCAAAGTCAAAAGTCTAGCGAAGAAAATAACCAGTTGCCTAACGCTCATAGAAAAACGGCTATTTCCCGAGAAGAGAATCAGCAAGAACTCAGACAATCTCGAATGCCAAATAAACTCTGACAAACGAAATCTTTTCTTGCTTAAGCTCTACTCTCAAGACCAGGAATTCGTTAAGCGTTTTTCTACGCGCGCCTCCGCCGAATCCACGGAGTCCACCGTGATGGGAGGGCTAGCGAAAAAAGTGGCCTCCAAGCTGAGCTCCACGGAAATGAAAATGAAGGCCATCGTCCAAATGACCGACCGGATCAAACGGTTGGAAGCGTCGCTGGGCCACGCTGTAGAGGTGGGGGTATAGCTTTGCTTCGTCACGTGTGCATGACTTGGCTTGGCTCCGTCGAAATCCACACACCCTTTCTGCTTTTTTTCTCTCTTTTTTTGAAAATAAGTTGCGTCGTCATGAAAATCAATATAAGCTGGCTTCTCTCCTTCATTGTTACTTGTGTCAAGCATTGCTATGGTTGGCATATGCTTTTTAAATGTTTGTGCATTTGTGTGTTTTCGCGTGTGGACTCTATTGTATACTACATTAGGTGAAAGACGACTTGGACGCTCGGTTGAGCAGTGCCGAAAGCGTGAAGGAGTTTCTGGTCGACAAACTGAAAGACACGGAATTGGTGCTGAAGAAAACCATTGACGGCGCAAGTGAAGCTGCGCTAGACGAGAATTTCACACAAATATGCTACATGTATCGCCTCTCTGTATTTCTTAAAAAGGCCTAGCTGTACGCCGCCTTCGCTGTGGGGTTATTCATTGTATGTGCATGATTTTTTTTCTAGCGCAAGAGCTTTCTCTCTTTTCTGTACGTGTACGTAGAGTATGTGCCAATGCCTCCTTCTTGTGGTGAGTGGTGTTCTACTTGCAACCCAGTTACAGAACTCTGAACTTATAGTTCTACACTCCATAACACCCAGACTTATCGGGCTTTGGGCTATAGGCACTGGCTTTTTCTAAGGTCATCTACGCAGATGTCTATGGCTATGCCTACTACACACAAGCAACAAGCAAATACAGACAGGCCTGTATGAACTCTGTAACTATTAATGGCACAGAAAGCCCCGAGTGTAGAGAGAGAGGAATTATGGCCCATTTCACCCGAATCCAAGAGGCATTTGGTATTCTTCGCCGTTACACCGTCCCTGCATTGCTGAGTTGTGCTTGTGCTTGCTAGGATTTCCTCAACCGCAACTAGTTGCTGCCATAATCCCGCCCCACTTCAAAGATCGCCACGAGAAAGGTGCTATAATTTTAAACCGCAGGGCTGTTTCGAAGTCCTCACGTCCCCTCCTCCAATTCAAAAGTGCTTCATTTTTGGAATTGTTCGCTGCTTAGCCAACAACGACAGCATCGGCCTATGATGCGACAAAACGCTTACTTCTTAGTGGTTGACGCACTTCTTTGACACACCGGGAACGTGTCCTTCGAATTCTCCGTTGCACTTCCTGGGCTTCTACTGCTGAGTTCGTGCGCTGGGTAGGGACTGCTCGGCAATTCTGCATGTTCATGTTTAGGCGTTTGATCACATTCGGAAGAGTCTGATGTGGATTTGATGATGGTGATGCCAAGATCCTCACATGCATCAGAGAGCATCGCCTGAAAAGGGAGTGCGCGAAAAAAAAAAACAATGAGGCGCGTTATGTGTGTAATAGTCCTGTTTGTTGCACACTTCTTTGATAGTTCGAAATGTCACGAGTAACTCCAAGACATATCATCTTGCCTCTTTCAAAAAATCCAACATACCCATTATCCCTTTTCGCGAGGCGAAACTATAATTTCATGCCCTATGAAATCTCAACGATAAATTCACACCAAAAAGCTGCTGTGATACACTTGTCTCACCTCTGCCTGTCGGAATTTTTGCCGTACTCGACCAGCGGCTGCGCATGATTCATTGAGGGTCCCTTGCAGCACCTCGATCTGCTCTTCTTTCGCCGCCACTATCGCCTCAAGGGCTATGTTACGATTCGCTAGCAACGCACACCTTCCTTCGCTTGCCGCCAATTCATCCCGTGCCTGCTTTAGTGCCACTTCAAGAGCGGTGACGCCACCACCGCCACCACCGCCACCACTATCATCGTAGAGATCTCTGCCACGAGAGATTGATGTAGCGCCAAGGCTGTTGCCAGGCTTGCTTTCAGGTCCATCGTAGACAGATTGTCGAAGTGGAGTAGCTTCAAATTGGTTCATCATATCAGCTCCGTACCCGCAGTCTCCTAATCCCGAGATTGAAGGAAACAAAACGCTCAAATTCGATGCTGCCTCGTCATCATCTGAGAATCGGATGGCGTGTGAGCCTTCTATGCCTCTTTGCGCCATCCTTGGATGCGAGTCAAAAAGAAGTGAGGAGCCGCAGCTAGCTTCGAATACCAGCAAAACCGTTTCTGGAGGTTTGGTGATCACGAGCGCTAGACTAAACACTGCATTTTGGTCAGGCTTTACGGAGCAGGAATCTCTCAGCCAACTCCGAGCTTCTCGTATAGCACTTAGAAACGATGCTGCGTTCGAGACTTTTTGAATTGGAACACCACGCTCGAGCCGTTTCACTGTGGTTTGTAAGGCGCCGTGATCCCAAATATCATCTAGTGCAGTATGCTCTAGACCACGGTGCAAGTCAGGAGCCATTCGTCTGTAAATTCCAATGCCGTTGGATACCCAACCAAGCAAGCGCTCTTCACAAATGATTCGTGCACCCTCGCTTCGGGATGAGAAAGAAAGAAGATCAGCAGCAGCCGTTGCGGCAATAATAGTGCATGCTGACTTACCAGCATCACCAAATGAATACTGCGAACGTTTTGAGTGAGCCAAAAGTTCCCCAGTTAACCTTGGCTGGGAAGGCTTACGCAGCGTCTGGCACATCACGCATGAAGGGACCTTAGCAACGTTGCTGTATGTGCACAGTGGGCACGACCAACTTGAGGTCATATCTTTGTCCTGATACGAAGACGCCTTGATGAAACGCCCACAGTAGGGGAGGCACACGGCGGCACGGCGGCGCAGCTGCAGACTCAGAACACACAAGGCTGGCAAAGGTTATCAGGTATAGAATAGGTAGACAACCGTACGTATGCGTAATAAGTAGGAGGTAATTTAGTAGGGGTAAAATTCTGAGAATTCAGAACTGCAGCGGCGCGCGCGCCGCCGCGCCACGATCAACGTAGTTGATTTCAGTGACGTGACAACGTGTCAGAACATGGTTGATGTCAGTGACGTGACAACGTGTCAGAACATGGTTGATGTCAGTGACGTGACAACGTGTCAGAACATACGTAAGGTGTCAGAACATATGTACCCAGATAAGAATGTGATGTGACGGACAGACGGACGGACAGACATTTTTCTTTGGTAGGCACTTTTTGATCGTGGTCGCATAAAACATCAAACTACGTTGATCTATTATATTACCCAGGATGCCGCAGATTTTTGACAAAATTAACAAAATTGTTTCACGGTCATACAAGTGTTTACGAATTATAGCATGTTGTAGGATGCACATGTATCAGCAAGAGTGGCAAGAAAATCTTGTTTATGGGTTTGTGGGACGATCCTTTTCACGAGGCTTTCTTGACTTGCCCCAAGATGATTGTACCATTCGTAAATACATATGAACAAATTGATGATTTTGTTAATGGCTTTTACACGGAAATTCGACGACTTCAAAATTCTGAAGAAGGTGTAATGCTCCTTTTACGAGCTATTTTGGCACTTAAAAGTAGTTCATGGATTGAGGCTTTGAGTTCCTGTTCGAGCGTGTGCTCAACAGGCTTGGCTTTCATACGCTTTAACGAAGACCGCTGGCAGTCTATATTCAGGAGTCAAGAAGCAAGAATCCGTTATTACAAGAGGTTGCAGACTGAACTCGACAACTGCGCTGGTGACAGCAATGGCAATCTCGTGGTGGAAAAAAACGACCTCAATGAATGGGGTGAGTTTTCAGACGACGACTTCAGTGACA
>Ga0307931_1001520_pt1 | contig 15279 bp, 21 predicted proteins | sample OrgLakmetageno47_FD_201816 | JGI IMG/M metagenome (GOLD analysis project Ga0307931, IMG submission 201816) | Saline water microbial communities from Organic Lake, Antarctica - #47 | ecosystem: Environmental > Aquatic > Non-marine Saline and Alkaline > Saline | place: Antarctica: Organic Lake... | reverse complement strand
AATGCCCCTCTCCCTCCTGAATCATTCCGCACTTGCTTTGTTTGCGCAACGCACGCGCATTCCCACTTCTGCCCGCAGCATTGGCTTCTGTGCCATTTGGGTTTGTATTAGTTCGAGTTCGATATAAGGTAATCTAATCTAATCTAAAAGAGCTGGAATTGTCAATCGAATTGGCTTCGAGTGGCTAGCACTCAAAAATTAGTGTATGATCGCGAAAGGAATTTCACTTTTGAGGTCGTGTAATCAATCAGTAATTCACCCTCTTGACTAGCATGTTCAGTTGCTGGCGTCGTTGAGGGCGACACAGGTGACTGCCATGGGGCTGGCGTAAAGTCGAATGACGTCACCACTGTTGACGTCCCAGAGTTTGGCAGTAAAGTCGCTCGAAGCTGTCACCAGGTACGCTGAGTCGGCACTGAAGCACGCGTCCCAAACCCACCTTTTAAAGGAAAGAGTGCACAATCGAGAAAGCCCACCCAAAATGGAAGGAAAATAGTACAAGAGTGAAGAAGGTCACGATTTCGGATAACTTACAACTCGTATAGAGAACGAGTAAAGAGTCTACATCTTGGTGCCAGGGGCTCACCTCTGGTGCTGTGCAAGGCTTTTCTCAAGGGCAAACGGCGCAGTCCCAGGCGCCAAAGGGGGCATCGTTGGTGTCGCATGCGTTGAAGGAGGAGGTGGAGGCAGTGGCACGGTTCCAGCAGGTGGATTCCCTTCGCCACTCTTTCCTGCCGCCGCTGCCGCCGCCGCTGCTGCTTCCTGGCGCTGCTGGTAGAGCATTTCGCGGAATTTGTTGAGCGACCAGACGCGTACCTGTCAGGAAAAAGAGTGAAAGGTGCAATTCAAAAAAGAAGAAAGGAAGCATATCATTTGATGCAACCTTAGGACCACGAGAAGATCGGAAACGAAAGATATAGGGCACTTGATAATCGAATCAACGGGGCGTAGAATTCGTGGAACACAAAAGAGAAAGAAGTGGTGACGAACGCACACCATGCGCGGTTTCCTTATTCTATTTCTTCAACCTTCCATATTGAGGATAAAGATAGAAGTACGCACCGTTTTGTCCGATGACGTAGTCACGAATCGCCCCACGTCTGGCGAAATCACTACTTTCAAAATGTGCCCTGCGTGGCCAGAATCGCACGCAAACCTTCGAATGAACCCCTTGTTGCCACTGCTGCCTGCCGCTGCTCCTGGCGCTGTGGCGTCACCGCCAGTAGTGTCACCGCCGGGCCCCCCATTCGCAGGTGAGGCGAGCGCGCGAAGAGGTACCCAACCGAAGAGGCGGCCAGCATGGTTTGCAGCAACGAGGAGCGAGCCGTCGGAAGCAAGGCTCAGGGAACGCACCTAGATACATAGAACGAACGCAGAAAGCGTCAATGGCAAGTGAGAAATCGAGTGCTTTTTCCCAAGGCTCTCCCAAGGAATGGTAAAAAAAGTAGGAAAACGCCCTTAAAAAGGCTCCCCAGACGGCCCCGTCTTCTTCTTTCAAGAGACTTTATGAACACGTACGCACCGCAGCTGCCGCAGCGTCGCCGCCGTGCCTTGGCACGAAGGAGGCGCCCGCTCCAGGAGTGGCGGAGGCACTGGGCATCGCGAAGAAGGAGCCACCGCTCGTAGCATGGGCCTGGTCCGAAGATTTTACAGGGGAGGAGGTGGATGATGACGAGGGGTCTGCAAGTCCGCCAGCACCGCCGCCGCTGCTGCTGGAGTCGCCGGGCTGAGTGGGGTAGTCGTAATCGTTTGGGCTCATTTCCTGTCACGGCAAGGAATTCATGAATTGCACATGTGAATGCAAATCAAGTTTACTATGCAATTTCTCCCACGTCGAGAGCGTCCTGACGCGAGGGCTGCCATGACTCAAATACACTCAAACTCACTCAATCTGCTAGTTTTCCTAGCCCCACCACTTCATTCGACCCACACACGTTCTAAGTACCCACCTGAGCGCACGCGTTGGCTTGAAGGTCCCACACCCGCACCGACCCCGCCAAATCGCCTGAAATCAACTCCGTTTGGTTGGGGTGCAGTGCCACGCTCGTGACCCCCGCGGCGCACACGTATTGCCGCTGCCACCGCGGCGCGCGCAAGTCCCAAATTTTGATGGTTTTGTCGTCGCTCCCAGTGTACATCCATTTCGCGTCGCACTGAAAGCCCACCGAAGTGACGTTGCCCTGTCACGCAGAAGACATCCAACCACAGCACAGATACATTGATAAAAGACAGAATCGCTAGAATGTGCATGAATTATACAAGCTTACGTCTGCACTAGCGCCAAAATGGATAATTGGCTCGATATTGCGGCAGACATAAACAGTGTCTCTCTAGATCAACTTCCTCTGAGTGCCTTTTTCTTACCTGGTGTGCGTCATAGGATCGCACTGGTAAGCCTTCGCCGCGGTGGACGTCAAATATCTTTGCGTGAGGGTTTCCTACAGCAGCAATATGTTGCTTGTCGTTCGTGATAGCGAGCATGTTGACTTGCGAGTCGGGGTATTTGATTACCCGGGTGCATTTTTCCCTGCTCGCTTCCCAGAAACGAATTTTGTGGTCGTAGCCCGCGGTGGCCAGAACAACTGCGGACATGGCCCCTTCTCTGAATTAGTTTTATAATACTTTGCTCTATCGGAATCAATGTAATTGTCTGAAGCTAGGGTTGACAGGCCTAATGGGTATCACATCAATGGTGAAAAGCTGCGATCCATTTTTGACTTCCGGCTTCTTGCTGATACTTTTGGCTATAGGTATTTTATGTATACTATATTCGTCTGCGAGGTATCTTTTCACCATCTTCGTTCTTCTGAACGAAACCGACACAAGGCTATAGTAGCAGGTTGTTTCGCCTTCTGTTCCGTGCCTAGTAGCATCACTGCAAGGCTTAGCTTTTGAATATACGAATGAACAACAAGGACGGGTGGAAACCTGGGCATTTTATCAAAAAAGGCATTGAAAAAGTAAAAGGTGACAGCCCACCGGAACAACAAGATATGTCTTCTTTAACCCCTACTAACGAGACGCCAGATAAGGACAACGAGGCGGTTGCGGTGTCTAGCGCCGCTGCTGAGATGGGGAATGGGGAGCAAGGTTCAAATAATCCTCCTCTTTCTGCTATGCCTATGCTCACCGCGACGTCGGAACCTTTTTACCTGAACGTGGTGGTAGTTGACAGCTCAGCCGCCGTCGCTCAACAGGTTTTACCCTATTCACGAATTTAGCGCTGTGCAGCTTATTCAAGCCTCTCTGTCTTAAGAATGTTTCAATTGATATAATGAACAGGTCGAGGGTAAGCTAGGCAAAGGTTTTTGGAGTACTCAAGCCACGAAAATGGCGAAGTCTGTGGTCACGAACTCGAAGGTGCGTGTCTAGTTCAGCATCATACTTAGGTAGCTTTTTGCTTCAGGTGCATAGCCAGGCGCAGATGCTTGTGTTATACTTTTCGAATGATAAAAAAAATTGAAATGTTCAACTTCTCTCTTGTTAGGTTGCCGAAAAATTAGCGACTCAGCTCGCCTCGAAGATTCCTGTGGTCTTGGCAGAGAAGGGAATTCACCTCGAGTGCGAAATCAAGTTTCAGTTCGGGTAAGGAAATTGTCCCTCATTTTGTCCCCTTCAATACTTCACGCACTTAGCTTACGTGCGCCAATGATAGGCTGCGTTCCAAAATATCTAAACTTCATTCTCACCATTCCTGTCTTTTCATTTGCCTTTCATAATTAGGTCTTTGGTGGTACTGAAGGCACGTGTAGTGGAAGTCACAGCCCTTCAGCTCCTGAAAGTTACCAAGGGCGAAAAGTTTGCCGCAAGCTTCGGTAACACTCTTTGAAAGTGCAATGGCTCTTACTTGTAAATTGCATGGGTGCTCACGAAAAATCAAGATTCTGGTTTGGTGTAATTTATCTTCTCTGCCAAATGCTTCTCCTGTGGCTGTGCCGCACATGTAAAAACGACGCTTTTAGCTTCGATGCTCGACGCGTTCGGCGAGCTTGACCTGAAAGATGCTGTCGCGCAGGTACGAGCACTCTCGGAGCCCCCACCATTTGATAATTACTCAACTTTCTAGGCGGCACTAGATATTGATATTCTCACTGCATTACGATATAGCACTACTGCTCAAATTCTCTAACTTCATTCTCTACGGGTGTAGACGTAGACATATCCGTGTAGTGGCGCACGTTCACACGAACAAATGTAGATCTTCGCGATTTTTTCTCGATATTTTTTTGATTTTTCTGATGGCATCAGGTGAACAGCAAAGTCCAGGTTAAGGTGAATGAGGCGCTCTGCGCGAAAATGGAAGAAATTTTGCCCGAGAAACTAGCCGAGCAGGTGAGAAGGCACCACTATATTTATGAAAAAAATCCTGATTATTTTTGCGAAGACTTTAAAGAATGTTTATGCATGAGCAATCCATGATATTCTGTTCACATATTTTTTTTAATGCTGATAAAGCATCAATTCGAGCACCACTTATGCAGTGAAATTCCTGTTCAACTCATTTTATTTCTTTGCCAATCGATTTTCCATCACTATTCGTTCAGGGCATAGTCTCGACAGTAGCTGCCTATCCGGAAGCAGAGCAAGCAGGCTTCTTTTTTGACTTCATAGGGCGCCTTCAGGCTTCGGCATAGTGGAATTTGGAGCTATTTTGACACAGGCCCCGAGGGTCCGGAATTAGAAGGCTAACAGGGAGAAATTAAAAGCATAGCAGCTCAAATTAGGAAGCTAACTGGGCACACATGCCCGAGTGGCCCGAAAACTATAGTTCTATTTCGACTACAATTCACTTGCTTCCGTCTTTGAATTGCACTTCCGGTGCCTGATTAGAAGTTCCATCCGCCTGACTTACCGTCTTCGTACTTGATATTTCCATCTCGTATCTGGAAAAATTCTTGAGGTTGTAAGGGCAGTGTTAAGCATTACACCAAGTAACGTGTCCGAGAAGGCAATTGAGATATTAAAGAACTTATATGAAACCTCCTTCAAAGAGAAGTAAAGTCGTGTCATTAAGCTGTCAAAAATACGCTCGCGTGAGCGCTAAATGATAGCATGATAGTTCTCGACCCGACTTCCACTATTTCGGACTGTAAATATATGGATTTGTTCCGTGCTTCCATAGGACGAACATCGTGGGGCTTATGGCGTTAGTTATTTCATGACTTTTAATCCTGTCTTCTGTCTTCTGTCTTCTGTCATCTGGAATTATCTGGTATCATGCTTTAATTGTAAGTAGTTGTGTTCACCACAAAAAGGAAATCAATAAGAAGCAAACAGCAATCGAACGGGCACTCAAACCGCGCAGACCTACAGAGCTGTCCTTGAGGAAAGACGCCAGGCGCCTTATAGAATTTCCTGGAGCGCGCCTATCTGGAGATCATTGAGTGTAATTTTATATAATCACAAGTTTCAAAGCCCTCCGCGGGGGATCTGTATTTAGTGACAAAATAAGCAGAGCACCATGTAATTTTTTCGTTTTCTTTCTTTGCACTGGGGACTGCGGATTATAGCTAGATCATATCAGCGAACTACGAACACAAGTTTTTTTACTGTGCTGCATTCCCCTTCTTCCTACTTCTGTAGTAGCCTCCTAATTCCGGCCTCTAAATCAAAGCACACTCGAGTTCATTGTTTCCGATTTGGATGAAGTCGAATTTTTTGAGACAGGTCCCGAAGGGCTGGAAGTAGAAGGCTAACAGGTAGAGAAGAAAAGCAAAGCAGCGCGAACTAAACCCAAGAAGCTAATCAGGCGCACATGCCCGAGTGGCCATGGAAGTGATGGTAGCGGTCCAAAGTGGCTCGCTCCTCGATTTTTTTGACCGTATTTTCCTGGAATCTTCTGTACTTACAGTGCTGTACGCTGTACGCTGTACAACTCCGAATTCCGAACGAGCTTTTCATCATGAAAGAAGATTCATTCGATTTGGCGTTGAACTCCTAGATTTGAATTCAACTCCTGAGGCTCGAATAAAGCACGTGCCATGCTTTTGAGCACGTGCTAATCCGTTCACTGGCTCACGATCGTTCATCGGATCTCTGTTTTATGGCTTCTATTCCCAGTAAACGAGGCACAACAACTTCGTAATTCATCACCTATCATCTATCATCATTCCTTGGGTAGACAACCACTATATTATCGCCTTCTTGATAAGATGCCGTTAAACATCCCTCAAGGAAACTCTGAACAAGGGAATTATCCAAGTCTCTTGGGTACTGCACCCACTTTTCCGAATCTTCTTTCCCAGGAAGGAAGAATATTCATGCAGGTACCAACCATCAAAAGGCAGAAGCTTGACGATAATAATGATGGCCTGAACACAGGTATGCCCAAAAACACATCGAAAAGGCGGAAAGTATCAGGCATGACTAGCGAAGAACGGTTGCAGTGGGCACGTCACCAGTCTGCTCAGCACTCGAAAAAGACGCGCGAGAGGCACAAAGCCATGGAAAAGGTAAGACCATCATTTTACCTACAATAATCGTATCAAGCGACATCATTTGTGCCAGTAATCTGATCTGATCTCTTTACTATGCACAATCAATGATGCTACTTACAGGATCTTCGGACTGAAATCGAGCAGCTAAAATCGTTTCGCACTCTGGTCGAAGCCAGCCATCAACTCGTGTCTATTCACTCAACGTGCGAGAAAGGAGCATTTCTGTATGCGAACAGCGTCTTTTTTCGCGCACTGAATTATGCACCCCAAGACTTGATTGGGCAGTCCCTTCTAAATCTTTGTCATCCAGAAGACCGTCGCAACCTCACAACGGCCCTAATGCGGGCAACATCCGGTACAGCAATAAGGGCGTGTCCTTGGCTCTCTCTCTTTACATGTTTGATGCTTGATACCCAAGACCCTATTTTGACACCGTAGCTCTTCTTTATTACGGATAACCATGCCTCTAATGTATGCACCAATGCACCTTATTTCGATGAATTACACCAGGTGATGAAAGCAGCCCCTGCGTGACAGTCGACTGGCGCATTCACTCTTTGAAGAGACGGCACCTGCACGTGGAGCACTATGCAGTAGTGACTTCCTCTATGAGCGTCAACCGGCAGGGTCTTGTGCTCTTTTCCATGCTTCATGATGGAGCAGAACTAACTAATCATACCTCGTGCGACTTCTCTGGTCTGAGAGACCTGTCGTGCGCAGCCTCTACAATGCCACAAAAAGAAGTATCAGCGCCACTTCATTTCACGCGCGTCATTTCGGTGGATTCAAGTTACAACGATTCACCAGGTTGCGGCTATTCTGAGCACTCACCTTACGATGACCACGTTGCTGAAGTATGAAATCATTACGTGTACTTACATCCGTCTTGTCGGGTTGAAATACCCTCCTAAAATACCCTCCTCCTAAAATAACCTCCTATTTTATATTGTTTTGGAGGTACATAGCCAAAAACTTATAGATGCCTTATGATAGCACGAAGTAGAGGAAGTGTAAGATATAGAAATCGATATCGATGAATTGAAAACTAAGGCCTCTTTTTGATGCGTGCTGTGCTGTCTCGATGCTAATTCAGAGCGTCCGGGAAATTCTGACTCTTGGCGCTTGAATTGAATTAGTCTCCGTGAATTGGCGGTCAGGATGCTAGCTACTTGCTCCAGCTCCTTGGCAGAAATACGGGGGCGTGAAGTGGAGAACAGACATCCCTCGTATTTCTGCCCCTTTCCTTATTCTTTTCATTCAAACCACTAAAGAATGATATATATGCCGGCCAGTAGCCAGTAGAAATAAGGCAATATTATTGGATGACCTAGTGCCAAAATCTATGAGAAAACCGGGCTTTTCGAATTAAAGCGGTTTAACGAAGCAAGAATGCGCTACTGTCCATCGTGAAGTCGACTAAGTATCGACCTGGATGTGCACTTCAAAACTCGCGTAGTGCTCATCGAAGGTTCAGGATCAATGAATGGTCCCATTATCCTTAGAGAACAGGCGTCACGGACGCGTATCGCTCAATTACCGGCGTTGAAGTACGGGTGGTCGCTAGCATTCTTTATGGTAAGACGCTTTGAGGGCTGCCACATTAGAGCGAACAAAGTACAGACAGTGGGAGATTGAGAGGGAACGGGTAAAAAAAGGAATGCCACAGTTTGAACTTTAAAGAAGGCATGTGTGTTTACCTGGTAAACCAGGAGCTTGTCGATCAAGTCCACTAAGTCATCGTCGACACCTATACCATAGACATATGAGAGAAAACAAGCATGCATGTGAACACGGACGGAAGCACTATGAAGGAAGTGCGAATGGTAGCATGAACAAAGAAAGCGGGTCAAGTATGTGGTGACCAAAAGTACGTAGGGAGTACCCGGATGGCTAGGGGCTGCAGTGAGAAGCGGTTTCAGCTTCAGTTTCGGCCAGAGGGGGAACGCTGCGCCATAAAACTCGAGCTCCGTAACTCCCGGCCAGGTTTCTTCGGTCGGAGTTCCGCAGAGCCGAAAAATGCGAAAGAGTTCGTCGATTTCGGAGTCGCCGTTGAAGAGGGGGGACAGTTTTACCATCTCTGCTAAGATGGCGCCCACCGACCTGTGTTGAAGAATGAGCACAAGTGCAATCAGCGTGTGCCTGTGCTGGAAAGAGAGAGAGGATCCTCCCTAAGTCTTCTGAACTAATTCATCTGCAACCTATTTTTTTTTTACAAAAATACACATCATTACAGTAGCTCACCATGCGTCCACCGGCGTCGAGTAGTCTTTGACGCCCAGCAAGATTTCGGGTGCCCTATACCACAAAGTCACCACTTCATGGGTGTAGGCGCGCACGGGGACGCTGAACGCGCGGGCCAAGCCGAAGTCCGCCAACTTCAAGTTGAAGTTGCGGTCCAACAGCACGTTCTGATGGTCAAAGTTATAGTATAGTAGTGGCATGGGTGGCGTGCAAGGGCAGGGGATTGCACATAGACATGGATCGAGGGTTTAAAAAAAGAAGAAGCGGGCGAATTTTGAGCCTATGCTGAAATGAATGCGATTATCAGTTGTTTTTGAGTACTGGAATAGAGATCGGTGGAGGTGAGCGAAGTGGGAAGCATACCTGAGGTTTGAGGTCGCGATGAAGGACGCGATTGTCGTGACAGAAGCTCACTCCCGAAATCATTTGCTGCGCGAGGTGGCGAATGTGCTCCGGATCCATGAATTCTTCTTTCCGGACTAACGAATCCATGTACTGCTTCAAGTCCTAATATTTATATTTATAGCAACTTGTTTCAGCAGAGTTGATAGCGATTGAGTAAGGATGGAAAGATGCGAGGCAGGATGGAGGACAATTCAAAAAGCACTAGATCAAAAACAAAGACAACAGCGCGAAAAGATCGCGAACCTGGTCGAGAAACGCAAAGACGAGGAAGAGCTTGTGCTCGCTATAAATCACGTCGAATAGGTCAACAATATTGGGGTGGTTCAAGTCCTTTAGCAGCGAAATCTCGCGAATCGCCTAAGAATCGGAGATGCAGAATGTGTGTGTGTGAGGAGGAGCATGTAATTTGAGGTCACAGGAAGTTTAGATTCGCTGTAGTACTGAGTACTCGCATATTCAGGCACCAAATGATACAGATTACTATCGATTAGCTTAATAGTGGCATTGCTAATTGTTACAGAAAATAGAGAGCTGCTCGCTGGCACTGAAATGATTTGGAGCATTCACGAGGGCACCGAGTGAAGCTTGAATGTATGCTTTGGTTTTTGGACAGATATTCAGTTCAATTCAAGTCTAGACTAAAGACTACACAGGAGATCCCATACCGTGGACGGCACGCCTTCATCTACATCTTGCAGTGGAATTTTCTTGAGCGCTACGATGCTCTCGTTGGTGACGTCACGGGCTTTGTACCTGTTAAGGGCAATCAACAAGCAGCAACACATGTAGCAAAGATCACGCATCCAACCAATCTTCATAAGGGAAATCTTAACCTAGTTGTCCTTTAGGCATCTCCATAGCCTCAACAAAATATTAATTTATGAATTTGTTCGAATGAGGGTAGTCATAATTAAAGGAGAGTGGAAAAAGGTAGGATTTGCGAATGGGAGATTCGAGCCACAGTAAGCGTGGGCGTGAACAACATCGAGGCGTGGGGCAAGATAATCTTAACGATATAACGACGAGAAATTGACAAAGTCATCATTAATCATTGAATGTTATCGTAATAAAACAAAGCTACGCAACTTACACGACGCCGTAGGTTCCTTGCCCGATGCGGCCGAGGCAATGGTACCTACGTCATAGGGTTTTGGATTTCAAATGTTAGGCCCACGCCTTCACAAATTAAGCCAGGAAAGTTGAACTAGTGAATACGATATAAGTTTGTAGCCACCTTCGCATGCCTACTGGTGGTCCCTCAGCCTCAGCGGCCGGTGCATCGGCGAGGTCGGCCATACCAAGTGAAGCAAACTCAAATCTGCTACTTGGCTACTTGACCGACCGCTATGCCAGCCAAGATATTATAATTACCAGAGGTAGAGAGGTTGCGGAAAATTGAAAAATGACTCTGGCGCCATTTCGAGGTACAATATTAGGGACAATGTAGTTCGTTTGTTCGTTTCCGTTTCTGGTCGTTTCTTTTATCTCGACAAGAAGCCAAGCTGCCAAGCTGGCAAGCTGACTAAAAACAAGAGCGCTAGCAAGAGCTCCTAACCTCTAATAGCTAGAGCCTACTACAGGAGTCTGAAGTACTACAACAATCTCTGCGGAACATCTTGAACTCATTAGCTCCGCATTCTAGGATTTTTGCGATGAAGTTATTATAGCGCCTTGCAAAACAGACAGCGTGTTCTATCTCATTGGCTTGAAGAATTTAGCAAGAAATTGCAGCCCTTCTCTTCAGTTTCGGCATGACCGTAACGACCTCACGAGACGCCTAGAATGGTCCCTTATGCGAAGCCATGTTAAACATTAACCGTCGTAGCATTTTTGAGTTAAGGTCCACTACCGTTCCGCACATCCACTAGTTTGCTGCTTATCCGTCATGGGCAACGCAGCGATCGTGGCGTGCAGGCCCCAGCGACGATATCGGAATGGCATGTACGCCCACGAATACTGGGATGAAGTAGCCTGGCCAGACACCAAAGACACGCTGGAAGTGCTCAGCCTAAGCCATGACAAAGCGCGCGTGATTTTCGACGCCTTTGTGGCCGTAGACCAAGACAACTCGGGTGAAATGACCGTCCACGAATTTCACGACTACCTGGTCAGCATTTACATAATACTCATTTTCATTCGCTATTTGCTACTTCTCTAAAGGGGCCACTGAAATCTCTATGCTGAGACTCCCATAGTCCCATAGTGCTTTTTCCTGTCCTTGTTCTCGAATTACCTCTTCTTATTTTTTTCCATTCATATCAGGGCGTGCCGCAGACCAAGTTCAGTGAGCGAATCTTTGGGGTGTTAGATATGGATGGCTCCGGCGCGCTCGACTTTTTCGAATTCTCTGTTGGGGTTCGTTACTGTTCTCTTTCTTGTGTTGGTCTGTATTCATAAGACTGTCGTATTGACAGTGGAGGGTTGACTGCACGTGTGTACAATTGATTGGCTACTTCTCTTATATCAGAAAGTCTTGCGTTATTTGATGTTTATTACAACTACAGGTCTGGAATTACTGCACCTACGACGTGAAGTTAATCACCAAGCTGAGCTTCGACATTTTTGACGTGGACCGTTGCGGCAAGTTGGAAGCGTGCGAGTGCGACGCGCTGCTGCGCATGGTCTATGACGTGGACGATCTCGACGACATCGAGGGACCTCCCAGTGGTTTGGAGCTGCTTGCGGAAATTGATGTCAACGGCGACGGGTAAGGGCACATGTATGAAGTAAATTAGGGGAAGTTGAGCTTTTGTATATGAAGATTGAAGAGTTTTGCGCTTTGCTGATAATACGGGGTTGTGAAGTGGGGCTAAACAGTGGCTTGAAAGAGAATTGCCACCCTTCACTGCCGCTGCTGCTTTATTTTTCGAGGCATTCGCTCGCGTGTGTGTATATGCTACGTTTGTGCATTGAATGAACGATCGAACGCAGGGACGTGACCTTGGACGAATTTACCGAGCTGATGGAGTCGCACAGCTACATTTTGGCGCCGGCCTTTGACTTGCAGCGGGCTTTGCGGCAGCGGATTCTGGGGGTACGATTCTGGGAAGCAGAGACGCGCGTGCGGCAGGCGCTGTTCAGCGGGTAAGTAAAGAAAGAACAGGAAAAAGTGCAACGATTTTAGGTTGAAAGCAGTCAGAAGCCAGAAATTGAAGAATTAGACGAAGCCAACGAGTCATTGCTTGTTGTATGTCTTGTTTCGAGCTCTCACCTTTGTCTCCTTCATGTATGTGCGCTGTTGTTTGCACTCAAGATACGATGCTTCTGAAAATGACTCATGGGAGGCGATCAAAGAAATCTTGGAGAAGAGTGCAAAAGATCGCGAGCGCCTCGCTGAAGAGGAACTCGCTAGGCAAGAAGCGTCTCTGTCCGAAGAAGAGAAAAAGGTTTGTTATGTGTGCTGGTCTGAAATGTAAATATCTACCAATTATTATACAGTACCACTGTACCATACTCTGTCCTGCTTTCTGTTTCGTTCTTTATTCCCGTTCCCCTCTACTCTGTTCTCACAATTTTTCGTCCGTTTGATGCTTCATTCGTTTAATTCCATCAAGAAACGTGACCGGGAAGCGTTCTTTGAGCACGAGCGCGAAGGCAAAGAAGCGCGGCGGCTCGCAGCCGAAGCCGAGAACATGACCGAAGAAGACCGCGCTGAACAGGTGTTGAGAGGAGGAGGGGACCTTTCTTTCCTAAAATCATTACTTTATTGTGCAGTGTAGCGTTGCTTGTCACACTTAGACTTGAATCAACCCAGTAATTCCTGTTTCTTGCTCCTTCTTGCTCCCCTTTAGCCACTGTCATCATGTGTATGCCACCGTCTTTTCATCTCCTTTCCTTCTCAATCAATACCAGGAAGCCGCCCAGTGGCTGGCTGACGCAATCGCCGAAATGGACACGGACTGCCTGTTCGAAGATCTGGCATGGCGCCGGGGGGCACGGCAAAGGTTATGGGAAGCGTTCAGCCACGCAGAAGCGTGCGCTAATGCAGCACATGTGAAGCGCAAGGAAGTCGAAGTGGCGAGGGCCGAGAGCGCGGACGCTGAGACGGTGCTAGAGGAACAGCTGAAGACCGAGGAAGGCAGCGCTAGGCACAAGTACTTGATGCAATTGCAGTTCGGAGAAGACTTGTTCAAGGTGTGTGTTTTTCTTGCGCTTGCTGTAATAAATGACGTACAGAGACAGAGAACGACTAAACGAGTAGAGAATTAAAATTGGGAAGAAGGCAATTGTATAAAGTCACGGTAGTGTAATCATAAATCAATCGTCACTAGAGTTTGATGATGATTTACTTATTTCTCCGTTCTATTTTTATCCTTCTTCCTCTTGATGTTAGGAATGGAGTTCTTCACCCGGTTTCAAAGCACAACTCGCTCCGATGTTCAAAAGCCCGGACGGGAAGCTCATTTCCGTGGCTGCGGTGGCTTACCTAGCCACCATGGCCTCCAAATCTTCCTCCAAAGCAGCGTCCGAGGCCGCCAAGAAGCTCTTGCTCGAAGAAGTGCGCGTCAATTTACGGAAACGTGCGGAAAAGGCTGCGGTTCGGCAGCACAAGAAAAGCATGGCGGAGTTTGCCCGGGCCAAAGAAGACTTAACGGGGAGCTTCGGAGGGCCCAATACCATGTGCGTGTACTATCTAGGAGCGGATTTTATGAGGGAGAGGAGCGGATGTCAGGGCAGAAAGTGTGTGCATATGCGAGGAAGAAAAGTGCGCGGCTGTGTTTTGAAGGAAAACTTAAAGCCCCATTTTCTGTGTCTGTGTTCTGAATTCAAATGTCGCGCTTGGTTCCATGCTTCAGAGATGAGACTCTTGCTTATGAACGTAGCACGTGGGTGTGCCCTTTCATTCGTGCTTGTAATTGCCTCTATCTGCTTCACCTTTTCTTCTTTAGGTGGGAGAAGCTCTTCGACCCTTCTACGTCTGCGCCGTTCTGGTACCACACGGGACACGCCACCACGGTGTGGGATGAGCCGGCGGTGTGCCACGTGTGCGACGTTGAGATCGACGACTTTGACGTGAAATGCTTCTCGTGCCAGGTTTGGTTCAAGAAAATAAAAAAGAGCTTCCTGTAAGGAGAGATTGAGAGAATGAAAGAAGAAACGATGATTTCTGTCGGAATGTCGGGAGAGTGGTATGGTGAAGCTTGAGGGATGAGCAAGACGGGCAGAAAAGCGTAAGAAAGTCTCAAAAATGCATCTGCATTCGTGCGGTGATTTGGCGACGCACTTGGCTTTGCCTTGTTGTTGCACATGTGCAGGCGGAGCGCAGCCGATACAACCGAGAGCTGTACCGGGGGCCGTCGACTTTACCGCCTCTGCCGGACGACGCTCACACCGTCGCAGATGGGAGCGATGACGATGATAGCTATGGCGATGGCGATAGCGCTGACGGGGTAAGTGTCGCGGGCGGCGATGAGGATGGCGGGAATGAGGACCAAGACGGAAGTGGTTCAGATGAGGATAGCGACTAATGGACGTCCCTCGCAGATCCAAGTAGTCGAACCGGTGCTGCACTTGTAATAAACTATCACTCAGCACTCTAAATCAGGCAAGTATGGGTATTTGGGCGCACTCAGCAACATTTGTTTCCCCAAAATAATAGGATTTAGTTAGCTCTCCTGAGGATGAATAACGCGGATTCGCCAGTGCCCATGATAAAACTCAATGGAATGCCCCTACTGCCCACTGCTTCACATGTACATGCAGCAGGAAAAAACCCAGCCATTGACAGTTTTGACATGAATTATACAAACGGGCACAATCGGGATTTGGATATAATTTTTAGGGACACCAAGGAGAACCAAGGAGGAAGGGGGCAGCAAGTCCCGTCCATTGAAGAATGCTGTCTCATGGCTGGGAACTAAATGCTAAGGATTTTCGAGCAAGAAGCTAAAGGGTAAGGGCAGCCTGTTGGGTTTCAATAACCCAACACCCAACCAACTGAGCTAAGTGCGCACTTAGCTCAGTAACTAATAATTTTTAAGCTTCTCAAAATTCTGATTTTCCAAACTCTAGCTAAGTAGCTAGCTAGATCTGAACTCAAGATTTCACGACGAATCTTGCAACATTTTTCGAGAGTAATATGAGACGCCCGATGAACCAAGTCTGAAAGTATGAGAGGCACGAAATCCTTTTTGTACTGTATTAGGACAATTTTCTGCCCAGTTTTTGCGCCAAACACCCCTCATCGGCTCATCAT
>Ga0307931_1001519_pt1 | contig 15283 bp, 21 predicted proteins | sample OrgLakmetageno47_FD_201816 | JGI IMG/M metagenome (GOLD analysis project Ga0307931, IMG submission 201816) | Saline water microbial communities from Organic Lake, Antarctica - #47 | ecosystem: Environmental > Aquatic > Non-marine Saline and Alkaline > Saline | place: Antarctica: Organic Lake... | reverse complement strand
GTCTAGTCTAGTCTAGTCTAGTCTAGTCTAGTCTAGTCTAGTCTAGTCTAGTCTAGTCTAGTCTAGTCTAGTCTAGTCTAGTCTAGTCTAGTCTAGTCTAGTCTAGTCTAGTCTAGTCTAGTCCAGTTAATACTCCCCAAAATACAAAGAAACACCACTGTGGCAAATAGCAACAGAGAAATGTAACCTTCAGAACAAGTCTGACTGGGCTGAGTGTCCTTTTGCGTAATGCAATTGTAATCATTTTCTCTCGAGGTGTTCTTCAGCCGTCAGGCATCAGGAGGTTTGGGAATGGAGTGAGTCAGCTGTCTCCACTTCGACAGGTAGTTTCGGGTAATAAGAAGGGCAAAATATGCTCCCATAGCTAAGTCTCTAAGTGTTCTTTAGTACTACAGTACAAGAAGGAAATCGATTTCTAAAAGGTGGAAGTACCGGATTTTAACACTCACTTTCTTAACGTGGCGACTTCTTATCACCCGAAACTACCTGTATGTCACATAGCCGTTATGAAAAGTCCGATCTTCTAGAAACAGGTCAAGAAGGGCCGGACCGGATTTAGTAGATAGCTAATAGGCAGAAGAACAAAGCGAAGCAGCTCAAACTAGGAAAGAAGCTACTTTCAGAAGAGGAGTCAACCAGGCATAAATACCGAATGGCTATGGATTTGATGGCAGTTGCCTGATGAGGCTCGCTCTTCCGTGCTCTGTAGGTGTGGCTCGAGGGAAGAGTTCCTACCCGCAGAGAAGGGGGGGTACTACAAGGGCTCTTTGGCGATCCAGAAGAAGAGCCGCCCATCCCCGGACAATCGCGTGGCTCCATTTGCGTGAGAATTGCCCCTGAAAATGAACACTTTGGACCGCTACCATCACTTCCATGGCCACTCGGGCATGTGCGCCTGATTAGCTTCTTAGGTCTAGTTTGCGCTGCTTAGCTTTTCTTCTCTGCCTCTTAGTCTTCTAATTCCGGCCCTTCGGGTCCTGTCTCAAAATGAACTCCCTGGCCTTTGCCCTGTGCCTCGCCCAAATTTTCTCCAGAGACGTAGAACTCAAAGAGTGGGATTAATATACCTTCAGCAGGCTACGGCAGGCTACAGAGGGCTACAGGTAGCAAGCCTAGTGCGCAAACAGGCATGAGACCCAGCCCACGGTCGCAATAAATTCGGCCCTCTAAACGCATGTAGCGGGAGTGCGAATTCAAAACAAGAAACGAGAATTGCACCTTCCTTGAGTTGGAAAAGTCTTAAATTGGGTTTAATGACTCAAGCCCCAAAAAGAAAGATTCAAAATTAAACAGAAGGCAGGAAGAGAATACATGATTACGAATATCGAACTCAAACTAATACAAACCCAAATTTACCAGTGGTAGAGGAACTAGCCATGCGCCGTGCCTTTTAACTCTGAATTGCCATATAATATAATCATAGCCATAACCAAGCGCAGAACGGTAGTTCACCGATAAAGAGCTCCACATCCACGGCCCGTAGGCGATTGAAGTAAAAAGCGCCACTTCCTGGCGTGTAAATTATAGGGGCCTCTAGCCCTAGCCCCGACGGGCCTCTTTGTTTGTTAGAAGGGAATTTGACTTTAAACTATCAATTATGAATAGTAGATTATGAATTATGAGCCGCGCGGGATGTCGAACGGCAATCGGGGAAATTTGAGAGTAGCAGAGTAGCATTTGCGAAGCCGTGGTGAGCAGGGCATAAAAGTAAGTGACAAACGGAGTTGCAAATAGAGCGAGCAGCGATTTGAGGAACAGCCCATAGAAGGCACCGGCGATATCGGTGTGTATTGAGGTCTCATTCGTATCGTAAGTCGTCGTAGAGGCCAACAAAAGAACTCGGAAGTACTGGGGAGAACCCTGAGTGGGAGAAACCCTGTGCAGCTGATCAATCAAGAAAAACTCCAGAAGCAAGTCATTGCTATGGCCACCTTCCTATCCCTAGTTACGAAAAATAGGCAATGTGGTACCAAGTACAGGATGCCGCTCGGTCGCTGCTGCTGCTGCTGCTCGGTTCGGAGCCTTGCAGATACAGGACCCTTTTGCTTTTACCAAAGGCTGCCGCTGACATGGCAAAGGACGAAGGAAGCGCTTTTTCGCCCCCTGAGGTGCCTTTCACTGTGAGCATGGAGGCGCCCTAAGATGGAAACAGGATTACGCCGCAAGTGGCGCATGGTGAGACGAACAAAGCATTGTGGCGAAGTTGAGATAGCCAAGAAAAAAAAAGAACGAGTCAACAGCGGCACGAACAGTAACCAACCAATAAAAGCGTACAAAAATATCAGTGAAACGGCAAAAGACCGACCCACGCACCTGCGATAAAAAGAGCCATTCTGCGGTTGTTCCCACCAACTCGCGCCAGCTTTCTGGTTTCATCAACGGCATTTGAAAGGTCCAGGTGAAAAACATGGCCGGCGGCAACGCAGCGCTGAAGTAGTCAACTTCCACGCGCCACCTAGAGAAGGAGGGTTTTGACGTATAAGAGTGGGTGTTCCCGTTTGAACTACTGGAATGGTGGATGCACTAATCGAAATAGCAAAAGCAAATCATGCGTACTGTCGAAAAGGAGTAGGTTGCAGGATATATAGTATGTAATAAGATAACACGCACGCATAGGCTTCTCCTTGGTATACCATTGCAAAGATGCCACACCACCCACTCACCCCATAACCCCACACCTAACGACCATTATCACCACCACCGCCATCTTTGTGACTCACCCCGCGGTGCCGTGGCCTGCTGGCCCGTGCTCGTGGCTCAGTTGGTGCATCACCGCAGCCTTGAGGCGAATCGCAAACTGGGTGAGTGGAGACACGAGCAAAAGAGGGAAGTAAGGAAATAGTGAGTAAGATTTACTTTAGTATAATAGTAGATAACAAAAGCAAGGCAAGGAAAGCTGCGCATAAATAAAAGAGACATTGAGGGGAGCATTCAACCTGTTCTCGAAGGTCCAGTGCATCGGTGGCCAAATAGATGGTTATGACACCACCGCCGCCACTGCGATGGCTTCCGCCAGTGCTGTCATGACTATTGCTACTGGGAGTGCCGCTACCACTGCTGCTGCTGCCTGAAGTAGAGGCATTCAAGGCAGGACTCTGAGGTAAAAGTCCCTCCGCTGCCACAACCGCCATGGTGCCGTGCCCTGAAGTGCTACTACTGCTGATGCGGGGTTTGACACCATGCGGTAACTGCGTACCGCTGCTGCTGCTGCTACTGGTTTTTAGCTGCCTATGTTCGGCCTGCTGTGATTGTCGCTGATTCTGCAGTCGCCGCTGCGTGGGCTCGACGTTATCGCTAATACTGTCGCCGCTGTTGTTGGTGCTTTCGTTCTCGTGGGGTTTCTTGCTTTTACTGACCTTCCAGCTTTTCTTGCTGAAGCTGCGAGCGGGCTTCTTCATTTTCACGCCGCTACCGCCTTTGTGGTGACCACGACTGTTCATGAAGTCGTTCATTGGCGCGTCATCGCCGACTCCGCGCTTGGCTCTTGTGTTGGCCAGCACCTGCAGACAAGGAAGGAAAGTTAGCAGCATCCCTTCGAAAGCGAAAATAATGATAAGAAGAACACAGATTGTTTTTTGGGATGCATGCATGGAGGATAACACATGCAGCACTGTACACTAAACCAGCCGCACTCTCTCCATCCTCGACCTCTCTCTCTCGATCTATCTATCTATCTATCTTCTCCACGCGTGTTCAGCAGTGCGCGCCCACACCTGCGCTGCGAAACAGTGCACCATGGACTCAAAAGCCTCGCTTCGCAGGTACTTGGCCGCTTTGGCGGCTGTGTCGGTGGCGTGGCCATCTTCAGTGTCCATGTCCTCGATCAGCTCCAAAGTGCGAATGTGAATGGTGATGTCAAAGGCCCAAGGGGCATTCAAATCCACGGCCATGACCTTTGACCAAGAAGAAAAAGGTAATCATCCAAAGCAGGAAGAGTTTCTAGTTATGAGCTAGTACCGGACTCTCTATAATCAAGCTGGACGCTCGAACCTGAATTCCGTGATGATTTACCTGATCGAAGCGTTCCGGGCTCCCTACGTAGTACTGCCGCAGCCATTCTTTCTCAGCCTTAAGTCGTTCGCCAGGGCCAGTCACAAAGCTCCGCACGAGCTGGCTGTAAAAGCACATGCGCCCCCACTCGCGGCCGTCTTCCTCCGGCGACAGCGGCGACGGTCCGTTGCAGCCCGCAGCCGAGTACCATTTCTGAAGCCCCGGAGGGCCCGGGCCCATCACGCTGATTTGAAAGTGCGACGCGCGGGTTTGGTCGATGCCGGGCTTGTGCTCGTAGCCTCGTTTGTCGGGGTAAGGCACCATCCCGCAGGTGACGATGTCGCAAAACTTTTGCAGGATGAGCGAAGTGATGACCAAGGTGCGGTTTTCTTGGAGAGCGTCTTCCATTACTCGTGCGAACCCCCCGAGTGCGTTGCCAATACCCACCTACGCCATTGTAGAAACAGGTGACCATGCATTCGAAAGAAATCAGACTGGCGGTGTGTATTAAAGTACTTTCAGGGCAGCATTATACGCATTGTTCTTGAGGCTAGTTTTCCCTACTGTTCCTTAGTAGATACAATACAATGACCTGTTCGTGGCGTGTCCATAGAACCACTCTGTCTAAAGTGGGTTGCTGGTGGCCAACAGCAGTGCGCCAGGCGTGGCTAGGGTGGTCAGGCGACAGGATGTAGGATGCTTCTTTCGCTTCTACTTGAAGCCTAGGCGCTAATAAAGCGAAGCCTATTACGCTATGGAGCGGGCACCTCATAGCTAGTGATTCGTGCTTCAGCGTGTGACGGAGTGTATGTAGCACCTGGGGATGTTTAAAGATCTACAGTCGTCTATCTGTATGAATGTTGTGCTGGGGGCTAATCATGCACCAATTTCTACACAATTAATGCCGCCCTTTGTACATCTTCGATCAGTAGCAATGAAAGCGCGCGCAAGTTCCAATTATTTTATGGGTATCGAAGCTGCTGAGACGCGCCTTCGGGGCGCAAGAAATGTATGTGTCAACAACGTGTTTAGACCTTTTTTTACGCCGGTGAAAAAAGTCACGAATCACGAACCTTCATCAATAACCAACCTGTCTCTATCTATCTACTCTAGTAGACAGCTACTTAGACCCTAACTTTTACGAGTGGTCGACTTTACACGTCCTGGCTAGACCTTGAATACATATTACTATCCTACGCGGAAGCAACGAGTTCATTGAAGCCTAAACAGTCACCCCCTTCCGCGGCAATTCTCGAAGGCATAGAACGTGAATTAGTGGTGCTTCCTGTGTTTGTGTTCTTCGCTTTGCATGCTCGAGGTGTAATCATAATGCAAGCTAGCTGATAAGAGCCTCGATAAATTGAAATTAACCATGGAAGCAGCTAGTACTAAAGGAAGAAGTAATTCTCGCCACCTAGCCCCACTCTTAAAGCGATGGGACGCGGCCCTCGTTTCGTGGCGCACTGCAATCGACACGGGCAGCACACACCTCGTTGAAATTGCGAACAGCGCCACCGCGATGGGTCACTTAGCGAAGCCGCCGGCGTCGGTTGCAGATAGTGGGAAGATCAAGCGCGGGCTTAGCTCTGCAATGATAGCAAGTGCCGAAGCTTCTATCTATGAGCGTATGCAGCTCGAATATCGTGCCATCCTTGTAGCCACAGACACTCTTGCTACAGTGACAAACGAATTGGATACCGTCGCCGCTGCCGTTTTGAACCTCGATAGCGAGGACGGCTCGGCTGCTATCAATAGAGAGACTGTTACTACCGTGAAGTCGCCCTCGGCATCGATACATACATCGCAGACATCATTGAACTCACCTCTTACAACGGCCACTGATGATGAGCCGACATTTCTGACGCACGGCACCGATTCTTTGGGCACTTTGCTGGCGGATTGCGCAGCCAGTTATCGAGCACAACAGGCGGCCTGCGCGGATGTTGCGCAGGCTAGTTCTCCAGACTCAGTGCGAGCGTCATCATCCAATGCCTTAAATTTGTGAGTCACAGATGCTTTCTAACCTTCTTTGTTTCTTCTGTGTTTTCTTGAAAATTGCGTCTGTGCGCAAAGAACAATTTGTAATTGATATTTCGATGTCGATCAATGGGTGTTACCAATACGTATCTTATTCAGGCGCACGTCAGTTTGGCTGATGGAACCAATGTTGGAGCCGAGAAAAATGGAACTCCTCGACCGCGTACGTAGAACCGAGCTGGACGTGCTGTCTAAGGCGACTTTTTTGGCGCGGTGATTTGGCTTGTACGGATCTGACTTCATTGCAGTTTCTTTGAATAGGCCAATGCACAACTGGATGGTGCTTTCTGATTTCTCGTTGCCATTAAAGATTACGAGTTCGCCTATTCTTGTTCAGGCCGAGGTATATAATTCGTGACGATAGTTAATAGCACCAATGAATCATCGCCATAAGTTTGATCCCTAGAAAGAAATTTATTCAAGACAACAAAGCACCTGAAGTCACCATCCTCTTGCCAGGAAGATATAGAGAGAGGGGGGGGGGGAGGCGGAGGGGGGGTGATAGCGCGTGCGGCGTGGTGGCGTGGTGTACTCGTACTCGAACTCCCACTCGATACCAGGTCACCTTTATACGAAGCATCTCAAGCAAGAGTAATGGGATTTACTCTGGTCTCTATGCCTTAAAATTCCTGGATTTTCTTTTTAACTCCCGAAATTACGCCAAAGGGGCAAAAGGCCGCAATAAATTTGCCTAATTGATAATGTCAATGTTTTCTGCTTCTACATCCAACTATTTCATATTAAAGACACACACGCAATTTCAGGACTCGCGATAAGTACAACAAAGACAACAAATACAACGCATTCGTCCCAGCTTGGTCATCCAGGGAAGCGACGCAGAATAACAAGAAAGGCTGCTTAAAGTTGGCTGTTCGTAGTTTGGGAGGAGGGTGGAGAGCGTGTCCCGAGACAGCGAGGTAAGAGGCTTATCTAGGTCTTGACCTTCTTGATTGAGCGGTTCGATTGGCCTGCGCCTCTCTCGCGCGACATGTTCGAATGAGGGTCAACCCTTGGATTCGGTTTCTTCTGCTTGATTATCTGTTTTGCGTCGCGCTTGGCTGCACGGTCGTGGCTGCGCCTTCTTTGGACGTGCTGGTCCTTGATGAACTTTTCTTCCTGCTCAATCACATTGAGGTCTGGCAGGAACACCCCAGCCGTTGGGACAAGCTCTCCACTTTTTGGATCTTTTTTTGCACACGATTTCACCAGCTGTGACATTTCTTGCTCAGAAAATTGCTCTTGCAAGGCTTTAGTTTTCGTGTAAGAAAATGGGTCTGAGCAACGTTCTCGTGCTGCTTATTCCTGAAAATTTAGAGGTGGTACACTGATGTAAGAAAATCAATATCATGTGTCACGGGAAATACACAAGTAATTCTGAAGCTCTTTTTGTGGAACATAAACATCGATGTTCTGAACAAGTAATTGCATCGATGTTGTTATCCTGTTTTGCGGAACAATGGCATGCGAAAATGCAGAAGCAGATAGGAAGGAATGTACGGAGCAATGAATTCTCATAGAGTGCATATACTTGGTGTGGCTTTCAATGACTTGCCAGAGATTGTACACAATTCGAAGTCTCGATAGTGTGACACTTTTTCTTAGCACGTGCTCCGAAAATGCTTTGACCTGAAAAGATACAGAATGATATCTCGTCGATGATGTTGTGCGCATCAAATATTTGCAGACTGCTCCACTACGTGGATATATACCCACCTCGGAAGCCACACTATCTTGTTGGTGATTGGTGCACTTTTTTTAAATCAAATATCCTTATCATGCGTCTCATCATGGTGATGATGATGAGCTGCTGCTGCGATAATAACATCAACAGATTTGCCAACCGAGCGTAGACAACCTGGCGCAATGTCCAAAGATAACGCCCCAGAATGGATCACTAGAGCAAAGGCCGTTCCTGTGGTGCGCTGCGCTCATTTATCAACTATTCTCGTACATACATTGATGCTATTTTGTGGATGAAAGTTGATTCTCATTGCCTGTTTTGTCCTCCGGTGCAAATGTCCAGGGCATCGAGGACATGGTGATGCTCGTCAAGCCTGACGTAAAGGGGATTGTCGAAAATCTTGAGGCACGCCTTAAGGTCTGTGGCTGAATTCTACACCCTAGCTTTATCCATAATACACATACACACCACCTTGCTCGATGGATTTGCTTTCATGCAATACTCTCCTCTCTGACGACCCTTTTCTTTGGCTTGAAAGATCCTTTCACGATAATTTCTCAGTGATTCTACTGGAGTAAATTTAATTGGTTGAAGTTCGATTTTTGATTTGCTAAACCACGAGCACATGTATTACCAGGCGGGCACGATTTACACTTACATTGGGCACGTGTTGTGCGTCTGCAACCCTTACCAATGGCTCGACATTTACGGCCCGTCCACGGTACACATAGAGTTAGTTCTCGCATGAGAGAAAACATTGATGCTAAGGCACCAATTCTCGAGGAGCGCTTCTCAATAGGTCTATGTTCAAAGATTAGTCATTGAAACCTTTCAACGATACACTAACTTGCTAGTCACAAGGCGTTCATTTGCGTCTCTTTCCACTCAAGACATACTAATCCTATTCTGTTGTTGATAAGGTGGCGTATTACGTGCACAAGCAACGCATTGACGCTCCCCCACACATTTTCGGCGTCGCCGAAGCGGCGTATCGCCAAATGATCGGCGAAGAAGAGCGCCAGTGCGTGATCATCAGCGGCGAGTCGGGGGCTGGGAAGACCGAAGCGTCCAAACAAATTCAAAACTACATCGCTGCGGTGAGTGGCGGCGGGGGCAACCCTGCCCACGCAGCGGCAGTGGAAAGCGTGAAGCACATTTTCCTGCAGTCGAACCCTTTGCTCGAGGCGTTTGGGAATGCTAAGACGCTGCGCAACAACAATTCGAGCCGTTTCGGGAAGTACTTTGAGCTCATGTTTGACAGGTAAGAGTAGTTGAGATTGAGAGTACACTAACACAGAGAGAGTGCGGTAGGAGAAGCTCAAAGGCTGTGTGAACGAAGCATACAAATGTGGAGCAGTTCTGGCCTTACAGCGATGGCTGCCTTTGCCTCTAGAGCTCGTCTTTCGCTCGTTTCTTTTGTGGTTCCTTCCGTTTTGTGCTCTCATCCTCAAACGTGTATCATTTTCTGTTCAACAAACTCTAAAACAAGGTATGGGTCCCCACAAGGCGGCCACGTTACGAATTACTTGCTGGAAAAGAGCCGCATCGTGAAGCCAGGCAAAGGAGAGCGCAACTTTCACGTGTTTTACCAGGTGACTACACTAGGTGGAGAGAGCCTTTCGCTGGTTTTCGTGTGCACATGCATTTATTCGTTCAATGCGGCTCTCATATATATAGCCTTGTTCCTTTCCTTTCTGTTCATGTCAAAACAAAATTGCCTCCTTATCCTTCCAACCGTTCACCTTTTTCCTCACTTTTTACACGCCACATATGGGGCACCCAACAGCTCCTCCGCGGCGCATCCCCCAAAGTCAAGGACTCCTTTGGCTTAACAGGCGGCGCAAGCGACTACTCCCTCACCAACTGCGGCAACTGCACTGCAGTAGACGGCATGGACGATTCCAAAGAGTTCAACGACACACTGGCCGCAATGAAGGTGGGTACGCGTGTTTGTGTGTGGCTGTGTTTGCACTAGTAGAGGTGCTTGTGCTGCGTGTGCGAAGAAACGAGGAAAGCAATAGAATTGAATGCAGAAGCAAAGCAGAGGTGAGCTACATGGATAAATACGGAAAGGCGGAAGTAAACTGAGATACTTGACTGTGATTTTATGTCTCAAGCTGCTCTTATATTCTTTTTTGTACTTAATGCCAACCTACTCTCAGGCGGTCACGATGAAGGGGCGCGAGATTGAGGCGTCCCTGAAAATGGTAGCTCTCGTGGTGCACTTGTGCAACGCCTCCTTTGTTCCTCTCGACATCAAGGGCGCAGAGGGGTCGAAAGTGAAAGGTAAACAAGTGTGCCTAAAATTTAAGAAAAACGAGAGATTTTGCTCAAAGAAGTCGGAGATGATAGATACATACCATAGACTTTTAAGGGTATACTTCGAGCGCTTCCTTCCCAGAACAAAATTAATGGATCACACAGAAATGCTTGAGTCTGTAGGTGAACTTGTCTTGAGAAAGCACAACGCTTGCATCTCAGAATGGAGGACACCTGTTTGCTTTTTCTCTTTTATGTTGTGAGCCTGTGTGCATGTGCCACCATCGTAATATTCAAATTCGGTTACTCTCGTTACTTTAAACATCCTCTTCATGTTACATGAAATGAAAATACACACCAGGTCGAGGACTGGCCGAAGCAGCCGCCGTGATGGGCTGTGGCGGCGACAGTGATGGAAGCAAAGGCAACAGCGAATTGGAGAAAGCGCTGGCACACGCGCTGACTTCGCGCACATTGCACACGATGGCACCGGGGGGGAAGGTGTGTCAATTTGACATCGTTTGTTTTATTTTCCTCATTTTTGCTTTCGTCTCTCCACTCATGTACCCGTAGCTTTCACGCTACCTGTTGATGCTGCACTGATAAGACGTTCCTCCTTTGGTATCAGTACTCTTGCTAATAGCTTAAGCGTGACCCACATGATATAAATCGATTCTTGCACCTACTACACCATCCAGGTGGAAACCTACGAAGTGCCTTTGAACCCTACGCAAGCTTCCGCAGCTCGAGACTCGTTAGCCAAGACCATCTACAGCCGTTTGTTCGACAAACTAGTGCTGCGGGTGAACAGCGCTTTAGATGCTGCGGCGCCCCCCCGCACTAAAAGCAAGGGCGGCGACGACGACGACGACGATGGCAGTGGAGATGAAAATGGCGGCAGTTCAGCTTCTGCGTCGTCGATTGGCGTGCTGGACATTTACGGCTTTGAAGTCTTCGAAAACAACGGATTCGAGCAGGTGTGTGTGGGTGTTATTTTTGGCTAGAAATTACGCGTACTCATGCTTATAAGCACGTGTACAAGAGTTCTCTACGGTAATTGTTCTCGTAAGTGGCAGATTCTAACGGGATCCAGCAATCCTTATTTTGATCATTTTTTCCACCCCTCACTTCTCTTTTAACCCTTCTACGAATTGGCTTTCCTTCAAAATTAATTACGAATAACACATCGCAGTTGTGCATCAATTACGTGAACGAAAAGTTGCAGCAAATTTTCATTGAGTTGACCTTGAAGGCCGAGCAAGATGAATATGCACACGAAGGCATAGCTTGGAAGCCCATTCCGTTCTTCAACAATAAGGTAAAGAGTTGGAGGAGTTCTTTCGTTAAGAATACGCGAAAAGCTGACTATCGTATTTCAGTTGAGCGACATTTTCATTTTTTGCTTCTTTTTGATTGTTTGCATTCTTGTGCCGTAGATCGTGTGCGATTTAGTGGAAGCCAAAGGCAAATCGGGCTTGCCTCCCGGAGTGTTGCCGATTTTGGATGACGTATGCCGAACCATGCACGCACGCTCGGGCAACGAGGGACTCGACGAAAAATTCGTTGAAACAGGTGCGCGCACGTGTGCATTCATTTACATTTGGACTACGGATGAGATCGATTGGGCTTCTTTAAGCTTGTTCAATCTTATTTAGTTCGGTGAAAGTGTCCTATAGTTGTCTGTCGCTCGGCCACTTCATCGTTCCTCGTCGTTAGCCTCAATCATTTCGTTTTCCTCTTCATGAATTATCATGGTGTGTTATTTCTCTTTATATGTGTTTGCCACTTTACACCAACAGTGGCCCAATTTCACAACAAACATGCTCATTTCATGGCGGGGAATTCCCGTGGTTTCACCGTAAAACACTACGCGGGGGACGTAAATTACCGAGCCGACGGCTTCGGAGACGCCAACCGAGACGCCCTCCGGCCCGATTTGGTATGCACGAGTTGTTGTTTTATGTTGCGTCTTGTCTTTGGCCTCGCGTCGTCTGCTTGTACCTTTTAATGTGTATATTGTTGCATCTTTTAGGTCAGTGTCTTTTGTTTTAATCGTCATGATATCTGCATTACTAGTACGTACATCATTACATGTATTATTACTTTAGGTCCTCTTGTGCCAAAACTCCTCGTGGACCGACAAAGGCTTAAGAAGCTTGTTCCCTGAGGTCATCGATTTAGACGACAAAAAAGCGCCACCGACAGCAGGCAGTGTGATCCGACAACAATGCGGAAAATTGGTGCGTTCATTTATGGTTTTCTTTTCAGTACATTTGTGACTTTCTATGCTCTCCTCCTTTTGCGTGATTTTCACTTCAGTAATTTCTTTCTTCTTTCTATCATCTTTTCTGTTCTTTCTTGTCGACCTGAGCATCTTCTTTTTAACATGTATGCGTTGCATACACCCACTCTTCTCTCTCTCTTCTCTCAGGTGACTGCCCTAATGGACTGCACTCCCCATTACGTGCGTTGCGTCAAGTCGAATGACGCAAAAGCGCCTAAAACCATCGACAAAAAGCGCGCCTCGCACCAGTGCCAATACCTAGGCTTGCCCGAAAACATTCGAGGTCTTTCGTCTTTTTTTTAAATCTGTGCTTGATTTATGTGTTCATTGACCATTTTCTACTTCTTTTGTTTTGTCTTCGGGCTCGTGCATTTTTCATGCTTCCAATATTTACGCGGCTTCTCTGTCTTTTTTCTTCTCTGTGAATAATCAGTTCGCCGCGCGGGCTTTGCCTACCGCGCCGAATACCACCGTTTTCTGGACCGGTTTCGGATCATTTCCAAGGACACTTGGCCTCGAACCAACGTGAAGAAACTGAAGAGCGACCGGGACGCGTGCCGCAGCATTTGTGCAGCGGCAGCAGCGCACATTCCATCCTTAACCAAGGTCGTATATTCGGGAGCTCGTATCAATTGCCTTGTTTCATTTATTTCTTAAGTGCATTTCACCGTGAGTGAATCTTCGTTTTTCTACTTCTTCTTTCTTTTTCTTCCAAGTCCGTTTCTTTTTCCAACACCCTGCATTGGTCTCTAATTCGTTTTCGTCCATCCTTCCTCTCCCTCTTCCTCTAAAATGTGTACCTTCAGGAGGAGTGCCAGCTCGGGCGCACTAAGCTCTTTGTGCGCCAACCCGAAACATTCTTCGAGCTGGAAAAGCTCCGGGTGAAAATGGTCGGGAATTTAGTGGCCTCGATTCAGCGAGGCTGGCGACGGTTCCGCGATCGCCGAAAGTTCGTGCTCATGCAGCAGGTACTTATTGGAGAGTGCAAAACTTCTTCTTTGTTGTCTTCTGTTACTTTACTGTGCTGACAGTCATGTCATTAACGCGTCGTGAATTTGGGGTGAATTTAATCTTTCAATGCGCTGCTGATCTTAGGCCACTGCGAAAAAGTATCTTTCAGCGGGCAAACAACGCCGCCCGGGGTCCCTTTACAGACCCTACCAAGGTGACTACCTTCCCAGTAACAGTGGCAAGAACACAAACAACGGCGAGGCGATGCAGCTCCGAGCATGCTTAGACGAACATTTGGCGATTTTTGGCGACAGCGCGCAGGTGGATAGTTAGGATTGTAGTGTTTGTGTGTTTGCGTATGACATATAATTGGGCATGAGTTCATTCTTCTTCTTTATAGTGTTCTGAGGCGACCTTCCCGTATATTATCTTGCATGTGCTTGAGAATTTTTACTTTTTGGCTATTGCTTTGTGCTTTCGTCTACAACTACATGCATCCTCTTTTTTTTCAATACATTCAGGCCGTCGTGTTTTTAGATGACGTGCGTCGCTTATGCCCTGCGCACCGTGCCACGTCACACTACCCTCCGCAAGGCCCTCATAACAGCGGCGCTGCTGCTTCTTCGAGGAAGCATGTCCCAACTGAGGTACCTGTATACTTTGAAAAGCACTGGAGCACTTTCATCCAGGCATAAGACCAGAGCAATGGAAAAAGATCATGATATGAGGGCGAAATAGACATGAAAAATCGAGTTATCCGACTTGAAATCTTTTGATTTATTTCGTTGTTGTTTAATCTTTAGATGGCTGCCACTGAAGCCGTCCTCAATGGTGCACTTGAGATGCGACGGCAGCTGCTCGCCGTGACCCCTAGCGCGGTTTATCTCTTCGAGCGCTGCGATCGGCGCCTCAATAGTGCGGTGCCCAAAAATGCAGCCAAAGTAGCCGCAGCCGCCACCGCCGGTAGTGGATCAGCAGCAGCAGCAGCAGCAGCAGACGATGAGGAAGAAGTAGCACCCGCTGCGCCGCCAGCGTTGCCGGTGCATTTCGACGGGCGCCGAGACGCGAGAGGCGTGGTGATCCCCCGCGGGAGTGCCAATTTCAACCAAGTAGAGCCGGCGAAGAAGAGCAAGAAAAAGAGCAAGGCCAGCAGTAGCACTAACAAGGGCGCTAAGCCAGCGGTGGTGCACTACGGCGGTCAAGAAGGATTGGATCCGTTGATTGGCAAACGCTTGCCGCTGCTCGTGCTCCGGCGCCGCGTGCCTATGGACCTTCTAGAAGGCCTCACGCTCTCCAAACAGGTATACTTGAAACAGATGAATTGTACTTTATGAAGAACATGTTTTGAAAACGTGCACGCTCTACACCTGAATGGAGAGTAACAAAGCGACGTGGAAAATCAGAAAAAATGTTGTTCAACATAACAATCGTCGCCTTGCTTATTTTTTCGTGCCTCATGTGCATTTTCTAATTCCTACAGGCGGACATCTTTATCATGCTGCAAGTGAACCCCTGTCGGGTGCCGCCTCCCACGGGAAACAACAACGGCAGCGCCAAGAAAAAGGCTGCAGGCAGTGGCAGCGGCGGAGGCGCCAGTGAAGGCGACATGTCGTTTTGGGTCAAAGACAGCGCGGCACCCACTTGTCAAGTGTCCGGCGCTTCGTTTACGCTCTTTTCGAGGAAGCACCACTGCCGCGCCACCGGCCAGGTATATGCCGTCGAAATGAAATATGTTCCCACTTTTCCAAGCAATCGATTTCTGTCCTCCATTCAGAGCTTGTCTCTTTGACGTTTTACGCCCTCGCTCATTCATTTCTTCGTCTGCTCTTGTCTTCTTCTGTCAAAAGGTGACTTGCGACGCAGCTTCCAACGTTTACTTGCCCTTGCCTGACCTCGGATGGGGCAACGAACCACAGCGGGTCTCAGATCCTGCCCTCGGGTACGCAGTTTCAACGCGCGCGATAAGCAAAGCAATCATACATCACAATTCTTCCGATTCTTTTTTCTTCTAGTCCAAACCTTTTTTTTCTTCTCTTCTTTTTGAACTATTTTTGGTAGGTCCTCCTCTTGTTTTTTTTTTT
>Ga0307931_1001518_pt1 | contig 15284 bp, 19 predicted proteins | sample OrgLakmetageno47_FD_201816 | JGI IMG/M metagenome (GOLD analysis project Ga0307931, IMG submission 201816) | Saline water microbial communities from Organic Lake, Antarctica - #47 | ecosystem: Environmental > Aquatic > Non-marine Saline and Alkaline > Saline | place: Antarctica: Organic Lake... | reverse complement strand
CTTCTTGTACTGCAGTACAAAAAATCGTTACGAGCAAAAGGGCCCCGAAGGGCCGGAATTAGAAGGTCAACAGGTAGACAAGAAAAGCAAAGCAGCGCAAAATAAGTTAAAAAAAATCTTCTTATTACCTGGAACTACCTCAATGTGACATCCATGTTTGCGCATAAAACGATGCTATCAAGTATGAGCTCTATTTTTCCTTTATACTACGTAGCAGTTTATCCGTACCACAAGCGGGCTGTGTTAGCCCAAGCCCCCGACGTGTTACGATACTACGTTACATGTTACGGAACGAAACGTTTCGGGCCGGGAGGTTCCAAGTTTCGGTTCCGGAAATTATTGGTTTCGGACCGTAGCCGCAATTCGCACCCGGGGACTTGGCTGCTTTAAACGGCGGCTATTTGCTGCTGTTTCTTTGCAATAGGGGAATATAATCTAATCTAATCTAATCACCGTGATACATTACGCAATTTCGTTCCGATTTCGCCTGATGAGATGAAATCAACGAAATTTAGTTTACCGAAATCCACTAAGGGCTAAAAAAGAGCCATATGCAGCCGAAATGGAAATGGTAGGAGCAGGGGGAGAGGCAACCAGATACAAAGCCCCCCTGCGCCGCAGTATCTTCCCGAGGCACTTCCTTGCGACAGGCCCAAATTCCTAAAGCACCTCTTTGAGAGGGCCCTTGGATGGCCGCGCTTGGGCCTCGTCGCTATTATTCGCTGTCGTCGTCGCTGTCGTCATCGCCACTGCTACTACTTCCTATGGCGCCCCCGCCCCCGTCTGGGCTCACTTGGAACATGGAACAAGAAGTGCTTTGACTGGTCGACTACTACGATCATCTCAACAGGTCAGAAGGAGTACAAAACCGAAATATGGTGAAATCGCGCTAAGAACCGAATTTCACCTCATCAGGGAGCCGCAACGAAATTTCGTGGATTTCGGAAAATTTAGACGAAACGAAGTCCCGTAAAAAGCAGCCAAGCAAGTCCGAAGTCCGAGTCAGAGGACCCGAGGCCTGGGCTGGGGCTGGTCTTACCTGACTCCGAATTGTCTGACTGCGACTTTGCTTGGACAGTTCCCCGAGCCCAAGGAGGCGGCATTAGGCCGCTTACAGGTGGACTACTCTCCGTTCCTGTTCCTGTTCCGTTTCTGTTTGCTGTTGAACTGCTCCGCGTTATGCGTTATTAACATTTTTCTTTTTCTGGCCACTATCCAAGACTCCAGATTAGCATTTTACAACATGTGAAATTGAAAAAATTATTTAGGCACTTCGAACATCAACAAAAAATTGTCATCTACTCTGCTGAAATGCAGTTGTAAGTCGTGCGCTTGATGAAATCGGAGGCGCCTCCCTGGTGTCGCGCCAGGAAGTCACCGTTGCGCCGTGGTCCTCTAAGAGCGCTAGCACAGGCATTTTATTGTGCTTCAACGCCAAGTCTGCGGCCGTGCAACCCGACTCCAACTCTTGAAGGGTTAAACTAGCACCGTTGAGCAGGAGCGTTTTGAGGCCAGGCAAGGTCGGTGCCGCCTCGTCGTAGCCGAGAACGCCCACCATGAGTGCCGTGAGGCCGTCGAAGTCTTGAGCGTCTAAATTGGCTCCTGCGCTTACGAGGACCTGGAAAATGATGTCAGATGGCAATGAAATTGTGACCATAAAAACCATAACAATTATACAGCAAACGCTTCCGAGTAGTATTCCTTCTACAAATAGAACGATGAGTATTCGGAGAGCATCCTTGCACCCTTCATCTCTGTACCTGTGCACGTATCTGTACCTTCAAATGGCCGAAGTGGCGCTTCGACATCGCCCAGTGCAGCGCAGTCCAGCCACGCACGGTGTCTGTAGTATCCAGACTTGTGCCGCTTGCCAACAGGAGCTCTAAAAAGAAGGAAGAGTCTCGACTCTGGGGTTTGGTAACCGCGTGCAGCAGGGCCGACTTGCCATTCAAGTCCAAAATGTCAAGCGCGGCACCGGCTTCCACCAGCATGGCGCCGCAAGCGCAGTGGCCACTGAGCACAGCATGCACGAGTGCAGTAGATCCACCTTTGTCGCGCAAATCTGTCGAGCACCCAACGCCTAGCAGCCACCGAACCTATGCGCGCATAACAAAACCCAAAATAAATGGTTTGTGTAAAAATAGTGGAATGCGATCGACCACGTTCGAGCGGCAATAGTTCTTGAATAGATGACCAAGTGCGTAAAATCAAACTCACAGCATCTTGACGGCCGTTTCGGGTAGCGAGTGTCAAAGCTGAGCAGCCGCGCTCGTCAACACATTCACGTTTGGCTGCGCGGCGCTTCGGGTCGTCTGGAAAAAGAAACCTATTCATTAAGCTAAGGTTTCCAGCCGATGCTGCCGATAAAAACGCCTCGTCTTGCGGAGCCATATATTGTCTTGATTACTCTGCGTATATTGTCTTACAATAGAGCAATCTGGCGGATAGCGGATGACTTACTTATGCTAACTTCGTCGTTATTGTTATTCTTAGTTTTGAGTCCGAGAACTGCGAAGAACGACTGCAAATAGGGAAGAAGTTGAAACACGAAACATTGGAAGAAACGAAACACGGACTTTTCAGGGATTGTTTCCTGCGTGCACCCGAGTCAAGGCCACTCCGATTTCCTGCAGGAAAAAAATCAGGAAAACCATAGCCTTTTCGCCAATCAGGACACGCAAGGAAATACAGGAAAACCATGAGTTTCCTAGGAATCCACCTGTTCTCCAGTGATTTCCTCTTCTCAAATTGCCTCTGGAATGGAGGTCGCTCGGGCGGAATTCCCCACTTCAGGGTGGAATTGACGTCGGTCGGTAATTATTGGCCAATCACAGCACGGAAAAGACACCAGGAAAGGACCAGGAAAGCAAATCGGGAAAACCATGGACTTCGATCAGGAAATCGGAGTGGCCTTGACCCGAGTGAACAAGAAACCAGGAAAAGAGCCCGACATGAATGTTTCGTTTCCCATGAAACTGGCCTGGCAGGCGGACTGAATGTTTCTGTTTCTCAGGTGGAAACGAAACACCTGGATTTCTAAGGTTTCTTTCGGGTTTTGTTTCAATTCCGCCCCTGAAAGTAAGTGCTCCTCAAGATACTTTTCTGAGGATCAGCCCGGATCGCGGTTTAGTTGGTGCGATAACGGAAATTTTGATCGGAAGTGAAGTTCGCGTTCAAGCACATGGGGATCCAGTACAACTGTTCGCGATTTGCGTCTTCCCAATGCCTGCTGATCCCACTTGTGACGAATCTCAGACTGCGACGTGAAGTCGCGTTTACTAGGGCCCACCCTGTCGATTGTCCGGTAAGAACGTATCGCCCGCTCTCCAAATCTCGTTAATACGGTAAGTCGAACCTCCCCCACAAAGGGGAAATTCCTCAATAACAAAACACCTCCCACATACATCAACAAGAAAGAGATGGAAACGAAATATTCAGGTGAATGGTGAGAGAAACAGCGCACGAGGCCCATATGTTTCGTTTCTAGAAACCAGAAACGCCTAGGGCGGCGCTTTTATTGTTTCTTGGAAACGAAACACGCAAAAAATCCGGGTTTGTTTCCTATGTTTCCTTTTCCCTGTGTTTCGACTTCGACCCTAACTGCAAAAGAGTTGAGGAGGGAAGCAGGAAAAGGGGAAGCGCGTTGATTTGAGGACAAATGCAAGTAGTAGTCCCTCCCTGTAGTTTACTGCTCAAAGATACGCCGCTCCGCGCTCTGCTACGTACTGTACGCCGCTACGCTCTAGCTAGCATCTCCCTGCGGGAACTGTCATGCTCGCCGGTCGCGCGCCACCTCAAGCAATAGCAAGTTGCTTGGACTTGAGCTCAAAGCGCAAAAGAAACAACACGCACTTCATAAAATTTTCCTAGCTAGGGTATATGGAAGCGCAATCTTGTGTCATTGGGAAGGTTATCGAACTGTAGAATCGCCGCAGTACATTACGGTACGGTAATAAAAAAACTTTGTCCTGGATAAGTCCTCTCATATTCGGGCGGGTAGGTCGCCAACAATTACAGTGGCACCAAGAAGTGCAGAGGTCGATCGTACACTCGAGATCAAATTTAAGCATCGCCATATCATCAACACCCACGTAACGACGAGTGTTTTTGTTATTGGCGCTTATCGACTTACAAGGGCGCACGTTAAATTAGCTTATCACGATGAAACGCTCTATGGCACCGTCTCTGCTTGCGAAACTACGCGAATATGGCGTTCCAGAACATTCCTTTAACCCTATGGCGGACCGAGGCATTTGCACTCTTGACGATCTTCTTAACGTGGGCGCTGAAACACTACGTGCCTTTGGTGTCCTCGAAGAGCCGCGAGCAAAGATTCGGGCGTGGGTGTGCTCTCAAAAGTGTCTCTTTGAGCTCCACTTGTACTCGCATGGCTATGCAGTTGGAGCTCCCACGAAGTTCGAGTCCACAGTAGATTATGACCAGTGGGCATCTTTCATTAACCGTCTAGTGAGGCCCAAGGATAGGGACTATCTCGAGCTCTGCTGGCTTTTGGGTGAGTCAAAGCTCGCAGTTCGGCCTTTAGCTGACGCCGCAGGCGTGACTATGGAATCCTTAACGTTGCAGCTGCGCCAACAGCCAAACGTCGGAGCTAATCAGCGCCCACCGAGCCCAGAATTCCCTGAGGCTAGCCGCATGCTTTCTTCTGGCGGCGGCGGTGCCCAAGACGACGATCCAGCACGCTGGCTGAACCAAGTGCCAACTTACGAAGGGGATGGCCGCAAACCTGACCCACGCGCAGGCATCAAAATTGGCTCTGGCAACCGTAACGCACCCCGTATGCGTTCGTTGTCGAGAAAAAGCACTTACGGTGCTCTTCAAGTTCCTGACGACCTTTTCTCGGAGTCCTTGGCACATCCTATGACGGAAAGGTCTGGAGCATCACGCCGCTATCGCACCAGTTCTGATACTGATTACGATGTGGAGAGTACTGGTGCAAGTACCACGCAGAAATTTCCAGATCGTTCCAGCGCTAGCGCAGCTTCAAGACACGGCACTCGTAGCCTCCTAAGCCTTCAGCGGCTGTCCGCAGGCCACTCCTCTACCGTGACGCCTGCGTCTTCTTTGCGGTCGTCCCATGAAGCAGCTATGAATCCTGCCTCGTTTGCAAGTGCAGTGGCGGCCGCTGTTGCCAAGTCTAGTGGCCAAACGACTTCGACAACTGTCCTCGTGTTACCGCCTTCTACGAGAAGTACGTCAGCTGATGCTTACGCCAGGCAGTCGCGCAACAGTGTATCCAGCAGCAGCAGCGGCTTTCACACTTCAGGACTCAGTGGTACGTTGACCTCAGGATTCCATAGTTCTAGCGTCAACAGTACCAGTAAAGGCGGCGACTGGAGCTATATACCCCCGACAGTAACGACAGTACTCTGCAAAGCTCCTGCGTTACGACCAAGTACGAAATGGCGCTCTTCGGCGGCCTCTCGGGCCTCAGCTGCGGATGGGCGCCTGATATTGGGTAAGAATGCATCGCCAGCCACAATAACAGACCGCATGCGCCGCACTGCGATGCCTGCGGGGTCGAGAGAGCGCCACCATATGGATAGATCCCGTGGAGGAGGGACGCAGCTTGCAGCCACCAGAGCCATGAGTGCACATCGGCCAGTGTTCTGGTAGCATCCAAGAAGACTCAAACAATTCTTCCTGCTCTTTAGCATTATTGAGAATGGTTCATGGAGTCTTCGTACTAGAAGACATGTGGCTTTGATCTTGTTTAGTACTTGGCTTAACACTAGCACGACAGTGCGAGACCCCAGGTCCCTTGTGCGTGTAATATACACTGCACACTTAAAGGCTGCTGCTGCTCTGCCCTCGAAATTTGATAGATCCACTTGACACAGGCACCAAATGGCCGAAATTAGCGAGATAGGAACTAGAACAATCAGATATAGACTGGAAACTGTATACTGTATAACTCGAAGAGACACCGACTACAACCAGGCACTGAGTCCCGAGTAACCATGGAAATGATCTAAATGATGGTGGTATCCGCATTCGCCGGCAGAGGAAAGGGCTACTGCTGCTGCTGCTGCTGATACTTCTAGCTGCTAGTACATGGCGGAGCTAGGAGCATAGGGACGAGGCAGGCTGCATTATAAAATTTTGCCATGTCCGGTCATTTCGGCTTTGATGCCTTGATACGCCGACTTTCCTGGTCACTGGTAAGTTTCATAGGGCCGTCTCGAATTCATTCCGAGTGCTATTAATGATTTAGAAAGCGTCCTGAATTTCAGCAATTATCGCTATTAAACGCTTTTAGAAGGGTGTTAACTGGTTTAGTTATAAAGCCTGTATGCTGTATTATGGAACTTTTCAGCGAGCAGCGTCAGGAAATTAGGGGGTGGGGGGGGGGGGCGCTCAAATATCTGAAGCGGCCTTTTGTCGCATTCGCTCAGCTTCAGCTGCAGCAGGTGATGTGAATGGGTTGATTGAGGTTGAGGTGTCATCGAGGCCAACGACGACAGCAACAGGAATGTCGTCTTCGAGCTCTTGGGCTGGATAAGCTACCGTGGGCTGCGCGACCTGTTGGTGCATGAACAACATGCTTTGAGCTCTAAATCTTAACAAGCATAAAATACAAGGCAAAATTGACTAGGCAAAAGGCAATAACGCGCGAACTTTTTGGCTCTTAAGCGACGTACGAGATATGAGGACTAATAATGCATGTATTCGCATCAAACTAATCTGGTTCATTTGTTGCTGGTGGTTGCACTCTACCTGCTGTAAGGCCGAGTGTTGTGGCAACTGATGCGTTTGTTGCTGAAAGTTTCCATGCTGCTCATGGTGCGCTTGATGCCAGTTGGCGCTATTGCTGCTGTTGTTGCTTCTTTGCTGGGTGTTTGTTTGAGGTGCACCATGGTGGCGCCGTGAACTGTACCCCAGCCAGCCACAGCAGAGCCACCAGCACGCAATACAGGGTGCGCAAAGGCACGCAATGCACGTCTCGGAACAGCAGCAGTCACACGCAATGTAACCGCAAAGCCAGAGCGAAAGAACCACGAAGACGCAACAGACCGCTAACGCGCCCAACACGATGAGCAAGATTACCCACCAAGCGAGAGATTTTTCATGTTTTGTCGTCGCATCACACGTGAGCAGAGTGTTTGCACCCAGGTCCTAAGACAAAGCACACATGAAAGATCGATGGAAGGGGAAGGGGGGTGAGGGGAGGGGCGCGATTGATAAGAAAAAGTAGGACTTGGAAAGTTGTTTACTGATAAGTGGAGGGCAAATTAGGTATATAACACTTGTTAAAGAGAACAGGATAGTCCAAAGAAGAAGAAATCGAAATAAATTTGAAGTTGGTGAAGACAGCTGGGCATACTTGGAACGAAGTTCAAATGTTGATGTTGTGTCAATATGGCTTTGTGGCCATCGAGAACCAACCTCAAGCGGAGGCGAGCCAGCGTCCGCGTCCATGTAACAGTAAACGCGCTTCCAGCACTTGGCTTTGCCCCTCATTTTCCTGGCGGTGTTGCCATTGCACGCTTTGCAACTGTTCCCGTCGCTGAACGCGTCATCAACAGCTTGGTTCACCTTGAGGAGTAAAAAAAAAAGCGACACTTCATTTTCTTGCCGCGTATTCAAATAACCCGCGACTTGTGATCAATAAAATGTATATGTAGGGCATATCTGCCACGGAAAATTGAATTGTATGTCCATCCTAATAAGTACCTTAATGGCAGTGGTTTCAGTGGAAGCGCACGTGTTCGCAGCAGCCTCGCCATAAGTGTCGCTGTAAGTGCTGGGATGATCATCCACGCCGAAATAGTGCTGGCACTCAGTGCGATTTCGGGCAAGCAACGCGTGGCTTTGTAGCGTAGGCAAAGTCGGATAACTGGCTTCTTTGTACGCGTCACCATAGCGCGCAAGCAGACACACGGTTCGAGTCGTTTGGCTCCCTGGCTTCACTGCTGTCTCAGCATGGCCCGTGAAGAAATTGTAGCTCGTGGATACAAAGTCAAGCATCCCATCACCAAACGACTTGAGATTGAACCGAAGCCCACGGCTGCGCGGGAGCTGCGTGTCGTCGTTTGAGTCCCAAAGGTTGTCACTGTAATGCTTCCTCGCTAAGCCATACCACTCCGCATTCCGCTTGTAAGTGAGCGCGAAACCACCTCGCGGCAAAGGAGAGCACGCGTTGCCGTCACCCAAATGGTCCGCCACATCATCGCAACTCACTCCAGCATTGGTCCACTGCACAACACGGCCATCCTCGAGTCCGCCAACGCAGTCAATATCCTAACAATGACAATACAGAGGTAGGCAAAAAATATAAGAGGGTGTTCTAAAAGTCGACTGCTTTGCGATTCTAAGTATGTGTTTGTTGACTTAAGAACAAAGATTCAAGGGGAGGGGGGGGGGGAAGGCAAAATTATTCGTACCCCATCGTTATCGATGTCAAAGCAGTGCGGCGCCAAGAATTCCATCGTCAATGGTTGTGTAAGAGTTGGCTGTGGGGAAGGCAATGGACTCGGACTTGGCGACGGTGCAGGTGTGGGCAGGAAATTGCTCTCCGAATTATTTAAGGTTGCTGTTGCAGAGGGTGAGTGCTCAGCCTCTCCAATTCCATCGCCAAAGACACTGAACACAGTACCGTCACTGTTTTGAACCTAAAACGCACCAAAAGGGCGCAAACAATTGGACGATTAAAACGTCTTGTGCATGAAAAATAAATTGCAATTCCACAAAGAACAAGCCAATGTATCTACGTACATACTATGTAGATATCTTGATAATGGGAGTTGTAATGTGGAAGAATTCAATCTCCCCCTTTGAGTTACTACCTCTTCATAGTTGCCTGTACTAGCACTGTACAAAAACACTCGCGCCGTCCCGTTTCGGCTGCCGACAATGAAGTCCATGTTCCCGTCACCGTCCAGGTCCAGGCCACTAGGCGTTGAGAATGGCGCTGCTTCGACAGAAGTGCTGGCCTCAAACAATGACGCTGATTGCAGGTAGAACGAATCTGCCCTTCCCACCTCGCCGATTGTTTTATTTTTTGAGGCGGCTGAAACCTGGCTAAAAAGCTCCACATTCCCTTCGGCAGACCCGCACACGCATTTCATATGAGTTTCACTTGAGTTGAAGTATCCATAGAAGGGTACCGCGGCCGTGCGGCGGTTGTATGGATTCAAATACACGTTCACTGCATCTGCACCTGTAGCTTGCAGCAATATTCCTCCCGCTGCAGACACTGCAATGGCAGTCGACGCAGACGTGAGCGCTGACATGGCGAAAGCTGAACCGAGGCCGAGGGCTTTCAAAGTGTTGCGACTACTACGCAGCGACCCGAAGCCTGTGCTCGTCTGGTTGAACGCAAACGGGAAAATGTTTGAAACGCGGTGCGTGTAAGTGGGCGTGTCTAGCTCGCCAGTTCGTCGAAAGTAATGGACGTTGCCATTCATGCCGCCAACCAGGCAGTCCACGCGAGTGGAGTCAAACAGTGGCCCACACCACGGGCTCGCCAATGCCCCAACGTCGTACCTGTGAGGTAGTTGTAGTGTAAACAGTAAGATGGGTCAAGGCTTTCAGTTCACCCGTGTAATGTGTGTGATGAGTGAGGCGAGGCCAGCTCTACGTGGTTGGGCTGTGAGCTACAGAGTACTTACTCGAAGAAGTTTGAGCTCGCAAGCGCATAGCTGGGGGACGAAGCAGTACCGGTGTTTTGAAAGTACTGCACCAAACCATCAGCGTTGCCAACAAGGCAATCGATTAACCTAGATGGGTAAAATCAGTGGTTCACTCACCATTTACAACAGAGAATGAAAGATGAGCGCTTGGAACGAGATTTGAAACGACGTGTTTGAGGGCGTGGTTTAGGGCGTGGTTTTACCCGTCGTCATCGAGGTCGGTACAAAACGGCCGAGCATATCCTCCCGTGGCGTTGAAGAGTTTGCTGTTGCTAATCTGGCGCAAAGAAAGCAACAAGTATGTGTGCGTAAAGAGACTTGTGTATTGACTGGATCCAAGAGACGTGGGTTACAAGAGCGCGAGAAAGCGTGAGGCTTTTATTCATACCAGCTCATCATCAAACTGAAAGAACTCTGGGTCAAAGGATGGGAGCTTTGCGTAGGAAAGCTCTGGGCTGGTCAAAAGCATGAGGAGTAAAAGCCGCATCTCCGTGGTACCCATTCTATGCTCAATAAATACAGGAAGATATACGAGATATCGCGTATATCAACTACTCTTCTGTGGCTCGCTCTGCTGTCTAGAAGCTATTCGATAGGCTGCTTGCTGGGTAGCCCGACATCCATCCGATCCCGACACCCACCCGACACGCAAGAAAGATACTTTTTTTGTTGGAAAAGTTGAGTACTGTACTACAGAACAGACACTAAACGCGGTTCTCTCCTTTTTGTTTTCGCTAAACTTCATAGTGTTCGATAGTTTTGCCGAAATTACTCAAAGTTCCAAACAACTCAGAGTGCAGGTAGATGAACTCAGTCATTGACAAGCTCCCTCTCTGCGCTCCTGTGTCCGTTGGTGGATGTGGCTCAATCCACGCGGTCACTGAGTTTTTGGTCCCCGGTATGATAAGTAAAAATGTTTGTTTTGTGTTGGGTGGGTGGGTGGAAAAAAATAAAGGGAAGAAAAACGGTGAGCTCTTTTGGTCTGTCTGATCTTTTGAAGCACGGTTCGCGAATGTGTGGTTGATGGTCAGGGCGTGTTTCTATGACTTCTTCCTGCCTCGACTCACACTTCGTGCACAGTTGTTAAATCCCCAACTGTTACAATTGCGCGCTCCTCTTCGTATCAGCCCTCTTATCAAGCGCTCTGCTTCGCGGCCTCGGCTAGCTCTGCCTCGCCGCCTTGCCTTTTCTGCTTCGCGGCCTCGGCTAGCTCTGCCTCGCCACCTTGCCTTTTCTCCTCGCTTCGCCAACCAAGGACCCACCAATGAAAAACACCGAAACGTCCAGACAGCGAAAACAAATAGTTCAGCACGCTGAAAGTCCAATTTTGCTAAACTTCATAGTGTTCGATAGTTTTGCCGAAATTACTCAAAGTTCCAAACAACTCAGAGTGCAGGTAGATGAACTCAGTCATTGACAAGCTCCCTCTCTGCGCTCCTGTGTCCGTTGGTGGATGTGGCTCAATCCACGCGGTCACTGAGTTTTTGGTCCCCGCCATAATCCCGCCTCCAATTCTCCACTAATCTTGATGGCGATACGACCCGCAAGTGAAACACGGCTGTTGGCTCGAATTTCCTTCCAAGTAGATGCAATCGTCAACCCCTGGTACGTAAACTGCTCTGCTGACGAAAGCCGGCTCGCCGGGGCCTTGTGCCAAGAGCACCTTTGCCACCACCCATGCCCCCTTCCGCTCGGCCGCAATGCCGCTGCAACCCGTTGTCGCTAAGGGAACACCCCGAAGCCCAACCTTGTAGCGGCCTGCTTCTCCCTGACCGCTACGTCCCGTAGCCTTTTGACCGCTACGTCCCGCAGCCTTGGGGGGAATAGCAGCTGCCACTATCCCAATACGTGCTGCGCTGCCGTCGTTTGCCGTGCCATCGTTAAAGTTCTCAGTAGTCACTGCTGCTAGACTGCCTTAACCCCCTGCAGTCTTCAACGACCCATGAGCCTTCTGGTGAGCCACCCTGCTTTCAACCTCGCGGCGACGAATTTCACCACCCCCATTAACTGCCGTGCCGTCGTTGGCCTTCTCAGTAGTCGCTGCTGCTCGACTGCCTTTACCCCTTGCAGCCTTCGCCGACCCATGAGCCTTCCGGTGAGCCACCGTGCTCCCGGCCTTGCGGCGACGAATTGCACCCCCGCCATTTCCCCCCTTATATGACGCTGAAGCTCTCTGCTGACCGCCACTGTGCCTTGCCGCACTGGTGCTCACATTTACGGTTGTCGAGTACTCCCCCGTGCGCGCTGTCGCTCCGTCGCCACTCTCGCGAATGTGTGGTTGATGGTCAGGGCGTGTTTCTATGACTTCTTCCTGCCTCGACTCACACTTCGTGCACAGTTGTTAAATCCCCAACTGTTACAATTGCGCGCTCCTCTTCGTATCAGCCCTCTTATCAAGCGCTCTGCTTCGCGGCCTCGGCTAGCTCTGCCTCGCCACCTTGCCTTTTCTCCTCGCTTCGCCAACCAAGGACCCACCAATGAAAAACACCGAAACGTCCAGACGGCGAAAACAAATAGTTCAGCACGGTGAAAGTCCAATTTTCGGGCGAGCCCTTTATTCCACGACATTCTAGTTCTAGATCCACTCAAATGGCCCATCATGAGTGGTTAAGCGCATCAAAATCCAAACAAAGTCGTAACATGCTTCATGCATCCAGACGAAAGGGCCAAGTGGACTGGGTTATTGTATGGCCTTGGCCTGTATTTCGCGAATTGTTTCGCGAAATTTGGGTCTTTTTGGAGCGAAATACGAAACGGAATTTGGTCCAATTCAAACGAAATACAGGCCAAGGCCAATTTATTGTTTCCCCTCTTGTGTTGCGGAATGGTAATGTTGCTTCGAGAACTAGCAACTAGAGAGACATGGGGAAATTTGGAAACTCGGCAATTGGTGACTTCAGAGCTTTACTCTATGAGTAGAAGTATGCGTAACGTAGTCCGGCAGTGCCTCGATGTAATATACCCGGCCACCAGCAGTAATTTCAAATTGCCGTTTAATACTACAGATAATTTCAGATGCAGATGAGCTGCTTTTCCATGAGAGCTCATAAGTTTTCAAAGGCATCGGCCCCTTCTAAAGACAGAGAAACAGAAAAAAAAGAAATCGAAGCGCCTTCGTCCAGCTATACTCAGCCATGAAACTATCTGCTCTTGTCTTGAAGAGCTGCGAGGGCAGGCATGAAAGGAAACGCCTTGAGCCTTGTGATGATCTCAAGGACCCAGCTGGGGTAATGCCGAGCCAACGGCAAGACGAACTTCGCGTCTACACCAACCAAAAGTTGCGTCTTCGGCTGGTGCATCGTGATGGCACTGCGCAGAGAATCGACTACGTTGTTTGGTTCCCACAAATTTTCGTTCATCATGGCCACGCTTTTTTCCGAAACGTACCTATGGAGAGAAAAAAACGAAAGTGCGCAAAAATTAAGAACAAGACATGTTCGCCACATCTTCACATGGCGAGCAAATACAGGCTGGAATATACTTTAACTAAATTAGCCTGAAAGTTCCAGACTTAAAAAAATGGATAAAATTTTCAAGTAGGTGCGGATGAAGAGGTGCAACAAGTGGTAACTCACTTGAAGTATTCTTCGCCGTACTCCGCCTTGATGGCCGGCGACGTTGCACCCCACACACGATGCACGACCGCATTGACAGAGGCCACAATGGGCGTGCGGTGGAAAGTGGGGTTCGCGGTCGTCACCGCAATACCCCAATCCTTGAGTTCCATCCGAAGGCACGTGCTGAAGGCCTAGCAGGACAGAAGCGAACGGCGACACACAATGTTGACGCACGCAATAGAAAAGAAAAACCCTTAGTATGGCACACAATCGTCAAGAGTACACAGAAAATGTACGAAGGTTTCACTGACCTCAGCTGCGTGCTTAGATCCACAGTAAGGAGACATAAAAGGTGCGACCACTAGGCCCGCGCTGCTTGTCATGTTTACCACCCGCGGCTTCGATCCACTTTTCGCAGCGTGCGTCGCTTTTGCCGCTTGTTTGAGCAGCGGCAAGCAGGCTTTGGTGAGCCGAATGAGGCCAAAGTAATTGACGTTCATGTCAAACTGGTAGTCGTCCATGGTCAGCCAGTCCACGCAGCCGCCAGTGCCGACGCCAGCGTTGTTCACAAGTGCGTACAGCTGCCTCTTCGGCGCATCCGCAGCAATCAGCGCAGTCAGGGTATCCACGAACGCAGTCACAGAGGCATCTTTTGTGACGTCGAGGGGTGCTGCGTGAAAATTTGGCAATTTGAGCTTCGTTAACTCTTCCACGTTCGCAGTTGTCAAGCACCCAGCCAGCACGATGAAGCCGTCGTCTTGAGCTAGCCGGACTGCTAAAGCCTTCCCGAAGCCACTGTCGCAGCCGCTAATAGCTACAACCAACTGAGGCCGCAATGCTGGAGCTACGTGCTGTGTGCACCCGCGCCACACCGGCCGTGGCAGAGACAGATAGTGACAAGCAAAGGTCTTTTAGAGGACTTGGTAGTGGGAGTGGCAGATGAGATAGGGCAAGCTCCAACACAAGCGAAGTACTCTTGAATACACATATCTCCGGTGGCTGTCTCAGCATTCAAAAAACCACAAGGGTGAATTTAGCTCTAGATGCATTTAAGTTTGTCAATAATTACCATTTCATGGTTGAACTGAGATTCAAGAAGGAGTTGACTCGCATTCCACAGAAAGGACGCGACAAGATACGCCGCTGCGATGCGCCAGTAGAAGTAGGCTACGAGCAACCACCATACGTGATACGAGACCAGTGCTCCCCAAGGTGTATGGCAAAAGTTGTTGATATTTTGTTTCGCGATTTTCAGTCCCTCCATTCTTAAGACGCTGGTGCCGAAATGGCCGCGACGCCGTGATGCCAGAGGCCGGAAAAATGATGTTGCTTTTAGCTTGTTGATTGTTGCCTGGTGGGTGGCTGATGAGCTGATGAGATTTCTGAGATGAGTTGTTCTGATGTTCTGATTGCAAGAACATTTCTTTGAATAATTCGGTGTCGCGAAGCGACACCGATACCGTTCAGGTTACAGGGGTCGGTTTTGACGCCGTTATAGCTTGTGGGCGCGAGAAGATTGAAGCGACACTGGTTACAGGGATCGGTTTTGCGTGAGAAGATTTCAAGGTTTCGTCCAGCCAGAATGGGGGTGGCCGCTACAGGCTATTTTTTCGTCCTAGAGCAACGGGGCCAGTAACTTACATCCCGAGATGCTAAAGTTAAGCTTTTTGACTGTTTTCACGTAGACTCATCCATTTTTTTTGGGAATCGGTGTAAAGACTGCTTCCAACTGTCGTTCCCGGGTACGTCACCTGCGCGCTTGTGAATCTCCCTCCGTCCTCCGCGTTAACAAACTGACGCACGTTCAATTCAGAGGCTCTTTTCGTCGACGTAGTCACATGCATTCGCCAGCCTCAAATTGTGTTAGCTTTCATTTGACACACCTATTGAAAATCTGCCTCTTCGCAACACTCGCAGCTAGATTCGGATCGCTTCTACTGTAGCATGCTGCAGTCTTTGGTATTTGCGATGCTGATTGCGCTCTGGTCCATACTCGTACCGTTAGTCCCAGCGCCATCAGCATCGAGGAGGTATGATTGGCTCTTCTCTTTTTCATGCACGAACTCCGTTTCTAAGC
>Ga0307931_1001517_pt1 | contig 15289 bp, 17 predicted proteins | sample OrgLakmetageno47_FD_201816 | JGI IMG/M metagenome (GOLD analysis project Ga0307931, IMG submission 201816) | Saline water microbial communities from Organic Lake, Antarctica - #47 | ecosystem: Environmental > Aquatic > Non-marine Saline and Alkaline > Saline | place: Antarctica: Organic Lake... | reverse complement strand
ATAACAGCCTCCTTATCTCTATTCCAACATTCTCTTTGATTTCATGGTTGTTATTACTTCTCGTTGTTTTTTTGGGGCTTGCTTGAAATCAGGTGCTGTTGCTGTGGGTGAACCTCATCATGGACACCCTCGGCGCTCTCGCTCTTGCCACCGAGATTCCCTCTGACGCACTCCTTCACCGCAAGCCCTACCGCCCCGTGAGTGCTATTTTGCACACACAAGAAGCTCTTTTTTTTTCTTTTTTTTTTTCTTCGTGCTCTTTCGTTGTTTGCAACTTAAAAGGAAATAAATTTGAACTTGCGTATGTGAATTTTGTTATTTGTTTTTCTTCGCTCAGTTTCTTTCTCGCCCCTGCCTCATTCCTGAATCGTACTTGCATCCTTCATGTGTCTGTGCTTACGCGCGTGCACTCTCTCAATCTCTTTGTACTCCGACTGCGGCACTGCTACCCCGCATCGCAGAACTCCCCTCTTCTGTCGGGGGCGATGTGGCGCCACATCATCGTGCAAGCTTCGCTCCAGCTCACGCTGCTGGCCATCGCCACCTCCGCCAAGGGGTCCTCCTGGATGAGTGGGGCGCCACAGGGGACTTCCGCGTTCGTCCACGTGTGGGGAAGCAGCAGTGGTGGCGGTGGCAGTGGCAGTGGACCAGGAGATGAAGAAGCTTGCAGCCAAGACGTGCATCGCAACACGTTGACTTTCGCGGTGTTTGTCGCTTGCCAGGTTAGGTCCAACTTCACGTGTACATTTCCATTTTACCCTTTTTACAACTTTTAATCATACCCACCCCCAACTGCCTGCCTGTTTTGAAGGTATTCAACGAGCTCAACGCGCGATCCATCGACGATCACCCTAATATTTTACGCCAACTCCACCAAAACAAATGGTTCATGGGTATTCTTGCCTTCACCGCGGCTATGCAGGTGAGTAGTGCACAGATCTAACTAGAGATATGATCCTTCTACTTATGAAACCCTCGCAGCGCTGTCGTGTATTATGACCGTTTCTTATTTTTATTTCTCCCAATTCATATTAGTAATCTCCCACCAGACTATGCGCTGTTCTCACTCTCTCTTCCCACTCTCTCTTTCAATGGTCAATAGTACGCTTTGGTCACATTCGGTGGTAACTTCACCCAAACATGCCCTTTGACCTTGCGCGAATGGGCAACAACGACTCTGCTGGGCGCAATGTCCTTGCCTGTGGGAGTGCTCATGCGCTTCATGCCGAAACCTTTCGACAATGATGAGGACGAGGACAATAGCGACGGCGCTAGCAGTGGTGGGACTGGTAGCTCTTTGTTACCACGAGAAGGCTTGCAAGGAGCTAATGCAGCTGGAGAGATTAACGAAAGCGGCACTTACGAGGCTTTTCCAACTGCAGCTGCTGCCCTCTCCTCGTCTGCAGGAAACTTCAAGCACGTGATGTCTAGCGAACAGCGCATGAAGAAGGTGGGTGCTTGTGCGCACAAATGTGAGCAAAGCAAGTGCGGCGCTCGAAGAACACAAACGTGTTTTACTTATGTTCCGTGTACGATATCGTCGTGTTATTTGAAGTGAATTCCTACATACTCTGATGAAAAAGAGAGTGGTGAGATTTGCTACGAGCACAGACCAGTGCAAAATACTTCACTTCTGTTGTCTACTTTCCTTTCTTTTTGCAATTGAAGGAGTTCTGATGCTTCCTTTGTGGATGTTCCATGCTTTTAACATCACCCCCCCCCTTTTTTACCGCTTCCTTCCTTTTTGCATACCCTAGGAGCGCTGGGAGTGGATTATCATGTTCACAGCAACTGTGGTGCCTGCGTGGGGGTTCTTTGCGCTCTTTGCCTTCGCGACAGCACCTTAAAAAATGGATTGGCGTTAAAATCAGGAGTGGTTGTCTGCTAAACACAAGAGGAAGTCAGTAAATCTAAGGAAAGTTCCTGTGCTTTTCTTTCTTGTCTGCGCATCTATTCAAGCAGTGTCATACACATACAATGGCACGGGAAGTTGTTTGCTTTTGCATGGCAAGTACCAAGTGTGGCGTTCAGTGTGCGGAGGAGAAGAAGAGACGCCCAATCTAAGCTCTGTAACTGCAACTATCAACTATTGGAAGGCACCAAGTTCCACTAAGGGGCCCTCGTTTTAGAGAACCATTCGCAATACATCACGCCGGCTGACTCATCTCGCTTTCTTATATCTATCTTTTCTAGCTGACATTCCGAAACCGAAGTAGCAAATCTCAAGAGACCGGAGGTCAGAAGTCAAGAAGTCAGAAGGAAAGGGAAACCGTAATTCTTGAGATACCACATTAGGACAGTTCCGCTCTGACTGTGCTTTTCGGTACGGTGTACTTCGACTTCGGCAGAAAAATGCACATGATGCGCGTCACAAGAGGCTCCATTGGGCTCGCTCGTAGCTTTGCTACAAAGCCCCCAACTGACGCGAAGCGTGCAGGTGGTATAATCCTCTTCGGCGGGCTAGTAGTCGGTACTGCTTACCTAGGCGCGTGGCAGATCCATCGCTACAACTGGAAGGTGGACAAGATTGCTGTGCGACGCGCGGAGCTAGCGCTGCCGCCAGTGCCTCTAGCTCAAGTGCTTTCGGCAACCTCTTCCGAAGACAAAGACTCTAGCAGTAGCGCGAGCAGCATCGTGAAAGCGGCCGCAGCCGTGCGGGGCCAAGCTCGAGACTACCAAGAAGCAGCAGAGGGTGCTTGCCGAGCAGTGGTCGTAGGCACCTGGGACCATGATGCTTCGATGCTCATTGGTCGCAGAGGCGCACCGGACGGGCTCATTGGTGAAAAACCACAAGGTATGAGTGCACCTTTGATTCATTTTAGTAGCGTTTTGCCTTCCTCTCTCTTGTAAGGTCTACTTTTGGAAAGCAGTTGTGTTGTTTTCCGAGGCTTTGAATAAATGTATCTTTTCAACAAGCGTAGTTCTCGCTCGCTTACACATAGACTCTCTTTTATAAAATCTGAATTGCCTGTTGATGCACTGCTGGTTTGCAGGGATGGCGTCTTCCCCATCGGGCTATTACCTGGTGACCGTGCTCCGCTTGCCCAACGGACAAAAGTTGCTGGTGAACCGAGGCTGGATGCCAGCGGCCGTGGCTCAAGCGGGCGCTTGGGACAAGCCTGAGGTATTGAGAGCGCGTGCACCGCCGCCAAAATGTTGTTGTTGTGTTCACTGTACACTCTGGGTGCGCTACTTGTAGTACTATTGATTGACATTTTTTGGTGTCTTTGGGTAGCATTTTTGGTGGCCTTTTCGATTACTTGGCTCTTTTCTGACGCGAACACTTGTATTCTTTTCAATTCTTCTTCATCTTTCACCCTCCCTTGTGCGCTTCTGCTACACTCTTAAGCTTACTCTGTTTTTTGTTTCTGTCTCTTCATCAGGGACCTGTTGTGGTGGTAGGCATGGTGGCCGAAGGCGAGCCCCAGGCCACGTTTTCACCCCCCAACGACCCTTCCAGCGGCACCATGCTCTGGCTCCAGCTTCCCGTGCTTGCTCAAGCGCTCGGCGTGGACGACTACCCTGGACTCGAGAATGGAGGCCCCCTCTTAATGGAAGCGGTAGCGGTTGACCCAGCGGACTCGCTCACCGTGGCTGCGGTTCGAGACGCTGCTGCTACAGCTGCTGCTACTGCAGATGGGACGCCTACCTCCGCGAGAGGCTCCACTGACGAAGACTCACAGGGTGCTGCTACACCGTCATCAGCAGCGGCAGCCACGGGGCCCTTGTGGTTTGTGCCGAATGCAATGGCCCCGTGGCGCTCTTCTTTTCCTGCTGTTACTGCGGGCAATGCCTCACTTGCAACTGAGGCGAAGAAGGGCACCGACGCTAGCAGCAGCAGCAGCAGCAGAAGCAACACTCAGGCAGCTGCATCAGCAACAGCAGCAGGAGAAGGCGAGGCCACCTGGCCCATGGCGCGCGGCCCCAAAGCCTTCGAAGCGTTTCCGGTGATGCCCGAGACGCACGCGGTGTACGCCGCGACCTGGCTGTCCCTCTCGGCGTTCGGCCTCGCCGCCTCCACCCGTCTCTTGCGCTCGCCGTCTGCGCCTCCAGCTACGAAGGCGGCAGCGGCCGCCGTAGCAGTAGCAGCGGCAACAGCGACTTCTTCGCCATCGAAGACTGCTGCCGCCCCAAAGCTACACCAACAGCGCGCTTGTTTGAAATAATTACTTGAACTCGGGAATGTGAGGATTGTCCATGGAGACAAAGGGCAGCATTTGGCTTGGTTATTTTGATAATTGGTAGTGAAGTCATTTATGAGTGAATCGCCTAAATTATGAGCACCAGCAATGGCAACTACATACCATTAACATGAGTATGAGTATGTATAACGGAGAAACTGATAGTGATAAAGAAGTCGAAGTCGGAAGTGTTAAACTTCTCCCCTAATGTGGTAAAGAAGCAAAGACGGCATGAGGAAGAAAGTTGTTGATGACATTCAAACATCAAGCACTCAAGGACTGAAGCTGCTGAAGCTAACGAGCTAGCCCTTCAAAGTGATAGCTGAAGTTGGTCAAGCTTCGTGAAAACACTCCTCTAGATTGCCACACCTCGAGCACAAGCGCAATCGATCAAGCTAAATTGCCTTCGAAGCAGATAAAAGTCTTTGATCAAGACGTAGGATACAGCGATGATGGTGCTGAAGTTGATGTTCCTGCTGGGAGCAGCCTCCGCTTTTACTCCTATCCGGACAGTCTGGAGTGGTGTTCATCGCCGAGATCTTCAACTTCGGAGTATTTCGTTGTTTGAGGACGTTCCTGGTCCATTGCGCACCAAACTTGAGGAGCGCTTCACGGCGCCAACGCCCATTCAAGCTGCCACTTGGGCTCAGCGCGAAGTCGGAAGCATGCTGCTCTTTGCGCCCACGGGCAGTGGGAAAACGCTAGCTTACATGGTAACGGCATTGTGGCGACGTGGCGAATTAGCTGCTACTGCAGCGACAGGGTCAGACGTATCCCTTGAGCGGTCACCTTCAGAGCAAGCATTCGAGCGTGCTCTGCTCGTAGTGGCGCCCACGCGAGAGCTTGCAGTGCAGCTCGCTGCCGACTTACGAACTGTGCTGCCCGAAGCGGGGACAGGAATCGATGGCGAATGCAGCGTGCAACTTGCTGTTGCAGGCGGTGCGTTTCCGCCTTCTGAGGCCCTGGGTCGTTGTGCAGCACTCGTTGGCACCCCTAGCGAGCTCCTGATGACTCTTAAAGCTGGCGGCATTGCTTCAAGGAAGTTTGTTTCTGAGGTGCGTACATGTCATGTATATTTTATTTTCTATCTTCCTATTCATTAGCAATATTTCCCAGCTAGACCATTATTTCCTTGCTTGTAGCTCAAATCCCACCTCCTCTCTCCTCGTGCTTCACTTCTCTAAATGCACAGTTGGACGCCATCGTGTTAGATGAAGCAGACGTGCTGCTGCCTCCGCCACCCAAAGTGCGTGGGAGTGGGCCTGCAGGCAACCGAATCAAGAGCGGCCGAGGCAGCAGCAGCGAGAGTGGCGGAGGGGCAAAAAAGAAGAGCAAAGAACCAGACTTGCCCACCGTGAAGCTGCTGCGGTACATGGCGCTCCACAACGACAAAGACGACTTTCAGGTGTGCGTGTGTATGTGTAATTTTGCATGTACATTTATCGTTTATGTCAACCACGCTCTTGATATTGCCTACACGTGCTATGAATTTTCTGGGCTTTCAAAGGAATGAAGTTGATGTTTCTCCTTCCTCTTTTTTCATCGCTATGTTGCGATAACTTTGCTCACGGAAGTATTCGTGTCTGCGCTGCTGCACACATCATCAGCCTTCTCATGTTCATGTGTGCCGTACGTGTACAGGTGCTGGCAGGCTCCGCTACAGCTAGCCGGCAAACGATGGCGCGACTTGACAGTGTGCTTCGGCAGAGCGACATTTCAGCGGGCACCCGGTTGGGCTGGCGGGGAGGTCGCGTCAAAGCAGTGCGCTGCGAACCACCACTGGCTGCAAGTGCAACGGCTATCAACGTTGAAAGCAACAGCAGTGGTAGCAACACCACCGATGACATCATCGGTGGTGAAGAATCAGAGGGAGCTCAGACCACTGATTCGGCAGCGGCAGTAGCAGCTCGGGCCGTCACAGTACCGACGGCAGTCGCGCACCGCTACGTGTGTGTGCCAAAAGCCAAGGCCACGGATGCGGGCGCGGCGCTGTCTGCCGTGGTCGAGGCCATGCATCGCTTGAAACCACGGTCGAGCCTCTTGTTCGTGTGTGGGGCCTTTGCGCCCGCGTCCACTGCAGCGCTCGAAGCCGCCGCCGCCAAGGCCAACACGCCCGCTGCTCAAGCGGCTGCGCTGCGGTCCGCCAAGAAAAAGAAAAAGTCCGGCCCGGGCAAAGGGATGACGTCAGCAGAGCGCGCGAAACTGAGGGCCCGCGAGAAGCGCGCAGCCCGCAAGGCTGCAGCTGCAGACGATGGCCTCAGCAACATCCTGGGCAGCAGTGCTAGTATTGGCAGCAATAAAAGTGGTGGCAGCAGTTCGAGCGCTGCCGTTGCTTCTGCAGGGCTCTCTGCGCGCCGCGCCTGTGCCGCTCTGAATGCTCTAGGTGTGGAAGCCGCTCCACTGCACGTGGCGCTCGGGTTAGCCTCAGAGAAAGGCGCGCAGCGAGATGGCGACGATGATGGAAGCACCAGCAGCGGTGAAAGTGACAACGAAGGCGACTCTGGTAGTTTTGCTGCCGGAGGTACCACTGCAGTCGCTCACAAAGAGCTCGCCGCGCGGTTTGCGTCCCTCGCGTCGTCGGAGGCCATCACTACAGAAGACGCTCTAGCTAGTGCTGCTGCTTCAGCTGATTCCACGTCCAGCTTGGGACCTTGCTTGGTGACCTTTGAAGGCTCGGCACGGGGTTTGCATTTCGATGGAGTGGATGCCGTTTTCGTGGTAATTGGGGATAAAACAAGGACTCAAGTTCATTGGTTTCTACTCTTTTCTTTACTCGCGTATTTACAGGCCCAACTTGTGCCCTCGCTTCAAACTTCTTTCTTTGTATTTTGCTTGACAAATTTATAAGCCTTATATGCATAATAATCGCCCCCCTCCCCCCTTTTTTTTTCTTCTCTCCCCCCGTAGGTGGGGCGTCCTTCGTCCAGCTCAGCTTACTTGCACCTCGCCGGCCGCGTTGGGCGCCTCTCTCCGGACGCATCATCGTCTTCTTCTTCTTCTTCTAGTGTTTCACCGCGCCCGGGCACCGTGGTAAGCGTGTGCACCACCCGTGGAGCGCGCGAATTAGAAGGCTGGGTCTCCCAGATTGGCGGCCAAGATTTAAGAGCTCTTGACGGCTCGCTGCTGATCGAGGATGGAAAAGATGGCGAGGAAGATGAAGACGAAGATGATGGCGAAGACACAAGCGAAGAAGATTTTTAGGAGTAGCATGCGCTGCTGTCACGCTGCTGTAATCTCAAGACCACTGCCGCTTTTCTTAGCCTTAAAAAGTATATAACAGATCGACTGGAGCCGGGAAGTTAAAATTGGGATTGGCTATAGGATCACTTGCTCACCTTTGGAATTATATTGAACTAAGAAGTAGGCCGAGCTCGAATTAAATCGCATGAAACATAGCACCTAGTTCTAGTTCGATGGCCGATTTGTAAATTATAATAATAGTAGTAATAAGAGGCCCAGCGTATTAAGATAGAGTTAAAGTAAGCCACTCACCACTCGCAATACCGTAGTTAATCCCGCGTGATCTTAAAAATTATGAGGTCGGGGTATCAAGTACTTATCCAAACCCTTCTTGCATCTTAGAGCCTGAACATAAAATACTAATATCACAACTAAACGAGCATTTTCGCAGCCGAGGCTGCCGTGTGGTACCTCCGGACAATTTTCTCAGCTGCGGAGTTCGCAAAAGCGATAGCAGCTTCTGGTAGACTGGACTCGCTCGTACCTGCTGCTGCCAGGGAGGTAGCAGCATCTGATGGCTCTTTCGTCATCATAAAGGCCCAGTTGTGCCTCTTACCGTGCTCGATCACCCGCGACGCGAGCACGTCAGGTTCATCGCTTAAGCTATAGCGCATAAAAGCTTCGCTGCCGTCCATGTTGATAGGCAATTCGCGCCAGAGGGAAAAAGGTGATTCGTTGTTTACTCCTTGGTTGCTTTCCGCGTCTAGTCCTTCGCTGTCAGCTCTAACAATGCCATGTCCAGTTGCTGCGGGACGATCTGCAGGCGATAGCAGTTGAGACTGTGACTGCTTCAAGGATTGCGGCAAGGATTGGTGCTGCAAAACTGGAGGGCAATAATTTGGGTCCAGAGGCAAGGGTGCCAAGCGCGCAAAGCACAAGAACCGCGCGCACGGAGAGGCTGCGCGGTCCGAAGTGAAAGTGGCAGCGTAAGCTCGAAGCTCTTCGTGCGCTTTCCGTCGCGCAGTGCACAAGTCTCCGCCAGCCTGCAGTTATAGGAAGAAATGTCAAAGGACGTTGACAGTTACTTGCTATGCTCGCGAAGTGAGAAAGAAGAAGAAGAAGAAGAGATAAACGAACGTGCAATCAAGTACTTGACTAGAACACCCAAGACTAGCAATGAAGAGGCTACCTATTACCTGGTGCTCATCTTACTCAATGAAGCGGTTGACGCACTCACCATCACTACTGAATTCCCCACATGAAATAAATAAAACCAGAATACGTAAAGACGCAACAACTACTTCTACTTGGGCCATAGCCTGTACCTGCAGCGTTGCGTAGTCTACCCAATAGGCTGCTTTCTCCAGCGTCGCAGGGAACGCTCTGGTCTCAGGCGTTTCAAAGTCTTCCGGGGTCATTGCTTCTGGTTTCATGCACCACTGCACTGGTGGGCCCGCGGCAAAAGCCACCGACGGGACGGCCCATGGCCATAAGTCGTGCCGCACGAGGATCAGGTCTAGCCCACTGCTGGCGTTGACCACCACGTAGTGGTGCTCCTGGGCTACGGCGTATATGGCGCCGGCCGAACTCCCCATGTAACAGCTCGGCCCTTCCCATATGCTTGCAGCGAAAGGGTCGTCCGTAGTGAGCATCCAGGCAGGGTCAGGAAACGCAATGGTAGACTCGGGCGGAAATTGGTTGTTGTATTCGATGGAGATCACCTGGATAATTTCAAAAGAAATGTCACCACCGAGAGCCAAAACGAGTGAACTCCAGGGTTATCGGCTTCACTTCGAACCCTCACGTGGAAGGAGCAAAAAAAGAAGATAATAGCACTCAACTCGACTGAATTTTTACTAGTGCAGCACGCACCCGCGGTCGGTAGGTCGTGGCGAGAGCTTTGAAAATCCAAAGGTCCGCGGTGTCGATATCGATCGAAATGTAATCCGGGTATAGTGGAACTCGGTACTTGCCCTAAGACACAGGGTAAAATCCGAGGAAAAAGAGAGATTTACATTTGAAATGAAAATGCGGCAATTTAATAATAAACATGGCCTCAATATTTTTCTTAACAAACCAAATTACATCGCAAAAGGGTTTAGGCTTCATTGTGTGCGAGTCAATTACCCTTAGTACTAGGTAGGTAACGTTCACGCATCTGACATGCTATCCTCACCATCAATTGTACTATGTTCGCCGAAGACACTAATTCTTGGTGGAGGTTGATGTCTGGGTTACTGAAACGGCCATCGAGTAGAAGTCCACGCCAACCCTAGAATAAAGCGCGCGATTATTGTTATTTCGGGGACTCCTGTGCAGTGCGTAATCAAAATGTTCAACAACAAGTTTGGAAACATTGATAGCTGGCTCAATAAAATAGAAGTATGAACACACGGTTTGCGTTCGTGTGCAACCTTTTTCTTGAGTGCGTAGGTGTTCGAGCCACTGCCTCCGTCGTGTGTTACAGAATTGAAGCCGATTTCGACGTAATACTGGTTCGTAGTCCTGATGACATCAAAGATCCCGGCTAGGATACTATCCTGCCCGCCTTGAGACTGTTGTTGACTTATTGGAACGCCTAGCGCAGCAATAGTAGCGAAGATCCAATATTTCATCGTGTGCTACGCGAAACACACAGGTGTCCTGGGGGCGCTAAAGACAAGCTACAAAGGGCAAAGGCACACAAGTTCTCGAGTCTCGAGGTTAGAAAGAAATTCGAAAAAGTCGCAGCGCTTTTTGTGAGAGTGTCCTAATGTAGTAGTCTGCCTTGAATATTGAAAGAACTGGATTACAGTAGCTGCAATATTTCTCGCTGCTCGCTCCGGCACAGTACTACTAGTAGGGGCGGGTTTGTAACATTCAGGTGCGTGGCCTTGTGGTGCCCGTGCAGCGCATCTCTTCTTGTGCCCGTAGTCTGCACGTCCATGTTTTATTCATAATCCGCTCTGTTGTTCAACATGCACTACGATACTACTATACTGCAGTTTTTTTCCAGATAATTGCCTCGTGGACCTGGGACGTGACAGACGAACGAGCAGTCAGTCCCGCCGACTTGTCCGGAGAAAAGGCGCCAGTTGGAGCCTTAATTGGCCTTCTGGAGCGAATATGCTAGCGCATATGCAGCTCAAGTGTATTCCTTATGTGCTTATGTGCCTCTATGTCTGCTGTGTACTTGCCTTTCTTTGTTTTTGAGACAGGCCCCGAAGGGCCGGAATAGAAGCTTCACAGGTAGAGAAGAAAAGCAAAGCAGCACAAAATTAACCTAGGAAGCTAATCAGGTGCACATGCTCGAGTGGTTTTTGGGAGAGTATTAACAAGACTAGACTAGACTAGACTAGCTCTTAAAAAAACGCTATTATCACTTCCATGGCCACTCCGGAATGTTTTCCTGATTAGCTTCCTAGTTTGAGCTGCTTTGCCTATTGTCCCTACCCACTGGCCTTCTGATTTCTAAAAAACGGCCACGAACGAAGGAACAGCGAACCATGGACGTACGAAGCTGAATTTGATACTAAGGATGGAAAGGTCTACAGAAGTACGAGAGGGGCCGGAATTTGAAGGCCGTTAAAGTCGTGATAACATAAGAGCAGCCCGATTAACCAGGTTATGGTAGTTTTGTGACTTCCCACCCGAAGAGAAGAGAGCAACCACAAACACCTTGAGATGATCCTCAAGAAGAGTTACGCACCCCAGAGTAGCCTCACGGCCCTAATTAAGACTGCGCTGTATGCAACGCGTATATCATGCGCCTCTAGCAGAAGTTAATGATTACAAAAATAATTAGAGAAAATCCTGCGAGTCATCTCGTGCGGCTATGGCATTTGAGTTCTTAGCCCAAGTCATTGGCCACAGCGGGGGTGAATCTTTTGAACTTAGACTCAACTTTGACCTCGTTGTTCGGGGGAACTATTCTTTTGGCACAGCCCTCGAAGGGGCGGAATTAGAAAGCCAGCAGGTCGGAATGAAAAGAAAAGCGGCTCAAACCAAGAAGCTAGCCAGGAAGACATGCCCGAGGGCCACGGAAGCGATGATAGCGGTCCAAAGTGGCACTCTCCTTCGTGCTCTGAGATTGCTGCTCAAAAGAAGAGTTTCCGCCTGCAGAGGAGGGGACTACTATGAAGTCTTTAAGTCGATCCAGAAAGAGAGTCGCCCATGCCCATCCCCGGGCTTCGTTTGAGGAGGGATTTCTGAGCACGGAAGAGTGGCAAGGCAATTTGGACTCCCACTACGGTCACTTCAAGGGACTCGGGAATGTTTTCTGGTATTGGCATTAGCCGCTTTGCTTTGTATCACTAAAACGGTTAGCCCTTTAATTCCGGCCCTTCGTCGGGGCCTGTGTCAAAATCAGTCAATGCACCTTCCGCCTCAAATTTTATGAGTAACTGCGTAACGTTTCGGTGTCTCGGTTCAATAACTCCCCTTGCGCCTTACTCATTGCCCTTACTTGGATCGCGGCCCTCGCGAATTCTTTTTTTCCCTCCTGGCTTCTGACGGCACTCTTCCCTGGTTCCCTCTTGGACCAACTGGCAGCTAAAGGGGGGTCATTTCTGAAATATCACCTTTATTGGCCATAGCATACGCAAATCGAGGCGGGATTCCCCCTAACCGAGCTCATACGGTCTTGCCACTGTGGCCCGATATTATGACAATATCGAGGGGGAATCCCGATACCAAGAAGCACGATATTCTATTGAATTTGGGGTCTAGAATTGGCCGAAATCGCTCGAAATCTGCAGTGCAGCCGAGCTGCACTGGCTGTGCTAGATGAGCACCAAATAGAAATAATGGTACCCAACGGACAATTTTTCCGTGGTTTTATACGTCGCAGCCCTACCGGGTATACCAATTACGGCTTATCTGTGCTTTGGATGATAAATAAATCGCGTCTATGATTCGAAATGGCCAATAATGCGCAAAATTTCCGCTTTTGCGAAAAGTGACCCCCCTTTAGCTGCCAGTTAGACCTTAATCCCCCATTCATTAATATTAATATAGGGAATTGCGGCCAATATCTGGATATCTACATCCCTTTGCTCTTGAGAAAATTACTGTGGAGAGTTACAATAGAGCAATAGTAGCTTCCCTATCAAGGGACATCTGGGCATCTGTTATGCTATTGCTTCACGTGAATTTATGCGTGTGTGCTGTGTGTTTTGTACATCCATTCGGACAACTTTGAATGGCAGACTTGCGACCCAAGGTCATCTCCCATGGACTTCATATGAGAGAGGAATCTTCTTGATCCACTGGGCCGACTGGTGCAATGGTGGTAGCAGGCGAAGTTTGGCTTCTCTTGCTTCCTCTTAATAGCACCGAAGCTATAGGAACTAAGAGGAGAAAGATTCTCGTTGAAATGGTCGTGTGGTGGCGGTGACCTTCTTGCCGTTACCCCCTTTACACACGGTCCATTTCCTTGGAGACTGGGTTCGGTACCACAAGAGGATCGGGTGCTTGGTGTGAACTTTCTCCATTGGCTTCCACAATCGAGAGGCGCTTCGCCTTGGAGGCCCGAAGCTCGATTTCAGGGTTGTTGGTGGCGGCGGCCAGCTTCTCCTCAAAAGCTGCGGCTTCTTCGTACTCCTTGGCAACGGCTTCCCAGTTCAAGTTGTAGACGAAGCCGATGCTGAAAAAGTAGCACGGGATAACCGTGAACCACTTGAAGCCGGAGAGCGGCTTGTCGATGAACACGTAGAACCACTGGTAAAAAGCGAAGAAAATTTTCTCGATGCACCGCGAGCAGAAGTTGCACCGCCCTTTCGGCGGGTCGCTGCGCGTCGAAAAGCAAGAAAGCCGCCCGTAGCAGGAGAAGAGCTCCTTCTTGTCGTCTTCGTCGTACACACGCTTGCATCATGGGATACAAGAGAACAAACCCAAAAAGAAAAAGTAGAAGTCGGCGCAGAACGTGTACCACAGGGCGGTGTACATGAAGCACTCTGGGAGCTTGTTGAACAGGCAAACGAAGAACATCGCGAAGGCGATTGGGGCGCCGTCCTTCTTGCCCCCGATGTTGAAAAGGAGGAGGATCGCAGCCACCAACTTGATGATCAGGCCAAGGCCCATGCTGGCACCGCACGCGCAGAGCTGGTACTTGGTGATCCAGTTCATGCGCATTTTTCCAGACACTTCGCCCCGGTCAGGGAGCACGGCGCGGACTTTCACGCCGGTGCACAGCTCGTAAAGCTTGTTGGACTGGGAACCCGGGAAGAACTTGTACATGCCGTACTTGTCGCGCGACATTTGAATCACGCACCACAGCGGAATTCCCAGTGAGATCGCGCTGCCAATGATGCCAACCCCCATTTGAATTCCAGTCCAAATGCCAACGTCGCCACACCCGAGCACGAATGGCCCGAGGAGACCGACGAGAATGGCTACTTCAGCCAAGACAAATCGGCACAAGTTGAAAATGCAAAAGAACTTGGACTTCTTGAGCTGGCCCTCGATGAACGCCGTTGCTTTGTCTGAGCCTTCAGAAGATTCCTCGACAAACTCTTCGAACTGAGTCTGCGAGAGCGCTTTCCCAGCCGAGGCTGAGGCAACAGATTTCCCAGCGCTTTTGGACGCGCTGCCCACGCTGAGGAACTTCTTCTTCTCCATGTCCGCGTTCAATTTCATCATTTGCACGAGGGCTTGGTTGCTCCCCAGCACTTTGAAAAACGCACCCATTGCCATGGCGAAGATCGCGCCGGCAACAAAGTACGCGATGATGGTGTTCGTGGTGCAACTGCTGTCGGATTTGCTATCACCCGATTTCCCACCTCCAGTTCCAGTGCCCCCATCTAGGCGGCGGAAGCCATCGTACATGCGGAGGTCATCGTCGTTCTCGAAGGAGAGGGTGCCCACTGCTACTACTGCCGCAGAGGGCAGCAAAGCAACGGCCACGACAGCAAGCCCTTGGTACAGAGGTACAGACCCGAGGTCGAGCTTTCGGGCAAGCCAAGGGTTCCATTCCGCCGTCAGCATTTCCGCTGTGGTGCCGCCCGCCCGAGTATCCTTGACTTCGACCTCTAGTGAGGTCGACAGTTTCCGCGGTTCAGATTGCGCCATGGATTTTCCTGCGGTCTACAGCCAGTGAGGCGAAAGAAAAAAAACATGATGATTGGTATGAGAGAGAGAGAGAGAGAGTCGTAGGCTAAACAACTATCAAAAGAGAAGGTGCGAAGATTGACATTCTTTGAGCTGCCGGCACCCTCTGCGAGTGTGCTTAGCCATCGCATTTACCACAAGATCGCTCAGCGACGCGAGCTAAAGTCTGGAGTAAAATGAATAGGTGCAGAGCTATTTGGCGTTCAAATCTTGGTTGCACTCCCACGAAGGTAACGCTTTTATCACGCGATGACGCGATCTAGCTAGCTAGTCACGCGATCGTCCGACTTTTCACAAAAAACGTCCCTTGGGGGGTACTCAGAAAAAAACAGAAAAAACGGAAAAAACAAAAACTTCCTTGGCCACTCGGGCATGTGCGCCTGATTGGCATGAGCTGCTTAATTGGCCTTCTGGAGCGAATTTGCTGGCACATATGCAGTTTAAGTGCATTCTTTATGTGCCTCTGTGACTGCTGTGTACTTGCCTTTCCTTGTTTTTGGGAGAGTATTAACTAGACTAGACTAGACCTCCTCTGCAGGCAGGAACTCTTCTATTGAGCAGCATTCTCAGGGGACAGAAGAGTGTCCCACTTCGTAACGCTACCACCACATCCATAGCCAATTGGTATGTTTGGCTGATTAAACTCTCAGCTCCTCTTCCTACTTCCTAGTTCCTAATAGTTCCTAATAGTTCATAGTACTAGTATACTGGTATAAGACTTAAGTCCGGTTTCAAAATTATTTCATGAACAGTTTCCACTTTAGAAGGGGGTGGAAGTATTATGCTTCCTGCCCTCTACACACTATCCTCTTTACGATTTTGACTTGCGCGCAACGCACGCG